>Ga0316613_10000255_pt1 | contig 55529 bp, 50 predicted proteins | sample OWC_soil_day10_C_2_FD_207647 | JGI IMG/M metagenome (GOLD analysis project Ga0316613, IMG submission 207647) | Wetland soil microbial communities from Old Woman Creek delta, Ohio, United States - OWC_soil_day10_CT_b | ecosystem: Environmental > Terrestrial > Soil > Wetlands | place: USA: Ohio...
GTCGTAGCCGCTAAACCCGCAGCCACGCCGGCGGTGAAGAAACCGGCGGCCCCGAAAAAAGCAGCCGTGGCAAAACCTGCAGCAGAGGCAAAACAAGCAGCAGAAAAACCAGCAGAGGAAGCCGCACCAGTAGTGAAAACCACGCTGAGCCCGACCGCCGCCTGGCCTTTTCCAACCACGTCCAGACGTCCCTGATTCAGGCTCTGACTTGGTTGCCTGCGAAAGATCGGGCACAATGTCCGCTGCGTAACGTAAGTTGCCAGCGGACTTTTTTTACCCTGATGCCCCCGACCATCTTGCAGGCAGGCACAGGCACATGGCGGGGCAACCGCTGAGACACTTGGACTGTACGTTATCATTCGAAAGACAACCAGGCATTTTCAGGAGAACGTATTGCTGCTTGATTTTCTCAACCTGACCATCGATACCGCCGCCACCCTGATGGCCGCCGTTTTCCTGCTGCGCTTCTGGAGCCAGGTTGCCCGCGTGCGCCCACCGGATTCGCTGGTCAAGTTCACGCTGAAAGTAACCAACTGGCTGGTGCTGCCATTGCGGCGCATCATTCCGGGATTCGCCGGTCTCGACTGGCCCTGCCTGCTGGGCGCAATGCTAATGGCCGTTCTCGCCGCCACGTCCGCAGTCTGGACGACGCCCTACTTCTCCGCCAAGTTTGTGTTGCTACTCTCACTGCAGCAACTGGCGAACTGGATGATCTATGGCCTGATGGGCTTGCTGGTACTGGAAGCTATTTTCAGCTGGATCAATCCAAATGCGCCGCTGGCGCCATTCATCCAGGCGATGAACACGCCGCTCCTCGCGCCGCTGCGCCGCATCATCCCGCCGCTTGGCGGCATCGATCTTACGGTGCTGGCCGCACTGATCCTGCTGCGTGTTGCGCTGAAACTGATCAGCGTCGGCATCGCTGCGCTCGCATGAGCCGCGACTGGTGTTCGGCCATTCCGGCGGGCATCCGACTAGCCGTGCAGCTCGCGCCGAACGCGAAAAAAACCGAAGTTCTGGGCGTAGTCGAAGACGCGCTGAAACTGAAGCTGAATGCGCCGCCGATCGACGGCAAGGCGAATGATGCGCTCATCCGCTTCATCTCCGATACGCTGGATGTGCCGAAAAGCGCAGTCAACATCACACACGGCACAACCAGCAAACGCAAGCTATTGGAAATCCGGTCTTCCCGCCTGACGCCAGATGCGGTCAGGCAGGCGTTCGGACAACCGTAGCGTCTGCCATCCCGCCATCAGCGGGAAAAGACAACGCTACCTGCCCAGATACCGCCAGCAGCGCACGATACCGGTTCCAGTCGAAGAATGGTCCGGGGTCGGTCTTGCGCACCGGCGCCACATGCTGATGACCGGCAACTGCCGCCAGCGGATAACGCTGCTGCAATGCCTGCGTCAGCGCGGTCAGCACCTGATACTGCCGGTCGTTGAATGGTTCAAAATCGGTTCCTTCGATTTCTATCCCGATCGAAAAATCATTGCAACGCTCGCGCCCACCGAACTGTGATACACCGGCATGCCAGGCACGCTGGTTCGTGGATACGAATTGCAGCAGTTGGCCATCGCGCCGGATGAAAAAATGCGCCGACACACGCAATGAACGCAGTCGGTCGAAATACGGATGTGCATCGCAATCGAGGGTGTTGGTGAACAGCTCCGCAATCTGGCTGCCACCAAACTCGCCAGGAGGAAGGCTGATGTTATGAATCAGCAGCAAATCGATTGCGGCGCCTGCCGGGCGCTCGTCACAATTCGGCGAAGGCACCTGCTGCGCTGCAGCACACCAGCCATCGTCGGCGATCAGGAAACGGTCGTCACGCATCTTCATCACTCCGGCGCGCAAATGTTCAGCCGCTGAATCTGGTAACGCAACTGGCGGAAACTGATGCCCAGCAATTGCGCCGCCTGTGTGCGGTTGTAACCCGTTTGAGCCAGCGCACGTTCGATAATTTCGCGCTCGACTGCATTCAGGTATTCCGGCAGCGGCAGTGGCATGCCCTTGGACAAGTCGAGCAAATCCAGCCGCAGCTCGAAAAGCACATCGCCGCTTGCTGTACGCACCTCCTGCTCATCTGCTTCCGGCATATCGTCACTCATGCCTTCAGCCACGGCAGCGCACGGTGTGAGGGCCAGATCGGCCTCGTCAATCACGCCCCCATCGGCAAACGCCAACGCACGTTCGAGAATGTTTTCCAGTTCGCGCACGTTGCCCGGGAAGCCGTACGCACGCAGTGCATCGAGCGCCTTCGGCGTCATGCGAACCGCTGTTCCATCCTGCCCGGCCAGACGCGCCAGAATCGATTCTGCCAGCAGACCGATATCGTCGCGCCGTTCGCGCAACGGCGGAAGATTCAGGCCGATGACGTTCAAGCGGTAAAACAGGTCCTGCCGAAACTTGCCTTGCGCCACGCGCTCGGCCAGATTCTGGTGTGTGGCGCTGATGATGCGCACGTCGATCGCTTCTTCGGCCGTCGAACCAAGCTTGCGAACGCGCCGCTCCTGAATCGCACGCAACAGTTTGACCTGCATCGCCAACGGCAGGTCAGCCACCTCATCAAGCATCAGCGTTCCGCCATGCGCTGCCTGGAAAAAGCCATCGCGATCTTCGTTCGCGCCGGTAAAAGCCCCCTTGCGATAGCCGAAAAATTCGGCTTCCATCAGGCTCTCGGGAATTGCACCGCAATTCACGGCGATGAACGGCTTGTCGGCACGCGTGCTGCGCGCATGGACTTCCCGTGCTGCCAGTTCCTTGCCGCTGCCTGATTCGCCAGTGATCGCGATTGGTGCCATGCTGCGCGCGAGGCGTTCGATTTGCTTGCGCAAATGCTGCATTGCGGCCGATTCGCCAATCAACACCGAGTGGGGCGCCGTATCGCGCCTGTTTTTCTGCCTTGCCGCCCTGCTGTTCGTTTCGCCCATGGCATTCAGCCGCAATGCCGATTTCACCATTGTGCGCATTTGGTCGAGCGCCACCGGCTTGGAAATATAGTCGAACGCGCCCGCCTTCAGCGCCGCCACTGCGTTGTCCGCGCTGCCGAACGCGGTGATCACGACCACCGGCGTGCTATTCATGCGCGCGCCAATTTCCTGCACCAGTTCCATTCCATTGCCATCCGGCAGGCGCATGTCGGTTATCACCAGCGCATATTCATTGTTGGCCAGATGGAGGCGCGCTGCCGCAACGCAATCGGCCACATCTACGTCCAGCCCCATCCGCACCAGCGTTATCTCAAACAGCTCGCGCAAGTCGGCTTCATCATCAACCACCAAAATCCGCGGAGAGTCGCTCATGGCACAGGTTCCTTCAATGTCATCTGTCCGGCACGGCAAAAGAAATCACGAACCGGCCACTGGTTATTGCAACGCCATCAGCCGTGACATCCGGATGAAATTCATAATCGAGCATCGCGCCATTATTCAAGCACAGCTCTCGCGCCAGATAAAGTCCCAACCCGGTTCCCTTGCTTGATGTAGTGTAAAACGGCTCAAACAAATGTGCGCGCACTTCCGGCGAAATGCTTGCGCCGTCATCCTGCACATGGAGTTCTATGCGGCTGGCGGTAGCTGGCACAGTAAACATGCGGATGCAGCCCGACCTGCCGCTGGCATAGCGTAAGGCATTTCCCAGCAGATTCAGAACGATTTCGCGCAGATGCAGCGGGTCGAACCGGACCTGCTGTTCGCCTGAAACGCACAGTATGATCATGTCGTCAGGCAAACCATGCGTTTCCGAAAAGGATGTCTTGATTTCAGACAGAAAATCGGCCAGCCCTATCATCTCCTGCGAATGCACCTTGCGCGACAGGTTAAGAATATCCTCGACCATACGATTCATCCGCACGACATTATCCGAAATAATCTTCAACAACCGGACTTGCGACGGATTGTCCGTTTCCTCATCCAGCAATGCCGATGCATGTGCAATTGCCGACAACGGATTGCGTACTTCGTGCGCAATACTGGCCGTCAACCGCCCCATAGACGCCAGTTTCAACTGTTGCGCCTGATTTTCGATCTGCGCGATATCCTGCAAAAAGATCACGCTGCGATCTTCGCGCAACATTTCAGCATTCACCCGGACGAACCGCGCCCGAAGGTGCATCGCCAACGAATTCGCAAACGATGGTTCAGCCGTGTCTTCCTGCTCGACCGTTCCATCTGTCGGCTTGATCATCACATACACAATTGAGCCTGTTTCCGCGCCAGACGATCCGGCGCGATCATGCCAGGCGAAAAAGGCATCGGCCAGAGGCTTTAGTGCAGGCACATCGCTCAATTTGCTGGTGCTGCTGCCTGTCGCCAGCACAAGCCCCAACTTGCGCACTGCAGACGGATTGCTGGCGTAGACCGTGCTGTCACCATCAACAACGATTACGCCGTCATCCATGTCGTCAATCACCAGTTGGCTGATCGCACGCTCCATCTCCAGCGCATGTCCCCGCCGCACCGCCAAAGATTCCTGACTGATTAACCTCGCAGCCATGCGGTTAACGACAAACACCGCCGACAGAAAGGCTGCGCCATACAGACCGGCCTGCATGATGGGCGCTTCCGGTTCCATTTTGATCAACAGGAACCAGCTTTGTAACAGCAGAAAGATGGAAACGACTGAGGCAAAACACAGCGCCAGCATCAGCGGCACAAGAATGGCCGCACTCGCCAGCGGAAACAGGTAGAGAATTGCCAACCCGCTTTTCATCCCTCCTGCCACCAGATACAACAGCGAAATGAGTATGATGTCGATCACAATCTGCAGCAGCAACTGCAGCATAAAGCGCCGTCGCCGGTACAGCGCGAAGAAAGCAAACGCGAGCGCCAGCAGCAAGTAACCAAAACAAAGCCAGCGATAACTCAGGCCGCCATCGAACCAGTATGCACGGTTGATGCTGAAGCCGCCGAAAACCATCAGCACCAGCGCAATCAGAATGCGCGTGATGCCCAGCGCATGCAGCGACCGCCAGAAACTTGCGCTTGATTCAACTGACAGGGTGGGCACGGGTTAAAACACTGGTGGCTTGCCGCGATGCTCTTCGCAGCAATACTCGATACCGAGATCGTTCACTGCTTCGGAAATAGGCACGTGAACGCCACAGTGCGCGCAACGTACCATCAGTTCCGCCCCCGTGCTATCGAATTGCTTGCGCCGCAACGGCGCAGTTGGCCGTGGCTTCGACGCGGATTTTTTGGCGAGCAACGCTGCGGCAACGAGCCCGAACAGCGCCAGCCAAATCAGTAACTTCATCTGCTTCTCCGAATTACGGTATATCTACCTGCTTCCAGTTTACACCAGCGCAAATTCACATGCCTGGCATGGGACGGACGCAAGGAAAAATATACTACCTGGTGTATCTTTCAATACCGCCGGAATACGTGGCCAAACAGCATGTTTGCCCACATACCCCAGAGAATTCAAACGAGATCCATGTGCTTGGTGCCTGCTGCCAAATCGCGGTTTTTCGACTCCTTGCCCTGCAACTTGATTGCCAGCCGCAGATCATTGACCGAATCCGCATTCCGGAGTGCATCCTCGTACGTGATCAGGTCGGCCTCGTACAGGTCGAACAGCGACTGGTCGAACGTCTGCATCCCCAGTTCGCGCGAACGTTTCATCACTTCCTTGATCTCATGTACCTGGTTCCTGAAAATCAGATCGGAAATGTATGGCGAGTTCAGCATAATCTCGACTGCGGCCACACGTCCCTTGGTGTTTTTCAGCGGAATCAGCCGTTGCGCGATCATGCCTTTCAGGTTGAACGACAGATCCATCAGCAACTGCTGCCTGCGCTCCTCAGGAAAGAAGTTGACGATCCGATCCAGAGCCTGGTTCGAGCTGTTTGCATGCAGCGTTGCCAGACAGAGATGACCCGTTTCGGCGAACATGATGGCGTAATCCATCGTTTCACGATCGCGAATCTCGCCAATCTGGATCACGTCCGGTGCCTGCCGCAGCGAGTTTTTCAGCGCAATGCCCCAGTTTTCGGTATCAACCCCGACCTCACGGTGAGTGACCAGGCAATTCCTGTTCGGGTGCACAAATTCGACCGGGTCTTCGACCGTGATGATGTGGCCATAGCTGTTTTCGTTGCGATGCCCCACCATCGCCGCCAGCGTGGTCGATTTGCCGGAACCGGTTGCGCCAACCATCAACACCAGCCCGCGCTTTTCCATCGCGATGTCCTTCAGCACAGCGGGTAGCCCCAGATCGTCGAACTTTGGAATTTCGGTATTAATCGTCCGCAACACCATGCCGACCCGCCCCATCTGCATGAACGCTGATACGCGGAAGCGTCCGAGACTGCCGGGATTGATGGCGAAATTGCATTCCTTCGTCTGCTCGAATATTGCCGCCTGCTTGTCGCTCATGATCGCGCGCGCCAGTTCGACCGTATGCGCCGCCGTCAGCGACTGGCCGGAAATCGGCGTAATCCGGCCATCAATCTTCATCGCCGGCGGAAAATCCGTAGAAATGAAAAGGTCGGAGCCTTTCTTGCTGACCATCAGGCCCAGCAAATCAAACATGAATTTTGTTGCCTGATCCCGTTCCATATTCCCCTCTCGTGAATTGTCAGCCCGGGAAATTTTCCGGCACTTTAGCTGCGGAACGCGCGGTCGAAGCATTGATTGCGTTGCGCCGCACCAGTTCGGTCAGGTTCTGATCCAGCGTCTGCATGCCAACATTCTGGCCGGTCTGGATGGCCGAATACATCTGCGCAATTTTGTTTTCGCGGATCAGGTTGCGAATCGCGGGCGTTGCGATCATGATTTCGTGCGCAGCCACGCGACCGGAATCATCCTTGCGCTTCAGCAGCGTCTGCGTTATCACCGCCGCCAGCGACTCGGACAGCATCGCGCGCACCATTTCTTTTTCTTCCGCCGGAAACACGTCTACCAGACGGTCGATGGTTTTCGCCGCCGACGACGTATGCACGGTGCCAAAAACCAGGTGGCCGGTTTCCGCCGCCGTCAGCGCCAGCCGGATTGTTTCCAGGTCGCGCATCTCGCCCACCAGAATCACGTCCGGGTCTTCGCGCAAAGCCGAACGCAGCGCATTGTCGAACGACAGCGTATCCGAGCCAACTTCGCGCTGGTTGATCAGACAGCGTTTGGATTCATGCAGGAATTCGATCGGATCCTCGATCGTGATGATGTGTGAACTATGGTTTTCGTTCACATGGTTGACCATCGCCGCCAACGTGGTCGATTTGCCCGAACCGGTCGGGCCGGTCACCAGCACCAGACCGCGCGGCTTCAACGCCAGCTCACCAAAGATTTTCGGGCAGTTGAGCTGTTCCAGCGTCAGCACTTTTGACGGAATCGTCCGCAACACCGCCGCCGCACCACGGTCCTGATTGAATGCATTCACGCGAAAGCGCGCCAGCCCCGGGATTTCGAATGAAAAGTCGCACTCGAGCCGCTCCTCGTACGTCTTGCGCTGGCTGTCGCTCATGATGTCATAAATCATGCCGTGCACCTGCTGATGATCCATCACCGGCAGGTTGATGCGGCGCACGTCGCCATGCACGCGAATCATCGGCGGCATGCCGGAAGACAAATGCAGGTCGGAAGCATTATTCTTGACCGAGAAGGCCAGCAATTCTGAAATGTCCATTTATAATCCCGGGTAGTCTCTAAGAATTGGTTGTTACCTTGATGCAACCAGCCGCAACCTGATTATGTCCGCAATTTCGCACAACTTGCAAGCCGTCCGCGACAAAATTTGCGCGGCGGCAAATACGGCTGCGCGCGCGCCAGAAAATGTCAACCTGCTGGCCGTCAGCAAAACCTGGGGCGCAGATGCCGTGCTCGAAGCCGTCCGCGCCGGGCAGCGCGCGTTCGGCGAGAATTACGAGCAGGAAGCCGTAGCCAAAATGGCGGCGGTCAAAGCAGAGCAGCCGGAACTGGCGCTCGAATGGCATTTCATTGGACCGATCCAGAGCAACAAGACGCGTCCGATTGCAGCGCATTTCGACTGGGTACACTCGGTCGATCGGGAAAAAATCGCACGCCGCCTGTCCGACCAGCGCCCGGCAAACATGCCGGCACTGAACGTCTGCATCCAGGTCAATATCAGCGGCGAAGACAGTAAAAGCGGCGTGCAGCCCAAAGATGTACCAGCTCTGGCGCGAGCGATAGCAACAATGCCACACCTGAAACTGCGCGGGCTGATGGCAATCCCCGAACCGGCCAGCGAGCCGGAAAAGCAGCGCATTCCGTTTGCGCAAATAAAACAGCTGTTCGAACAACTGCGCGCGCAAGGCTTTGAACTCGATACCCTGTCGATGGGCATGACCGACGACATGAACGCAGCGATTGCCGAAGGCGCGACCATCGTGCGCGTCGGCACCGCCATTTTTGGACAACGGCAATATGATGAAAAATAACCTGAAAATCAGCTTCATCGGCGGCGGCAACATGGCGACCGCGCTCATCGGCGGCATAGCCGGCAAATTGACAGACGGCGGCAACATCCATGTGGTAGATCCGAAACCGGAAGCGCTGGATGCGCTGCAACGCCGGTATGGCGTCACGACCGCCACCGGCATCGGCGATGCAATCGCCGCCAGTGACGTGATCGTGCTTGCGGTCAAGCCGCAGCAATTGCACGAGGTCGCACTCGAACTGGCGCTGCACCTGTCACAGCAACTGGTGCTGTCGATCGCCGCCGGCATCCGTGCGGCCGACCTGTCACGCTGGCTGGGCGGCCACCGCGCCATCGTGCGCACGATGCCAAACACGCCGGCGCTGATCGGCCAGGGTGTGACTGGCATGGTGGCGCTCGATGGCGTATCACAGGAACAAAAAGCACAGGCGGATGCGATTATGTGTGCCGCCGGCGCGACCGTCTGGCTGGAGCAGGAATCTCAGATCGATGCCGTCACCGCGGTGTCCGGAAGCGGCCCGGCATACGTGTTCTATTTCATTGAAGCGATGCAGCAGGCAGCAACCGAACTCGGATTGAATGCCGAACAGGGCCGCGCGCTGGCCATTGCCACCTTCACTGGCGCGGCACAGCTGGCGGCACAATCGGACGAACCGGTGCCGGTGCTGCGCGAGCGCGTCACATCGAAAGGCGGCACAACTTTTGCCGCTTTGACCAGCATGGAGCAGGACCACGTGAAAGCGGCGATCGTGCGCGCACTCAAGGCTGCACATGCACGCAGCCAGGAACTGGGTGAGGAACTTGGCCACAACTAGAAATTTTGACCAACAAGACACCAGAACCGGAAAGATCATTCGTAGCAGCAATCACAACCACCACAGAGGAAAACATCATGAAAATAAACTGTAAATGGAAGTTGCTTGCCACCAGCGTTGCGTTGGCCGCCATGCACACGCCTGCGCTCGCCGTCGATTCGGTTTCATTGGAATACGGCACCGCATCCAATGTTCAGGTCGCACGCGTCGGACTCCAATGGAACTGGTCACAACACTGGCTTTCTTCGAATGGCAACCATGTCGGCGGCTACTGGGATTTATCACTGGCGCAATGGCGCGGCAAAAAATTCCGCAATATTGATGATCAGCACCAGAACATCACCAGCATCGGCATCACCCCCGTATTCCGCTGGCAAAAAGACGACCGTAAAGGACTTTACGCTGAAGCTGGCATTGGCGCGCACCTGATGTCAGAAACGTACAACAACAATGACAAGAAAATCGCCACTGCTTTTACCTTTGGCGATCATGTCGGCATTGGCTATGTATTCAGCAATGGCCTCGACCTTGGGCTCAAATATCAGCATTTTTCAAATGCCGGCATCAAAAAACCGAACGACGGCGTGAATTTCACCATGGTACGCGCGGCCTACCGTTTTTAACCCATCAAACACTGATTGGAGCCTGTTTGAATTCCATTCGTCCACACATCGCATTCCTCGGCATCGGCCTGATGGGCCTGCCGATGGCAACCAACCTGCTCAAGGCCGGTTATCCGCTGACGGCATGGAACCGCACCCGCGCCAAGGCCGAACCGCTGGCCGCGCATGGCGCCCAAATCGCCGATACAGCGCAGGAAGCAGTCAGAAACGCTTCCATCGTGATCACGATCCTGGCTGATGGCCCGACCGTAATCGAGGTCGTGAGCGATGCGCTGCCGTCCTTCGCCCCCGGCACGCTAGTGATCGACATGAGTTCGACCCGGCAGGATGAGGCGCTGACGCTGCATCAAATGCTGGCGGAGAAAGGGCTCGCCTTCGTCGATGCGCCGGTATCCGGCGGCGTGGTAGGCGCCGAAGCAGCGACGCTGGCCATCATGGCTGGTGGCAGCGCGTCCGATTTCGAACGCGCGAAGCCGATATTGGCCGTGATGGGCCGTCCGACGCTGGTTGGCCCGGCAGGTTGCGGCCAGATTGCGAAACTTTGCAACCAGTTGATCGTCGGCGGCACGCTGGCCATCATCGCCGAAGCGATGCTGCTGGCGCAGGCGGGCGGTGCCGATCCGGCCGCGATGCGCGCCGCCATTCGCGGCGGCTTTGCCGAAAGCCGGCTGCTAGAAGTGCATGGCCAGCGGATGCTGGATCGTGCCTTCGTGCCCGGCGGGCAAATCAAGACGCAAGCCAAGGATATGGACAACATCTTGATCGCGGCAAAAAATGCCGGGGTGAAGCTGCCGGTGTCGGAACTGGTGACAGGGTTGTATCACAGCATCCTTGGGGCGCACCCGAATGCCGACCAGTCGGCGGCGCTACTCGCGATTGAACAACTCAATCCGGGCAAGCGCGTGGGCGACGCGCCGGATCGATTCTGACGCGCAAACTCGGAAAAACCGCTCTTACTGTGCGCGCTGGCGTTCGCGCCGAAAATGCGCCTGCGCCAGCACCAGCGCGGCAGCCAGTAACGCCGCGCAAAAATACATCGGAGCACCGATGCGCCAATCGCCTTTCGGCAGGTGCGACACCATACCAAGCAGCGGCGCGGCAATCACCGGCGCAATCACCGCCATCAAGCTGTTGATCGAGTTCACCGCGCCCATCGTTTCCCCCTGCCGCGCTGCGCCCGCGGCGCTGGAAATGATGCTCTGAATGCAAGCGGTAACGGTAAAACCGAGCGCATTGCCTGCGATGATCGCGTACATCATCCAGCCTTCGTTCGCCAGCCCCCACAGCAGATGCGCAATCGCCGATGACAGCAATCCCAGCACTGCCAGACGACGCGAACTGAGGCGTTTGAGCAACCGGCCCAGCAGCACTCCCTGCACAATCACCGACACCACGCCAACCGTCGCCAGCGACCAGCCATTCTGCTGCGGTCCCCAGCCGAACTTGAACGTGGTGTACAGCACCCACGACGTGTGCATCATGAACTGCGCCAGTCCGCAACACACAATCACCGCCAGCAACTGGCCGATGCCGGATAGTTGCGCCAGTTGCCGGTAAGCGTTCAGCGGATGCGCCGCTCTCCACGCGAACGGGCGGCGCCGCTCGACTGGCAATGATTCCGGCAACACGAAATAACCGTACAACAGGTTCAGCAGCGCCAGCCCGCCGGCGACGTAAAACGGCAACCGCAAGCTGACATCACCCAGCAATCCGCCCATCACCGGGCCAATGATGAAGCCTAGCCCGATCATCGCGCCCAGTGCGCCGAAGCGTCGCGCGCGCTGCTCCGGCGGCGTGATGTCAGCCACATAGGCATTCGCCACCGCCGCGTTCGCCTGCATCGCGCCGCCGAACAGCCGCACCACCAGCAGCATCCATAGTTCAGGCGCGACGGCGGTGGCAAAGAAATTCAGCGCCAGCCCGCAAAATCCGAGCAGCAGCACCGGACGGCGCCCATAGCGATCCGACAGCGCGCCCAGAATCGGCGAACCGAAAAAATTAGCGATGCCGAACGAAAACAGCACGCCGCCATACCAGAATGCCTGTTCTTCCTGCGAGCCGGTGAAACTGCCGACCAGCGCCGGCAACACCGGGATGATCAGGCCGATCGCCGCCATATCAATCAGCACCGTCAGCATAATGAACGGCAGCGCGGCATTGCGGCGTTTGCTGGTGGGCGGTTGCTCACCGGAAAGGGGTTCAGTCATTGTTGATTGCCGTTTTTGACAGCCATTCGCAGACAGCTGAGGAGTTAAAAAATACCGCGGTTTGCAAAACGAAAGTGGCCTTCACGCACCATCGGACTCGAACCGGCCGGCGGCGCGGTTCTTGCGCACGCTATCCCACGCAAACACTTGCCCGTTCATCGCCACATAGACGCCATGCGGCAGTATTTGCGCGGCCGCGCAGGCAAAACCGAGATTGAACAGCGCATCGGAATTCGAGACCGAAAACGGAACCATCGCGCCAGTCAGCACAATGGTTTTGGCCAGCGCGGCCTGCCCCAGCACCTGCGCAGTTTCACGCATCGTGTCGGTGCCGTGCGTGACCACAATCGCCGTTTCGTCTGCGGCGCGGCACGCCGCCCGCACGCGCGCGCGGTCGGCGTCGCGCATGTCGAGCGAATCGAGCAGCGGCAGGATTTTCAGTTCGTGCGGCAGCGTGAGGCGCGCCTGCGCCAGCATCTGCGGCAGGTGGCTGGTGGCAAAACCGAGCGTGCCGGCAATTTCGTCGTAGTGCTTGTCCAGCGTACCTCCGGTGGCGATGATGCGCAAAGCCATGATTTTTCTCCCTGTCAGATCAGCGCCTTCGCGCCGTGTGCGCCGGCGAAGCGCCACATCCGGCTCCAGCCCGGCGGCCAAGGCAGATGCGGACCGTTGTAGTCCGGCAGACCGGTACGCACCGGAAACACCGGCAACGGCCCGGGCGCGTGCGGATTGCGGCCGTTCAAATCCAGGCTGTACATGTAGCCGGGCAGCAGCGCATCGCACACCGCCTTGAACCAGACCGCGTGCTCCTCATCCTCGCCCAGCGCCTGCGCCAGCCCTTCCGGATCGAATTTCGCCAGACAACGCACCAGCTCATCAGTGCCGGCACCGGGACTATCACCCCAGCCGATCACCGGATTGAAAATGTAATCGGCGCCGGAACCGTACCAGCCCTCGCGCCATGGCCGCTGCAACCAGTTGCGCGTGCCTGTGAACAGGTGCCAGCGCCAGTGCATGCCGGATGGACGCGGACACGAATGCAGATACAACCGCTGGTAGCCGGCATCGTGCAACGCTCGTACCACTGCCATCAACCGCGCATGCGGCGTGCGGTCCGGCGGCGCCAGCCGAAACAGGATCGGCTCGCCATCGGCGTGCTGCACTTCATCGGTCGACAGGTTCAGATCCAGCACGCGGCTTTCGTTGCCGAAGCGCGCCGATACCCAGCCCGTCAGCAAATTGACGGCCGTGAGGACGCCATAGCCGCGATAGCGATGAAAGATGACAGTGCCTGGAGCGATCGGTTTCATGCAAAAGAATCAAAACTAAAGTGCCAGACAGGGCTTTGCTGCCGCCAGCAAGCCCCAAAATATACACCCACCAGTATTCTCAAATAGCCGCCAAAAACGTGGCCGAAACCATAGATTATTGCCCATACCCCAGCAAAAACAGTCTGCGCGTCACAAGCCGCGGAACTGCGAGCAGGATTTGAACACTTCCAGCGTCGGCGCTATCCGCTTTTGCCGGCACCATTTTGCCGTCAGCTTCAGCAGCTCCTTGATGTCCCGGCCGGAAACGCCAGGAAACTGGTCGACCAGCTGGTCGACCAGGCTTGCCTGCAAATCGAATTCGAACTGCGTCGACAGCACGCTCCAGATGCGCTTCGCATCTTCCGCCTGCGGCGCTTCATACACAATGGTCGCGATGCAGCGCGACGCAATCGCGTCATCGACATCCTGCGAACGGTTGGTGGTCATGAACAGCAAGCCGTGGAAGTATTCGAGCGTACGCAAGAACGAAGCCACAACCGCATTGTGATCGATATCGTTGCCGCGCCGGCGGATGTAAACGTCGGCTTCGTCCAGCAGCAGCACCGCCCCCCAGCGCTGCGCGCGCTTGAGGATCACCGTCAGGTTTTTCTCCACGTCTTCCGAATGGATGCCAAGCTGGCCCGAATGCACGCGGTACAGCGGCCGGCCAATCACTTCGGCATACACTTCGGCCGTCAGCGTCTTGCCCAGCCCGGGCGCTCCCTTGCACAAGATGGTCGTGCCGCCGGATTTGCCAGCCACGATGTCGTCCATCAGCACATCCATGTCCTGCGTCAGGATATCGATCAGGTCGCGGTGATGCGATGGCAGCACCAGTTTTTCGCGCAAGCCGGGATCGTAGCGGTATTCGATCAGGTGGTTCACGTGGATCCACATGTTGGTGTGGGTTTCCAGGTTGAAGCACAGAATCATCGGATGCATCGGGATGCTGGAAAAATTGCGCCCTTGCAACAACCAGAATTCCGAATCGGCATGAGTGAAGAACTTGCGCTGTATCAGTTCTTCGTCATTGACCACCCGCATCGGCGACGGCAGCTTCAGCCGCTCCGGCGTCTGGTACTTTTCTGCCAGGTTGACCTCCAGCACCGAACCGGAGGCAATGAACTGCTCGTTCGTCTGCTGCACGAAATCGACAAAACGATCGACCGATTCCAGATAGGCGCGTTTGAGTTCCGGCGTTTCCTTCATGAAGCCCTTGGCCGCCAAAATTTCGATCACCGTCTGGTGCCCTGCCAAATCCGAGGCAAAGAAAAACACCACCCTGTTAGCCGGGCGCGAATAATCGTTGTTGCTCATCGCAACCGTATTCGCCGTCAGGCTGAGAGCGACGCATTTCTGACCATTCGACATTTCCTGCAGCGCGATATTGGTCACCAGCCACGGCATCTGTTCGCCATGCTCTCCAATCGCATACACCCAGCCGTCGATCGCGCCCTGCTTGATGTAGGCGCCAATTGCCTGCGCCAGCATCGCCAGACTGGAAATGGACGCATGCACCGGATTCTGCTCGGCCTCGCGCAGCGCGGTCAGCAGCACCGCAGACGCACGGTGGCCGCCGGCGACCATCTGCTGATGCAGCCATTCCTTCGCTTCATCGTCGAGCTGATAGAAATAGACACTGACTTGGTTATCGTCACGCAACAACAGATAGTTCGGGATTTCCTGCGCCCACTCGGCCTCGAGGAAACGGGTTTTCGCCTCCTTCGCTATCGCGGTCGGCAAATCGATCGATATCCCGTAATACTCGCGCCGGGAATCCAGGTCCTGCAGTACGGAAGCATCATGCATGGTGATCAGTGGTCGGTTAGGGGCGCGCCACGCGCGCTGGAAAGGGAAATGGACTTCGGGCGGGCGTCAATCGCTCCACAGCTTGCCGGCGGTGGACCAGTTCTCGCGCTTGACCTCTTGCAGGATGATGTCCACCGCAGCCGGATCGCAGCCGAGGGTATTGCAGGCAGCTTCGGTCACCGCTTTCACAAATGCGCGCTTCTGCTCCTGCGTCCGGCCTTCAAACAGTTGTACGTTAATCGTTGGCATGGTCAATCCTCGAAAAATAAGCACTCGCCGAAACCGGCGGCGACATGCGCCGCGCAAGCAGGCGAAACAAAACAGGGAATCAATTGGACATTATAGAACGTGTCGCGCGTCCGATGCATTGTAGTCGGTTTGCGCGCTGCCGGAGCAGACCGTGAACGCAGCAGACTTGCGTCTGCTGCCTTTCCCGGCGTCAGGCGGCGTCCGAAAGGAGAGGAGGAAAACCGGACGCCACAGAAAAATCAGTTCAGGAACTTAGCGGTAATGGCGATAACCGTGGTGGTGCCCGCGGTAACCGTAACCGACGTACAGCGGAACAGGCACCGGGTAATATGCCGGAGCGCTGTAATAGACCGGACGTGGCGCGTAATAGACTGGCGCCGGACTGCTGTAATATGTGGTCACCGTGCCGTCGCGGTATGACGAAGCCGGTGGGGTTGAAACATAATAGCCAGGTTGCGAACTCGCAATCGCCGCACCGGTCATCATGCCCAGCACCACGCCAGCGGCAACCGCGCCACCATCGGCCGAAGCCGGTGCCGAAGTTGTCAATGCAGCTGCGGCCATCACTGCGACCGCGACCAGTTTTTTGCCGTTGTTCATTGTTGCCTCCATGTCATTCTTGCTGGAACCCTGCGCCCTCACGCAGCCTCATGACTACACTTTAATGACAATCCAGCCAGATGGAAGCCAGCGAAACAAACTCTTACACTTGTAAACACTGGATGCATATCAACTGACCACGATGACAACATCTGATCTAGCGCAACATTGGTGGACATAATCCGCTCAAACCAACCAGAACCGACCTCCAGACAGCTGTTGCGAATTGATCATTGCGCGCAGAGCGCCTAACATGGGCATGTTGCGGTGCGCGCTTGCCACGCGCCGACATGAATGCACTCTCGCCACGAACCCATTTCAAGGAGAACATCATGCGCTTTTCCCCAGCAGGCTCGGTACAAGCACGGAAATTGCCGGACATCACCCGCAAGTTCCTCCAGCTGTCGGCCATCACCACCATAGCCATCTGCGCCGTGCTGTACGCGAAACCGACGCTGGCCGCTGGCCACGACGCCGCCAGCGCCAAAGCGACCTACCTGAAGGATCGGGAGCTATGCAACAGCGGCCAGACCAATCAGGATCGCGCCACCTGTCTGAAGGAAGCGGCTGCAGCCTATGCCGAGGCAAAGCGCGGACAGCTGAACAACGACGGCTCGTATGACAAGAATGCAGTCGACCGCTGCAAGGCGCTGCACCACGGCGAACGCAGCGCATGCTATCGCCGCATCAAGGGCGAAGGCACCACCGATGGCAGCGTCGAGGAAGGCGGCATCTACCGCCGCATTGAAACAGAAGAAGGCCCGGCGCACCACCATCGCTACCGCACGCCGCCGCGCAACTAAGCCTGCTCAAAACCGCTTGAATGACAGGGCCGCACGTCGGCCCTGTCCGTCCCATCCCGCCGTTGCGCCAACATGACCGTCGCCGCGCACGCCATACTGCACTCACCACCTCGCACTTGCCATCGCTGGCCGGCACGATTTCGAGCCGTGCCGAGCAGACCACTGCCAGCCGGAACGCCAGCAATTCAGCCAGAAATAATTGAATAAGAAATCATTTTTATTCAATAAGACTCAAAAACATACTCCACCCTGTATTTAAAAACAGCCAGCAAATATATGGCCCGGCGATGTGTTTTGACCTGATACCCCCGCATAAACACGGATTTTGCATTTACAGGCTTAGCGCACCGGTTTTGCGCGGCGGCCCTTTATATCCATTTGGAATATAAGCAAATAAATTCATTGTCGTTTGGAATCATTCATAAGTTTATTACGATTCACGCATAGCAAACGCACCGCCGGCAAATGGCGCAACCAGACGAGGCCGCCGTTTCAGGCTGACTTTCGTGATTGCACGCGGCGCAGGCCGCACACACTAGAATTTTCAGGACTTTTGAATGTATCGCTACGACCACTACGACCAGACCATCGTCGACGAACGCGTCGCGCAATTCCGCGATCAGGTGCGACGCCGACTGGCGGACGAACTGACCGAAGAAGAATTCCGCCCGCTGCGGCTACAAAACGGCCTGTACCACCAGCGGCATGCATACATGCTGCGGATCGCGATCCCCTACGGCCTGCTGTCCGCCAGGCAATTGCGCACGCTGGCGCAGATCGCACGTGAACACGACCGTGGCTACGGCCATTTCACCACCAGGCAGAACATCCAGTTCAACTGGGTGAAACTGGAACAAACGCCGGACATCCTCGAACGGCTGGCGGGCGTGCAGATGCATGCCATCCAGACTTCCGGCAACTGCATCCGCAACATCACTTCCGACCAGTATGCCGGCATCGCGGCGGACGAGATCGTCGATCCGCGCCCGTATGCGGAAATCCTGCGCCAGTGGAGCACCCTCCATCCGGAATTCGCCTTCCTGCCACGCAAGTTCAAGTTCGCCATCAATGGCGCACAAGAAGACCGCGCGGTGACTGCGGCGCACGACATCGGCCTGACCGTGATCAAGAACGAGGCTGGCGAAGTGGGTTTCCGCGTGATGGTCGGCGGCGGGCTGGGCCGCACGCCCATCATCGGCAGCGTGATCCGCGAATTCCTGCCGTGGCCGCACATGATGACCTATCTGGAAGCGATCATCCGCGTCTATAACCAGTACGGCCGGCGCGACAACATGTACAAGGCGCGCATCAAGATTCTGCTGAAAGCCATCGGCAGCGAGGAATTCGCGCAAGAAGTCGAGCAGGAATGGCAGCACCTGAAGGATGGCCCCGGCACATTGACGCTCGAGGAATTGCAGCGCGTGGCGGCGCACTTCACCGCGCCGGCCTATGAGGTGCTGCCGGCAAGCGATGCCGCGATCGCGCAACTGCGGCAGGAAAACAAGGCATTCGCCAACTGGCTGGCGCGCAATGTGAAGCCGCACCGCATTCCCGGCTACCGCGCAGTCGTCTTGTCGCTGAAAAAACCGGGCGTGCCACCGGGCGACATCAGCGCCGAGCAGATGGAAACGGTCGCCAATCTGGCCGAGCGTTACAGCCTGGGCGAACTGCGCGTCACGCACGAGCAAAATCTGGTGCTGGCCGACGTGCGCGAGCGCGATCTGTTCGAATTGTGGCAGCAGGCAAAGAACGCCGGGCTGGCGACGCCGAACATCGGCCTCCTGACCGACATCGTCTGCTGCCCGGGCGGCGACTATTGCGCGCTGGCGAATGCGAAATCGATCCCGATCGCGCTGGCGATCACCGAGCGCTTCGACAACCTCGATTACCTGCACGACATCGGCGAGCTGGAGCTGAACATCTCTGGCTGCATCAACGCCTGCGCCCATCACCACGTCGGCAACATCGGCGTGCTGGGCGTGGACAAGGATGGCAGCGAGTGGTACCAGGTCTCGCTCGGCGGCTCGCAAGGCAATGAAACGACGATCGGCAAAATCATCGGCCCAGCCTTTTCCGCCGAGCAGATGCCGGACGTAATCGAACGACTGATTGAAGTCTATCTGCGCGAACGAACCGACGAAGAAAAGTTCATCGATACCGTGCGCCGCCTCGGCATCGAACCATTCAAGGCGCAGGTGTATGGCACGCCGATTGAACCGAAAGCAACCAAAGCAGGAGAACAGGCCCGTGGCTGAACAGAACAAACGCATCATCAAGGATCGCGCCATCATCGCCGACGACTGGCTGTTGCTGCGGCCGAATGTCAGTGCATTGGTCAGTCCATCGGTCGGGGCGTTACCAAGTGAAGTAAGCATCCCGACAGGCAAAGTCATCGTGCCGCTGGCGGTCTGGCTGGCGCAAAAGGAAGCACTGTCCGCCCGCGCCGATATTGGCGTCTGGCTGGCGAGCGACGAACGGCCGGAAGCATTGAAAGACGATCTGGCGCGCCTGCCGCTGATCGCGGTCGATTTCCCGAAATTTTCCGACGGCCGCGGCTATTCGATTGCGTTTCTGCTGCGCGAGCGGCTGGGCTATGCGGGCGAACTGCGGGCGATTGGCGACGTGCTGCGCGACCAGCTGTTTTACCTTGCCCGCGTCGGCTTCAATGCGTTTGATGTGCGCGCCGACCGCAGCCTGGAAGATGCGCTGGCTGGCCTGACGGACTTCTCGGTCAGATACCAGACTTCATCGGATGAAAAGGAGCCGCTGTTCCGCCGCGTGCACCGCCCGGGAGAAGTACCATGAGCGAATTCACCCTGCGCCTGACGGGAACAATAGCCACGCTAGAGCGCATCGCACGCGAGCATGCGCCGGCGGTGTTCGCCTCCAGCCTGGCGGCGGAAGACATGGTGCTAACGGATTTGATCCTGTCGGAAGATCTGCCGATCACGATTTTCACGCTCGACACCGGCCGCCTGCACGCTGAAACGCGGCAGATGGTCGCGCGCGTACAGGAGTGCTACGGCTACGGCATCAAGATCTACCGCCCGGATGACGCGGCCGTGGCGGCATATGTGGCGCAATCCGGCCTGAACGGTTTTTACGACGGCATCGAACAGCGCAAGGAATGCTGCCGCATCCGCAAGGTCGAGCCGCTACAGCGCGCGCTGGCCGGCAGCAAGGCCTGGCTTACCGGCCAGCGCCGGGCGCAAGCTGCCACCCGGGCCGAACTGCCGGTGGAAGAATTCGATAGCGCGCACGGCATGGCGAAGTTCAACCCGCTGGCCGACTGGAGCGAGGACGACGTGTGGCATTACCTCAAAAGCCGCCACGTACCGTACAACCCCCTGCACGATCGGGGCTACCCGTCGATCGGCTGCGAACCGTGTACCCGTGCCATCACGCCGGGCGAAGACATCCGCGCCGGACGATGGTGGTGGGAACAACCCGAATCGAAGGAATGCGGACTGCATTTCATCGACGGCAAACTGGTCCGCGCCAAGACAGTCACCGCGTAACAAAAGAAAGTAGCTGCAACATCATGACCACAACGATAGAACAACACATTCTCGATACCGCCAGCAACCGCCACCTGGACTGGCTGGAATCGGAAGCGATCCACATCCTGCGCGAAGTCGCAGCCGAATGCGCCAAGCCGGTGCTGCTGTTTTCCGGTGGCAAGGATTCGGTGGTGCTGCTGCGTCTGGCGGAGAAGGCGTTCCGCCCGGGCAGGTTCCCGTTCCCGCTGATGCACATCGACACCGGCCACAACTTTGCCGAAGTGATCGATTTCCGCGACCGGCGCGCGGCCGAACTGGGCGAAGAGCTGATCGTGCGTTCGGTCGAAGATTCGATCAAGCGCGGCACGGTGCGCCTGCGCAATCCGCAAACCGATTCGAGGAATGCCGCGCAGGCGGTGACGCTGCTGGAAGCGATCGAGGAATTCGGCTTCGACGCCTGCATCGGCGGCGCGAGGCGCGACGAAGAAAAAGCACGCGCGAAGGAACGCATCTTTTCATTCCGCGACGATTTCGGCCAGTGGGATCCGAAGGCGCAACGGCCTGAACTCTGGTCGCTGTACAACACGCAGGTACATCCGGGCGAAAACATGCGCGTGTTCCCGATCTCGAACTGGACCGAACTCGACATCTGGCAATACATCGCGCGCGAAAAACTGGCGCTGCCGTCGATCTATTACGCCCATGAGCGGCAGGTGATTCCAAGGAACGGCCTGCTGGTGCCCCTGACCGAGCTGACGCCACCGAAAGAAGGCGAAACAGTCGAAACGCAAATCGTGCGCTTCCGCACCGTGGGCGACATTTCGTGCACCTGCCCGGTCGCATCGACCGCGGCCAGTCCGGCCGCGATCATCGCCGAAACCGCGATCACCGACATTACCGAGCGCGGCGCAACGCGCATGGACGACCAGACGTCCGAAGCCTCGATGGAAAAACGCAAGAAGGAAGGATATTTCTGATGAACGCCGTACTCTCCGAACAACCTGTCACTGCCCAAGCGACCTTTGAGCGCGGCGTGCTGCGCTTCATCACCGCCGGTTCGGTCGATGACGGCAAGAGCACGCTGATCGGCCGGCTGCTGTTCGACAGCAAGGGCATTTTCGCCGACCAGCTGGATGCGATCTCGCGCGCCAAGCACAAGCGCACCGTCGGCGACACGATCGACCTGTCGCTGTTGACCGATGGCCTCGAAGCCGAGCGCGAGCAAGGGATCACGATCGACGTCGCCTACCGCTACTTCGCCACCCCGGCGCGCAAATTCATCATCGCCGACACCCCCGGCCACGAACAGTACACGCGCAACATGGTGACCGGCGCCTCGACTGCCGACGCCGCCATCATCCTGATCGACGTGTCGAAAGTGAAGCTCAGAAGTGATGAAAATGCGGATGGCTCTGCTCATGTGGCAACTGAGCTGCTGACCCAGACCAAGCGCCATTCGACCATCGCCCACCTGCTGCAAATCCGGCATGTGATCGTCGCGGTCAACAAGATGGATCTGGTGAACTACGACCAGCAGGTTTACGACCGCATCATCGCCGCCTACCGCGCATTCGCGCAACAACTCGGGCTGAACAATATCCACACCATTCCGCTGTCGGCGCTGGCGGGCGACAATGTAGTCGAAAAAGGCGACAACTTGAACTGGCACCACGGCCCGACCTTGATCGAACTGCTGGAAACCCTGCCGCTGGGCGACGAGCTGCAACACCAGCCGTTCCGCTTCCCGGTGCAGCTGGTGGCGCGGCACAACGGCCACGAAGCGAACGATTTCCGCGGCTACATGGGACGGATCGAATCCGGCACGGTCAGGAAGGGGGACAAGCTATGGGTGCAGCCTAGCAGCCAGCTGGCCACGGTGAAAGACATCGTCACACTCGAGGGTTCGCTCGCCGTGGCGGTGGCCGGACAATCGGTCACTCTGCTGCTGGACGAATATCTCGACATTTCGCGCGGCGACCTGCTGACAGCGGCGGATGAACCGGCCACGCTGCTGAAATCGGTCGAAGCCGACATCTGCTGGCTATCGGAAGAAGCGCTTGATGCGCGGCGCAAATACTGGCTCAAGCACACCACGCACAAGGTCGGGGCGAAGATCACCGGCATCGAATCGCTGCTGGATGTGAACACGCAACAGCGCCGCCGCAGCGAATCGGTCGGGCTGAACGACATCGCCCGCATCAGCCTCAACGTGCAGCAACCTCTGGCGGCCGATGCTTACAGCGACAACCGCGCCACCGGCGCGTTCATCCTGATCGACCAAGTCACGCACCAGACGGTCGCTGCCGGAATGATCCGGATTGCGGCGTGAACCGAAAACCGGAGAGGACCAGCATGAGCGAGAACGGCAAGGTTTATCTGATCGGGGCCGGCCCCGGCGCGGCTGACTTGATCACCGTGCGCGGCGCACGCCTGTTGGCGCAGGCCGACGCGGTGCTGTACGACGCACTGGTGACCGACGAAATGCTCGAACTGTGCCCGCAGGCGGAGAAAATCAACGTCGGCAAGCGTTGCGGCAGGAAATCGGCGGCGCAGCTGTTCATCAACCGGCTGCTGGTCAATACCGCGCGCAAGCACCGCATGGTGGTGCGGCTCAAAGGCGGCGACCCGATGCTGTTCGGGCGCGCGGACGAGGAACTGAGCGCGCTGGATGAAGCAGGCATCGCGTATGAAGTCGTGCCCGGCATCACCGCCGCGCTGGCGGCCGCTTCGGCCATTGCCCGCCCGCTGACCAAGCGCGGCGTGGCGCGCAGCGTGGCATTTTTCACTTCCAGCACTGCGCCGGATCAGCCGGAGCAGGCCAGCGTTCCTGATTGCGACACGCTGGTACAGTACATGGGCGGGCGCGAAGCGGCACTGACCGCGAAGCGGCTGCTGGCGCAAGGACGCAAGCCAGGCACGCCGGTGGTAGTGGTCGAAAACGCCAGCCTGCCCGGACAGCGCCTGTGGCACACCACGCTGGCGGCGCTGCTGCACGGCTTGCCCGATGCGGATGGCCCGGTGCTGGTGATGGTTGGTGAAGCGCTGGCGGCGCGGCAATCCGCGACTAACTTCAATGTAGAACGTTTGCTCGCCGCCGAAGGATAGCGTTCTCCCGGCGCAAGCTGGAATCCAGTGCCGTTGGCGCGGCCTTCATTCTGGCCTGCGCTAGAGCGGCGACTGTGGCCGCAACCCGTTCAACCTCGCGTTGCGGCGTGACCAATCAGCGGCATTCGTGGCGCACAAGCCCGGCTACGCGGGCTGCCACATCTGCTCGAAAATTTCAGGCTTGCAAGGGACCATTTCCCCGCTGGCATGGGTAATGATGTAGTCGCCAGCAGTGACCGGCATCAGGCCGTCAGCGGTTTCAACCGCATGAACCAGCGTGACCAGAGGGCCGCCAATGCTGGCCTCCCAAGCGTCGTAGATAATGGAATCTTGCCCGACCGTGCCTTCGGGAGTGATCAGAATTCTGATCACTTCGGGATGATCGCCTTCCTTGAACCACTGGACAGCTTCGACAACTTCAGTTTGGTTTTTATATTTCATTGATTAACCATTCAATTCTCAATTGGCGTATACGCCATATTACAGAAAATATTTTCGCAATGTAGTGATCAACATCATCCGCAGAGCCTTGGGGCGAGCCCAGGTCGGGAAACCCTTCATTTTCTGCTACATCTTGCAGCAAAGCAGCTTTTCTCGCCCATCCGTATCCGATCCCCGTAACGCCAATGTCCTTCACCTGCAGGTAACTGCCGCATCAAGGACTCTTGCGCGGTGGATAACCATGTTTTGTGCCGAAAATGCAGCAATTTCACAAAAATCTGGCAAATTGTGCCGGATTCATTACTGAGTCAGCATAAAATTATTGTGGTTTGTGATATTTAGGTATTTATTCATAGCCCCTGTGTTACATGAACGGGGAATCGATGTTGGTTTTAGGCCGCCATCAACCTGAGCAGACACTTGTTCAGCTTAAACTTCTACTAATCGATGCATAAAATCATGAAAATCGTTTCCCTCCTTGTATTATCAATATCTCTGTTCGTCTCTGGGTGTGCATCTGTAAGCATGGCGTCAAAAGAAGATTCAGCCAAAGCAAAAGAATTTAAACAACCTAGCCCTAGCAAGGCGGGGGTTTACATTTACAGAAACAGTTTCGTCGGAAAAGCACTCAAAAAAGATATTTTTATTGACGGGAAGTGTGTTGGTGAAAGTGCGCCAGATGTATTTTTCTACGCAGAAGTTGATGGAGGGAAAAAACATAAAATTGACACAGAATCTGAATTCTCCCCAAATTCGCTCGAATTAATGTTTGAAACTGGAAAAAATTACTTCATTCGTCAATTTATTAAGATGGGCGTATTTGTTGGCGGTGCGGACTTGGAACAAGTTACCGAGGAACAAGGGAAAATCGATGTGTCGCGGCTTGAAATGGCCAAGACTGGCAACTGTAGCGCCTCAAAATAGCATTTAATTTAACCCTACGTTGACGGTACCTTTACCGACTATCTGGTCCGACTGTTGATGTAAGGGTTAAACGTCCAATGCGATTTCCCACTTACCGGATTTGTGATGTTCATGGAACCAAGAAATACAAGGCCTAGTCGAAAGACTAGGCCTTGTATTTCTTTATGATTGCGTAGCAACATCGCCCCCAGTAGAACGTATCGCCAGAAAGGTGTATCGTACGCGGGCGCAACTTGGGTTGACGTCTTTTACTACATCGGGGGCTTCTATAATCCCAAAAGCAGACATTCAACGCTGGGGTACGTCAGCCCAATAAGGTTCGAGGACGCGAAACGTGCTTAGATTCGTGTCTTCGAACTGGCAGCAGTCCACCACGTAAATCCTCTACCGCTTGCCTGTGATCCGACGACGTATGTCGTCAGGAAGAGAATCCGGATTGATGCGCGATCTCCCGCCATAGTATTTGGCCATGATCTGGATGAAGGTCCCGTCGCGCTTGATCCGGGCCAAACCATCGGCAAACTGCCGGATGTAGACTCCATTCGGATCACGCGTACGTGAACATACGAAGGACACGTCGCCACGATTGAAGCTGGCCGTGTGATCAAAATTCTCCGCCTCACCACCAAACACGCTGCGCATGTAGTGATAGCCAGTAAGATCGACGGTCGCCCACAAATCTATCCGCCCGGCTTGCAGTTGCCTAGAGAGGCCCTCGTGAGTCGTGTTTCCATGCAAGCGAAGATTCCCTGTTCGTTGCAGATAACCCATGATCCCGCTCGAACTCAGCGCTCCGATGTGCAGTTCTCGTAGGTCCGAGAGGTGAGAATATTTGAGTCCGTTGGGAAAGCGACGCTTATCGTAGAGAAAGGTCTGACTGACAAATAGGATCAGGCTGCCCACAGAGACTTCACTGGCCACAGCGGGGTCATCGAACAAGACCCGACCGCCAACGGCACACGATACCTTTCCTTCGGCGACATATTTGATCATCCGTGCTGGGGGGAGAAAACGCACATCGACCTCGGTACCCATCGCGCGAAATGCCGCGACGACAATATCTCCGGCAACACCCTTGTCGCTGCCCGCCTGATAGATCGGTGGATAATCGAACATGGCGACGTCTACAGTCCCGAAAGCGAAGGCTGTCGGCCCAACCATCGCTGCAACAACCACGACAGACCAGCGATACAGTATCCTTAGCGCTGCTGCCATTACCCTCTCCCCGGTTCTGTCCCAATTGATGCAGATACCTGCTTTACAAATGTTTCGAATTCATGGAGTGGCAAAGGTCGGCTGAACAAATAACCCTGATAAGCATGGCAACCAAGCTGTGTGAGATAGTTTCTTTGCGCCTCGGTTTCCACCCCCTCAGCGATAACCCCAAGCCCCAAACTTTCGGCTAGGATAACGATCATTTTTGCAATAGCCGCATCATTCGGATCAATCAGGATGTCTCTGATAAAACTCTGGTCGATTTTTAGTTGATCAAGCGGCAAGCGTTTCAGATACGAAAGTGACGAATAGCCAGTACCAAAGTCATCCAGCAAGAACCCCACGCCCTTTGCTTTCAAGGCGGTCATCTTGCCGATGGTGTCTTCAACATTATTCACCAACGAACTTTCGGTCAATTCCAACTTGAGACGCTGGGGTGGGGCTCCACTGAGTTCAAGTGCTTTTAGCACCTGGTCGACAAAATTCTCATGGTTTAATTGATGGGCGCTGATATTCACCGCCACCGTGAAATGCGACATATCCGGTTGTCTAGCCCACTCGGCCAATTGCTGGCAGGCTGTCTTCAATACCCATTGACCGACCGAAAAAATAAGTCCGGTCTCCTCCATCACAGGAATGAACTCACCGGGGGATACCAGTCCGCGCTCAGGGTGTTGCCAGCGCAGCAGAACCTCAACTCCTGTCATTTGGCTACCGGCCAATTGCACCTGATAGTGAAGCACGAATTGTTGCTTCTGGACAGCCTCACGCAGTTCGTTTTGCAGAGAAACTCGTTTTAACACCTCACGAGCCATATCCGGATCAAAGAATAGTAGGCTGTTGCGTCCCACATCCTTGGCCTTATACATGGCCAGATCCGCTTGTTTAAGAAGGGTATCAATCTCGGTCTGCTGCCCCAGAAAAAGGCTTGCACCTATGCTCGAAGTGATGCTGTATGAAGTCTCCTTAAGGTCATAGGGGGTGTTAAGCGCAGCGATGATTTTCTCACAGACCAATTCAATTCTGGAGGCAGCCTCGCTCTGGCTTTCACTCAAGCTTGCCAGCACCACAACAAACTCATCGCCCCCGAGTCGGGCCACCGTATCTTCTTTACGCACGCATTGGGTCAAACGCAGGGCGACCTGAATCAGCAGGAGATCTCCCTTGTCGTGGCCGAGAGTATCGTTGAGGGTCTTGAAGTAGTCCAGATCGATAAGTAGCAAGGCACCGTAACTACCGCTCCGCTGGCTGCTGGCCATGGCTTGCTTGAGGCGATCTTGCAGTAGAACCCGATTCGGCAGGCCGGTCAACTGGTCAAAGAAAGCTAAATGGTTGATCTTTTCTTCGGCCTGCTTGCGCTCGGTAATATCATCTATAACCCAAATATTACCCGCCTGTGGAGATGTTCGATCAAGTGAGCTTGCATGCAACAATGCTGAAAAAGTACTGCCGTCCTGGCGCTTCATTTGAAGCTCTTTTTCAAACCAGGCCACACCTGTTGTAATCGCTTCATCCCCCAAACGGCTCACTTCAACATAATTGGCATCTGCAAAAAAGAGAACGCTTATCGGAAGCCCTTGCATTTCCCCTGTGGAATAGCCAAAAATTAGCTCGGCATGTCGATTGGCCACTAGGATCCTTCTTTCACGTACGAAAAGAACACCGACCCGAATATTATTCAGAATAGCCTGTTGTTCTGAAAATGATGCCAGCAGATTGCCACGCATCTGATCCAGTTGACGAGCCAATTGGCCAATCTCGTCTGGCTGAGTCCAGTTGATGGACTGCTCTAGGTTTCCATTGGCGATCTGGTCAGAAAAAGCGGTCAGGCGTGTGAGTGGATTTAGAACGCGAAGGCGTATGGCAATTAGGAGCAGCACGAGAGCAAGGACGAACTGGCCGAGCAATACCTGAACATAAGCGCGATGATCCTGTTCAAGTTCCCGCCGTCTCAGCCCGTCGTCCATCTCCAGTTCAACAAAACCCAGCAAGACGCCACCCCGTACCAACTCACTTCGCGCCACTCGTGACATCCCGATCCGCCGTTCCGGGCGCTCAATGCCGAGAAGAGAAGTCTGATCTTGATCTAGGATCGCTATACGGACCACTTGCGGATCGATTAGCGTTGCATCGGAAATCGTTCGGAGCATTTCCTTATCAAAATTCCATACCGGATCGACAAGGCTCTTGGTGAGAAGAGTCATCTTGTCATCGATATTGGCGCTCACTTCCTTGCTCATCAGTTCCTGGCGTAGGCTAGTCAATACCACTCCGCCAATGATTGCAGGAAACAGAAGCCCAGCGCACATGGCCATCACGATGCCAGAGCTAAGGCTTCTAAACCTTCGCCCCATGGCAAACATGAAAATGCGAGCGAGAATGGGGCGGGCTTGAGGCATCATGGGGTGCCAGTTGTGAACAATATCCTTCGGGTTAACAACTTACTATATTCATTGTATTGACGTAAAAGGTGCGCACAGTTCTCTTGACAATAGACAAATTTTTGTTTGCAGATAATCCTCCCCATATATTAAGGTGTGATCACTCCTATCTCCCACGCTCAAAATTCAAGCAGGAATTCAATCACTGTGGGGCAAAATTGTCTGCAAACTATAAATCTTCGGTGAACGTCAACACTCGAGGAACTGATGTGCTTGGGCGCCAGGGGCGATTCACTTAGATATAAGTCTGCAGCTATTTCACTTCCCCATAACGTTCAAGCATCGAAGCGGAGAAGTATCCCTGCGCGTCTTGCAAAGTACCGTTACCATAAGGACCGCTCAATGTTCCGTGATAGCGCAAGCTGGAACGAGTCGATACGATGGCGAAGTTCTTGTAATAGAGGTGCGTTAGATTGATGATGTACACTTCACTGACCGAATAGATTTCGTATTTTTGGGTAATGGGATTAAAGTAAGAGGCAGTCTTACCGGGCAACAAAAAGAATCGGATGTCTTTGGCGCTCAAGGCCTTTTTATTGCCCTCTTGCCAGGGTTCGTAGCGGCCTTGATTCTGGTACACGTAGTTTTTGTCCTTCCCCCACCAATAGTAGGTGCCTGCCGCTTGCGGGGCTCTAGTATAGGTAAAACCAGCCTTGTGTCGGTCTTCTTCAAACTTTTCAGCAGGATCGCAGCGCAGGTTCGGATGACCTTTTAGAGGGCACTCCGGCTTCATGATTTCAAAGCTACGCGGATCGGCCCCTTTGACCACTTGACCACGAAAATAAACGTGTTTTTTGTCCGCACTGTAAGCCCAATTCAGCTGATGTAATGTTGCATCAATGTCTGGGCGTTCCTTAATTTCATCGAACTCGATCTCAAAGACGTGACCGCCGCTGACAATTAGCTTTTCGCCAACACGACGCACGTCATTTTGCAACATATTAGCCACAGACTTTCCATGGAAATACAGATAATTCTTGTCGCGAGCCCAAGCCGAATCATCAGATGTCTCATCGGTGTCACCTTGGTCGGTGGTTAGCCGCGCGTTAAGTACTTCAAACGAAGCCAGATCAGCCCGTTCGATGGGACGCCATTTGTAGAAGATGCGCAAGCCATCAGTGGCATACCTCGGGGCAATACGCCCAGATCGGCTCCATGTGCGTAATTTATCCAATTGAATGGCACCAGGCAGGGGCCAGAAATTTCGGTGCTCAAAGATGTTCTCTGTGTTGCGTCTTCCTCGTCCGCTGGAACTGGTAAACGATTCGCGCACTATCACGTGAAAGTAGGCTTTGTCATCGAGTACTGCAAAATAGGGGCCACGTTCATCGAGGGTACGAGCCTTGCACGACGTTGTACTGTCTGACTTTGATTTATCACCTTGAAACCATTGCTCAACACATGTGTAGCGCGTTCCTGCTGTGGCTGCCGCGCCATTAATTGCTAGCAAGCAAACCAAAATGAATAAAGAAATGAACTTCGACATATGTTCCTAGTTGGCAAACGTTCGCTGGATATTCAACGATTATGTGGATGTGGAGTCAAATACCACCGGCAAAGCCGGTGGCTTGAGATTGTGAGCGCCTCAAAGGCGCCCATGAAACCGGGAGCCGCCCATGGCGGCTTACCCCATTCCCAGCCTCACTGGTAAGGTGCGTATAGCTCATGAGGCAATTCCAGTTTGGCGATTGAAAGGGCTTCAAATGCTAATGCATTCTTACCCACAACCTCGTTTACTAAAATTGCACTTCGTTTGTGAATCCAGGGACAGTAAAAACATGGCCCACAATCGCATTATGGCCACATACTCCCACCAACACCTACACAAACTCACCCAGCCGCAAGCGCCTGGAGGCAATATGCCGCCAGCGCCGCCTGCACGCCAGCATCGTCGCCCGCCGCACGCACCAGCCGCAAGCGCGTTGCCGGGTGCGCCTGCTGCAACTGTGCCAGCATCGGCGGCAAATCACGCAGCACATGACCGGACTGGCCGAGAAACATCGGCACGACCACGATTTCAGCGCACTGCTGCCGCACCAGTTGCTCGACCGCCGTCACCAGATCCGGCCGCATGAATTCGAGAAAGGCCAGCGCCACATCGGTCTGCGGCAGACGCTGCGCCAGTTGCTGCCGGACACGCTCGAACGGTTCCGCCCAGCCCGGATGGCGCGCGCCATGCGCGAGCAGAATCATGCCGCATTTTGCTGTCACTCCCATGCCGGAACTCCTCTTTTGCGCTCGCTTGCGCCTTGAGCCTGCCGTGTTTATCACAGGCTGATGCAGTATGCCACAAGAGCATAAGCAAATGAAAAATGCTTCGTTTCAATTATAAAGAGCCAGGCCTAGAATCAATTCCACTCTCTCCACGATAAGGTAACCATCATGAAACGAATAAGCAAACTGGCTGCGTTCCTGCTCACCCTTGCCCTGTCCGGCGTCGCCATCGCGCAGACGACGCTGCTGAATGTTTCGTACGACCCAACGCGCGAACTGTATCAGGATTTCAACAAGGCCTTCGCCAAGCACTGGCAGCAAAAGACTGGCGAAACGGTCAACATCAAGAATTCACACGGCGGTTCTGGCAAACAGGCTCGCACGGTCATTGACGGCCTGAAAGCCGACGTGGTGACGCTGGCACTGGCGTATGACATCGATGCATTGCACGAAAAGGGACTGATTCCGGCCAACTGGCAAAAGCGCCTGCCGCACAACGCCTCGCCATACACCTCGACCATCGTGTTCCTGGTGCGCAAGGGCAACCCGAAACACATCAAGGACTGGAACGATCTGGTTCGTCCGGGCATCGATGTGATTTCGCCTAACCCGAAAACTTCCGGCGGCGCGCGCTGGAACTATCTGGCCGCATGGGGCTATGCACTGAAACAGCCGGGCGGCAACGATGCGACCGCGCGTGAATTCGTGAAGAAGCTATACCGCAACATCAAAGTGCTGGATTCCGGCGCACGCGGCGCGACCACGACCTTCGTCGAGCGCGGCCTGGGCGATGTGCTAATCGCGTGGGAAAACGAAGCTTATCTGGCAGTCAAGGAACTGGGGCCGAACAAATTTGACATCGTCACTCCATCGATTTCGATTCTGACTGAACCGCCGGTCAGCATTGTCGATAAAAACGTCGATCGTAACGGTACGCGCAAGCAGGCGGAAGCCTATCTGAAGTATCTGTACACCCCGGAAGGGCAAGACATTGCCGGCAGAAACTATTACCGCCCACGAGACAAAAAAGTGGCGGCGCGCTATGCAAAACAATTTGCACCAATCAAGCTGTTCACTATCGACCAAGTGTTTGGCGGCTGGCAAAAAGCGCAGAAAACCCACTTTGCCGACAAAGGCGTGTTTGACCAGATCATCGCCCGTTAACCCATTATTTACCCAAGTTCTCTCTTCGGCGCTGCCTCCCAACGCCTTTATCCGCCCGCCCCACCCAGGCGTGGCGGCATTTTTTTGTCCACAGCCAGATCGGCGCAAGCGCTTACAATCTCCCTCATGAAACCAGCACGCAAACAATTCGGCACCCCACGCCTGCTGATCGTCGGCTGCGGCGATATCGGCCTGCGCCTGCTGCCGCTATTGCGAGAGCGCTTCCGCATCTTCGCGCTCACGCAGGATGCAAGCCAACGCGCAGCGTTGCGCGCAGCCGGCGCAGTGCCAATCATTGCAGACCTCGATCAGCCGCGGCAACTGGCGCGGCTGCGCGGGCTGGCGCCCTGCGTGGTGCATCTGGCGCCGCCGCCACGCAACGGACAAACGGACAGCCGCACGCGTCACCTGATTCCATTGCTACCGCCAGACGCGAACGTGGTTTACATCAGCACCACTGGCGTGTATGGCGATTGCGGTGGCGCAGCGTTCGACGAAACGCGCTCAATCAGGCCGCAAACCGGCCGCGCACAGCGGCGAGCCGACGCCGAACAGGCGCTGCGCCGCTGGGCAAGCGCCAATGGCGGCCGGCTCGCCATATTGCGTGTGCCGGGTATTTATGCCGCCAACCGTCTGCCGCGCGAACGGCTGCTGCGCGGCTTGCCCGCGCTCTTGCCGCATGAGGACGTTTACACCAGCCACATCCATGCTGACGATCTGGTGAAAGCGATCATACTGGCGCTGTTCCGCGCAAGGCCGAACCGCGTGTATCACGCCTGCGACGATTCCGAACTGAAGATGGGGGACTATTTCGATCTGGTAGCGGATGCGCTGCAACTGCCGCAGCCACCACGACTGCCAAAGGAGGAATTGAGGGAAATGCTGCCTGCCGCTTCGCTGTCATTCATGAGTGAATCGCGCCGGCCTTTGAACCTGCGCCTGAAACAAGAGTTGCGTTTGCGCTTGCGATATCCACAAGTGCGCACTTACTTATTTTCAGAGGGCTTGCGACGTGAACTTGGCCGCGACAATACGCGCATTGCCACTTCGAAACTCACGCCGTAACTTTTCATATATTCAGCAGCACGATCAGTCCCGCTGCTTTGCTGCAACAACAGGCCGTTTTCGACCACCTGAGCCGTCTTTTTATCCAAACGCCGAGATTGTTCTTCATTATCAGGGGGAGTTTGCGCAGGCTTGTCCGTATGCGTATCCATTTATTCCTTACAAAATAATTGCCCTGCGGAAATTATAGCAAAACGCGTACCATCCCGTGCGCAACTGCGGCGACTGCGGAAGCAAGAAGAACCGCCATCGCCATCAGCACCACAACGCCCCAAATTGCAACAATCCGGTGCAAAAAAATGGCACAACAGCAAGCTGTTGCACCCTTTTGGATTTCTAAACGCAGCCAGCGCCTCCATTATCGCTTATTCATTTAGGTAATTTGAATAGGAAATCTTATTATTTTGAGGGATGATTTCCATGAGGAATAATGAATCCATCGAAACGGGCAAACACATCCGATTTCAGCCCGGGGATTCATCCGCAAAGGAAACATCATGCCAAAAGTCGCTGTCGGTTTCGCACTCGCTACAAACGAAACGCTGGGCCATGAACTTCAGGCCGTTCTGAGCATCCCGCCTGAAGACTTGCTGGCACGCGGACGTGCTCGCGCCGAATCGCTGAACCTGTCTTTCGTCGGCGCAGTCTATCCGCCGGAAGCCTGGGCGCTGTTCCAGTCCGGAAAAGCATTGCTGGTTGATGTACGCACGATCGAAGAACGCACTTTCGTCGGCCATGTGCCGCAATCGCTGCATGTGGCGTGGAAATTCGGCACCGGCATGACCCAGAACCCGCGCTTCCTGCGCGAATTCGAAAAGCTCGCCCCCAAAGACGCCGTCGTCATGCTGCTGTGCCGCAGCGGCAAACGTTCATCCGATGCGGCCGAGGCGCTGGCAAAAGCCGGCTACACCAATGCTTTCAACGTGCTGGAAGGGTTCGAGGGTGAACTGGATGCACAGCAGCATCGCGGCGGACACGACGGCTGGCGCCATTGGGGCTTGCCGTGGATTCAGGCTTAATTTTTACGGAATTGGAATCAAGGAGAACACATCATGTCAAACTGGTTTGAAGATAATTCGCGCTCCATCGGCAACACGCCTCTGATCAAGCTGAATCGCGTCGTCGGTGACGCCAAGGCGACCGTGCTGGTCAAAATTGAAGGCCGCAACCCGTCCTACTCGGTCAAGGATCGCATCGGCGCCGCGCTGATCTGGGATGCGGAAAAACGCGGCCTGCTCGGCCCGGGGAAGGAATTGATTGAACCGACCAGCGGCAATACCGGCATTGCACTGGCTTTCGTCGCCGCCGCGCGCGGCATTCCGCTAACGCTGACGATGCCCGAAACGATGAGCATCGAACGCCGCAAGCTGCTGCTGGCATATGGCGCCAAACTGGTGCTGACCGAAGGTGCGCGCGGCATGGCGGGCGCGATTGCGAAGGCGGAAGAAATCGCGGCTTCCGATCCGGGCAAATACGTGCTGCTGCAACAGTTCAAGAATCCGGCCAATCCTGGCATCCACGAGGCGACCACCGGCCCGGAAATCTGGAATGCAACTGACGGCAAGACCGATATCGTCGTTGCCGGCGTTGGCACAGGCGGCACCATCACCGGCATTTCCCGCTACTTCAAGAACAGCCGCCAGCATCCGCTGCAATCGATCGCTGTCGAACCGGCCACCAGCCCGGTACTGACGCAAGCCAAGGCCGGCGAGCCAATCAAACCGGGGCCGCACAAGATTCAAGGCATCGGCGCCGGCTTCGTGCCCGACGTGCTCGATCTGTCGCTGATCGATGGCGTCGAAACGGTGACGAACGAAGAAGCGATCGAATTTTCCCGACGCCTGACGCGTGAAGAAGGCATCATTGCCGGCATTTCCAGCGGCGCAGCCACGGCCGTGGCCGTGCGACTGGCGCAGCGGCCGGAAAACGCCGGCAAGACCATCGTCGCCATTCTGCCGGATTCAGGCGAGCGCTACCTGAGCTCAGTCCTGTTCGAAGGCGTGTTTGATGCTTCAGGCTTGCCGGTTTGATGCCCGTGCATCGCCCCTGGATTTAACATCCGAAATAAAAAAGGAACAAGAAATGGCTGACAACTTCACGCTCTACATCGACAGCAACCACACCAGCCCATACGCGTTGTTCACCTACATGGCGCTGAAGGAGAAGGGATTGCCGTTCGACAAAGTGCTAATCAACATCCGTGAAAAGCATCATAAGCTACCTCAGTATCAGTCGCTCTCGCTCACAGGCAAAGTGCCGACGCTGGTACAGGGCGATTTCGCGCTGGCGGAATCGTCCGCCATCATCGAATATCTGGAAGACGCTTTTCCGCCGCCACAACACCCCGCGCTACTGCCGCGCGATCTGCGCCATCGCGCCCGCGCGCGGCAATTGCAGGCCTGGCTGCGCAGTTCTTTGCTGGCATTGCGTGAAGAGCGCCCGACTACGATTTTCTTCGACCAGAAAACGCAGGTGGAGGCACCGCTGTCCGAAGCCGCCCAGAAGGATGCAGACAAACTGATTGAAGTAGCTCAAGCCTTGGTCGGCGATGGTCTCGGCTACCTGTTTGGCGATTGGAGCATCGCCGACACCGAACTGGCACTGATGCTGAACCGATTGCTCGCGAATAACGATCCAGTGCCGGAAACCGTCAACAAGTACGCACGCAACCAGTGGCAACGGCCTTCACTACAGGCGTGGCTGAGAAAACAGCCATAGCCCCATCTGCTCAACGATCGCACTGACCATCAGCAATACTGGCCACCGACTAGGCAAATTTGACTGAAAATGCTTCAAGATCGCTGGCAGGCATTGGCCGCGCATACAAGTAACCCTGAAACGCGTGACAGCCAAGCTGTTCGAGAAACGCCTGTTGCGCTTCCGTTTCCACCCCTTCTGCAATCACCTCCATGCCAAAGTCGATGGCGAGATTGACGATGGTCTTGGCGATCATGGCATCATCCTTGTCGGTCAGCAAATCGCGCACGAACGATTGGTCAATCTTAATCTGATTGATAGGCAAACGCTTCAGGTAGCTCAATGACGAATAGCCTGTGCCGAAATCGTCCAGCGAAAACTGGATACCCGCCATGCGTAACGCACGCATCTTCTCCACCACGCTGTCTGAATCAAGCGCAAGCGCACTTTCTGTCAGTTCCAGCTTGAGCAGCTGAGGGGGCGCATTTGTTTGCGCAATAATGTTGAGCACGCGCTCCACAAAATTCGGCAAGGCGATCTGGGCGGTGGCGATATTGACAGCGATGCTCACGCCCGCTAGGACAGGATGCGTCGCCCATTGCTTTATCTGCTCGCAAGCTTCGCGGATTACCCATTCACCAATCGGGATGATGAGCCTGGTTTCTTCCGCCACGGGGATGAAATCGCCGGGCGGCACCATACCCTTTTCCGGGTGTTGCCAGCGGATCAGCGCTTCAAGCCCCACCAGCCTGCCGCCTGACAGCTGCGGTTGATAATGCAACACAAACTCTTTTTGCTCAATCGCCTGACGCAAGGACTCCTCTATCTGCGCACGCTTAGAGGCCAGGCTCTGAAGCGCCGGAACATAAAATTTGACCGCATTATCTTTCTGGCGCTTGCCCTCCTGCACCGCCAGTTCCACCTCTCTCAGCAGCGCTTCCGGCGTTTCCACCTCCGAACCGAAAATCGTAGCGCCGACCGCCACATTGCAGTGCTGGGCGATGCCGTCAAGATTGAATGGCTTCTCAAACTGCCTAAAAACCTGCTGAGCGACAAGCTCTACCCCTGCCATCGTTGCCGACTCGGTATCCCCGACTTTAGGAAGGAGCAGAGCAAAAGTATCCGCGCTCAGACGCGCCACCATCCCCGCCTCGCCACTGCATTTCCCCAGCCGATGGGCGATCTGCTGCAACAGTTGGTCGCCGTTTATATGCCCGAGAGAATTGTTGATGAGATTGAAGCTCAAAACATCAATGAGAAGCAACGCGGCACGCATGCCGATGGTGCGACATTCACGGATTTCCTGCCCGAGCCTATCCAGCAGCAGGGAGCGGTTGGGAATCCTGGTAAGCTGGTCGTAGTAAGCGAGATGCCGGATTTTCGCAGCGCTCCGCTTGCGTTCGGTGATGTCACGTACGGTAGCCAGCAGATGGGGCACCCCGCCGATTTCCACGGCACTCAAGGTTACCGCGGCATCGAATGGCGCACCATCCTGCCGCAAATGCTGCCATTCGAAGAACTGGGGGTCGCCGCCAAGCGCGCCGGCTATCTTTTCATGCGCCACATCGACGGATGCACGACCATCCGGCTGGACCCGCGGCGAGTACTGAAAGGGCGTAGCTCCTATAATGTCCTCTCGTTGGCAGCCAAAGATACGGAGAATAGCGGGATTGCAATCGACGAAGCGATCCTTGAGCATCAGGAAAATGCCCTCTCCCACGCCCTCGAAAAGTGCACGGTAGCGCATCTCGCTGTCTCGCAGCTCGGCCTCAGCCTGCTTGCGCTCGCCAAGATCGGCTGCAATCCCCATGTAGCCAGTAATCTGCCCCTCCGGTCCGCGCAGCGGCGAAATTGACAGACGGACGGGAAAACGCCTGCCTGCCTTATCGATAAAGCTCCACTCCCGCTCATCGACCAGCCCTCGTTTTGGCAATGCCACCAGCACTTCGAAATTAGGCTGAACCTGCGTACCCGATTCGGAGGAAAGTTCACGTGCGCGCTCAGCCATCTCGCGGCGGTCATGAATCAACTCCGGTGTTTTCTTGCCTATCACTTCTTCCGGCAGATAACCCAACATGCGCTGGGCGGCCTTGTTGAAGCTGAGAATGGTGCCGTTGGTATCGGTGGAAATGATGCTGTAATCCGCCCCGTCGAGAATTGCCTGCTGCTCTGCAGCCAGTTGACGCAACTTGGCCTCGCTGCGCGCCAGCAACACGTTTTGAAAAGCGGCTCTTGACAGCTGGCTGGCTAGGGTAAAGAGCGCCTGTGCGACCTTTTCAAATTGTGCCACGGGCATGATCGGAATATCACGGTATGCGTTTATACACGCCACCTTGTCCGCACCGATTTGTTCGGCATAGGCCAATGCGCTTTCTTCGGTTTGCGTTTCATCGCGCACCTGGCCGATCAGCCAGTTGCCAACATGGTGGCCAGCTACGATGATGGGTACGCCAGCATCCCAAAGCCCGGCACTCCAACAGGGCTTGACGATCGGACCACTCAAACCGCCACAACCAAGTTCAGCGTCTGAAGCCTGACAATTGGCGAGTCCCTTTTCCGTTTTGCGAACGACATCTCTGCAAAAACGAGTGAAGTTGCTGGGCGCTGTTATGGGCGTGCCGTCCGGGCGCGTGATGATGGATGCGACCTGCGTAGCGGACGCAAACTCATCCTGAATGCGCTGGATCTCATCAAGCACGAACAAGTCCTCGAAAGAAACGTCGCTTTGTTCCATGGGCAGTCTTCGTCCGCGTGCCTCGTTGCTGGTCGGTGTGAATAAAGAGCACTATATTACATTGTGCCATTTCTGCCACCCGTTATTTTCCAGCCAGAATGCGCTGATGCTTAGCCGGCTGGCAGCAGAGGAAGCCCTGTACCAGAGGCCATCAATCGTTACGTCAACCGCCAAGGCTACACCAGACAGCCCGGATTAGGCGATCCAGTTTCTCAACACAACGTAGGCCAATGTTCCCGCCAGCATGCTAAACAGCGTATGCTTGGTAAACCACTGGATGAGAATCACCAGCGCAATCGCTGTGATTTCGAACCATGGCCCATTGGAATGGCCTGCTGCGGCCCCTGCTACCGAATGGATGACGAGCAAGGTCATGATGGCCAAAGGCAGGAATTTACCGGCTCGCTTCACCAGCGAAGATGACTGCAACCATCGGGAAGCGACAAAGGGCAAGGCTCTTAGTCCAAAAGTCACCACAGCCATGACTATCGCAACGCCGAAGATATAGCCGAGATCAGACATTAACCCGGTGCTCCTGTCGGTGTTTGACAAAAAATGAAGCCAGCACGCACAGCCCAATGGCAATATCAAGCGCATGGCTCGCACTCAAGAGTGAGGCCGCAACATATGCCAGCATGGCTGACCACAGTGGTGAGGAAAAAAGACGGTTTCTCCATTGCTCCACCATCAATACGGCAAAGAGACAGGACAACACAAAATCCAGCCCCACCAGTGGGATCTTCACTTGCGACCCCATTAACGCCCCCAAGGCCGTTCCTGCGATCCACCAGAGATGATTCAATGCCGTGACCGACAGCATCTTTATCGGCACTGTATCTTTGGGCAGCGTGGTCAGAACCGAATAGGTTTCGTCTGTCAGACCGAACACCATATACCACCGGTACCAGCCATTCCGGGGAAACCTGTCAATCAATGAAAGGCCGTAAAAGACATGCCGGAGATTGATGACTGCCGTAGCCAACGCGATGGCGCCCATCGACATTCCGGCCGCCATCATGGGTATCGCGGCATACTGCGCCGCACCAGCGAAAACAAGGACACTCAAGGCGATAGCCGCCCACCACTGCCCTCCGGCACTGACGAACAGGAACCCGAACACCATCCCCAAGGGGATATACCCCATGGCAACGGGCATGGTCAGCATCAGCGGGGAAAGCGGATCTTTTGAACATTCGGACTGCATAACCGAATGATTGTATACGAATCTCCCCCGAATCACACGTCTGTGCGTGACACCGAGTCAGATCAAGCAAACGAGGAGGGCAACATCTGAGATGAGCCCTCCTTCTTTACTAGCGGGACAACAGCACAACGCCTAGTGCGCCATATACCCCATTCCCGCCGGCACGATGTCGGCGAGATAGCTGGATACGGCGATCACATCCGCCGCACCGCGTCATCCGCCACCTCACGCCGCTTCCAGTTCGCGCGCGGGCGAGAGCTGGTGGCGCACCGTTGCCTCGTCCAGTTCCGCCGAGCACAGCTGGATGAAGCGGTAGGCGAAACCGCGCAGGTAATGTCCTTGGCGCACGGCAATCCGGGTGGTGTTGCTGTCGAACAAATGCGCGCCGATCAGGCTGAGCCTGCCATCGCGCTCCGCGTCATAGGCCATCGACGCGACGATGCCGATGCCCAAGCCAAGCTCGACATAGGTCTTGATCACATCAGCATCGAGTGCCGAGATGACGATGTTAGGCTTGATGCCAGCCTGCTCGAACACGCTGTCGATATTCTGCCGCCCGGTGAAGCCTTCGTGATAGGTGATGATCGGGTAGGCGGCCAGGTCGGCCAGCGACAGATCCTGCTTGCTTTCCAGCGGATGCCCCTTCGGCACAATCGCCGCGTGCCGCCAGCTATAGTACGGGAATGCAACCAGCCCCGGCACGTTGGCCAGCGATTCGGTGGCGATACCGAAATCGGCCCGCCCTTCCTGCAGCATCTTGACGATTTCGCCCGGGCTGCACTGGTGCAGCGCCAGATGCACGTCCGGATAGGCCTGCTTGAACTGCGCCACCACGGGCGGCAGTGCGTAGCGCGCCTGAGAATGGGTCGTGGCAATGGTCAGCTGCCCCTGATCGCAATTTACGAACTGCTGCGCCAGCTGCTTGATGTTTTTCGCATCCAGCAGCATCCGCTCGACGATTTCAAGCAATTCCTTGCCCGGCTCGGTCAGCCCGAGCAGCCGCTTTCCCTTACGCACGAACAGTTCAACCCCAAGCTCGTCTTCCAGATCCTTGATGTGCTTGCTGACCCCTGACTGCGATGTGAACAGCGCATTGCCGACATCGGTCAGGTTGTAGTTGCAGCGAATCGTTTCGCGAATGATGCGCAGTTGCTGGAAGTTCATATCACCCAATCCTGTCCGCTGTGTTCAAACACTTTCAGTTGCGACGGCACAAGCCGCACCTTGGTGCCGGCGGTCCACTGGCAGCCGTTCGCCTGCAGGCGCGGCAGCTCGACTTCGAAATGCTGCGCCGGGGCATCATTGCTGGCTTCATTGAACGATGTCAGCTCGATGCGTGAGGTCACGCCGAAGCTCAGCACACGGTCGACCACCGCCGCCACGCCTTCGCCCTGTTCGGTGTAGGGCACGATATCGAGTTCGTGCGGTCGCGCGAATGCCAGCACCTGCGCGCCCTGCGCCAAATGGCCGGAACCGCCATTGGCCAGGCTGTGCTGGCCGACCCGGATGTCGTTGCCATCGACCCTGCCCTGGAACAAGTTGACGTTGCCGAGGAAGCCATAAACAAACGGCGTGGCCGGCTTGTCGTACACCTCGTTCGGGCTGCCGACCTGCTCCACCTGGCCATGATTCATCAGCACGATCTTGTCCGCTACTTCCAGCGCCTCTTCCTGATCGTGGGTGACGAAAATCGACGTGATGTGCAGCTCGTCGTGCAGGCTGCGCAGCCAGCGGCGCAATTCCTTGCGCACTTTCGCATCCAGCGCACCGAACGGTTCATCCAGCAGCAGCACGCGCGGCTCGACCGCCAGCGCCCGCGCCAGCGCGATCCGCTGCCGCTGGCCGCCGGAGAGCTGCGCCGGGAAGCGATCATGCACCCAATCGAGCTGCACCAGTTCCAGCAGTTCGTGCACTTTCTTCTTGATCGCCGCTTCGCTCGGGCGCTGCTTGCGCGGCTTCACCCGCAGGCCGAACGCCACGTTGTCGAACACGGTCATGTGACGGAACAGCGCGTAATGCTGGAACACGAAGCCGACCTGCCGCTCGCGCACATGGGTGTGCGACGCATCCTCCCCCCCCAGCAGCACCTGACCGCTGGTCGGGTTTTCCAGTCCGGCGATGATGCGCAACAGCGTCGTTTTGCCGCAGCCGGACGGCCCCAGGAGCGCGACCAGTTCGCCGTCCGGGAATTCGAGCGAGACGTCATTTAGCGCGGTGAATCCGCCGAAGGTTTTGTGGATGTTTCTGACTTCGATGCTCATGGCTTACCTCTGTTGTTGTAGTTCGATAATCGGCGATGCGTGAATCTCGGCATGCATCCGCCATTCGACCCAGGTTTTCACCGCCAGCGTCAACAGCGCCAGCAATGCCAGGATCGAGGCCACCGCAAATGCAGCAGCAAAGTTGTATTCGTTGTACAAAATCTCGACATGCAGCGGAATCGTGTTGGTGAAGCCGCGGATGTGGCCGGACACGACCGACACCGCGCCGAACTCGCCCATCGCGCGCGCATTGCACAAAATCACGCCATACAGCAGGCCCCACTTGATGTTCGGCAATGTCACCTTCCAGAACGTTTGCCAGCCGCTGGCGCCGAGCACGGTCGCCGCTTCCTCTTCCTCGCACCCCTGCGCCTCCATCAACGGAATCAATTCACGCGCCACGAACGGGAAGGTGACGAAAATCGTGGCCAGCACGATGCCCGGCACGGCAAAAACAATCTTGATGTCGTGCGCATCCAGCCACGGGCCGAACCAGCCCTGCGCGCCAAACACCAGCACATAAATCAGGCCGGCAATCACCGGCGAAACCGAAAACGGCAAGTCGATCAAGGTCAGCAGAATGTGCTTGCCGCGAAAATCGAACTTGGTGATCGCCCAGGCGGCAGCCACGCCAAAAATCAGATTCAGCGGCACCGAAATCGCGGCCGCGATCAGCGTCAATTTGATCGACGCCAGCGCATCCGGTTCGACAATCGCCTGCCAGTACGCTTCCCAGCCCTTGCGCAACGCTTCGGCAAACACCGAGAACAGGGGCAGCAGCAGGAAGAAGGCAAAGAACACCAGCGAGATGCCAATCAGCGCCCATTTGAACCAGCCCGGTTCGCGGCTGGCGGCGTTCTTCTCAAAGCGGGAAAGTGTGTTCGTTGCCATCTCAAGCCCTCCTTCCGGTGCGTTTGGCGGTCCATGCCTGCAGGCCGTTAATCGCCAGCAGCAACAGCAGAGAAATCACCAGCATCGACACCGCAATCGCAGTCGCGCCTTCATAGTCATACTGTTCCAGCTTGGTGATAATCAGCAGCGGCGTAATTTCCGACACCATCGGGATGTTGCCGGCAATGAAAATCACCGAACCGTATTCGCCCACCGCGCGGGCAAATGCCAGCGCGAAACCAGTCAGAATCGCGGGGAACAGAATCGGCAGCACCACATGGCGGAAGGTTTGCCAGCGGCTGGCACCGAGGCTGGCCGCTGCTTCTTCCAGTTCGGTTTCCAGATCTTCCAGCACCGGTTGCACGGTACGCACCACGAACGGCAGCCCAATGAACACCAGCGCAATCAGGATGCCCAGCGGCGTGAACGCCACCTTGATCCCCAGCGATTCCAGATACTGTCCGACCCAGCCATTTTGCGAATACAGCGCGGTCAGTGCGATGCCGGTCACGGCGGTCGGCAGCGCGAATGGCAGATCGACTAACGCATCGACCAGACGCTTGCCGGGGAAGGTGTAGCGCACCAGCACCCAGGCCAGCGTCAGGCCAAACAAAGCATTGATCAGGCCGGCCAGCAGAGCCGCGCCGAAACTCAGCTTGTACGACGCGACCACGTTCGGCGCTGAAACCACTTCCCAGAAGCCGGCCAGGCCGAGGTTGCCGGATTTGATGATGACTGCTGCCAGCGGAATCAGCACAATCAGCGACAGATAAACCAGCGTGTAGCCAACCGACAGGTTAAAACCGGGGAACACGCGACGCGATGCGGCAAACATTAGCGCCTCCGTGCGATCTGGTCATACACGCCGCCATCGGCGAAGTGCTTTTCATGCGCCGCGGCCCAGCCGCCGAGCAGGCTTTCCACCGTGAAGGTTTTCACTGCCGGGAAGCGCTTGGCGTACTTCTTGAAAACGGCCGGGTTCTTGGGCCGCAAGTGATGCTTGGCGATGATCTCCTGCCCCTGGTTCGAGAACAGGAAGTTCAGGTACGCCTTGGCCTGCTTCGTCGTGCCGCGTTTCGCCACCACGCCATCGACCACCGCCACCGGCGCCGGCGCTTCGATCGTCAACGACGGATAGACGATATCAAACTTGCCCGCGCCAACTTCCTGCTCGATCAGGTGCGCCTCGTTCTCGAACGTGACCAGCACATCGCCAATCCCGCGCTGGGTGAAAGTGGTGGTCGCGCCGCGGCCACCGCCATCGAGCACCGGCACGTTGGCAAACAGTTTCGCCACAAAATCCTTCGCTCCGACTTCGCTCCTGGTTTTCTGCAGCGCATAGCCCCAGGCGGCCAGATAGGTGTAGCGACCGTTGCCGGTCAGCTTCGGATTCGGCACGATGACCTTCAAGCCGCTTTGGGTCAGATCGCTCCAGTCCTTGATACCTTTCGGGTTGCCCTTGCGCACCAAGAACACGCTGACGCTGGAATACGGCGCCGCATCATGCGGGAATGCCTTGCGCCAATTCTTGTTCACCAGTCCGCCGCGAGTGAACAGGATGTCGATATCCGGCGCCTGGTTCATCGTGATCACGTCCGCCTGCAAGCCGGCGATGATCGCCCCTGCCTGTTTGCTTGAGCCGCCGTGCGATTGCTTGATGTTCAGCGTTTCGCCGGTTTTCGCCTTCCACGAGGCGGCGAACGCCGGGTTGATGTCCTTATAGAGTTCGCGCGCCACATCGTACGACACGTTTAGCAGCGTGGTTTGCGCAAACGCGCTGGCTGACAATGTTGCCGCCAGCGCCAGTGCCAGAATTTTGGGTAACCGTTTCATTTCAATCCTCCAGATTCGTTGGTTGGATTGAATTGTAGGCAACCCCACTTATATGCAGAACGATTGATTAATCATTTGCTTATATCAAAATCGTTATTTTAAATAAGGCCAGCGGCGAAGGTCCGCCGCATCATGCCGGCATAAATGATGGATTGATTGGGGGTATATAACAAAAATACCACTCTTGGCCACAGATTTGCTGGCTGTTTTTAGATACTGGGGTGAGTATATTTTTTTACCTTATTGAACAAAAATCCATTTTCGTTCAATTATTTTTGACCTGTACGGCCTACCTTACGCCGGTCTGGCTTGGCTGCTCACAATGCACCAGGCCGATTTTTATCCGCCAGCGTGAAGCCGAAGGGCAGCGTCTTGCACTCGCATTTTTGGGCCTACCTTTTTTGGCGACGCAAAAAGGTAGGTAACGGTCGGACTACCCCCGGCATGTTTGAACTCCTACGATGCATGCCAAGGGCGTCAAGAGTAAGTCGTTAGCGAGGATCGGGCACGTAGCCGCCTGGAAATGCTTGCGGTTCGCGCGGCTTGGGCGGGTGCGACGGAATGATGCCGCGTGCGACCAAATTCGCCCGGCTGTCGTAGTAGATGCGCACGACTTGCGCCGGCAAATGGCTGTCGCGGCGGAAATCGACCGTGCGGCTGGGCGCACCAATCCGTTCGCCGTGACCGGTGCCGAGACTTTCAGTGGTCGGTGCCGGACTTGCTGCCGGAGCAGGCGCGGCTTTTTTCGCTGCCTTTTTCACCGTACTGCGCGGCACTTCCTGCGCACTCAAGTCAGCCGGTTGCGGCGGAGGCGGTGGCGGCGGCACATATTCGCGGAACACCGCCACGCCAATCACGCCAACATTGTCCGGCCGGTCAGTGCGCGCCGCGTAGCTGTCGGACAACCGGGTGAAATAGAACGCCGCCACTTCGTTCTGGCTCTTGCGCCAGCCAGCTACTTCGGTCCGGCGCCACGGCTGCAGCACGTAGCCGCGCTGTGATGTGGCCGCGGTTTCACCGCTAATCGCGTTCACGCCATCGACCGACAGCACTGTCAGCACGCGGCCGCCGGATTTGTTGCGGATGTGTACCGCATATCGGTTGCCCGGCGTGCCGGCAACATACAACTTGCCTTCATGCTGCCACGTTTCCAGCACATGGCCAGTGGTGCGATCGACGACTTTCACATCCACCAGTTGCGGCTGCGGACGTTTCGGCGGGGTGGCGCTGGCGGGTGCAATCGCAGTTGCGGCCAGCATCATCAGGGCTATCAGACGCTTCATAACGCTCCTTTGGCAAATGACAAGATGGAATGAAAAACAATCGTGCATCAGCTCAGGTCATTCTGCCACCGAATCGATCAAACCTACTCCAGCCAGCCGCAGGAAATAGTAACGAGGCGTAACGCCGCCTCTGGCTCAGCGTGCCAGCAGGAATTCCTGCGCCAGCTTCACCCAGTAAGTCACACCCAGCGGGATCAGGCCATCGTTGAAGTCATAGCGCGGATGGTGCAGGTTGCACGGATTACCGTCGAGGTCGTCGCGGTGTTCGTCGCGCCCGCTGGCGATGAAGACGTAGCAGCCTGGCAGCTCCTGCAGGAAATAGGCAAAATCCTCGGCGCCCATCGTCGGCTCCATGTTCGCATTCACGTTGCCCTGACCAACGATGCTTTCCAGCACGCCAACCGCAAATGCGGTTTCGGCCGCATGATTCACCAGCGCCGGATAGCCGCGGCGGAAGTGGAAATCGACCGTGGCGCCAAACGCCGCCGCCGTGTGCTCGGCAATTTCGCGCATCCTTCGCTCGATCAGATCGAGCACTTCCGGATCGTAATTGCGCACGGTGCCGATCAGGCTCGCGTCCGGCGGAATCACGTTGAAAGCACTGCCGGCATGAATCTGCGTCAGGGACAGCACCGCTGCCTTATGCGGATTCTTGTTGCGGGTGATGATGGTCTGCCAGCTTTGCGCAATCTGCACCGCCGTCATCACCGGATCGACGCTGCGTTGCGGATGCGCCGCGTGGCTGCCGCGCCCCTTGATCGTGACGCGGAAGGTATTGCTGGCGGCCATCATCGGTCCGACGCGCACGCCGAAGGTGCCATGATCGTGCACCGGCCAGTTGTGCATGCCGAAGATCGCATCCAGCGGAAATTGCTCCAGCAGGCCGTCGTCGATCATCCGCTTGGCGCCGCCGGCGCTTTCCTCCGCCGGCTGGAATATCAGCACCACCTTGCCGGCGAAATCGCGGTGGCGCGACAGCCAGTGCGCCGCGCCCAGCAGCATCGCGGTATGCCCGTCATGGCCGCAGGCATGCATCCGCCCCTCATGCTTCGAAGCGTGCTCAAATGTGTTCATCTCCTTCATCGGCAGCGCATCCATGTCGGCGCGCAAGCCGATCGTCCTGCCCTCTCCGCTGCCAGCAATCACGCCGACCACGCCGGTACCGCCCAGCCCGCGCTTGACCGGAATGCCCCATTCAGTCAGCTTGGCGGCCACCAGATCCGATGTGCGGTGCTCTTCATAACCAAGCTCAGGATGCGCGTGGATGTCGCGGCGGATAGTTTGCAGTTCGTCGAGAAAACCGGCGGGAAAGTCGAGCAGGTTCATGCTGTCTCCGAAATCGTGATGCAAACGGCTATGGTAGTCCAAATTCACGCCGGCGAAAAAGCGATTGCAACAGTTTGCAGTAAACTGTCTTTTTTTCCCGAATTCTCAATCGACCAGCCGTGAAAATTTGTGATCATCAGCAAGGCATGGGGCAGGCGCTGCTCTGGGCCGCGAAAGGCATGAACACCACGTCGCCGAACCCGCGCGTCGGCTGCGTCATCGTCAAGCAAGGACGCGTCATCGGCGCCGGCCACACACAGCCGGTCGGACAGGCACATGCCGAAATTCAGGCGCTGAATGACGCCCGCGCCAACGGGCACGACGTCAGTGGCGCGACCGTGTATGTCAACCTTGAGCCGTGCAGCCACTTTGGCCGCACACCGCCATGCGTTGATGCGCTGATTGAAGCCAAGGTGAAGCGGGTCGTGGTCGCACTCAAGGATCCGTACCCGGAAGTGGCCGGGCGCGGGCTGGAAAAGCTGCGCGAAGCCGGCATTCTGGTGCTGACCGACGTGCGGCCGGAAGAAGCGCGCGAAATCAACATCGGCTTTTTGTCGCGCTTCGAACGCGGCCTGCCGTGGGTGCGGCTGAAACTCGCCGCCAGCCTCGACGGCAAGACGGCCCTCAACAACGGTCAGAGCCAGTGGATCACCTCGCAGCCGGCGCGCAACGACGGCCACCTGTGGCGCGCACGCGCCTGCGCGATTCTGACCGGCATCGGCACCGTGCAGGCGGACGATCCGCAACTGACGGTGCGCGCCATTGAAACGCCGCGCCAGCCGCGCCGCATTGTGCTCGACAGCGCGCTCGAGATCGACCCGAACGCAAAAGTGCTCGACGGTGGCGGCACCTGGATCGTCGCCGCGCAATCGAACCCGGCCAAGGAAGCGGCGCTACGCGAACAGGGCGCGGAAATCATCCTGCTGCCCGGCGAAGATGGCCAGGTTGATCTGAAAGGGCTGATGCGTGAACTGGCAAAACGTCACATCAACGAATTGCATGTCGAAGCCGGCGCGCGGCTGAATGGCGCGCTGCTGGCGCAAGGCTGCGTGGACGAACTGCTGCTATACCTCGCGCCCAGCATTCTCGGCGAGGCGCAGCCGATGTTCGCACTGCCCGCGCTCTCCAGCCTGGCCGGCAAGCACTCGCTCCATTTCCGCGACATAGCGCAGATCGGCGACGACCTGCGCATCATCGCCCGAATCCAACATCAACAACCATAATCCGAGAAAACAGGAACCATCATGTTTACAGGCATCGTCGCCGCCACCGGCAAAATCACTTCCGTTCAACCACAGGGCACTGGCAATGACGCCGGCGTGCGCCTGACCATCGATTCCGGCAGCCTGCCGATGGACGATGTCGCCGTCGGCGACTCGATCGCCATCAATGGCGCCTGCATGACCGTGGTCGAAAAGACCGCCAGCGGTTTCAAAATCGACGTCTCGCGCGAAAGCCTGAACCGCACCGCCGGGCTGGACGGCTTGAATGAAGTCAATCTGGAAAAGGCGATGACGATGGCCGACCGGCTCGGCGGTCACATGGTATCCGGCCATGTCGATGGTCTTGGCACCGTGAAGAAGTTCGAGCCGGTGGCCGAATCGCACGAACTGGTGCTGGAAGCGCCGCGCGAACTGGCGAAATATTTTGCCTACAAAGGCTCGGTCACGGTCAACGGCGTGTCACTGACGGTCAATAGTGTCGAAGACACCGCCACCGGCTGCCTGTTCTCGATCAACCTGATCCCGCACACGGTCGCTGTCACCACGCTGAAGCACCTGCAACCGGGCAGCAAGGTCAATCTGGAAGTCGATCTGATCGCACGCTATGTCGAGCGGATGATGAATGTGAAATGATGGCAAAAACTGCCTGTCCGCCTGGTATGCCCAACATCGCCATTACCCGGTCGAGGCGCCCTACTCCCGCATGAAAAAACCCCGTCAGACTTGCGCCTGACGGGGTTTTATTTTGCCTGGTCGAAACGGGTGGCTACGCGCTTACGCGCCGATCTTCTCTACCCTCGCGGCCGTGCGCTTGTAGGCCGGCGTTTTCGACATCTTGTCAACGCTTGAGCCGGTCAGGCGGTTCGCGTTCGCTTCGGCAAAGTGGAACGGATAGAACGCCGTACCTTCCGGTGAACGTTCGGTCACCTTGGCCTTGGCCTCGATGTGGCCGTGGTGCGTGACCAGACGAACCTTTTCGCCATGCGTGATGTGAAAGCGTTTGGCGTCGATCGGGTTCAGTTCGATCTCCCCTTCCGGTTTCATCGCATCCAGACCAATGTTGCGACGCGACATCGTGCCGGTGTGGTAGTGCTCCAGCAGGCGGCCGGTGGACAGCACCAGTGGATATTTGTCATCCGACTGTTCGCCCAGGTTTTCATATTCGACCGGGCAAAACTTGCCTTTGCCGCTGGCGGTCGGGAATCTTTCCGCATACAGAAAGCGCGTACCCGGATGGTCTGTGTCGAGGCACGGCCATTGCAGGCCGCCGTTCTTCAGCCGTTCGTGGCGAATGCCGCCGTAAGACGGCACCAGCGACGCAATTTCTTCCATCACCTGTGCGCTGGATTCATAGCCGAATTTCATGCCCATCGCTTCGGCCACCGCGCAGATGATTTCCCAGTCCGGCCGGGCTTCGCCCACGCGCGGGATCGCCGGCTGCAGCAATTGCACGCGACGCTCGGTATTGGTGAACGTGCCATCCTTCTCGGCAAAGCTGCACGCCGGGAACACGACATCAGCCAGTTGCGCGGTTTCGTTCAGGAACATGTCCTGTACCACCAGGAATTCCAGCTGCTTCAGACCTTTTTCGACGTGGTTCACGTCCGGGCTGCTGCCCATCGGGTTTTCGCCCATGATGTAGAGCGCCTTGATCCTGCCATCGGCCGCTTCTTCTTCCATCTCGACCACGGTCAGGCCTTCGTTGGTCGCCAGCGGCGCACCCCAGGCTTGCTCGAATTTGGCGCGATGCTCCGGATTTTTGATGCCGTGGTAGCCAGGCAGCGCATTGTGCTGGCCCTGCATGTCGCTCGTGCCCTGCACGTTATTCTGGCCGCGGATCGGGATGAAGCCCGAGCCCGGACGGCCAACATGGCCGGTCAGCAGCATCAGGTTCGACAGCGCCAGCGCGCCCTGCACGCCGGTGAGGTGCTGGGTGATGCCCATGCCCCACAGCAGCATGCCGCGCTTGGCCTTGCCATAGGCGCGTGCCGCTTCGCGGATGCGCTCGGCCGGCACTTCGCTGATTTCTTCCACGTATTCCGGCGTGTATTTCGCTACCGTCGCCTTGAAGGCTTCATAGTCTTCGGTGCGCGCTTCGATGAAGGCCGGGTTCGCCAGCCCTTCGGCGATGATCACGTTGGCGATGCCGTTCAGCACCGCGACGTTGGTGCCGAGCTTCGGCCGCAACCAGATGTCGGCATGATCGACCATTTCGATCCGGCGCGGATCGACCACCACCAGCTTGGCGCCATCCTCGTATTTCGCCTTCAGCACCGCGCTCGAAATCACCGGGTGCGTTTCAGTCGTGTTCGATCCGACGACGATGAATGCATCGGCCATGCGGATATCCGGGGTCGAGGCGGAAGGCGCGCTGCTGCCGACCGACATTTCGAGCGCCACGGCCGAAGCCATGTGGCACAGGCGCGCGCAGTGGTCGATGTTGTTGGTGTGCAATATGGTACGCACGAAGCGGTGGAACACGTAGTTGTCTTCGTTGGTCGCGCGCGACGAGCAAAAGCCGCCAATGCCTTCCGAACCGTATTTCTGCTTAACCCTGTTCAGCCCGTCAGCCGCGAATTTCAGCGCTTCTTCCCAACTGGCCGGTTCCAGCGGGCTGTTCTTGCCGCCGCGCCGAATCATCGGCGTTTTCAACCGATCCGGGCTGTTGATAAATTCATGCCCAAATCGGCCCTTGACGCACAAGTTGCCTTCGTTTGCATCGGAGGTGAACGAACCACTGACCGCGACCACCTTGCCGTTTTCGACTTCAAGGTCGATCGCGCACCCGACGCCGCAATAGCTGCACACCGTCGTTACCTTCTCGCGGTTGGCGGAGAGCAGCTTGCCCGAGTCTAACAAGTTCTTCAGCGCGCCGGTCGGGCAGGCGCTGACGCACTGACCACAGTTGTTGCATTCGGTGTCGCGGTAATCGTAAGTGCCGCTGACCAGCGCCGGATAGCCGATCTGATCGACGGTATATACCTTGCGATGCTGCACTTCGTTGCAGATGCGCACGCAGTTGTGGCACTGGATGCATTTTTCCTTGTGCAACTCGAAAAACGGCAGCGATTGCAGCGGGGTGTAGAACGCTTCAAGCTCATCACTGCCCTGAACTACCGGCTCATGCAGCGAGGTCGGCGCCTTGTGGGTCTGGATGTAGTTGTCTTCCAGCGTTTCGGCGACGCCGCAACCTTGAAACGGAATGGTGTTGTTCGTCATGGCAAAGTCCTTTCTTTCGCAGGCGTTAGCGCGAGATTTTCGCCGGCGCCGGCCCCTTGTTCGGCTTGTGCATGAAAGCAATCGGACCGACGTATTCCTTCGTGCCGGCGCCGAACTCAAGCGAATATTTCTGCAGATTGCAAGTGCCTGCAGCTTGGCATACGCACTGCAGGCAGCGTTCCGCTTCAGTCACCGCCTGTTCCTCGTTGAAGCCGAGTTCGACTTCGAGGAACGCGCCGGTGGCGGATTCCGCGCCGGTATCGCCCGGCGCGACGTCCTTGCCGAACTCGCATAGGCGCGCTTCCTGCGGCAGCACCGGCATTTCGGTCAGCTTGGCTTTCTGTTTCGGGTGCGCGCCGATATCGAAAAATTTTGGCCGCTCGACTTCAATCACCTTCGCAATCGTCGCGTCATCCGCACCTTTCAGGTAGGCGTCGATCGCAAATGCCGCGCGCCGTCCCTGGCCAATGCCTTCGACCGCGGTGGCAGCACCGAGCGAAGCATCGCCGCCGGAGAACACACCCGGCAGGTTGGTTTTCATCGTCTTGTCGTCGATGTTGATGCTGCCCCACTTGGTGGTCTCGATGTCGGTGATCTTCATGCTCTTCACATCGACATCCTGGCTGATCGCCAGCAGCACGGTGTCGGCCGGAATCAAGTATTCCGACCCCGGCACCGGCACCGGACTGCGGCGGCCGCTGGCGTCCGGCTCTCCCAATTGCATCCGCTGGCATACCAGACCAACCGCGCGCCCAGCTTCATTGACCTTGACTTCGACCGGCGCGGACAGCAAATCGAGTACCACCCCTTCGACTTCGCAATCGTGAATTTCATGCGGGCTGGCCGGCATTTCCTTACGAGTGCGACGATACGACAGCGTCACGTTCGGCGCCCCCATGCGGCGCGCGGTGCGCACCGCATCAGCCGCAGTAAAGCCACCACCTATCACGACTACGTTCTGGCCGAGATCGACCCGTTCGCCGCGGTTCACTTTCGCCAGGAAATCCACTGCCGCCATCACGCCCGGAACGGTTTCGTTCGGAATGCGCGCCATCTTGCCAACGCAAGCACCAATCGCCAGGAAAGTGGCGTCAAAATTCGAGTTCAGGTCTGGGAACATGAAATCTCGCCCCAGACTCTGGTTGTATTTGATCTCGACTCCCAGTGCGAGGATGTCATTCACTTCGTCGTCCAGCACCTGATTCGGCAGGCGGTACGGCGGAATGCCATAACGCAGCATGCCACCAGCAGCTTCCTGCGCCTCAAAAATCGTGACCTTGTGGCCCTCAAGCGCAAGGTAATAAGCAGCGGTCAGGCCGGCTGGCCCTGCGCCAACCACGGCCACCTTCTTGCCGCTCGGCGCCTTCGGTTGTGGCTGAGTAATCGCGTTCAGTTCGCGCGCACGATCGGCAGCAAAGCGCTTGAGCGAGCAGATTGCCACCGGCTGCTGGCTATCGACCTGGGCACGGCGGCATACGCTCTCGCACGGGCGCGGACAGACTCGACCGATGATTCGCGGCAGCGGCAGCTTTTCCTTGATCAGCGAGGTCGCTTCGACATATTTCTTTTGCGCGATCAACCCAAGATAACCGGGGATGTCGATGTTCGCCGGACAGCGGTATGAACACGGCGGCAAACAATAGGCATTGTGATTGCTGAGGTAATTGTTCAGGATGCCCTTGCGGGTTTCGGCCAGCGCGGGCGAATTCGCCACCACGCTCATGCCGGCGCGCACAGCCGTTTCACACGCTTTCACCTGTGCATGGTCACCATCAATCTCGACCACGCACATGCCGCAGTCGGCGTTCGGATTGGTGCGCGAATCGGAGCACATCGACGGGATTTCGATGCCGGCCTTGCGCGCCGCGATCAGCACGTTGTCACCTTCTTCTGCCCGGATGGCTTTGCCGTCAATCGTGATCTCGACCAGAACTGCATTCTCGTTGATTTTCCATTGGCCATGATGACCGGAATGTTTTTTCAGTCCCAGATCCTGTACCAGCACATGTGTGGTCATCGTGTCAGCTCCTTGCATGGCTGCCAACCGCAGAGCAGCGGCATGCATGCGTTTCAAGTGGGGTTAACCCTGATCCGGCACATCAGACCAGACCGGACGGCGAAAACCCTGACGGATCTTCATCAGGTTATTAGACGGCTTTGTAGCCGCCCGGTTGCAAAACCGCACCGCCAGCATGGCTATTCCCATTTGCGTTTCGGGAATACCGGACCACCGGGTGTAAAAGTGGAAATGTACACGAAATTTAATTTTGCTGCTTAAATCCACACCACGCTAACCTTAAAAGTGGCAATACATTTCCACATCATTGACATCAACCATCGCCACTTGCATCAAATACTGCCCCCGTTGCCTCCACGCAATGACAACGCTGGCTGGATTTATTATGCGCTGGCACAAGATCGGGCGCGCGCAATCGGGTATATTTGTTTTGTTGCGGTTCCACTTTTTTCATCTTGCAGATCCGATATCCGTCATGAAACTCGAAACCCTTGCAATTCATGCGGGCTATTCGCCCGACCCGACCACCAAATCCGTCGCCGTTCCGGTTTACCAGACCGTTTCCTATGCATTCGACAATGCGCAGCACGGCGCCGACCTGTTTGATCTCAAGGTGTCGGGCAACATTTATACCCGCATCATGAATCCAACCAACGACGTGCTGGAAAAGCGGGTCGCGGCGCTCGAAGGCGGTATCGCCGGCCTGGCGCTTGCCTCCGGCATGGCTGCGGTCAGCTATGCAATCCAGACCATTGCCGAAGCCGGCGACAACATCGTTTCATCCTCGACCCTGTACGGCGGCACCTACAACCTGTTCGCGCACACCTTCCCGCAATTCGGCATCGAAGGCCGCTTTGCAGACCCGAGGAAACCTGAGAGCTTCGCGCCGCTGATTGACAAGAAAACCAAGGCCATCTTTTGCGAATCTGTCGGCAATCCGCTTGGCAACGTCACCGATATCGAACGGCTGGCCGAAATTGCGCACGCGCACGGCATCCCGCTGATCGTGGACAATACGGTTCCCAGCCCGGCGTTGTGGCGTCCGTTCGAATGGGGCGCTGACATCGTGGTCCATTCGCTAACCAAGTACATGAACGGCCACGGCAACAGCCTGGGCGGCGCAATTGTCGATAGCGGCAATTTTCCTTGGGCCGAGCACAAGGCGCGCTTCAAGCGGCTGAACGAGCCGGACGTGTCCTATCACGGCGTGATCTATACCGAAGAAATGGGGCGCGCCGCCTATATCGCACGCGCGCGCGTGGTGCCGCTGCGCAACATGGGCGCAGCAATGGCGCCGATGAACGCGTTCTTGATCCTGCAAGGCATTGAAACTCTGGCGCTGCGTATGGAACGCACCTGCGATAACGCGCTCGCGGTTGCAAAATTCCTCGACCAGCACCCCAAAGTCGGCTGGGTCAATTACGCTGGCCTGCCGGATCATCCCGACCATGCGCTGGCACAAAAATACATGGGCGGCAAGGCTTCAGGCCTGCTGACTTTCGGCCTGAAGCAGAATGGCGGCGATCCTCGGGCAGCAGGTGCACGCGTGCTTGATGCGCTGCAGTTGTTCACGCGACTAGTGAACATCGGCGACGCGAAATCACTAGCGACCCATCCGGCCTCGACCACGCACCGTCAGCTGAATGCGGAGGAACTGAAAAAGGCTGGCGTCAGCGAAGACATGCTGCGCCTGTCGATCGGCATCGAGCATATTGACGACCTGCTGGCCGATCTGGATCGCGCGCTGGCTGCCGCTTGATATTGATCATGCCCAAACTGCCTCGGTTTGGTATATTTGCGCAATGTCAATATTAGTATTGCCCGAGCGCCAATACTGAAGGCGTAGTCCTCTCCAATGATTTGTGCGCCCGCTGTTGGAAGCCAGCGGGCGTTTTTTTGCGCCGGCTATTTGGATGGCATTAATCCCCCGACGGCGTAATGCCGTAACCTATGAAGCGCGGT
>Ga0316613_10000257_pt1 | contig 55130 bp, 46 predicted proteins | sample OWC_soil_day10_C_2_FD_207647 | JGI IMG/M metagenome (GOLD analysis project Ga0316613, IMG submission 207647) | Wetland soil microbial communities from Old Woman Creek delta, Ohio, United States - OWC_soil_day10_CT_b | ecosystem: Environmental > Terrestrial > Soil > Wetlands | place: USA: Ohio...
AGTTTTTTATCGTCCTCGAGCAGATTGCCCATTGTGCAGGAGGCAAGGTAATTGCTTGTTCAGCTTCGGAAGCAAAAGAATTTTGCCGCTATTATATTAATGCTGGTTATGTATCTAATGGTATTGACTTGGAACCATATATTTATCCGAAACAAGTAGTAGATAACTCAGCGAAAATTGTCGTTGGAACCGTAGGACGAATAACTTCGGCGAAAAATCCAGACCTATTTAATGACATCGCAAAGTGTTTTTGCCCCAATCAACTGGTACAATTTCGCTGGGTTGGTGATGGTGACCTTAGAAGCAAATTATCTGCATCTAATATTAGTATAACAGGATGGAAACAAAAGTATGAAGTGGTTGATGAGTTGTCCAAGATGGATATATATTTATCCACATCTTTGTGGGAAGGACTGCCTTTGGCCGTAATTCAAGCGATGGCTAGTGGACTACCGTTGGTATTATCAAGATGTGCAGGTAATATCGATACAATTCATATTAATAAAAATGGCTATATCTATGATTCGCTAGATGAAGTAAAGGAATATTTAGTAAAATTGATTGCTAATCCGGTGTTACGTATGCAAATGGGAATAGAATCAAGAAATTTAGCGGAAAAATTATTTTGTTTAAGTGCGATGGTTGATGGATATAAACAACAATATATGTTGTTAAACCGCTAATTTTAGAAGGAAAAGACAAAATCAGTAATCCTTGTCTTTTCCTTCTAAAAATTCAGAAAAAACTACGCATATTGACATTGGAAGTTGGCTAGGTGTATATTAAGAGAAAATAGTTAACTAGTTAATAATGAATGAAATTATTAACTAGTTAACTATATTTATAGCTTGACATATATTAACTGATCAAGACTTATTAAATAGTTTGGTAGTTAATAAACAAGACCTAAACATTTTTATGAAAAGAGGAGTTAGATAATGGCTACGATACGATTATGGACGAAGAACTTTATTGCGTTAGTTTTTTCGAATGCATTAATGTTTGGGGGCTTTCATATTTTGCTCCCAACACTTCCGATTTATGCCGCATATAATGGGGCGACTGGGTCACAAATCGGGCTTATTACTGGAATTTTTGGTTTTTCAGCAATATTTATTCGTTTCTTTACTGATTTTGGGGTAAGAGCCTTAGGCGAGAAGAAATGCTTATATGTGGGCTTAATTATTTCATTCTTGTGCACAGTTAGTTATGCAATATTCACTTCGGTAGAAGGAATGATTGCAACCAGGATCATGCACGGCTTTGGCTTCGGACTTACTACTACTTTCTATGCTGCGATTGCCGCTGAGATTATTCCTCATGCCCGCCGCGGTGAGGGCATGGGCTATTTCGGGTTAGGCAGCACTGTAGCAATGGCGCTAGCGCCGGCTGCTGGTGTATGGCTGGTTAACGACTATGGTTTTGTTGCTATGTTTATATTTTCAGCGTTAGGTACTGGCATTGCATTAATCGGGACAACATTGTGCCGGGTTCCGCAGGTTGAAGTTGCTGAAGAGACCGTTGAGGAAAGAAGCAGTTCGTTGATTGACAAACTTTTTGAACGTGGAACTGGATTTCCCGCGTTCCTTACAATGTTGTTTGGTGTTGGTTATGGCAGTGTAAATACCTTTGTGGCAATGCTGGCCAAAGAAGCCAATATTCCTGATTCCGGTTATTTCTTTATAGTGGGAACGATATGCGTGTTCTTGTCACGGCCAATTGGGGGAAAAGTTTTTGATAGTAAAGGTCCAGCTTGGGTAGTTTTACCTGGTTCGATTTTTCTCTTGGCCGGATTAGTAGTGCTTACTAAAACTACATCGCTGTTGATGTTGCTGGGAGTAGCAGTGCTATATGGTTTTGGTGGCGGGTTCCTTTTACCGGCGCTTTTAACTTGGATGTTAAATTTAGTGCGGTCTGATCGCCGTAGTGGTGCTAGTGCTACTTTCTATAACATGTTAGATGTCGGTACAAGTGCGGGAGCTATTCTGCTTGGTACCGTAGCGGAAACAACTGGGTTTATTCGTATGTATGATTATTCAGCTGGGGCGATGGGAATCTTCTTGGTGGCGTTTGTTATATATCTTATGATACATGGAAACAATGGTAAGGCCAAGGAGGAGTTAGCCTTAGCAGAAGAGGTAGAATAGCACAAACGTTGATGAATGTCAGTAAGGATAATTTAATTTTCAATGTGATAATCTAAATATTGATGGGAGGTGCAAAATGTATAGGTCCAGCGAGCAGAGCCACATTGGTGATGTTCTGCATAGTACTGACACTAATTTTGCTAATATGCTTTCAGTTCGGTTCAAGGTGTTTAATATTACGCCGGAGCAATGGATCTTGCTGAATTCGTTAGCCCAAAAAGATGGGATTAATCAAAAGGAACTATCCGTTATTGCCGGGAAAAATCAGACAATTGTTACGCGGATGTTAGATATATTGGAACGCAAGAGATTTGTTGAACGAAGAGCTGATCCTAATGATCGAAGAGCGTATCGAGTTTATCTGACAGAAAAAGGGATGGAATTGCAAAAAGTATTACTAACAGTCGAAGACAAAACAATAAAAGCAGTATTAAAAGATATTGTGCCAGAAAAATTGGATGAGTTTTTTAGAATATGCGATCATATTAATCGGAATACCGAAGAATTTATAAAAGAATTTAAAAAAAAACCAATAAACTGTCTAAATTTTGATTAAGGTAATTGTATTCCGGATAATTGTTTGGTATAAATTAAACAAAGGGGGAGTTTGCCATTACAATTCCGGAAGAAAAGGTTGACCCTTATTGGGGCTGGATGGAACCCACCGATCAACTAATGCATCAATTGTATCAAACGACACGAGCTATATCCAAAAGTTTGAATCATATGCTAGAATCGCAGGGACTGTTTAGCTCGGAATGGACCATTATTAAAGTGATAAAAGAACAAGGTTCAATGTCTCAAACTTCTTTAGCAAATTATTTAAACATTGAACCGGCGGCAATTTCAAAAAGCTTGTTTAAGTTAGAGCAGAAGGGGCTTATTGAACGTCGGATTGGAACTGATAAACGTGAAAAGTCGGTATTGTTGACTGATGCAGCTGTGGGAAAATACCCAATCTGGATTGAAGTTGTTGCCAGACACCGTAAGCAAATGCTTGGCGAAATGTCTAAAGAACACCAAAAGGAATTATTTTTGGGGTTAAAGACACTTTATTTAAATGCTCAACGTGATGTAGGTTCACCTGAATAAATTTGGTAAGCAGTGTTTACATATTGAGCAATAATAGTTAGGCCTATACTTGTCCATTGGACAGGTATAGGCCTGCTTTTTTAGTGCTACAATAATACTATTCTCGGCGAGGTTGATGTGAAACTGATTTTATGGGGATTTTTACGGTAACCGTTGTACCATCGCCAGGTTGGCTACTCAGCTGAATAGTGCTGGAATGATTAGCGGCGATCCATTTGGCAATAGACAATCCAAGCCCAGCGCCGCCGGTTTCTTTTGAACGGGATCGATCCACCCGGTAGAAACGATCAAATATTTTGTTTTGCTCCGCTTCCGGTATTCCTATTCCAGTATCGCTAACCGCGATTTCCAGGTGATTATCGACTTTACGGGAAGTTACGCTGATGGTTCCGCCGAGTGGCGTATATTTAATACTATTATCGATAAAAATTCTCAACATCTGTTTAATGGCTGAGGCATCAGCATAAATTGTCACTTGATCATTTTGGCATAATTGTATTTGGTGATAGGGCGCAATCAGTTGCGTTTCTTGGACAATCCCGTCAATAAATGACTGCATGTCCAGGGGGGCTTTAGTAGTTAATTGCCTGTTTTGATCGGTGCGGGCCAGAAAAAGCAGTTTTTCAATAAGCGCATACATATTAGCTGCTTCTGACTTTATTGCGCTGATACCTTCATCCAATACTGCCGGATCATGTTTTCCCCAACGATCCAGCATATCGACATAGCCGCTGATGACCGTTATAGGGGTGCGCAATTCATGCGATGCATCGCCGACAAAGCGTCGCTGTTGTTCAAAGCCGGACTGGATTCTATTAAGCATATGATTAAAAGTCCGGGCCAATTCTTGCAGTTCATCCTTGTTAGTTGTTTCTGCAATGCGTTTTCCGAGGTTGTTGACCTCAATTTCTTTGGCGGTGTTGGTAATAATCCGAAGCGGTAGCAGGATTCGTCGGCTTAAGAATAGACCTGCGATTATCGCAATGACCAGCCCAATAACATTTGTTACAATAAACCCTTTCGCTAAAGTTTTCAAAAAGTGACGTTCTTCATTTAAAGACTTCAATATGTATATATGATAGGCGCTATTATCATGTAAAATTATCTGGTGTTTATAATAAAATTTGTCATGTCCAATGTAGACTATTTGTAATGCTTTCTTCTTTAGTAAAAATAAATTTTTTAAAAATTTTTCTGAATTTACTTCTTTCTTAGCTAAAAGACCATCATTGGGCAATTTGGGAGTGTTATCAATTAAAAGGTTATATTGGCTGTCAAATACTTTAACTATTACTCCAGGAGTAAACGGGTTTTCTACTAATAGCTGTGAGTTTAGTGGTTTATTGGCCTCAACATAGTGTTTGATATCGTCGGTAGTTAGGTCGATGTCCTCATTTGCACGAAGCGACAACTCATAAGATGTTCCAGCAAGGACTAATATGTTGGTGAAAAGCAGGATGAACGAAAGAATGATTGTATAAATAATAGTTAGTTTTATAGATATTGGCAGAGCGAGCGGTTTAATCTTTGACCACATAACCTACGCCCCGTACCGTGTGAATGTATTTTTGCTCAAACGGTTCATCCAATTTGCTGCGTAAATACCTAATATATACATCAACTACATTAGTATCGCCCATATATTCATACCCCCAGACCTCTTGGAGAATATGCTCGCGATTAAGAACCACGTTTTTATTGCGAACAAGATACTCCAGAAGGTCATACTCTTTCTTCGTTAGTTCTACTGGTTGTCCATCTATTTCGGCTTCATAACGATTCGGAAAAAGCGCTAAATTTTTAATATTAAGGACATTTTTTTCAGCGGGCTGTTCAGTAACAGTATGCTTGCGAAATGCCGCGCGAATACGGGCCAGCAGCTCAGGGAGAGCGAAGGGCTTAGTTATATAATCATCTGCGCCGATATCCAGTCCTTTTACTTTATCATCGATATCATCTTTGGCTGTTACCATGATAATCGGTAGTTGGGATACTGCGCGAACGCGCCGGCAGATTTCTACACCATCCATTTCAGGTAACATTAGATCTAACAGAACTAGATCAAAGTTCTCTTGAATAATTCGGTCGAGCGCGTTTCGACCATTTGCTTCAATCACTGTCGTGAAACCTTCGTGCTCTAACTCAATTTGCAAGAACCTGGCGATTTTCCATTCGTCCTCGACAATTAATATTTTTCTGGTTGCCGTTGTCATTAGCTGTTAACCTCCAAGTTTAATAGTACAAATATATAAAACCATGTTTTCATATATAAAAAAAGAGTAAACGTTAATTTTTAATTCTGTTCTAATCTTTCTTTAATGAAAGTGTAATGTATTAAAGTTATTATACTATTTAATTGATATATAATGCGGTACGAATTCTTTGGCATAACGATATCCTGGTTAGCATACTGGAAACTGGAGGCTTTTTGATGAAACGCACACCTGTATTTTTGCTTTTTTTGGCAGCAGCCAGCTTTTTTCTGCTCTTTAACTCGCATATTCCGGTAACCGATCCGGTAGAAGGGAACTATGCCTTGACGGCTAAAGAAATGCTGATAAGTGGAGATTGGTTATCGCCCCGCATTTATGGACAGTTTTGGTATGATAAACCAATTATGATATATTGGCTGATTTTAGCTAGTTATAAACTATTTGGTATTAACGAATTTGCTGCAAGATTTCCTGCCGCTATCTTTAGTGCTTTTAGTGTTTGTTTCTTATATTGGTTTACTTATGAGTTATATAAGAATAGGCGAATGGCGTTGGTAGCGGCAATTGTTATGGCTACATCCCTTGAATATTGGATCTTAGCTAAACTGATTATCACCGATGCTGTACTATTTTTTTTTAGCAGTGTTACAATGGCAACATTATATTTGGCCATTGAGAATAAAGGCCGCAAGTGGTCTCTAATTGCTTACATTGCAGCGGCATTGGCAGTATTGACCAAAGGTCCGGTAGGCATTGTACTGCCGGGGATAACCATTATTATCTATATTGCGATATTCAAAAAATGGGATATGATGAAGAAGCTAGTCTATATTCCGGGAATAGTCGTTTTCCTGGTAGTGACATTGCCGTGGTATTTATATATGTATCAGGTACATGGTAACGATTTCGTTAACACATTTTTAGGTTTACATAATTATATTCGGGCAACCATATCGGAACATCCGAAAGATAATGTGGTTTATTACTATTTAGTGTTGTTTCCTCTTAGCTTGTTGCCGTGGACCGGTATTTTTTTGCGGATGACTGCGCGGCTAGTGAGAGAATTCAAATTGCCCCATATCAATTATTTGGTTATATGGCCGGGTGTGATCATTATTTTTTACACTCTGATGGCAACAAAATATCCAACCTATGTTTTCCCGGCGATCTTCCCTGTAGCAATTTTAATTGCCCGGTATATTGAACAAATGCTGGCTGATGGCGGGAAGAAACAGTGGTTATGGCTAACAGTACCGACAGGGTTGCTTTTATTGGCTATTAGTATAGGGGTAGAAATTTTATCGCCCGTGCATACTTGGACAGCGATATATGTGGTAACCGCAATCGCTTTTTGTGTAATCCTTTGGGCGCAACTCAAAACAAGCGGTTATAAAATATTTAAACTGGTCGTCGGCTTGACCATGATACTAATACTGACAGTAAATAGTCAAGTATATACTTTTTATGCGGATATGAGATCAGCTAAAAAGGCCGTGCAATATTTACCGCCGCAAGGGGCAAAAATAGCTTCGTATGGTAACTATCCTGTATCCGGAGTTTTTTATAGCGGTTACTCAATAGCTAATTTGGTAGATAACACTAGCGAATCGCTTCAAAACTTGAAATGGGCAGGAAAGTATACCATGCCCACAGAGACGATAAGGTCCTTTAATCTTCAGACTCAAGGTAATTCTGAAACCTATGTTATTGTCGATGGAAATAGGCTAGCTGGATTTGGTGATATGGATATTGCCCAACAATTTGCTATGGTTTCGCTTAATGGTAAGACCGTCCTGTACAAGAGAGTGCGATAATGCGCAAAACAATATGGTAAAGACATCCGTATCAGGGACTTGTTACATGGTTGACAAAATAAGCTAGTTGTTATTTTGCGATAATTATAATACAATAAGAAAGCTTTTAAATTAATAAGTTCGCAATAACGATAGGGTATTTCAAAGGAGGAAACAGATTTGGCATTACGAGAAGAATTTAAGACTCAAGGTAACATATTATTTCGATTTAGAAGTTATCTTCCATTGATATTCTTTGGCGTTATACTACTGGAAATTAGTAACTTTAAGTATCTTGGAAACGATCCGGTTTTAGATGAAGTATGGGAAATGATTTGTTTAGCGGTATCCTTTTTAGGAATTGGAATTAGAGTCTATACCATTGGGCATGTTCCTGAAAAAACTTCCGGAAGAAATACAACACAGCAAATAGCTAATGTTTTAAATACTACTGGCATCTATTCACTTGTTCGTCATCCATTATATTTAGGTAATTTTTTCATGTGGTTAGGGGTTATGATGTTTGCGTACAATGGATGGCTGGTTTTAAGCTTTATTGTTGCGTACTGGCTATATTACGAACGAATTATGTATGCCGAAGAAGAATTTTTGCGCGGGAAATTTGGTGAGGCTTATCTAGAATGGGCCCAAAAAACCCCAGCCTTTTGTCCTAAATTTTCCAACTGGAAACCGTTTACCCTTAAATTTTCTTGGCGTCATGTTATAAAACGTGAATACCATGGTTTGTTTGGAGTAATATTAGCCTTCACAATTCTCGAAGCTGTAGGTAATTATTTTGCAATAGGAAAATTTGAACTAGATTGGCTGTGGCAGGAGATTTTTGCCGTTAACCTTGTAATTTATCTTGTTATTAGGTTCTTAGCGAAACAAACCCGGATACTTCATGTTGAAGGCCGGTAACTATAACTTTATTAATAGTGATTAATCTTATTCCCCGGTGCTGCCGGGGAATATTTATTTGGATAAATATGTATAGAAGTTTTGGAAATGGAGATAATTTTTTCTAATATCAGATTTAGAAAAACAGCATAAATACAACAACCATTAATTGGAAAAGATGCGATAATTCGCAGGTTTTTCGTGCTGCCGGCGCGAATACGATACCTCATCAGAGCCCAAAACTGTTTGTTAAAGGAGGAGTTTGCTTGGCCTTAGTTTCAATGCGGGACTTACTTCAAGATGCTCGGAAAAGGAAGTATGCGGTTGGAGGATTTAACGTTTTTAATTTTGAGACATTAAGTGCAGTTGTAGAAGTGGCTGAAGAATTAAAAACCCCCTTGGTGCTTGGTGTTCCAGAACGACTATTCAAGTTTGTCGATGTGGAAACGCTTAGTGCCGCAATGGTTAAAGTCGCACAAAAATCTGCTGTACCAATCGCGCTCCATCTTGACCATGGACACAGTTATGACGGTATTATGAAAGCGATTCGCTGGGGCTTTACTTCAGTTATGTTTGATGGGTCATCAATGAATTTGCTGGACAACTTACGGCGGACGAAAGAAATTGTACGGATAGCCCATTCTCTCGGCATTACAGTCGAAGGTGAATTGGGCTATGTTGGCTGTTGTGATGGCCTTGACCAAGAACAGATGCAAAAAAGTTCAAGTCTGGAAGATGTAGTTGATTTTGTCAGTAAAACCAAAATTGATGCTTTGGCTATCGCGGTAGGCACAAACCACGGGGTAGTTCGCGGGCAGGCAAAACTTAATTTTCCGCGGTTAGGCGAATTAAACTTGGCCCTTAATATGCCGTTGGTACTTCATGGTGGTTCGCGGCTGCCAAAAGAAGAATACCGAAATTCTATCCAGGCCGGGGTAGCTAAAATTAATATTGCTACAGATATGTCGTTAGTGGCGGCGGGTAAATTGCGAGATGAACTGACTAGCAATCCTGGTTCAAACTATATACATATTATGTCGGCGGTAAAGAAGGGCGTTAAGGACTCGGTTAGAAAATACATGTTGGAATTTGATTGCATTTCAAAGTCGTTGTAAACAATGAGCACCTGCGAAGATTTTGCAGGTGCTCATTTATTTATTAAAATATTGTTTAGTCAGCCGAGGCTATAAATTGTATATAGCAATATTAGTCAATTATCCTAGGACTATGCAGTTATTAGGACAAGCAAGGGTTACTAAAGTCATTGAATTTGGTTTTATTCCGTCATAATTACAGTTGATTTCGTTATTAGTTGAAACTTTAGCGAGGTTTATAATTAAATATGGTTAGTTGTTTATGTGAAAATATTATCTAGCATATTTTTTATCTAAGAATTTTCGAAGTTGGGGTAGGAGAAGTATAGAATTGGAGGTTATATTGTGTAATTCAAATTTCAACTGGTGTGAAATAAAACAGTTTAATTGAACATGGAAAATTAGATATATAAAGGATGAAAAGGGATGAGAAATTTAACTAGGATATGCTGTTTAGTAATTGCAATTACTGCTGCCGTTTCAAGTTTTATAGCAAGTGTATATGCTGAACCTAATGTGGATACTCAAAAATCATCAACTTCAGAGTTTGCTAAAGAGATATTTAATAGTTTCTCAAAGCCATCAATGGAAAACCGGCCTCAACTTCGTTGGTGGCTGGCTGAAGGGTCACATACAAAACAGACTTTGCTTGATTCTATGAATGAAATCCATGCTGCGGGTTACGGCGGTGTTGAAATATTGACACTTACTGAAGCGACTGTGGACAAAAACAAATATGGATGGGGCACGGAAGAATGGAATAATGACATAAGGACAATTTTAAAAGAAGCAAACAAGTTGGGGATGGGAGTGTCGTTCACCAGTGGACCTAATTGGCAACCTGCAATTCCTGGAATTACCCCAGACTCGGATGCGGCTTCAAAGGAAATTGTATATGGCTACGTTGAGGTTGCAGGTGACGGTACTTATAATGGAGCAATACCTAAAGATACTATGTCTGTAAAAAATTATGGCTATAATCAAGAGCTTGTTGGAGTTGTTGGGGCCCGTTTAACAGGGGGCGCAACAATAAGCGATGCGAAAATTATGCTTGATCCGGCAACTCTAATTGATCTTAATAATCAAGAACACATTTCAGGCGAAAGTATTAAATGGACACCCGGTGGCACACATGACGATACATACATGCTAATTGGACTATGGATGCGTGGTACCAATCAAACCGCAGATTCTTCATTTCAAACAGCTTATGTGGTTAATAATTTTGGTACCGTTGGAGCTAAGGCCTTGGAGGCATACTGGGATGCACATATGTTGCCGGATGATATTCTTGAGTTAATAAAGCAAAATGGCAAAGTCGACTTTTTTCAGGACTCCTTGGAACTTGAATCGTCTAACGGCGGTTTTATGTCAGCCTCAAATACATTTTGGACAAAAGATTTTCTGGATCAGTTTTCAAAGCGCCGGGGATATCAGCTTAATAAATATTTACCGTTAATATTTATACCGGCTAAAAAAGGTATGAACGGCAGTAATATAGGTTCACCTGTGAAATTTGATTTAACCGGAGAACCAAAATTAAGTGAAAAGGTTCGTCGTGATTATTACCAAACTCTTACCGAATTATATCAAGAATATCTTAATGAAACCCGCAAATGGTGTAATGGCCATGGGATGAACTTGCGTACCCAAGTGTCCTATGGTGAAACTCTGGAAACTTCTATGCCAATACGGAATGTAGATATACCGGAAACAGAAACTTTCTTTTTCGCAGATCAGCTTGATGGCTATCGGTCCCAGTCTGGCGCTGCTCATCTGTATAATAAAAATATACTGTCATTTGAGCTGGGGGCGAGAGGCGGCGAGGCATACTCAATGACTGTGCCCTATAGTCTTTCTCAAATATATAAAGCCTTCTCCGGCGGTGTAAACCAGATTATATGGCACGGATATGCTAGTAAAGCTGGCCCGGCAGGAATTGTAAAATGGCCTGGGTATGAAGGTATAGGTATAATATGGTCCGAACGTTGGGGGGATAGGCAACCAATGTGGCGGGACGCAAATGATCTTACTAGTTATATAGGAAGAATTCAGACTGTATTGCGAAATGGAATTCAGAAGTTGGATGTCGGTATCCTCAGATCAAGCTATTTTGAGGAGAATTTTTCGGGTGGCGGTTTAAAGTACTGGAAAGACCTATCCATGCAGGAGACAGGATATTCCTATGAATTTTTCGCGCCTCAGCTATTGGAAGATGATAGTATTACAGTTGATAAAAATGGTATATTTGCTCCTGATGGGCCGGCTTACAAGGCAATTGTTATAAATCAAAGTCAAATTCCATTGAATTCGGCAAAAGCACTGCTTAGATATGCGCAGAATGGGTTGCCAGTGGTAATAGTAGGGAATGTACCTAACGAAACGCCATATAATGATGGTTTAAATGATCAACTTGTAGTTGTTATGACTGACCTTGCTTCGCTTAATAATGTAGTCAAGGTTGATACGCAAGCACAGATTGTAAACGCATTAAAAAACCTTGGTGTCACCCCAAGAGTTAACTACGGTGATTCAAGCAATATGCTTAATGTACTGAGGACGACTAAAGATAATAGTTTTGTTTATCCTTATAATCAAAGTAATGAAAGTATAAAAAATGAGATAGGAATCGATGGTTTAGGCAAACCCTATGAAATGAATCCTTGGACTGGTGAAATAAAGGCAATTGCTAAATATCATTATAAGGATGGAAAAACATTTGTTTCTGTGAGTCTTAATTCAGGAAGTATAGCATTATATGGTTTGGATAAGACAAAGAAAGATTTGGTTTATGCCATTAGCAGCAATGCCGATGAAGTTGGCTATAAAGATAACAAGTTGAATATTGTTGCAACAAAAACCGGAAAATATACAACCGTGCTTAACAACGGTATCATTAAAATGGAGGAAGTATCAGTTCCGGATGCCTTTAATCTTAATAAATGGCACCTGAAGGTTGAGGATTGGCGTCCTGGGGATAAAGTAACTATTACGGAGAATGCAAATTCAGATATAAATGGTTTTTATACAACAACGGAAGAATACTACAAAACTAATAAAAATATTATTGAGAGTGATTTGACAAAACTTAAACCTTGGACCAAGATTGCTAAAATAGGTAATACGGTTTCTGGAATAGGGCATTATACGACGTCCTTCAATCTGCCGAAAGGATGGACTGGTAATAACGGGGCATATCTCGAGCTTGGGCCTATTTTCGAAACAGTATCAGTTTATGTCAATGGCAAAAAAATGCTTCCAGCTGATTTAAATAATTACAAAGTAGATATTTCAGATGGACTTCATGAGGGTAAAAATGCTATAGAAGTTATTGTTACAACGACTTTAAATAACCGTTTAATAGAAACGGGGCTGCTAAAACTTGGTGATACCTTTTTGAATTCAAAAAGAGCGATTCAGGAATATGGACTTACTAATCAGACACGAATAGTCCCGTATACCAAGAGAATTATTTTTTCTACTAATGAAGTTTCAGGAAGGTAAACAATAGCACCTAAAAACCATAAATAATGAATAAACAATTAGTTTTTAAAGTAAGAAATGCGGCTAGCCTTCTTTAAGTATCTTAAATGAATTCGAACCTATGAAGAAAGAGGCAGTTTCTATTGGTATTTGAACCAATAGAAACTGCCTCTTCTGTATGCAAACAATTAAAGATACATTTAATGCTAAAACTAAAATGATATATAAATATACTACTGTGATGTTGCTAAGTAGCTGGAGTTTGATTTGCTATGAAATGGAGAACTGCATTCATTTTTAGAAGAAGACATCCAACTGACTGCGGAATACCTTGTGATCGGTACCAGCCGTGTGATCACCGCCGGCATCTGTAGTGATGTTGGTGCCTGTCTGATACCACATGGTTATAAGCATATTGTTGCGAACGGTAAGATGTCCGCCAATCCATACGCCTTTAAAACCATTTGTATAATCATCTAAGGAATTTACAACCGCATTATCCGGCAATTTATTATATGAGATAAACAGATCACCGGTATGCGCTATAAATGGATTAAATCCTTTATAAGTCAATTGTACTCGGTAGGCTTTATTGTCAGTAGTTTTACTCGATTTAACGCCAGCTACTTGTAAAGTGAAATCTTTCACTACTTTGGTGTCAAACCCAGCTTCATAATAATTGGTAGAAGTTATATTATCGGAGCTATATTGGAAATAGTTGCCGGTGAATCTTTGATAATTTGCTTTAAAATTTGTGTGAGAATTTACAGGATAAATTACGTCGATTGCTTGATAGGCGCCACTTTTATTAGGGCCCCAGCTAGTTACATAGCCATTACCCACATCGCCGGGAATCGGATTTACCCAGCTGCCAAACGTCAAGGTGGATTGCAGTTCGCCAGGTTGACCATGTGTTATTTGCAAACCTTGAGCTTTGCCGTCAAACACCAGACCGTAGGTCGGTGTATACTTAAACCGCCCAAGGTTGACCGTATAAGGATTTCCATTCAGCGTAGCATAAGCGGTTTCACCCAAGATGTTAAAATCATATCCGGCGCCATGGCTGGTTTGTCCATTGTCACCGTTATATTTTCTATTAAATTCATTTTCGGTTGTAATAGTTAAGTCTTTATTTACTCTGTAGGTCATTATTAGATCAAGGTTAGCGGCAAAAACCTTTACTCCGTTGTTTTTATCATAATCATATCTTGTACCCAGATAACTGCCGATAAAATTAAGTTTATCGGCTTTAGTTTCTGGAGGTATTTGACGAACAACAAACGCCCAATTTAATAGCTCGGTATTGTATTCGGTACTAAGTTTATAGATTAGTGATTTTTGTTCGTTGGTGGCTTTTTCTTGTTTAGGGATAGCTTGAGCTACGAGCCCTGCCATTTCGTAGCGGGTGATAGTTTTATCCCCATCAAATTTGTCACCACTGATAATACCGGCAGTAATTAATTGATTAACAGCACTGTAGGACCAGTCGTTTTTAGGAACGACGGAAAAAGGATCCGCAGCCCAGGCGACACTAGCTATACTAACTACAAGAATGATAAGTAATATTGCGATAAAATTTTTTTTCATAAATACCCACCTTTTTCTTTTGTTTATAAACAATCTGCGTTTTAGTATCCTTGTTTCCTAATATGCAATTGGCTGTCTTAGCTTACCGTTAATCACAAAATATTGCATTCTACCGCCTCCGTTTTTAAACTTTATAAACTATTCGCACTATTAGGATAATCTAGAGACGGCAATTATAGAAATGACCATATTTCGCCTTAAATATGACTAATCTTAATATATTATATATTTTTTTAGCTGAATCATTTGTATCTTTATAAAGGTCAATAATAATATTTGATTTCGTTATTAGATGAATGTCTTTCGTGATTTACAATAATGACAATGGATTGTTCACATAATTTTGATTTTTGATGCATTTTTCAATGAAATGGCACTTAGGTTGAGGAATTTACGCTGGAGTACAAGATGGGGTGTTTCTTAACTTTCCAAAACTGGTGCAGTAAACAAGGTGGTGAGATAACTTCAAAAAGTATTATTTACATTAAATATTTGGCACTTTTAATTTCAAGGAGGAAACTATATGCAGAATGCGATATCGGGAGATAAACTAAGGTTTGGTGAAAAAATTTCATTTGCACTGGGGTCTACAGGGAAGGATTTATTATTCGGATTTTCCAATTTTTTATTGTTTTTTTATACGGATGTGTTTGGGATATCGGCTGTTGTTGGCGGAACTATTTTTTTAATTGCCAGAATTATCGATGCTTTTACTGATTTAGGGGTAGGTTATGCAATTGAACATACTCATACCAAATGGGGAAAACTTCGTCCCTACATCTTATATGGGGCAGTTCCTTTCGGCGTGTTAAGCGCTTTGTCGTTTTACTCACCTGAATTGTCAGAGACAGGAAAGATTGCTTATGCCGCTGTTGTTTATGTGTTATATATGATTTTATACAGTGTGGTAGGGATACCGCATGCGGCTATGAATGCGGCAATAGCTAGAACCCCCCGGGATACGGCAAGCCTTTCTGGTTTTCTACTCATTGGTTCTACAATTGGTATGCTGCTTGCAAACGTTGGTATTATGGTAGTAGTTTCACAGTTTTCGACTCCTAAACTTGGGTTTCAATGGGCCGGCATTATTTTTGCTGTGGTCAGTGTAATATTTTTAATGATCTGTTTTATCAACACAAAAGAACGAGCCAGCGATAATAATACAAACAGTAATTTTACCTTCGGTTATGCCGTTAAATTTATTTTTAATAATAAACCGCTATTAATCCTTGCGATTATTCATCTCATGACGATTATTGGCGTACTTATGCGGATGACAGTTATGCTGTATTACTTTAAATACTGCATAGGCAATGAAGGTTTGTTTGCTGTCGTAAGTTTAATAGGAGCTCTCCTTGGTCTGGTTCTTGTATACATTGTTTCAAACTTTGTTATGCGTAAGTATGATAAGCGAAACGTGTTAATTGTATCATCAGTCATTGCGATTGTTTTTAACACGGTACTTTATTTTCTCCCCTTTACAAGTGTGACAGTAATTGTAGCTTTAATGATATTGTCGATGGCGTTAATTTCGGTTTTAGTTCTTGGACCGTGGTCGATGCTGCCTGATGTTGTCGCATATTCTTCATGGAAAACGGGAACGCGCGGTGATGGTGTGTCCTATGCGGTATTTAACTTTTTGCAAAAAGTGGCGATGGCTATTGGTGGAGCCTTGTGCGGTTGGGTGTTAGAGCTTTCTGGATATATACCTAATGCGATACAGTCACCATTGGCCCTTCATGGTATTACCCATTCAATTTTCACTATTCCCTCATTGACTAGTGCAATTATTATTTTGCTAGTAATTTTCTATCCTTTAAAAGAGTCGGAACTAAATCAATTTCAACAAATGAATAGTAGTAATGATTAAGGTAAAAGCCGGTCATTTGCTAGTTTGAAATAATTAAAATAGAGGAGAAATATGACGATTACCATGGAAACGAAAAAAAAAGTAACGGTTAGTTTTCTTAAATGTGAATATCTCAAAAATCCTATTGGCATTGATGAGAAGGCCCCTCGGTTGAGTTGGCAAATCAAATCATCTAAACGTGGAACCATGCAAACTGCGTATCAAGTAACTATAGCTACGACACCGGAAGATTTGATAACTCAGACTAATTTGTTGTGGGATACTGGTAAAGTGATATCAGCTACTTCTAGTTGTTGTGAATATAGCGGTCCACCAGTAGTGTCCAGACAACGTTACTATTGGAAAGTACGGATTTGGGATGAGCAAGCAGGGGTCACGCCTTGGAGCGAGGAAGCCTTCTGGGAAATGGGGCTTTTAGAAAAGACAGACTGGCAGGCAAAGTGGGTTGAACCTATTCAAACTCCGGTAAAAAGAGAAGCGGTTGATCCTGAAATGTTATTCGTCAACACGATAGATGAGCCGCGTTCCTACGAAGATTTCAATCCATGTCTGATGATTCGAAAAAGTTTTTTTGTTAAACCGGGAATAAAACAGGCTCGGGTGTATGCAACGGCACATGGTATTTATTCTTTGGAGTTAAATGGAAGTTATGCGGGAAATCAAGAACTTGCGCCAGAAATTACCACCTATCATAAATACTTAATGTACCAGATATACGATGTAACCAATCGTCTTATACCGGGGGAAAACATAATCGGTGTTACGCTTGCTGATGGATGGTATACTGGGAGGATCGGTGGACCTGGCCTTCCGTGCAACTATGGTGATAAACTAGCCTTATTGCTTCAACTAGAGATTGAATATGAAGACGGTAGTATTCAGGTCATAGCTTCCGATAAAAGTTTTAAGTCATCTATAGGACCATTGGTATATTCGGATCTTTTTGTGGGCGAGCGCTATGATGCTAGAAGAGAGAAAAATGGCTGGAGCAATAGTAGCTATGATGATAGCGGTTGGGTACATGTAACAATCGCTGACTATGACTATGATAATTTAGTTGCTCAGTATGGTGAGCCGGTTCAAGCTATTGAAGAAATAAAGCCTTTGGGTGTGATTAGAACCCCAAAGGGAGAAACTGTTGTCGACTTAGGGCAAAATATTGCCGGGCGGATACGAATGAGGGTTACTGGTCCTACTGGTACTGAAGTTACCTTGGAACATAGCGAAGTTTTAGATGAACACGGAAATTTTTTAATAAACATCCTGGGGAAAAATAAGGATCAAAAAGATGTTTATGTTTTAAAAGGCGGACAAGAAGAAATTTTCGAGCCGAAGTTTACGTTTCATGGCTTTCGCTATGTTAAAGTTAGTGGCTATCCTGGGGAAGTATCTGTTGATAATTTTACCGGCGTAGTGTTAGCCTCTGCCTTACAGTCATCCGGTTTTTTTGAATGCTCTGATCCGAGGCTTAATCAACTTCAGTCTAATATTGTTTGGAGTCAGAAAGGAAATATGTTATCTATTCCTACAGACTGTCCGCAAAGGGAGCGTGCTGGTTGGACCGGAGATATCCAGATTTATGCACCGACGGCATGTTTCAATATGGATGTAGCCGCTTTTCTTACCAGGTGGATGCGTAATGTTGTAGTTGAACAATTACCGGATGGTCAAATACCAACAGTCGTACCTTACTTTAAGTGTTATGAAGATGTCAGCTCCTTTTTATTTGATGGCGCTCACTCTTCGGCTGGTTGGGGAGATGCTTGTATCATTGTTCCTTGGGTATTATATAATTTATATGGTGATATGCGTATCCTGAAAGAAACCTATGAAACTATGACCAAATGGGTAGTATATATTGAAAAGTGCGCTAATGAGGGGCTATCAACAAATTTCGCCAGCGAGGCGTCGCCAGAACGCCTGGAGCGTCAGCGGTATCTTTGGAATACGGGGTTCCATTTTGGCGACTGGCTGATACCAAGCCTGGTAGGGGATAATACACCAGAGGGTATGATGAACTGCGCCGTAGTTACTCGCGAATTGGTGTCAACCTGTTTTTATGCGTATTCTACGGAATTAATGGCAGAGATATCGAAATTACTTGGCAGAACTGTTGAAGCGAATCGATATGCTGAATTAAATAATAAAATTCGTAAAGCCTTTAGTGAAGAATACTTAAACAATGATGGTCGTCTTTCCGCCCATTTTCAAGGCATCTATGTTTTGGCTTTAAACATGAAAATGATTCCCGATGAGATGAAAGCAAAAGTAGTGAAACAATTAGTAGGGCTAATTGAGGAGAATGGCTTTAAGTTGGATACTGGTTTTGTTTCGGTACCGTATTTGCTGGATGTTCTATGTGATAACGGAAGAAAAGACATTGCCTATCGACTCTTATATCAAAAAAATTGTCCTTCCTGGCTCTACGAAATTGAAAAGGGAGCTACTACCATATGGGAATCATGGACGGCCATTACTCCAGAGGGGAAAGTAACGCCTGCTTCTTTTAACCATTATGCTTTTGGTTGTGTAGGAGATTGGATGTACCGATATATCGCCGGTATAAGAGTAGGGGCACCAGGCTATAAGCACATTGTTATTCAACCGGATACTGATAAAACATTGACATATGCTAAAGCAAGCTATCAATCGATATATGGGGAGATAGCTTCTAGTTGGTCGATAGAGGCTGGAATGGTACGATTAAAGGTAAATATTCCACCTAATGCCTCGGCAACTGTTAAGTTGCATGCTGTTCAACCATCAGAAGTTATCGAATCTAAAACACTTGTGGAAAAATGTCCATATATCCAAGTTGGTAAAACGATGCTGGGCGAGAACTGTTGTCTGGAAATTGGCTCAGGCGAGTATTGTTTTGAATATCCATATAAATAAAATAATTATATAAACCCCAAGCCCGCCTTTTTGCTGAAGCTGTCAAGAAGGTGGGCTTGGGGTTTATAACTATTTAAAGCTGGGCAATATTATACGTTGCTATTTTTATTAGTACGGAGTTTTAGGGATTGTTTTCGGTATTCAGCTGGAGTCATTCCATATTGCTTTTTAAATATCTGGTAAAAGAAATTAATATTTTGGTAACCTATCATATGAGCAATTTCTGAAACCGCTAATTGAGAATTAGTTAAAAGCACCAAAGCCTTACTGAGCTTAGCTTCGTGCAAAATACCGGTGAAATTACGTCCAGTAACCTTTTTCATCATTGTACTTAAATAGTTGGGATGAAAGTGAAAATGTTCGGCGGTATCAGCAAGGGTGGTGGAATTGCAATTGGAATGAATATAATAGAGAATGTCTGACAATTTTATACTCTGCAAAGTATGTTTAGTCTCTTCATCGGGATTATTGTTATAGTTATTCAATAATTCGGTCATAAGTAAGATCATATAACAATTGATTACTTCATCTGAACAAATGGTAGAACGATCAAAACCCTCGCACAATAATTCAGCCATTAACTCTGAAATTTTATCGGATCCATTGCTAGTAAACATCATAAAATTATTATATTCACGGCTCTGATAAATGGAATGAATAAAAAAGTCGGAAAATAAATCATTACCGGCTAATCGCGACAATACAATATTTTCTAGATAATTAACATTCAATAGACAGTTTATGATTATATCATTTTCTTCAGCGCAGTCGATTAAATGTTTCACATTCATATCAACAAGGCAAATATCTCCTTGGTGCATGGTTGTGGGGATATCGTTAATGGTTTGCTGACATTGTCCAGAATAGACGTAAATCATTTCAATAAAAGAATGGCTATGCAAAGCTGTTTCTCGCAAAAAGCGGGGATGACAGCAAAAGGTGATAAATTCTTCAGAAGATTGAAGTTTTCTATTGATATCCATTGTTGGATTCATTACAGTATTAATCAAGTTGATATTTTGACAGAATGGATGTTTTTTCATGTATTTATTTGAGGCGTTATCAATAATTATTGATTTTAACCTAGCAGTGTCTTTTTTTTGTAGTAATGCTTCTTCAAAAGGGGTAAGTTTGCGCAGAAAATCATCTAGCTCATTTTTATTCAGTATTGCCGCCTCCTTATTTATTTTCTTGAAATAGCTAAAACTTTATATTGCGAGTATTTTTATTGCGGTAAATTTATTGTTACTATAATAGTATAGTTTATTAAAGAACGTTTGAACAATTTTTCTTTAAGCAAATTTGAGGTGTAAAGAAGAACTTTGGTGAAGATGAATTAATAAATAGGCGTGATTTTTCGTAATATAACTATATGAAAATTTAAAAAAATGTAGAAAAATAAACCATTTACAAAGGAAACGTTGCGAAAACTAAAACGTGAGGGAGGGTGTTATTTTGGCGAGAAAGAAGTTTAGAATCATAACTTGCGGTTTGTTTATCTTAATAAATATATTCTGTTTAAACATCGTTAGTGCAAACTCAACTTATTCTATTTCAGGGAAAATAACCGATTCGGATTTTAAACCTATTAAAGATGCAAAAATAGTATTTGAAATGGATGGAGGGACTAATGGAATACAAATAGCTAGTACAGATGAACGCGGGAATTACACTGTAAAAGTGCCGATAAAAGGTAAAGCCTATTGGGTTACCATTGGTAAAGAAGGCTATAAGACTCATCGAAGTAAAGTGCAGTTAGTGGATAAAAATGATGACTTTGTGTTTGATTTTGTACTGAATAAATAGAATATTAATTTACTTGAGTTTTACAAAAAATCACTCCTTAACGGTCAATGTCATTAAGTTAAGGAATTGATCAGGACTCTCAAAAAGAACCGAGTACGAAAAAGCGTGCCCGGCTCTTTTTTTTACAAAAATGCAAAAAAAGGTTGACAAACAACAAAAAAATGTGGCGAAGCCCCTTGAATGAATACATTTTTGGAGGCTTCGCCCATGAATTTTTTTAAAAACGTAAAAAAGTACTTCTGGAAAAAATACAGACAATGGCATCCTGTCCCGAGCCGTTTGTACGTAATCATGGCAGTGATTTCACAAGAACGCGAAAGCTGGATTTTGAAACAACTATTCGATGTCTGATTGCAATGGAAAGTGGTAGCCTAAAAAAAGAATTGTTGGAGATTTTCTATTACAATCCTGATACAGCGACGGCATCGGCTTTTAACCAACAGCGTGAAAAGATACTGCCGGAAGCATTAGCATTTCTCTTTTAGGAGTTCAACAATGCCTTTGCACAATATCAAACATACCGCGGCTATCGATTGCTCGCTTGCGACGGGACCGACTTGAACGTCGCACGGAATCCAAGTGATTTGGAAAACTATTTTCAGTCAAACCCATCTGAAAAAGGGTTTAACCAACTCCATCTAAACGCTCTATATGATATATGTAGCAGGCGATATGTAGATGCCATAATACAATCAGGAAGAAAAAATAATGAGTGTCGCGCCTTTGCAAACATGATCGATCGGTGCACTTACGGAAACAAGACGATCTTTATTGCAGATCGTGGCTATGAATCCTATAATATTTTTGCTCACGCGGAGCAACGAAATATGTATTATCTAGTGCGAGAAAAGGATATAGGACGCCACAATAGCATGACTTCCAGCTTGGGTTTACCACAAACAGAGCAGTTTGATACAGACGTGCATCTGACTCTAACCCGCAAACAGTCAAAACAGGCAAAGGCTTGTGCAGGGATATATAAATTTCTTCCGTCAAACAGCACATTCGATTATTTGGAGCACAACGATTCTTATCCTATCACTTTACGCGTCGTACGGTTTCCCATCACGGCAGATACCTATGAATGCGTTATTACCAATCTGCCGAGAGATGCGTTTCCGCCGAATGAACTCAAAAAACTCTACACGATGCGTTGGGGAATCGAAACCTCATTTCGTGAATTAAAATATGCAATTGGCCTTAGCTGCTTCCATGCAAAAAAAGTGGAGTATATCAAGCAGGAAATCTTTGCTCGTCTGATACTTTATAACTTCTGCGAGATTATCACAACGCATTTGGTAATTCAACAAAAAGATACAAAGCACATATACCAAGTGAATTATACGTTAGCAATTCACTTATGTCGGCATTTTCTGCGATTCCCTACGGATATATCTCCATCTGATCTTGAGATTTTGATACAGAAAAATATTCTTCCTGTTAGGCCTGGGCGCAGTGACCCTCGGAAAGTCAAGCCTAAGGCAACGGTAAGTTTTCTATATCGTGTAGCATAATCTCACTTTTACTATAGCCTTTTTATTGGCAGATGACAATCTGTCTTTTTGGTGTGCTCTAAAACAACAAAAAGACAGAGAGACTGTTTTCGAGCAATCTCTCTGTCTTTTCCAAGGATTTTTTGCATTTTGTTTTTCTTAACTTAATGACATTGCGCTAAACGGGAGTATTTTTTGTATTAAAGTATGGTACCTTATATCATTAGTTAACGTGCAGCTAATCGGTGTTCATCAATGATAAATAAAACTAATGAACAAATTAATCCCAAAACGGCTCCGAAAATTGCTTTGGCACCAAATGATACGGTCATCAGACCACCACAAAAAGCGCCGAGTGAAAATGCGAATATGATTATAAAATAACGAATTGCTTGGACCGCGGCGCCGCGATCTTTTTTTGTAAAGGCAGTGTAGGCTGCATTTAATGCCGATCGTAAATTACCGGTGGTCATAGTTGTACTATATGGGGAGTTAACTAGTTTGCGAAAAGCACTAATTTGTAGAGAGGAAACAAAGGAAATTGCCACTGTTACAAAAATATTGGGGATCGAATTGGGGAGAAAGCCAATGATAGTGAGGACAATAATCTCGAGAATTAAAACAGCCTGTGATGAATCTTGGATAAAAGGAAAAGTGGAAGTTTTTTTTATTGATTCTGCAATTATTACTCCGGCGCAAAATGCCAAAATAGGCGGAAGGTTTAATAACGACTGTTGCCAATTTCCTAATGCTGCTTCAGCAGCTACTAACACAATATTACCCGTTTGAGCGTTAGCAAAAACCCCATCTCTTCCCACAAAAGTATAAGCATCTAAAAATCCGCCGACAATTGCTAACAGTACTCCAAGCCGAACTGACTCGGCGGTAACACTATGTATTTGCCGGATACTTTTCATGATTATATCGATAGCTTTAGCGAGCAAAATTAGAATATCCTCCTTGTGAAAAATAATCAGCTAATTCGTAAAAACCATTACGCACAAGCAAAAACCCCGTAGCAACCGCCAAAAACCATAACGGTAACTCGGAGCTGGCAGACAGAGAAGATAGTTCTTTCTAGGACTAAGTATAGCATTTTTAATAATCATTTTCAATTATGAGCGACTGAAACAACAAAATCATGAATGAGCCTGTTCGGTGGAAGCCATAGTAAATTATGAAATTATCCATTTATAAATGAAGAAGCTGCTGTAATGCTATCAATATGCCCATCAGCGTTATTACTTTCGCACCTTAGTGTATATAAAATACCTTTAATATCCTTAACCGCCTGGGCGCTGGTTACTGCCATTTCACGAAGTTTTGTACCCGCCACTGTAAGCACGCTGGTATGTACCTCAGCCTTCGCCGCTTCTATAGTTGCATTAAGACCAAGCAAAATAGAAGTAGCGGCAAACTCACTTATCAATCTCATTAATTCGTCAGTGTTTTGTATTGAAGTTGAATTTTTATCGAAATCTTTACCGGAGTTAGCAAAATTCTGTACCAGTTCTGTGACTGTAACATTCAATTCCGTCATTATGACCCCTCCATCGAATGAGTATTATAGGTTTATAATATAACTTCTAACGGAATTTTTTGTTATTTCCTAATAAACATTATGTTAAATATTAAGGCGTGATAAGCAGACGGTGCGGCGAATAGCGATAAAAAGTAGCTGTTGCCACGGCCTGAAAATTTCAGCTCGTCCCGGTTCATATTTCTACCAAATAGATGTATATAATGAAGTAGAGTAACTGCAAAGGTGGGGTTTCGTTGACTAAAATTAATTTTGAAAGTTTAATAAAAAAGGACCGGGATGAACGCAAGCAGCACCACTTTTCCGGGACGCTCCTCGATTATCTTGAAATTGTTAAGGAAAATCCTAAAGTAGCCATTTTGGCTCATCAGAGAATGCACGAACTACTAACCGCTTGCGGTATGGAAGTAATTAATACTGAGGAAAACCCCCGGCTAAAACGTGTCTATGGTAATGACACTCTAAAGCGCTACACTTTTTTTAAAGATTTTTACGGCATTGACAAGAGCATCATGAAAATTGTTCGCTATTTTCACTCCGCAGCCATGAAAGGGGAAGAAGCCAGGCAAGTACTTTATCTTGTCGGCCCGGTGGGGGCTGGTAAATCATCATTGATGGAAGCGCTAAAGAAGTCTTTGGAACTGAGTTTGTCTATTTATGTAATCCAAGACTGCCCGATGCGTGAGGAACCCCTTCACCTTATTCCCAAGCATCTTCGTCCGGAGTTTCAAGCCCTGCTGGGTATCAAAATTGAAGGAGATCTTTGTCCTATATGCCGCTATCGTTTAAAGAACGAATATAACGGTGAATTTGAACGTTATCCTGTGACGATGAGCGAATTTTCCATTCGTTCCCGCAAAGGAATTGGGGTTGTACCACCGGTTGACCCAAACAACCAGGATACCTCGGTACTTTCCGGGTCAGTTGATATCTCGAAGATGGATCTTTATGCTGAAGATGATCCCCGGGTACTTTCCTTGAACGGCGCTTTCAATGTTGGTAACCGGGGGATTGTAGAATTTATCGAAGTTTTTAAAAATGATGTAGAATACCTTCATACTATGATTACGGCTACTCAAGAAAAATCAATTCCTTCGCCGGGCAAAGGTGCAATGATCTATTTTGATGGTATTATCTTGGCGCATTCAAATGAAGCGGAATGGAATAAATTCAAATCAGATCATACCAATGAAGCGATCCTCGACCGGATTGTAAAAATTGAAGTCCCTTATTGTCTTGAACTGGATGAGGAAGTGAAAATTTATCAAAAACTATTAAAGAGCAGTAGTTTTGATGCTCATATTGCCCCAAAAACTATCGAAATAGCGTCAATGTTTGCCATATTGACCCGCCTAGCTCCATCAGCCAAGGTAGATCCACTAACAAAATTAAAGATCTATAATGGCGAAGAAATTGTTGAAAAGGGCGCAACCAAAAAGATTGATATCTTTGAACTTCGGGAAGAAGCCCCGCGGGAGGGGATGAATGGCATATCCACTCGGTTCATAATGAAGGCTCTGGATAATACCCTATCCGAATCTGAGAATAATTGTATTAACCCCATTTCCCTGTTGGATACGCTAATAAAAGCAACCAAAGAATTAGCAATTGCCGATGATGATAAAAAACGGTATCTTAGTTTTCTTCAGGATACTATCAAAAAAGAGTACAATAAAATCCTTGAAAAAGAAGTAACCCGGGCCTTTATCTTTGGTTATAAAGAACAGGCGGAAAGCTTGTTTAATAATTACCTTGATCATGCGGAAGCTTTTATCAACGCTCGCAAGATTAAAGACTCAAATACTGGTGAAGAATTAGAACCAGATAGCAGATTTCTGCAGTCGATCGAAGATCAAATCGGCATTACTACCACTGCCGCTCGCGGTTTCCGTCAGGATGTTACCGCCTACATGTTCTCGGTGCTAAGAAGCGGCGGTGTAGTAGACTACCGTTGTTATGAGCCGCTGAAAGAAGCAATTGAAAAAAAACTAACTGCATCCGTAAAAGAGCTTTCCCGGATTGTGACCAAGGCCCGGGTTCGTGACAAAGAACAAGACTCAAAATATGACATAATGGTGCAAGAAATGAAACACAACGGCTATTGTGATCATTGCTGTAATGTAATATTGAAGTACGCAGCCAATAACCTCTGGAAAGACTAGATAAAGTCCGGTTCAGAGGGGAGGGAGTGGAAATGGCTATCTTTAAAGATGGTAACACCAGTCATTCCGACCGGTCTGTTTGGGATCGAAAGCGTCATCGACAACTGGTGGAAGAAGCTATTAAAAAGAATATCGGCGACATTATTGCAGATGAAAGTATCATTGGTCAAAGTAAAAATAAAAAAATAAAGATACCGATTAAAGGTATTAAAGAATATCAGTTTGTGTACGGAAAAAATAAAGGCGGAACTTCCGCTGGCAACGGAGAGGAAGAACGGGGCGAAGTCATCGGAAATACGAATGAAAACAAACAGCCAGGCCAAGGACAGGTCGGCAATGATCCTGGGGAAGACGTCTTTGAAACTGAAATTTTGCTTGAAGAACTGATCAATTACCTGTTTGAAGATCTCGAACTTCCGGATATGGAACGCAAAAAAATTTCCTTCATCGAATCCGAACGCAAATTTAAACGCTCCGGCCATCAACGGAAAGGTATTCCCCCGCGGCTGGATAAAAAGCAATCTGTAATAGAAAAATTAAAGCGTGAGCAGGCCACTAAACGGATTGAAGATACACCTGAAGAGTACTCGGACATTGATAGAATCCCTTTCCGGGAAGATGATTTGCGCTATTTCAGGGTTAAGGAAGATATCCGCCGCAACTCCAACGCTGTAGTCATTTGTATAATGGATACCTCAGGGTCGATGGATCAGACAAAAAAATATCTGGCTCGCAGTTTCTATTTCCTGTTATATCAATTCGTTCGTTATAAATACGAAAATGTAGAAGTTGTCTTTATTGCTCACTCCACTGAGGCCAAAGAAGTCGGTGAACAAGATTTTTTTCATCGTGGCGAATCCGGTGGAACCTATATCTCAAGCGGCTACGCCAAGGCAATTGAAATCATTGAACAACGCTATAACCCAACCCTGTGGAACATTTACGCCTTTCACTGTTCAGACGGTGATAACTGGTCTGAAGATAACTCGAAGGCTGTTGAGCTTGCGCAAGAACTCTGCGCCACCTGCAATCTTTTCGGCTATGGCGAAATTACTAGTGCCTACGCCTGGGATAGTACCATCCGGTGGGAGTACGCTAAACTTATTAAAAAAGATAACTTTGTCAGCGTGACCATTAAGCGAAAAGAAGATATTTGGCCGGCCTTCAAAAGAATTCTGGATAAAGAATCCACCACTGGGGGTGAGGCTTAATGCCGGATTATTCGCTGGCTGACTTGGAATACTGGAACAAACGAATAGAAGAGATAGTCCGGGAATCAGGCCTGGACTACTATCCCCAAGAATTTGAGATCTGTAATTACGAAGATATGCTTTGTTATGAAGCCTATGTCGGCATGCCGTCTCATTATCCGCACTGGAGCTTCGGCAAAGCTTATGAACGGCAGAAAACATTTTACCAATATAACCTGGTTGGTCTTCCTTATGAAATGGTCATTAATTCCAATCCATGTATTGCTTATCTGATGCGCGACAACAGCCTATTGCTGCAAATATTGACAATGGCTCATGTATACGGACATAATGATTTTTTTAAAAATAACCGTTTGTTTAAGCGTGATACGTGGGCTGAATTGACGGTGGAAATGTTCAAAGCCCACGCCGACAGGGTTAGAAAATATATTCAAGACCCCAGTATCGGTTCAGCTAAAGTCGAACGTATCCTTGACGCGGCCCATGCCCTGCGTTTTCAAACCTCGCGAAATGGCGAACCAATTCTGCCGCTACCTGCCGAATTGGCAAAAGAAGCACCCCAGTCGGTTCCTCTTCAGTTTAAGGAAGACCTGCTGGGGTTTCTTGCAGAACAAGGAAAACTCACCGCTTGGGAGCAAGATCTTGTCAACATCGTACGGATTAATTCGCTTTATTTTATCCCCCAGATGGAAACTAAAATCATGAATGAAGGCTGGGCAAGCTATTGGCACTATAAAATTTTAAAGGATCTTGATTTGCCGCAAGGAATGCACCTCGAATTCCTTCAGCGTCATAACTTGGTCGTGCGGGCGCATGAATATAGCATAAATCCGTATTTCCTTGGCTTTAAGATTTTCGAAAGTCTGGAACAGACTGCTGGCGGAGCAAAAAAGATCATGGACATCCGTGCGGAAGACCGCGACCAATCATTCCTGCGACGCTATTTGACCAGGCAACTCTGTGAAGAACTGCACCTATTTACCTATGGTATTCAGGGCGAAAATATTGTTATCAAAGAAATATCGGATGAAGAAGGCTGGAAAAGTGTACGGGACAATCTGGCCTTATCTGTCGGCTTAGGGGGTGTCCCTGTTATAAATCCTGTAATGGTCGAAAAAGGCACTTTAAAGTTAGAGCATGTTTTCGATGGACGGGAATTGGAATTGAAATACGCCAAGGAAACGTTAAAACACATCGTTGATTTATGGGGGAGCAGGGTTGAATTAACCACTGATCTGGATGGTCACCGTAAAATTATCAGCTGTAACGAAGATAAGATCGTAATAATAAAAGATTCATAGTTAAGAAAATGTAAAGTGGGAATAATCTATTTTGATATTCATGGAAAAATACTACAAACAAAGCTTTATTAGATTTTCTCGGCTCCTGCTTATATAGTGGGAGTTCTGTTTATTGCATCTACGAATCCGTGTTAGCTTTAAATAAATCTCGAAACATGTTGGAAAATTTGTCAGTTTAGCATAGACTATGGTAAATAGGAGCGCTATAATTAGTAGATGTCGGAATTACACTGGGAGTGAGATAGTAATTATGTCAATAGCAGATAATCACAAGTCTTGGTTTAAAGATGCAAAGGTAAGATTTACTCCATATCAAATTGTTGTAATGGGGTTCTTGGGACTTATTCTTTTAGGAACGGCGTTACTTTCGTTACCTTGGGCTTCGGTATCCGGGGAACGAGTGGCGTTGATTGATGCATTGTTCACCGCAACTTCGGCGGTATGCGTTACTGGATTGGTTGTGGTTGATACAGGAACATATTGGTCACTATTCGGACAAATCGTAATTATTGGTTTAATCCAAGCCGGCGGCTTGGGCATTATGACGATGGCCACACTTATGATGATTATCATTGGGAAAAAGATATATTTTAAGGAACGGCTTATTATGCAGGAGGCCCTTAGCCAGTTGTCAGTTGCTGGGGTTGTTCGGTTAACCCTGTATATTATTAAACTTACATTAGGTATTGAATTAATAGCCGGAACCATACTTGCGGTTCGCTGGTATGGTGATTTTGGCTGGTCGGGAGTGTATTTTGGCTACTGGCATGCGATTAGTGCTTTTTGCAATGCCGGATTTGATTTGTTTGGCCAGTGCCGAAGCTTAACGGGTTATGTGGATGATGTTGTCGTGAATGTGGTGATTTCTGGACTCATTATTTTAGGCGGTATAGGGTTTACGGTAATTGCGGATGTATGGGAAAAGCGGAGTTTCACCAAATTGTCTTTGCATAGTAAAGTTGTTTTGGCAATGAGTGCGTTTTTAGTCTTCTTCGGTATGACGGTTATCTGTTTGCTGGAGTGGGACAATGCTTTGACGCTCGGCCCGCTTTCGCTCAAAGGAAAACTTTTAGCGGGGTATTTTCAGTCGGTTTCAGCTCGAACGGCCGGCTATAATTCCGTGGATATCGGAACCTTAAGCAGTGCTACGCTATTTTTTATCATTGGGCTGATGTTTGTTGGCGCGTCACCAGGATCAACCGGCGGTGGGGTCAAGACGACTACGGCGGGAGTATTGTTAACCGCAATATGGACATTAATCAGAGGAAAGCAAGATGTGGAGATTTTTGGCCGCAGGCTGTCACCAACCTTAGTATATAAAGCATTTACCATCTGGTTTATTGCCTCATGCTTGATTATATTTGTTACCATGATGATGAGTATAAATGAAAAGGTGCCGTTTTTAAATATTATGTTCGAAGTGGTATCTGCCTTCGGTACAGTTGGTTTATCGACTGGTGTTACACCAACGTTAACGGTAAGCGGTAAAGCGTGGCTTATTTTAACAATGTTTGCTGGGCGAGTTGGACCGGTTACGATGGCACTGGCACTAGCGATGCGCCAGCGCCGGGCGATGGTACAGTATCCGGAAGGCAAGATTATTGTTGGCTAATGGATTTTTATAAATGTTGATTAGTGGAGGCTATATATATGGCAAAGAAAAAAGAGTATGCAGTTATTGGGTTGGGGCGGTTTGGTTCTAGTGTGGCTCGAACACTGGTTAAAGCAGGATATGATGTTTTAGCGGTGGACGCTAACGAAGACCGAGTTCAAAGGCTAAGTGAATTTGTTTCACATGTGGTTCAAGCAGATACAACGGATGAAAATTCGCTAAAGGCGCTGGGAATCCGCAACTTTGACGTAGTTGTTGTTGCAATTGGTGAAGATGTACAGGCCAATACTTTGACTGTGCTATTGCTTAAAGAACTTGGCGTCTCATATATTGTCGCTAAAGCTCAAAATGAACTACACGGGAAGATGCTGACGAAGCTCGGTGTTGACCGGGTAGTATACCCTGAACGAGACATGGGCGTACGGGTGGCACATAACTTGGTGTCAGCAAATGTCATGGATTACATCGAACTTTCACCAAATATTAGTTTGGTTGAAGTAAGTGCACCTAAACCTTTAATCGGCAAAAGTTTGGCCGAGGCTAATCTAAGAGCTAAGTTTGGGGTTAATGTAGTAGCAATGAAACGCGATGATCAGCTGTTGGTTCCGCCTTTGCCAAGCGAAAAAATTCAAGAAACCGACATTATGATTCTTGTCGGCGGAAGTGACGGGGTGCACAAACTGGAGGAACTTGAATGACGATGGTTATAACCAGCCTCCAGAATAAGCTGGTAAAAGAAGCTGCAGGCCTAAAACAGAAAAAACACCGGGATGAATCCGGCTTATTTATGGCGGAAGGAGTCCGGCTGTGTGAAGAAGTGGCTACCTCAGACTGGCTGCTAGAAACGTGCTTTTTTACCGCGGAAGCGGCGGAAGACCGTCGCACTGGCCTAGTGCTTAACACTTTAAGCACTAGGGGCTGTACACTAATTGAAGTTTCTCCGGCAATTCTAAGCAAAATAGCTGAAACTGAAGAACCACAGGGAATACTTGTTACGGTACGCCAGAAAAAAATAACGCTTGATGAAGTTTTAGTTGCAGCTAAAGTACCGTGTATTGTCGTATTAGATGGTGTTCGTGACCCCGGTAATGCGGGAACCATTATCCGGACGGCTGACGCCGCCGGATGTACCGCGGTTGTACTTTTACAAGACTGTGTCGATTTATATGCCGGGAAAACTGTGCGCTCGACCATGGGATCATTAGTTCACCTACCAGTCATTTATAGTATTACCACTGCTGAATTTTTGGCAGTGATAAAAAAGTATGGGTTAAAATTAGCAGTTACAGCTATTGATGGTGCTAAACCATATTATGATGCTTCTTTAACTGAAGCGGTGGCTATTGTCTTTGGGAGTGAAAGTCACGGGGTTAGCGACGAACTGACGGCAGCTAGTTCAGACAAAGTTTATATCCCCATGCTGGGCAAAACGGAATCATTAAACGTTGCTTCAGCGGCGGCGATAATATTATATGAAGCGGTGCGGCAGCGGGCTTAGTAGCTTGTAATTGATGATCTGTTATGCTATAATACCACTTAGCAGGGACCTGAATTATCCAGGTTTAACAGAGAGGGCGGTGTCTTGCGTGATGACCCCCGATTTTTTATGGCGGATTTTTGAAGCTACTGGTTCTATTGCTGTGTATTTATTATATCGAAAATTATTAGTACAATAACTTTTTATGCAATGACGGAGAAAGTATGCTTTTTTAGTTTCTTCAGGGAGGTGCCTGTCATGACTGAGAGCAGGTCCGAAACGAATAGCAGAAGTTCACTCCAGAGCTTCCGGGCTGAAGGGTTTTTCTGAGTAGGCCGGACGGTTTTTCCCCGTTAGCGGAAACAAAAGTATCTATTAGGGTGGTACCGCGGAAGTAAGACTTTCGCCCCTTTGCGGGCGGGGGTCTTTTTATATTTGCCCCTGGTTTTGAAAATTAAAGAAATATAACGTTACCGATATTTTTAGGAGGTACATATATGGAGCAGCAACTTATGGCGCTCAGAGAAGAAGCGACGTTAGAGTTTACAAAAGTCACAGATCTCGATGTGCTCAATGACTTACGAGTGAAATATCTTGGTAAGAAAGGTAGTCTTACTGGAATACTTCGCGGCATGGGTGCATTAAACGCTGATGAACGGCCGCGGATTGGTCAGATTGTCAATGATATCAGAGCTGAACTTGAGAAAATTATTACTGCGCGGTCGGAGGAACTTAAACAAGCGGCAATGGCAAAACGGTTGGCTTCGGAAAAAATTGATATTACCTTGCCGGGACATCGGCCCAAACTGGGGCATAAACATCCGTTAACTCTGACCTTAGACCGGATAAAATCGATATTTATGCGAATGGGCTTTACCGTGGCTGAAGGGCCGGAAGTCGAGTCAGACTACTTTAATTTTGAAGCATTGAATTTACCCAAAGATCATCCGGCCAGAGATATGCAGGACTCTTTTTATATTACACCGGATATCTTGCTTAGAACCCATACCTCACCAATGCAAGCCCGATATATGCAGTCGAAGCAACCTAATGAACCGGTCAGAATTATTGCTCCGGGCAAAGTTTATCGCTGCGACTATGATGCTACTCATTCACCTGTATTTCAACAAGTAGAAGGTCTAGTAATCGACAAAGGAATTAGATTTTCGGATTTAAAGGGCACTCTGGACCTTTTTGCGAAGGAAATGTTTGGTTCAAGCGTAAAACTAAGATTTCGTCCCAGCTTTTTCCCGTTTACCGAGCCTAGTGCTGAAGTAGATATTTCCTGCGTAATGTGCGGCGGCCAGGGTTGCCGTACTTGTAAAGATACCGGCTGGCTGGAAATTCTCGGCTCAGGAATGACTCATCCTGGCGTTCTGGAAAAAAGTGGTTATGACCCGAACGAGGTAAGTGGGTTTGCCTTTGGTATTGGCGTAGAACGGACAGCAATGCTAGTATACGGCATTGATGATTTGCGCTTGTTTTATGATAATGATTCGCGCTTCTTGGCGCAATTTTAGGGGGAATACTTTTGCGCGCTTCGATAAAATGGCTCAAAGATTATGTTGAATTCAGCCAGACACCGGAAAAGTTAGCGGAAACAATGACCATGGCTGGTGTTACCGCTGAAAACGTAGAATATTTAGGCCAAGGCCTGGAAAAAGTTGTTACGGGAAAAATTCTTGATATAGGTCCTCATTCGAATGCAGATAAGCTTTCGGTTTGTAAAATTGATGTAGGTACCACTACCCTTACGATTATAACTGGAGCAAAAAACGTAAATAAAGGTGATATTGTTCCGGTAGCCCTTGTTGGGGCAAAATTGCCGAGTGGCATGGAAATCAAAGTGGCGGATTTTAGAGGCATAGACTCCTACGGCATGCTGTGTTCGGCAGAAGAATTAAATATGGATAGCAAGATTGTACCGCCGGAAGCCCGGTCTGGTATTTATATTCTGCCGCCGGATACGCCAATCGGGGTGGATGTACGGACGGTGCTTGGCCTTGATGATGTAGTGCTGGAATTTGACCTTACCCCCAACAGAGCAGATTGTTTCAGCATTTTGGGACTAGCCCGGGAAGTTGCAGTGCTTACCAAAGGGAAACTCAAAAACCCAATGCTTAGCGTTCATGAGACTGGTGAAGGCAAAGCCGTATCGTTAGCAAAAGTAAGCATAGAAGCTAAAGATCTGTGTTCCCGGTTTACCGCCAGAATCCTTAAAAATATTAAAATCGGGCCATCGCCGTTATGGATGCAACGGCGCATTCAGGCGGCGGGTATGCGCCCGATCAGTAACGTAGTTGACGTCACCAACTTTGTTATGCTGGAGATGGGGGTGCCAATGCATGCCTATGATTATAATATGTTGTCTCAGCATAGCATTATTGTTCGCCGGGCAATTCCAGGTGAACGTCTGACAACGCTTGATGGTGTTAAACGCGAATTGACGAAAGAGATGCTGGTCATAGCTGACCCGGTACATGCGGTGGGAATTGCCGGAGTTATGGGGGGCTTAGCTACTGAAGTAACGGCGGCTACCCAGACTGTATTGCTAGAAGCAGCGACCTTTAATGGAGCCAGCATCAGACGTACTTCCCGGGCGTTAGGACTAAGGTCGGAAGCCTCAGGCCGGTTTGAACGGGGAGTCGATCCGGCTAGTGTTGTAAAAGCTCTTGACCGGGCTGCAAGCTTATTGGAAGAAATGGGAGCAGCGAAAGTCTGCGAAGGAATCATTGATAACTATCCTAATGTTGATATGCCAAGACAAATTACCTTTGAACCTGCTAAAATTAATGCACGCATTGGGGTTGAGGTTCCAGAGACGTTTATGACTGATATTCTGCGGCGGTTAGAATTCGCTGTTGATGCTAAACCGGGGAGTATTACGGTTACCGTACCGAGCTGGCGCGGCGATGTAACTTGCTCGGCGGATATTAGCGAAGAAATTGCCCGGATTTATGGCTATGATAATATTCCGACCACCTTGCCGTTTGGGGATGTTGTGCAAGGTACCAGAAAGTATACTGAAACGATTGTTGACTTGGCTAAGGAAAGCTTAAGCAGTATCGGGTTTAGTGAAGTTATTACCTTTAGTTTTATCCATCCCACGACCTTTGATAAACTAGGGATATCTACGGACAGCCCGCTTAGGCAGACGGTAGAAATTTTAAACCCAATAACCGAAGAATTTCCGTTGCTCAAGACAACCTTGCTGGGTGGCGTATTGGATACAGTTGTTCGAAACTTATCACGCAAAAATGATGACTTGAAAATTTATGAAGTAGGTGCGGTATATAAACCCAAAAGTTTGCCGATTACTGAACTTCCGGATGAGCCGCTGATGCTGTGCGGGGCACTGTGCGGTAAACGCCAGCCGTTAGCGTGGAATCAATCGCGGGAACTTGTTGACTTTTATGATATCAAGGGCACGGTAGAAGTTATTCTGGAGAAAATGGGGATCAGCGATTATTCGGTAGTGGCTGGAGAATACGTAGCCATGCATCCCGGAAAAACCGCACTGTTCATTAAAGATGGAGTTGTACTTGGCGCAGCAGGTGAAGTTCATCCGCAAGTATCGGCGAATTTTGGAATTACCCGTCCGGTATATATATTCGAGCTTGATGTAGCTCTATTAGAAAAATATACGATGATTATTGGAAAATATCAACAACTGCCCAAATTTCCGGCGATAGCCCGTGATTTGGCGGTGGTTTTAGCTGAAACTGTACCGGCCATCGAAGTGACTAAAGCCATTAAAGCCAGCGGCGGTGAATTGTTGTCCGATGTACTCTTATTCGATGTATATTCTGGCGAACAAGTTCCAGAAGGATCAAAAAGTTTGGCTTTCTCACTTACCTTCCGGGCGGCAGGGAAAACGCTAACGGACGAAGAAGTTGACGGACCCTATAACAACATTGTGGAACATTTAAAAACCACTATTGCGGCAACTCGGCGTATTTAACCATTATTGATGACAAAAGCACTATTGGCAGACCAATAGTGCTTTTGTTGGGTTGAGGTAAACACGTTTTCGATGAATAATATACTTAGAAAGCCCACAGAGAAAAGATACATATATTGAAATTGAGCAGGAAAATACTTGCTGGGCACGAAATATTGCAGTAAGACCTAGAAGATTGGGTGAATATAAGTGACAGAAAAAAAGAACAAAGTAGTCGTTGAGATTTTTGGTGAGAGCTATTCAATAAAGGGCGAAGGCGAAACAGCCAGGATGATTGAAGTTGCCGGGCTTGTCGATGGGCGAATGAGGCAAATCGCCAAAAGTAATCCCCGCCTGTCAACAGCTAAAGTAGCGGTTTTGGTGGCGCTCAATCTTGCTGACGAGTATTTAAAACTTAAAGATGATTACCAGGAATTAGCAGAACTATTGGAACTGGTAGACGAAGAAAAAAAATAATCGTACCTGGAGGTCGGAGGCCAGTTCATGGTTATCCGGCCTTCGTTGTATACCACTTTGCTGCTTGGTTAAAAATATTAAATAGATAACCAAAAAGGAGTGGAGTCATTTGGAATTTTCGTCTGTAGGACAAATTTTTCTGCGAATGATCGGTATATTTTTAATTGCTCTGGTAGTGATTAGGTTTATGGGCAATCGTACTGTTGGTCAGTACTCGCCGTTTGATTTTGTGCTGATGGTTGGGGTTGGCGATATCGTTGGCAATGTGGCGATGGAACGGACAGAAAGTCTGCTGATCGGGGTTGAAGCGCTGGCGGGGCTGTTTGTTTTACAGCAAGTTTTAGCACGGTTGTCATTAAAAAGTACCTTTTTTCGTAAATGGTTTGAAGGTACTCCGGTAGTATTGATCCAAGATGGGGTTATTTTACGGGAGAACTTGAAGCGCTCTCAGTTTAATTATGATGATTTACGGCAGGAATTGCATAAATTCGGGATGGACTTTTCTAATTTACAGGATATAAAAACAGCCCGGCTGGAAAGTTGCGGAGATTTCTCCCTTATAAAGTCTTCTGCGGCTGAGCCGATTACTAAAAGGGATGTCGAGGCGTTTATCCAGGGGTTGGAGGATAACCCTCTAAGTCAAATGGGGATGGCGTGGGCGAAACTAGACCAGCTTACTATCAACGTGGAAGAAATCACAAGCTATATAAAAAGTCATAAGCTAGAGCCGGAAACTCAGCCGCAAGGATCACAACTCAAAGATAACCTGCATTGAGGAAGGGTAATCCCTTCTTCTTTTGCTAGTATATGGTATAATGTTTGAAGAATATAGCACGCTTTTTCGTGGTTTAGGGGGAAAAAAATTGCGGAGGGTATTACTAATATTTATCGATGGTTTTGGCTTGGGACAAAACGATAAAGCAATAAATCCGTTAGTCAAATTTGATCCGCCGCTATTTCGCCAGCTATTTGGCGTTCCGCTAACTTTAACGGCGGCCCCGGTACTAACTGATAGGGTTTGTATGGTGGCGACAGATACCGCACTTGGGGTATCTGGTTTACCCCAAAGTGCAACGGGGCAGACGGCGCTGTTTACCGGAATTAATGCTCCTAAAGTTATGGACCGGCATATTCAGGGCTTTCCAGGACCGGGACTGGCAAAAATTATTGCGGAACACAGCTTGTTGAGCGAACTTGCTGAACGGGGGTTAGCCGTAACCTCGGCCAATGCCTATTCGCCTAATTATATGGACTTAGTTGCTGCTAGAAAAAGGCGGCATTCAGTGACAACCCTTACCATGCTAAACGCAAATTTAGCCCTCAGGTCCTTACCTGAACTACAGGCGGGGCAAGCTGTTAACCAAGATATCACCAATGAAATGCTGCCTCTTATGGGAATAACTACCATCGAACCGGTAAGTGCGGCCGTGGCCGGTAACCGTTTAGCCAAGCTAGCTAAACAGAATCACTTTACCATGTTTGAGTATTTCCAGACTGACCGTTGGGGGCATAAACGTGACTGGGATATTGCTAAAAAGATAATAACCGTCCTCAATGAATTTTTGACGGCGGTATATGCAGAATCGCAAGATGAGTTACTAGTAATGATAACCAGTGACCATGGAAACTTTGAAGATTTCAGTGTAAAAACTCATACCAATAATCTGGTACCAACTATTATCTGGGGTCCGGCATGCTGCAGTGTCGCAGCTAAAATTAAAGCCTTAACCGATATAAAACCAGCAATCACCACCTATCTTAGTTGATAGAGAAGACAATAATATAAGAACTAGCATAAAACTGATAAGTATAGCAGTTAAAATATAATAAGAAATTTAAGTGAAGGTGAACTTTTGTGACAGAATTGTTAGCTCCGGCTGGTAGCCGGGAAGCGTTTACCGCGGCGTTGGAAAGCGGTGCTGATGCAATATATTTAGGCGGCAGTGCCTTTGGTGCCAGACAATATGCAGCAAACTTTACTGGTGAAGAACTGACAGTAGCGGTGCGTGATGCCCATTTGCGTGGGGTTGTGGTGTATGTTACTGTTAATACCCTGGTAGATGACAGTGAATTTGTTGACTTAGCTGAGTATTTGCAGTTTCTATATACCTGTGGTGTTGACGCCATCATTGTCCAAGATATAGGTGTGGCTACATTGGCGAAAAAAGTTGTGCCTGGTCTTAAACTTCATGCCAGTACCCAAATGACCGTTCATAATTTAGCCGGAGTAAAGTATCTTCAGGAAATCGGCTTTGAACGGGTGGTGTTAGCCCGCGAAGTACCAATAGAAGATATTCGTTATATCTGCCAAAATTCATCAGTTGAGATCGAGGTATTTATTCACGGTGCGCTGTGTATATCTTATTCTGGGCAGTGTCTAATGAGCAGTATGATTGGTGGACGCAGCGGCAACCGAGGAAAATGCGCCCAGCCTTGCAGGCTGCCATATACATTAGTTGACGCCAGCGGAGCGGATGCGCTTAGCGGTGTCGATGCGGGGAATTACCTGTTAAGTCCTAAAGATTTATGTGGAATTGAGCTATTGCCGGAATTTATCGAAGCTGGCGTGGCTTCGTTAAAAATCGAGGGGCGGATGAAGCGACCGGAGTATGTAGCCATAGTGGTAGATACTTACCGACGAGCTATTGACACCTATACCAAGAATCAAGAAGGTTTTAGTGTGCCCGGCGAAGATCCTCGAAATATGGCACAAATTTTTAATCGCGGCTTTACTACAGCCTACTGGAAAGAACAACTGGGCCGTCAGATGATGAGTGACCGCCGCCCTAATAACCGAGGAGTGCGAGCCGGACGAGTCTTGGCGTATCAACCTAAGGAAAAACTAGTTACAATTAAACTGGATGAACCCTTGGCTGTAGGCGACATTATTGATTTTTGGATTAAAGTTGGCGGCAGAACCAACACCACAGTCAAATCGATAGAAGTTGGCGGTAAAATTGTTGAGCAGGCTCCGGCTGGTGTCGAAGTAGTTATTCCGGTCGATATGGCGGTAAAGCCTGGTGATAGGGTGTTTAAAACTCACGATGCTGCCCTGATCGAGAAAGCACGGGCATTTTTTATCGGTCCCAGTGCAGTACGGCGTATTTCGGTGGATGTTGAAGTAACGGCTCGACTTGGTGAACCATTGGTTGTCACGGTTCGTGATGAGGCTGGTAATATTGGGGTGGGACGGACCGACTTTCTGGCAGAAAAAGCGCTTAAACGGCCGCTTAATGAAGAAGTCGTGTTAAAGCAGTTAGGGCGGCTTGGAACCACAGTATTTAGTTTGCGTAACCTACAGCTGGGGCTTGAAGGCGAACTTATGGTGCCGATTAGTGAACTTAACGAAGCACGGCGACGAGCAGTAGCTGAATTGGAAAAAGCAATATTAGCCCCGTATACAAGGCCGCCACTGGCCGAATTTCACATTAAAGATGTTCGACCGGTCAAAAAGGACCGACCGTCATCAAAGCCATTGGCGTTGGTCGTAAATGTAGATACTATAACGAAAGCAACTGTTGCCCTTAAACACGGTGCGGATATTATTATGTTTGGCGGTGATAGTTTAGCCGGACAGATTGTGACGCCAGCTGAATATAGTAAAGTAGTAGCACTGGTCAGAGAACAGGGGAAAAAGGTCATACTAAGTACGCCGCGCCTGATTACTGAACGGGAGACCAATGTGTTGGAAACTAGTTTAGCATTATTCGCTGAACTTGCGCCAGATGCTGTTAGTATTGGCAATATCGGGACTTTATATTGGACTCGCCAATATCCGCAACTAACTGTTCATGGCGACTATCCGCTTAATATTTTTAACAGCCTGGCGATAGAATTTTTTCGTCAGGCCGGGTTAAGCAGTGTGACATTATCGCCAGAACTAAATTTCACGCAAATTGAAACTATTAATCCGAGTTCGGGAATTAGTTTAGAATGCTTGGCCCACGGATACCTGGAACTGATGGTATCACAATATTGTGTAACTGGGTCATTCTTAGGGGCAAAAAAGGACGGTAGTTGTGCAAAAACTTGTAAGCATGGTGAGTATTGGCTGAAAGACCGAATGAACGAAAAATTCCGGATTATTGGCGATCAATTTTGCCGGATGCACGTACTAAATGGTAAAGAACTTAGTCTGCTTTCACATGTACCGAGATTTAAAGAGTGTGGCATTGAACGTATCCGTATTGAAGGTAAATCGCTCAGTGATGAACGGATTAGCCAGATTACTCGGCTTTATCGCACGGCGATTGACAGTGGGGAGGATTATTCGCCTGAGTTACTGAAAAGTATAGCAATGGCAGAGAATCAAGATATTACCCGCGGACATTATTTTAGGGGAGTTTTGTAAGGAGAAGATGATGGATTCAGCGATGCTTGTTACTTTGGAATTTAATAAAGTGCGCCTGATGCTAGCCGATTGTACCGGCAGTATTTTGGGCCGAGAAATGGCGGAACGGCTAGATCCGGTAGCTGATTACCCTCAAGTAATGGCCAGACTAGAGGAAACGCGTGAAGCGTTAGCTATACTGTCGGCTGTAGATAATGTGCCCTTGGGGGCAATCCGTGATATTAGAGCGGTTGTTAAACGCGCTGAAATTGGAGCTATACTTGAGGTGCATGAATTTTTGGCGGTTGGCAGTATGCTATATGCAGCTCGCCGGGTTAAACAGTTTTTTGCGGACCAAGACATGGCGGCGGTAAGACTTAACGAGGTTGTGGCCCGGATTACCGTGGTGCGATCGTTGGAACAGGCTATTGACAATACCGTCACTGACCAAGGCTCCGTAAAAGATAGTGCCAGTCCCGAATTAGCAAGGTTACGGCGTGAAATACGCACATCTCAGCAGCGTATTAAAGAAAAGCTTGAGAGTATTCTCCATTCCAGTGAATATCAAAAGCTGTTTCAAGAAGTATTGGTGACAATTCGCGGCGACCGTTATGTTATTCCGGTAAAACAGGAATACCGCAATAATTTCCCGGGGATTGTCCATGATCAGTCGTCTAGTGGAGCAACTGTTTTTATTGAGCCGTTGGCGGTGGTTAACCTTAATAATGATTTAAAACAAATGGTATCGGCGGAAGAGGCTGAAGTGGAACGGGTTCTCCGGGCACTAAGTGCTCAAGTGGCAAAATCTGGATCGGTACTTCATGAAACTTGTCTGGCCCTGGGCGAACTTGATTTTGCTTTTGCCAAGGCTAGTCTGGCGATTAAATTAAAAGCTGTAGAACCTCGGATTAATACCGAAGGGCGCTTGAATATTCGCCAGGGGCGGCATCCTTTGATTGCGGCTGATATTGTAGTGCCGATTGATGTAAGATTGGGTGATGATTTTTCGGTGCTGGTCATAACCGGGCCTAATACCGGCGGCAAGACGGTTACTTTGAAGACTGTCGGCCTGTTTTCGGTTATGGCACAAGCTGGATTGTTTATTCCGGCGGCGGCTGATTCGGAACTAACAGTTTTTCGTAATATATTTGCGGACATTGGCGATGAGCAGAGCATTGAACAAAGTCTTAGTACTTTCTCAGCGCATATGACCAATCTAGTTCGGATACTTAGCAAGGCTGGTGCCGGTGATATTGTGCTAATTGATGAAATTGGTGCTGGAACTGACCCCGATGAAGGGGCGGCGCTGGCTATGGCCATGCTTGAAGAATTTTATCGCCGCGGAACTCGGATTATTGCCACAACCCACTATAGTGAATTAAAAACTTTTGCTTATTCTCGACATGGAATTGAAAATGCCAGCGTAGAATTTGACAGTCAGACTTTAAAACCAACCTATCGGCTGCTTATCGGTACGCCTGGCAGCAGTAAGGCATTTTACATATCGCGGAGGTTAGGACTGGGAGAAAGTATCATTGAGCGGGCCAGCAACTTGGTTGATGAAGATTATGCCGAATTCGACCAAGTTCTAAGCGATTTAGAAGAACAAAAACGCTTGTATAGTACGCGACAGGCTGAAATGGTTGCCCTGGAACGAGAAGTGGCCGAATTAAAACAGCGCTTAGCGGATGAGCATCAATCAATAGTTGAGAAAAAACAGCAGATCATTGCAAAAGCTCAGGAAGACGCGGCTCAAGTTTTGCGGCAGGCCCGACGCGATGCCGAAGTAAGTATCGCTGAACTTAAAGCGCAATTTTCAGTGACCAACAGTCGTGACCGTCAACGGGCTATTGATAGTGCCCGCAGCCGAATACGTGACGGGTTGGCGTTAGTCCGCAGCAACAACGATGGTGAGCCGGTGCAGGGGGAGGCAGTCGCCGGTAAGGGATTGAAGCTGGGGAATATGGTTTATGTTACGACCCTTCGGCAAAAAGGCCAAGTGCTGGCCGTGAATGGTGATGAGGTAATGGTACAACTCGGTATTATGAAGATGAATGTTCCGCTATCCGCATGCCGGATGGCGGAAGAAAAGGCGGTGACTAAGAAAGCCGCGTCTTCAGGCCGGGTGAATCTGGCTAAAGTTCAAGATACAGCTCGCGAAGTGGATATTCGTGGTCTGACCGTAGTTGAAGCTGAAGATATTTTAGATAAATATTTGGATGATGCTGTTTTGGCGGGATTACATGAGGCTATTATTATTCATGGTAAAGGTACCGGTGCGCTCAGGAGCGGGGTCAAAGAATACTTAAAAGCACACCGGAGTGTACAGACAATGCGTATTGGTGAACTGAGTGAAGGTGGCTTAGGGGTGACGGTAGTAACCCTTGCTTAATATCTGCTGATGAAGGTGGGAAAAGAATGATTACGACGAGTCGGGAAATTGAAGAACGGGCCGTGGAACGAGTGGCTGATTTAATGTGCGTGGCGGCTAGAACAGCCCCAAAAGCAAAAGGCGTTGATAATCTAGTTACCATGATTGTAAAAGCACGGGAAAAAGATCAACTGGCCGAAACAATGCGGCGGTTGGCTAAGGAACATGGGACGACGTCATTTGTCCGTGATGCCGATAATGTTGATAAAGCAGCCCTTATTGTACTGCTTGGTCAAATAGTTCAGCCGCTTGGCTGTAATCCGTGCGGGTTCTGTGGGTTTAGTAATTGTGCCGAATGTGCCGCTAATCATAGTCTATGTGCCATCAGTGTAGCCGACCTTGGAATTGCCGCCGGTTCGGCAGTAAATGCGGCAGCTTTGCATCATGTTGATAATCGCATTATGTATACAATCGGTAAAGCGGCGTTGGAAATGAACCTATTTGACGATAATATTCAACTCGCTTATGGTATTCCACTAAGCATCTCCGGGAAAAACCCGTTTTTTGATCGTTAGTTGAACCGCGTCGATGTCTAAATTTTAAAAAGCCAAGGAGTCGCGATAACGTCCGTTCACGACTCCTTGGCTTTTCCTATTAGATTCTTAAATATTGGAGCAATAACCCCAGAGACACTGCTAAGCCGAAAATAGTATTTGTTTGCGCGGTAGACACCATCGCGGGCATTAATTCGTGGGGGTGGGTGGTGTTTTGCCGAAAGCCTTTGATTGCTTGAAGGGCTTTGGGAATGCTGACTAAGGCTAATAAAATCCAAGGACTGATCATACTAAAGATAACCAATAGTATTACTCCGATGTATGCCGTTATAAACATGGCGGTTAAGGCCTGAGTAGCTAGTTTTCGGCCCATCATGATCGCTAAGGTTTTTCGGCCATGGCGTTTGTCATTTTCCAGATCGCGGATATTATTGGACATCAGGATGGCTCCAACCAAAATCGAAGTTGGCAGTGAAATAAGGACACAGATGAAACTAATGGTTCTGGTTTGAATGAAAAATGAAATTAGGATAATAACCAGGCCCATGCATGTTCCAGCAGCTAATTCGCCGAAGGGAGTAGCGCAAAGCGGATAAGGTCCTCCGGAATAGAGATAGCCTATTGATACGGCAATAAGACCGCATAAAAACAACCACCAACTACTGGCGAAGGAAAGATAAAGTCCTAAACTGAAGGCTACCATAAATGATGCTTGGGCAGAACGGAGAACCGCTTTGGGGGTAATGCCGTCACGGACAATTGTACCGCTTATTCCGACAGAATATTCATTATCTAGCCCACGAACATAGTCATAATACTCGTTCAACATGTTAGTAGCCGCTTGGATCAACATACTGGCAATGAGCATAATCAAGAATAAGTTCAAATGAAACGGAGCATAATTGAGCGCTAGGGTACTGCCGATTGCTACTGGTGCAAATGAAGCTGTAAGGGTATGAGGCCGGAGCAGTTTCCACCAAATTTCTAAGCCGACGTTGGCAGTGGGGCGAGTTGCTTTTTCCATCGTACTAGGCTGCATGATATTCTCCTTTTTGTCATGATATCCGCATGAGCAGGCATTTTTAGATTATCTCTTTATATAATAAACATAGAAAGACCTAACCAAAAAAAGGGGGGAGTATTGTGAGAAAGTATGGTCTAACTGGCTGGGCTCTTATTTTGGTGGGAGTTGTTTTTCTATTAGAAAGGATTGGTATTATTTCATGGGCCTGTAGTAGTTACTTTTGGCCGCTCATTTTGATTGCTGTTGGTATTGGTATTGTTGTCAAACAACGTAATAGTTAGCTATATAATCTTTTTACATATTAGTACTTATTCCAGTTATTATTGCAATTTTTCATTATAATTATATCAAGTATTAGTGTAAATGATAGAACAAATAGTATAGGTTAGCAATAGGAAAAAAGGACAAGGTACTGCAAAGAATGTAGCACCTTGTCCTTTTTCCTATTTAATAATTAAGTTAGAAAGCGAGAATTAACGGATGACATTTTAAACTCGGAAATTTGCGATCGCCTGGTTTAATTCTTCGGCTAAGTGCGCCAAAGTAGTGCTGGCGCTGGCGATTTCTTGCATAGTAGCCGATTGTTCTTCGGTTGCGGCGGAGACAGTTTGAGCCTCAGCGGCATTTTCTTTACTTACTTTGTCAATTTCCTGGACGGAAGTAATAAATGTCTGGGTACCCTTCGCCATTTCATTGATGGATTGGGATATGCCGTTAATTTGTTCGGAAAGTCCGACAACTGCGCTGACAATCTTATTAAAAGCTTCACCTGAGGCTTGTATTACGGTAATACCATCGTTTACGCCGTTGGTTCCGGCTTGAGCGGCTTTAATGGCTTGCTCCATATTAGTCTCATTTTCTTGGATCAGGACCGCAATTTGTTCAGTGGCATTATTGGATTGTTCCGCAAGTTTCCTTACTTCTTCCGCTACTACGGCAAAGCCCCGGCCTTGTTCCCCGGCTCTGGCGGCTTCAATAGCAGCGTTTAAGGCTAATAGATTTGTTTGATTAGCGATATTGGAGATAAGGTTTACAATTTGGCTAATGGAAGCAGAACCTTTGGCTAATTCGTTAATCGACTGTTGTACCGCTGCCGATTCCTTGCCGATAACATTAATTTGGTTAATCGCATTTTCAATGGCACGACGGCCTTGTTTAGCTTCTTCGGAAGTAGCGGTTGCAATCTGCGATACTTCGCGGGCGGTACTGGAGATATTATTTGTATTAGTAGACATATTGGTGGCTACATCATTAATTTTAGCGGCTGTCGCGGCTTGCGTTTGGGTACCGGCGGCAATTTCCGTGATTGATCCGGCTACTTGGTTCGCTGCATTGGCTGTTTCGTTGGCGCTTGCGGTCAATTCCTGGCTAGAAGAGGCCATATGTTCGGCTTGACCTTGAATTTTAACAACCAATGTTCGTAATGTACTGCGCATCTCCCGGAACCCCTGAGCTAATTGGCCAATTTCATCATGTGAAGATACTTGTGCGGGACGATCACGTAAATCTCCTTTAGCTAAGAGCAGACATTCATCGCGAATTATCTGGATGGGCTTGGCGAAACGAGAACTGAACATGAAGATATAAATAATCGCCATAATGCTAAAAATGGCGGATACGAATATAGACATTTTAGTTAATGTAGAAATCGGAGCATAGACCTCGGTTTGCGGTGCAGCAACTATCATTACCCAGCGGCTGTCACCGACCAGGGTAAAGGGGGTAAAAACTGCAAACTGTGAACGACCATCACTAGATACATATTCTCCAGTGACCTGTTTGTTTTCAGTCACGGCCGTTTTAAATAAAGCCAGTAAATTAGCATCTTGTTCAGTCCGGCTAGTTTTTATTTCGGGATTATAATTTTTCTCCGTCAAATTAAGTTTTCCGACAAGGTCTTTATTTGGATGGGCGACAACTGTGCCGGAGCTAACTGCCATATAACCATAACCGCTGTCCATAAATTTGACTTCTTTAAGCATTTCGGACAACTTATCTAATGAATAGGTACCGATTAATATTCCAGTCAACTGACCGTTAGCTTTTACCGGAACCGCTAACACAATCGACAATTTGCCAGTTGTCTTTGATATTAATGGTTCTGAAATACAGTGCTCTTTAGTTGCGAGCACTTTTTTAAAATAGTCGCGGTCAGCATAAGAAATGATTGTACCGTCAGCACGAATCCCTGAACCATCTGGGGTAATAAAAACAATAGCATCAAAATCGTTGATACGCTGCTGCGCTTCGCTCAATGCTTCGGCAAGTTGCGTTTTGTTACTGATGTTACCGGTGCGAACCCGCTGGATACTAGCAAGATCATCTAATTGAATCATTTTTTTCTCAATCGTATCCTGAGCACTATTTGCAGAAGAATTTCCAAGGGCTGAAGCTGTTTCGGTCACGCTTTTGGTCAAAGATTGATTGGATAAGTAAAAACTAATAATAGATAGTACTCCAAAGGATAAAATAAAAAACGGTAACAATAAGATAAGTAATTTGGCACGTATAGTAGCTATTTTCACACTCTAACCGTCCTTTCTCTTTAAAAACTACAAGTATCATCAAAATTCGTTAAAAATAGACCAAATCCTCTTTTTTATGCGAGTTATGATGATAAAAAAGGCCTAGAAAATATTTCTCGCTAGCACACAAATATCCAACGTATAGGGCGTTAATCTTAGATAAATCTAAATATTGGGGGTAATAGTTGGATGAGTTAGCGTTTTTTTGAGCTAAGATAATTTCCGTCACATTTCTCATTTGTAATCTGGTATAATGGAGAAGGTCAAAATGAGAGTTAGCGACATGAAAGAAATTTGCCTATGGCAAGAAAGAGGGAGATAAGTGTTTATGATTTGGGGTAAAAAGAGAAGTCTTGCTTTTGTTATTGCGACTGTTTTTATGTTTTTAGGAGTAGTAGGATTCATCGTATCTCAAAACTCAACCACTTTTGCGGCCACACCTTCATCGAACATTGGGTTAGTCGATTTTCAACAGTTAATGTCTCAGCATCCTGATACTGCTGCAGCCAATACTACTATGCAGGCAGCAATTGATCAGGCAAAAAAAGATTTTGATGCAAAAACAGCTTCTATGAATGACCAGGATAAGCAGAACTATTATAATCAATTACAACAGCAATTAGCCGCTAAGCAGCAAGAAATATTTGCTCCTATTGTGGATAAGATTTCTGCTGCAATTAAACAGGTTGCCGATAGTAAAGGACTTGCCGTAGTGATTTATAAAGGGGCGGCAGTTTATGGCGGGCAGGATATCACTAGTGAAGTAGCTAAAAAGTTTTAAAAAGTATTTTAAATAATTGTTTCTAACCAAAAAGCGATTCTTTAGCCGTTGGCTAAAGAATCGCTTTTTGGTTAGAAATTTGTTTTCCAATTAAGATACCGGCCAAATTTGCGTCGCTCACCGTCTTCGGGTGAAGTATTATCACTTTCTTCAGACGCAGTTAATGCAGCGGCAGGAGGTGATGGTGGACGAGGCTGGGATTTTTCTTCCTGCTTTTCCGGTGGTGGATCTTTGGTTTTTTCTTTGTCAGTTCTGCCAGAATCGCCTTGACCGCTAAAATTGCCTAGCAAGCCTAGGACAGAAGATATTGTTGCCGGGTTAATTTTCGATTTTAGTTGGGGGCTGTTCAATAAAGGAAGCAGAGACATTAAAGTTTCCGGCCCGACTCCGCCGTCGCCTTTGGTGAGATCGCCTAATATTTTGTGGAGCGAGCTGCTAGGCGCTCCGGCCGCGGCTGTGGCTGTAGCAGAGTGGTTGCGGCTTAGTATTGATACTAGGCAAACTAGGGCTAAAACGTTGATCAGTGTCTCATAGCTTGCGCCATCGCCAACGGCAGAGTCTAGCATGCGGGTCACTGATTGCATTAGCGTTGTTGATTTATCGACGGTTTCGTTGGCCATACTTTTCCTCCTTAAAACAACCCGGGAATGCTGGGCAGATTAAAATCTTTGGCGAGCTTACCCATGGCATCTTGATGAAGTTCTCTTGATTTGGCTAGAGCATTATTGACGGTTGAGACGAGTAGATCTTGTAGCAGGGCCGCATTTTCAGTTGCTAAGTAATTGGTATTTAATTCAATGGATAAAATAGTTTGCTGGCCATTGGCAACTACCTTAATTATATCGCCACTTGATACTTCAATACGCTCGGCCTTTAACTGCTCTTCCGTTTGGCTGACATACTGCTGTACTCTTTTTACCATTTCCATAACATTGCCAAATTGTTCCCACAAGATAATCACCTCCATACGACTATATGCTAATGTATTCAACCTAATGTATTTTGTGTGTGTCCGATTGTCTAATATGAAACCGTTTGACTTGTTGCTACATATATTAGAGTAGATACGGATCAGTCTGGGGTTTTGTTTAAAACTTAGCCACCAAACTGTATAATTTTTTTGCAAGGCGTTAATAGTCTATCAAAGATGAACTTAGAATGGTGGTTAACTACATTGTTATTGAAAAAGGAGTGGGCCGGTATGCGCAGAAAACGTAAACATTCGGCACGACAGGGGACTGCTGAGGGAGCGGCTGGCGACGATAGTGTAAAAGTTGCGAAGCCGGTAAATCCGGGATTATCGCTAAAACCGTTAAAGATGCTGCGCCAGGTTATACAGAACCCTAATTTAAGTTATCAAATCATGGTGATTTTGTTGGCCTTGACCGGTGGGGATGGTAAGATGGAACGACGTATTGATACGATGACTACATCTGTAGATTCTTTGCGGGGAATTACCGATGTACTTACTAATTCAATGCAGTCACTTAGAACGGCAGCGGAAGCACCTAAGCGGATTCGTAGTTTAATAAAACCTAATGGTAATGGTAGTTCTAAAGCTAACCAGTAGAGTAACACTTTGTCGTCAAAAGCCATATATTAAATTAGAAAGGGCGGTACTTTAATTTAATAAAATTACTGCCTTTAAGATGGAAATAAGGGGGTAATAATCAATGGCTAGGGGTTTCTGTGGCGGTAACGGGTCAAGTATTGTTGTGATTATCATCATTATTATCCTGCTACTGTTCTTCTTTGAAGATGAAAGTGCCAGCATCTAAAAACTATTATTTATAGTGGGGAACACGCAAAAGCGTGTTCTTAAATTTTAGGTTGATGGTAACTTATCTTCGTTAAACACCATATATTAAACTAAAGGGGTTTATCATTACAATAAACTGGTGAATTTGAAAGGAGGACTTAGTATAATGGGTCGTTGTTTTAATGGAGGATTCAACGGGAGTATTGTGATTGTCATCGTTATAATTATTTTGCTGTTGTTCTTCCTAGAAGATGAATCAAGTGTAACCATCTAATAGGGGGAGGGAGATTATGAGCTTTAACGGTGGGAGAGGTAGTGTTCCAATCATTGTGATCATTATAATTTTGCTGTTTTTCTTTCTTGGTTGTAATGACGATGTATCGCTTGGCTTTTAAAAAATAGGTTTGCTTTAAGCTAAGGTAGTAATATATATGCAGCTAGTATAGGAAAAAGACGTGGCTTAGGGACAAAATGTTGGTTTAGTATCTAGTAATGAAAAGTACATTTTAATACTAAGACGGGGCGAATGCACCAGTCTTACCTGAAGCGTAAGGCTTGCTCCGGCTTGGTCAATAACAAAAAACCGCGCTTATATAAGCGCGGTTTTTTGTTATTGACCTTTTCCTTGCTCGTCGGTTCTAGTCGGAACCGGAGGTAGCGCTGGTTGCGCTGACTTGTCGGTGGCATCCGATTTTCCGGGGAGCGGTGGTAAGGTTTTATCTTCAGGTTTGCCTGTTGGGGATGCGGCTTTATTTTTATCATTAGGGTTAGGTTTTACAGCTTTTTTAGGGTCATCTTTTTTATCTTTCGAATCAGCCGCAGGGTCGTTGTCTGGTTCTGAGTCATAACTAGGTGCAACACCATTTGGTCCGATAAAATCGTGGGCGGGAACCCCTGCTAAGGCCGCGGTCATAAATTTGTTCCAAATGGTTGCCGGAGTTGATCCGCCGCCGATGCCCGAAAGATAACCATCGTTGTCACAGCCCATCCAGACCGCTGCGACAAGATCAGGAGTAAAGCCGACAAACCAAGCATCCTTATAGTCATTGGTTGTTCCGGTTTTACCGGCCGCCGGCCGGCCAATTTGAGCACCGGTACCGGTACCACGAGAAATTACGCCGCGCATCATATCGGTTAAAATATATGCGCTCTTTTCATTAATTACTGATCGTATTTTGGAGTGATTTTCCTCGATTGTAGTTCCGTTACGGTTGACAACTTTGACAATCGCCATTGGTTCAGCTTTAACACCACCATTGGCAATAGCGCCATAGGCACTGGCTAGTTCCAACGGTGTAACCCCGCGGGTTAGACCGCCCAAGGATGCAGCCAGGTTACGGTCATTAGTGGCTCCGTGAAGCACAAGGGTGCTAATCCCTAGCTGCTGGGCATAGTAGAGTACTTTATCTACCCCGACTTGATCGGTTACTTTTACGGTAGGCACATTAAGCGAATTTTCCAGAGCAGTTCGAAGCGTAACTGATCCACGAAATCTACCGTCGTAATTTACTGGAGACCAATCACCAAAACTAATTGGACTATCGTCAATAACAGTTCCGGGAGTCATGCCATTTTCAATGGCAGCCAGATATACAAAGAGTTTGAAAGCCGAGCCGGGTTGCCTTTCAGCAAGTACGGTCCGATTAAATTGGTCGTTGCCACGACCACCAACCATTGCTTTGATATAGCCGTTATGCGGATCAATAGCTATTAAGGCCCCTTGAGGCTGCTTGATGCCGTTAGCATCGGTACGATAAGTCGGCAATTGTTTTATGGCATTTTCAGCAGCTTTTTGCATATCTAAATCAAGGGTAGTATAGATTTTTAATCCTTCTTTATAGACCGCATTAGCGCCATACTTATCAATAAGAATTTGGGTGACATAGTCAATAAAATATGATGCGGTGGTGTTCTCTTCGTGAGGCTTGTTAGCTAACTTTATCTCGGTTTTTTTGGCTTTTTCAGCTTCAGACTGAGTAATATAGCCATATTTAACCATTTGATCTAATACAATAACTTGCCGTTCTTTGGCGGCTTTTAGATTACTTTTTGGTGAATAGTAATTAGGGCTTTTGGGAATGCCAGCCAGCATGGCACATTCAGCTAAATTTAAGTCTTCGACATTTTTGCCGAAATATATATCAGCGGCGGACTGGACACCATAGGCACCTTGGCCAAAGTATATTTGGTTAAGATACATTTCAAGAATTTCGGCTTTCGTATATTTTTGTTCAATTTGTAAGGCCAATACCGCTTCTTGGATTTTTCGTTTAAGGGTGCGTTCCTGGGTTAAAAGAGCATTTTTTGCAAGCTGTTGGGTGATAGTACTACCGCCTTCAGCTACCTCAGCATTAGTTAGATTCGACCAGACTGCTCGCAAAATACCACGGGGGTCAATACCCATATGCTGATAAAACCGTGCATCTTCAGCAGCGACAAAGGCATTTTGCAGGCCTGGTGGGATTTTATTAATATTTACCGGGACGCGGTTTTCCGCTGAGTGGATTGTGGTTATAAGTTTTCCATTTACGTCAAATATCTGTGAAGCCGCTGCGGACTGCAAGTCTCCTTTTAAACTTGGCATACTTTTAATGCTTGCAGTAAGAAATCCTAACCCAGCCCCGACAATCACAACAATAAACGCAATAACTACAATGGCCGCGAGGGTAGATACTTTAGTTTTGCGACCGTTGTTCTTCCGCTGGGATGTGCTATCCGAACTCATGAGATACCTCCTAGATGTATGCATTGCTCAACTATTATACCACAACTGACAAAATAATCTTTGTATGTAAACAACTTTGTATAACTAGCCTTGAATATTAAACATATAATAGGTAAAATCCTGCTGGGATTGTAAGGGAATGAAAAAATCGGCACTGATAATTACCATGTATTGTATTTGTCACCAATTTATTGAGTTGGCGAATATATATAATAAGCGCTATTATTATGGGGGGAATCATTGTGCGATTCGCCGTTCGAAAAAAAAAGCCGCTTCCATCGTTTGGGTTAATAATATTTTTATTTCTAATAGTCGTCGTGGTAGGATTCTGGGTCGTAGAAGCTCATTTAAAACCGTCACTCTTGGCAATTGCTGAGGCGCGGGCGATTAATATTGCTACGCAATCTATCAATACGGTGATTAATGATAATATTTCGCAAAGTATTGATCCGCAGCGTTTAGTTATTGTACAGCATGATGAACGAGGACGGGTGGTGTTTATTCAGCCGAATACGCTTGAGTTTAACCGTTTAGCGGCTGATACTACCATTAAAGTGCAAGAAGCTCTGCAGGCTATTCCGGAGGAAAAAATCTATATTCCAATTGGCCAGGTTTTTGGCAGTAAATTGCTAGCCAGTATGGGGCCAAACATTAGTGTTACCATTATTCCAGTGGGAACAGTTCAGGTTAAGGTTGTTGATAAATTTGAACAAGCCGGGATAAATCAAACGCGCCATTCAGTTTACTTGTATGCGACAACTTCGGTACGGATAGTTGTGCCTATGGTAAGTTCAGTAGTAAGCGTTAATACGCAAGTCCCAATAACTGAGTATATTGTTGTCGGCGAAGTTCCAAGTACCTATGTGCAGTTCCCATTGCCGCTGGCTAATGAACTAAATGGTGATAAATAATATGGCTTTGGTTACCTATTTGTCTTCCCAAACGCGCCGGTATATGCTAAAATATAGCCTGACTTACTTTAATTGAGAGGAGACTCTTATGTCAGGACACTCTAAATGGGCTAATATAAAACGCCACAAAGGAAAGATGGATGCGATTCGCGGCAAAATTACTACTAAAATCAGCCGTGAAATTACGGTAGCGGTTAAGACCGGTGGAGCTGACCAAACCGGAAACATGCGACTGAAACTAGCCTTGCAAAAGGCCAAGGAAAATAATGTTCCTAAAGAAAATATTCAGCGCGCTATCCAAAAAGGGCAAGGAGCTCTTGATGGTGGTAATTATGAAGAAATGCAGTACGAAGGTTATGGTCCTGCTGGTGTAGCCGTATTAATTGAAATTTTAACGGACAACCGAAATCGGACGGCTGCGGATATTCGCCACTTGTTTGCTAAAAATGGCGGTAATTTAGGAGAAACCGGCTGCGTTGGCTGGATGTTTGATAAAAAGGGCTTGTTTGTCATCGATAAACAAGCTGCAGGTATGGATGAAGAAGACCTGATGTTGTTGGCACTCGAAGCTGGGGCAGATGATATCAAGAGTGAAGACGATAAGTATGAAATCACCACTTCCCCCAAAGATTGGGAGAACGTGCGTGAGGTATTGGAACAGCATAAAGTTGAAATCGAAACTGCAGAATTGACCATGATACCTCAGACAACCGTTGAGTTAGCTGGTGATGATGCCGTAAAAATGTTAAAACTTATGGACGCTTTGGAGGAACATGATGATGTTCAAGAAGTGTACGCTAATTTTGATGTTGATGAGGACGATCCGGCTTTAGCGTAGGAATAAATTATAAACAGACAAATTTTTGCGATGAATATTTTATAATAAAAATACTTCTCTTGTATAAAAACAAGGGAAGTATTTTTATTTAAATACATATTTTTGCCTGTTTTTTAAAAATACAGAAAAATATGTATTTTATTCCATAAAAACATGAAAATGTTGTAAGATACGCAGGAAAATGGAAATTATTGTAGAAAACATAACGCAATAACTAATTCAATGGAGGATATATTATGTGTGCCTCTGAGCAGAATTTACTTACTCAAAGTGATCTCGCTATAGCTCTTAATTTAGTAAACAAGTTGCAAGCAGGGCCTGTTGTCGAAAATAGCGAACATTCAGTGGATTTTGAGAAAGAATTAGATCGTTTGGAACAGCTCAAGCTTATTGGTGAATTAGCAGCCGGCATTGGTCATGAGGTTCGTAATCCGTTGACGATTATCCGCGGCTTTCTTCAAATGTTTAAGGCAAAAAAAGATTTAGTGGAATATACTTGCTATCTAGAAGTCATGATACAAGAAATTGACCGGGCTAATTCAATTATTACTGACTTTCTAAATCTGTCACATAATAAGGATATGGCCTTTGAGCTGCTGAATATCAATGATATAATTAATAAGCTGGCCCCGTTAATTCGAGCAGATGCTTTTGGTTTGGGAAAAAATATCAATATTGATTTAGGAAAAGTTGTTGCAGTATCAGTGGACGAGAATAGTATTAGGCAGTGTATATTGAATTTGCTTCGCAATGGGTTGGAAGCAGTGGGGGTTAACGGTACAGTAACGATTAAAACATTTGTCCAAGGCGAGAGAGTCGTTTTAGCTATTAAAGATAATGGTTCGGGTATACCGGCCCCAATATATGCTAAGCTGGGTACTCCTTTTTTAACGACAAAGCCGCACGGGACCGGGCTAGGCTTATCTATTTGCTATCGTATTGCTAAACACCATGATGCTGATATAGAGGTAGAAACTAGTTCTGAGGGAACGAGTTTCTATGTAAAATTCAAAATTCCTAATCAAAGCTAAATATATTTATAGAAATATATACTGAGAGGGGCTATCCAATTTATATTGGGTAGTTTTTTAGTTTAACCTAAATTGAAAATCGAAATGCAACCCTTTCGATTTCGAATAAGTTCTTTTCGCAGTAAAATTGATAGAAGCAAGACGGTTGCGTCTTGTCTTACAAAAGATTGGCGATAAGCCAGTCTTTT
>Ga0316613_10000264_pt1 | contig 53913 bp, 48 predicted proteins | sample OWC_soil_day10_C_2_FD_207647 | JGI IMG/M metagenome (GOLD analysis project Ga0316613, IMG submission 207647) | Wetland soil microbial communities from Old Woman Creek delta, Ohio, United States - OWC_soil_day10_CT_b | ecosystem: Environmental > Terrestrial > Soil > Wetlands | place: USA: Ohio...
CGGTAGTACAGGTCCTGTCGGAATGCACCGCTTGCCACCCCAAGGGCCAGGTCGCGATTGGTGGCGGCTACGATTCGTACATCGATCCGACGACTCTTGTTTTCGCCGACTCTTCGGATCTCGCGTTCCTGGATAGCCCGAAGGAGTTTGACCTGCATCGCCGGGGACACCTCGCCGACCTCGTCCAGCAGAAGGGTGCCGGTATTGGCTGCCTCGAAGAGGCCGGGTCGGTCCTGGGTTGCGCCGGAAAAGGCACCTCGGGAGTGACCGAAGAGTTCGCTTTCGAGCAGGGTCTCGGTGATTGCTCCGCAGTTGACGGCGATGAAGGGGCCCGCGGCCCGGGTGGATTCCTTGTGGACGAGGCGAGCGATCCTTTCCTTGCCGGAACCGCTTTCCCCCGTGATGAGGATCGTGGAATCGAATTTTGCCACTCGGCAAGCGACATCGACCAAGTGTCGCATCCTGGGACTTTTGGCGACAATCCCGTGGGGCTCCTCGATGTCGGGTTGCAGGCGGACAATGGCGCGGCGGTGTTCGTGAAGCTTCCGTTCGGTTGCCTTGAGGGATTCCGTGACACGACTGAGTGAAACCTCCAGGCAATCCGAAAGTCGGTCCGGATTGAAGAACCGGAGTTCCTCGGCGTGGGAATCACCCCACTCCTCCCGGGTGCGCCCGAAGAGGTGGCAGCCTGCATCCCCCTTGCCCAGGCACCGATCCTCCAGGACGTAAATCGCTTGGCCAGTGGCGCGGCTGAGGTAGCCGCTTATGAGGCCACAGATTGTCCAGCAAATCGATGAGTCGGCACGGCCAAAATGCAGGAGATGCTGCTCCGCCTCGTAGGAGGAGCTCAGCATCATGCCCTCCTTGGTGAGGGGGTCCTTACTTCCCGGCTCCACGTTGTACAGGCCCTGGAACGCGTGGATGTAGGTTCCGGCTAGGCGCCAATCCTCGCTGTTGTCCCACTTGAAGGTCGTCTGCATGGCTTCGGCCATTCTCCATCCATGGGCGAAGCCAAACTGGGTCAGCACCGTGCGGGCAGCGGTTGAACCGAAATTCTCTACGAGGTATTTCCTCAAGAGTCCCATGGCGACTGCGTCGAGTAGGATTGCCCGCTGGCCGGCGAAATGAATCTGGCCACCCTTGGGTGTCAGTTCCAATAGTTCCCTATGGTCCAGCTCTTCGAGGTGCATCGGCTCTCTCGATCTTTCGAATTGATGTAAAGGGTAATTCACATTGATTTAAAAAAACAGATGTATGTGATCCTTTATTTCAAAAAAATACAAAAACAAGACGATTTATCGTGTGGCTTGAAAATTGCTTGAATTATCCTGATGGTTGATTCTCTTTGCTTGCCTGCCGGCGTCTGTCTGGCGAATGGTCAGACTTGGCTTGTGTAAGTCGGAGTGTGTGACTATTTTTTCATCCTCAAGACTGAATAAAATCATTGTTGATAATTGTAATGATATAATTGTTGGTTTGATATGTTGTTGTGATTATTGTGTTTGTAAGTAATTTGTTAATAATGACTAGACGGTTTTAATGTATGCATTTACTTCGGTCTTCCGTGGTCTGGTGGGTAATGATTTTGCGGCGTGAAACCCGAGTGGTACTAATTGTAAGTTATATATAGATATATTATTGTATTTATTGTTTGAAATGTATGTTTAAGTGGATATCTTGTCGGATTGCTGCATTGAAATTGATGCGTAAATTCTGATTTAGGTGGTTTTAGTGTAGATGATGAAGGTGATTATCTGGACTTCCTTCGGCCCTTGGCTGCGGCGGATTGCGGGTCTTTGTTTGGGGGCGGAACGCACTGGATTTTGGATGGCCCCTTTGGGGCGTGGGGACTGAAATGGACCAATGGATAAAAGGCCGTCTCGGTTCAGGGGCTCAAGCCAAGTGGCTCTCCAGGATGGACGGCCTGATCCTTTCGGTCCTGTTTGCTGTTCCTTTGGGGGCAAGTGCGCCATTCGTTCAGTCGGATGCGGAGGTGCATGACATTCCTATGACCGAGCTTCAGGCGAAGGGCTCCTCTGTCCTTGTGGGGTTGACGCTGTTCAGCCTGTTTGGGGGTCCATTGAGCGGGAAAACGCCTCTGGAACAGGTGAATTTCAAAGCCCTCCAGGTCGAGGTGATGCTCGACCGGTCCAGCTTTTCTCCTGGGGTTATCGATGGAAGGATGGGAAGCGGCGCCAGAAAAGCCCTTGAGATGTTTTTGTGTCAGGGGCGAAGGCGGTGGGTTGTGGAGCCTCTCCTGGTTCGTTATCGCGTCACCGCGGAGGATGCCAGGGGTCCCTTTTTTCGGATTCCCTTCGGAATGGCATCGCAGGCTTCTCTCGAGGTGCTGGGGTATCCCTCGATTCTGGAGTTTCTTGCGGAGAAATTTCATTGCACACCGATGCTGCTGCGACAGTTGAATCGAGAGGCTCATTTCCATGCGGGAGAAGACCTCCTGGTTCCGAACGTAAACGTAATGGTGCTCCCAGGTCCTAATGGAAAACGGGGTGATGCAGCTCGCAATGCGCTCCAGGGGATTGCTGAACGGCCGCTGGTTGTTGTGACGGTTGGGAAGCGCTCGTCGGCCCTTGTGGTTGCTGACGCCAATGGCAGTGTTGTGTTTTATGCGCCTGTTACAACGGGTAGTGAGCATGACCCGCTCCCTATCGGTCAATGGAAGGTCAACGGTGTGACACTCAATCCGACATTCCTCTATAACCCCCGACTCTTCTGGAATTCAAAGCCTAGCGATAAGAGGGTTGTCATCCCTGCGGGCCCTAGGAACCCCATAGGTCTGGTGTGGGTGGATCTGTCCAAGGAGCACTATGGATTGCATGGCACCCCGAACCCCTCGCTGATAGGGCGGACCCATTCGCATGGCTGCGTGCGACTCACGAATTGGGATGCTCTGCGCCTCGCCGCCTTGGTGAAGCCAGGAACTCGGGTGCTATTCGTGGAATAGGCTGAGTGAATATTGGGTTGCGGTGTGGCATTTGTGCGCTGCTGCTGGTTGGTGACGGCTGTTTGAATGGTGTCGAACGTGCCTTCTGTCTTTGGAAGTGCGATTAGGTTGTGTATGTTTCGAAAATGTCGCTGAACAATGGGTGATGTTCTTTGAATGCGGCCAGGATGTCGGGATCAAAATGCTGCTGCTGTGTGCGGCCGTCGCCCTTGGTGATGATGTCGACCGCATTGGCATGGCTGAGTGCAGGCTTATAGGGCCGCTGGCTTCGCAGGGCGTCATAGACATCACAGATAAAAACGATACGGGCTGTGAGAGGTATCGATGTTTTTGTAATGGCATTCGGGTAGCCGCCTCCGTCCCATCGCTCGTGGTGGTTGAGGGCGATTTCTGCCGCCATTTTGAGATACGGTGATTGACTGTTCCCAAGTATCTTTGCACCCATTAAAGGGTGCTGCTTCATGATTTCCCATTCCTCTGCAGTGAAACTGTGGGGTTTGAGGAGAATGAAATCTGGGATGCCGATTTTGCCAATATCGTGCATGGGGCTGGCAAAAAAAATTTTGTCTACGAAATCTCCATCGCATCCCAATATCTTTGATAAATCCCTTGAATAATAACTGATGCGTTGTACGTGGGATCCCGTATCCTCGTCCTTGTATTCAGCTGCCCGGGTCATCGTGAACAGGGTTTCCAGATAGCCACGTTGGAGCTCTGCGGTCCGCTCCTTGACCCGCTCCTCCAACACGAGGCTGTAGTTCTGCAGTTCCTGGTGGAGTAGGCGGACTTCGAGCATATTGTGTATGCGCGCCAGGACCTCCGGAAGTTCAAAGGGTTTGCTGATGAAGTCCTTTGCGCCAACCTGGAGCGCTCGCAGTTTGTGACTGGGCTGGGAGGTGATGACAAGTATGGGGAGATAGTCATCGATCGTGATCTCCCTGAGTCCTTCCATGACTTGGAATCCGTCCTTGCCTGGCATCTGGAGGTCGAGGAGGATCAGATCGTAATGGTTTTGTTGGTGGAGCCCACAGACATCCCTGGGATTCATGGTCGAAGTTGTGTTCTCGTACCCCGCGGCATGGAGGATCCGTTCGAGCAGAAGCACGTTCGCCTTCTGGTCATCTACGATCAGGATCTTGCCGAGAAGTATGTCGCGTGAAACGTTCAAATGACACCACCATTATACTTGAGGGCTCTGTTGGCAGAGTCAATGTGGTGAAAAGGGATAATGGAAGTGGTCCTGGTCGTCTTCTCGCTTTTGTAGCCGTTTGATTTCGGCCAGGACATCCTCTGGTTTGGTTTCCATTTCAAGATCATCGTCGGCTAGGTTGCTGACTTCATCGTTGGTGATGCCGACTTGGCTCTGAATGGCTCGAAGCATTTGAATCACGCGGGTTAGTTCGTGTTCAGTCAGCAGTCCTGTCTGAAGACCAAGATCTGTAAGTCGCTCGGTTTCTTTGCCGAGGGAATTTTGGCTGATTAGCACAAATGTGGATAAAAAGATGGCCTCCAGGGAGACGATCATGGTCAGAAGCCCATAGGGATACGGGTCAAAGATTCGGGTACCCAGATGGCCGGTGTTTAGGGCAATCCAAATTGAAAACCATACGAGATGGACATAAAAGAAAAACATGCTGCCCGAGAACGAGGTCATAGCGCTCGCGACGCGATCTTGGAGGCTTTGGTCTTGAATTGCTTTATGACGAACTAGAATGATTTTCCGAATATTTCGTTGAATGATGCTGGGCAAGGCTGGGTTGTCGTCTCGGTGTTCATAGAGTTCTTTTTGTGATAAATTGGCTTCTAGCATGTTGTGAATGCGGTTTAAAACCTCGACCAGCTCAATTGGTTTGGTGACAAAGTCCTTTGCGCCTGCCAGAAGGGCCTGCTTCTTGTGGGCAGGTTCAGCCGTGACGACCAACACGGATGGGAAGGGCCTTGTTCTGATTTTCCCCAGGCCCTCCAGGACTTGGAATCCATCCATTCCAGGCATCCTGATATCCAGCAGAATGAGGTCAAATGGGTTGTTCTTGTGGAGCTCACAGACTTTGCGAGGATTCCTGGTGGAAGTCACGGCACTGTAGCCCGCTCCGGAGAGGATGGCTTCGAGCAGGCGTATATTGGGTTCTTCATCGTCAACGATGAGAATGCGGGCCTTGAGGATTTCATTTGCGGAAATCATTTTGGCTCTGCCTTTTCAACTCGCTTCGTGTCTGATGCCTATGTCCTTGACGGGTACTGGGGATCAACTTGCCGTCTGTCCTTGGTGCTCTTGTCGGAGAATTCAATGGTTGCGTTCAGGACTTCCATGAACTCGTCGACTTTGATGGGTTTGGTTATGTAGCGGAAGAACCCTGCCTTGAGACCTTTTTCGATCGCGCTTGGCATGGCATTGGCGCTCAGGGCGATAATCGGAATGTGGGCTGTGGCTGGTTCGGAGTGCAGGAATTCAAGCGCTTCAAAGCCGCCGATGCCAGGTAGATTGATGTCCATGAGAATGACATCGGGCCGGGACGCAAGTGCCATTTGGATCCCCACGCTCCCGTTCGCTGCGGCGATGAGGTCGATGCTCGGCTCGCGAGCAAGGATCTGTTGAACAAGGTTCATGTTTGCGGGATTGTCTTCCACATAGAGGATGCAGTGTCTCCGTGTCCGCGGGGGGTCCTGTGTTCCATGCGGTGCGACAGGTGTGTTTCCTGGGAGAGTGAGGGTCGGTTCCTCGGCGGCGTTGAGCTCAAACCAGAAAACGCTTCCCACACCGATGGTGCTTTCCACACCGATCTCTCCCCCCATCAGTTCCACCAACTGCCTGGCCACGACGAGGCCGATGCCAGTACCTTCTTCGTCGCCACCCTCCTGGCCGAGGCGGTTGAATGCCTGAAACAGCTGTCGCATTTGTTCCGGATTGAGGCCTATCCCCGTATCTGTGATGCTTACACGAACGCGTCCCGGAGGTGTTTCCGAGAATTTGATTTCAACGAGTCCCCTCAATGTGTTGTACTTGATGGCATTGGAGAGTAGGTTGATGATAATTTGTTTTAACCGGGTCCGGTCTGCGTGAACATAAACTGGCTTTTCAAAAGCTGGGAAAACTAGTTTGACCCCTCGCTTTTCTGCTTGTGCTTCAAACATTCCCTGACACTCAAGCATGACTTCCGAAAGCAAGACTGGCTCTTTTGATAACGGTATCTGTCTGGACTCGATTTTGGCGAGATCCAGGATCTCGTCTATCAGCTTCAGGAGGTGCCATCCGGCCTGCAGAATCTGTGTGATGCTCTCCTTTTGGTTATAGGTCTGCGGCAGGACATCGGCGTCCATCAATTGGGCGAAACCCAGGATCGCGTTGAGCGGACTTCGCAACTCGTGGCTCATGCTGGAAAGGAACTCTGATTTTGCGAGATTTGCCTTTTCGGCTACCGATCTCGCACACTCAAGCTCGATGTTCTTCTCCTGCAATGCCTGGTCCAGGCGTTTGCGCTCCGTGATGTCGCGGGCGGCGGCGAACACTCCCTGCAGCTTCCGGTCCCGGTCGTAAAAGGTGGTCGCATTGTAGGACACCACCGTTTCCCTGCCGTCTCGCGCTCGCGCCGTGAGTTCATAGTTGCTGACCTGTTTTTCTCGTAAAACAAGCTTGACGCTGGTCTCGGCTTTATCTGGATCGGTGAAGTAGTTCTTAAATGGGGCGCCGATCAGTTCGTCCCGTGTGCATCCGGTGAGTGCTTCCATTTCTTTGTTGACATCAGTGATGATGCCGGATGCATCCGTTGCAACCAGGGCGTCGATGTTGGCCTCGAAGAGGGAACGTGCGTAGAACTGATGATCACGGAGCCTCTGGCTGAGGAGCTTCTGGTCCTCCTCGATCTGCTTGCGCACCGTGTTGTCTGTGCCGATCAGCAGGTACCCGATGATGATTTCCTGGGCGTCACGCAACGCCGTGACGGACAGGATTGCTGGGAAGCAGCTCCCGTCCTTCCGGATGTAGGTCAATTCATATATGTCCTCGATGCCCCGCGACGCCTTGAATACCAGGGCCTCAAAACCGGGCAGGATAGGTGTCGAAAATTCAATGCTCAGCATTCGTGCCCGCGCGATCAATTCCTGCGGGTCCGAGATGTCGGCCGGGGTGATTTTGTTCAGGACGTCCCCGGATGAATAGCCCAGCATTCGCTCGGCACCTACGTTGAAGATTTGGATGACGCCCTTCTCATCGGTCGCGATGCTGGAAAAATTGGCACTATTGAAAATGGCATCCTGCAAGGCTCCCGTTTTAAGGATGGCCTTTTGTCGCTTGACCTCGTAGGCGCCTTCTATCCCGCCTCCGCTAGGCTTGGGAGCCTTGAGTTCATTGCCCGTTTTTCTCATGTAACCCCTTGCTGATGCACAACTGCATCATTCTGTGGGCCCCGGGTTCGTGGTTCCTGCGCTGAGCTTTTGAGCAAGCTCACCCTTGATCGGCAAGCTTGCCAAAGCATTCGGAGTCGCGAGTCGCTTTTTGCTAGAGGAGGTCTTGAAGGCGGGCCGTATGATCAGTCCGCCGTGGCACCCGGGCGGGGGCTGTCGCGAAAGGGTAATGGGTCAATAATCTGAATATATAAAATCATCCTTGCAAATCTTTTACGGCATCAGTGACGCCTCGTTTGAGATCGCTGGCAGCGTGGACAGAGCGTTCCTTTGCATCGTCCCATGCCTCGACTGCATCATTTGAGATATTCCCGATCTTTCGTTTCGCATCGCTGGCGAGGTTCCTTAGGTCCGCGCAGCGTTCCACCCCTGTTTTACGCGTCGTGAGGGCAACTGCCACTGCGCCGACGGTAGCGCCAGCAAGGAAGGTCAGCACCATGGTGCCAATAGAGGGAGAGGTTTCCTGACTCATGATGTTCATCCTGTTCGTGAATAGGGTGGATGGGGTAGCCGACAAAAAACGGCGCTTGTGCTGCTACTTCACTTTTCATGAAGGTCTGCCTTGCTGAAATGCATATAGTCAGGCGACTTTACGCCCTCGGATAATCCGGACGAGGACCAAGACAACCGCCATCACCAGCAGGATGTGAATGAAGGCACCCATGGCATACCCGCTAAGTAGGCCAAGTGCCCATAGAACAATCAAAACGACTGCGATCGTCCACAGCATGTGGGACCTCCTAAGGATGGCGTTGTCTTGGTATCGGAATGCTCAGGGCGTGGCAATGCGAAGTCTCAGGACTTAGACACGGTCATGTGATTCTTGACGTGCTTTACGCCCTTGATATCGTTCACGAGCTTGGTTACCAGTTCCTTCTCCGAGGCATTCCGGGCTTCACCACGCAGGGTTACGGTGCCGTCTTTGGTCGTGACCCGGGTAGCCAGGGCATGAGTGGATTTGTGGAAAAGGAGGGTTGATTTGACTTGGGCAGTAATGGACGTGTCATCCACCTTCATGCCGAGGGTTTCATGGGTTGCCTTGCTTGCCGGGGTGACGATGAGATCGTTCCGGACTTCCGCAACCCCATCTACATCCTTTGCGTACTCGCCAGTTAACTGTTTCTGTGCTTCGGATTCAGCCTTGCCAGACAGGGTAACGACTCCGTTCTCTGTCTTTACTTCGGTGGATGCGGCACTTACATTCTTATGGAACGCCAGGATCGCCTTCACCTTCATGGTGATCCACGCGTCTGAATTGGCAGAAGGCTGCTCGCCGACGACCACAAGTTGATTGCTCACACTCTTGACCCCAGGCAAGCCGGCTACCGTTTCCTGAGCCAACTCCTTATGGTAGTCCTGGGAAACTGTGCCCGTCAGGGTTACCACTCCGCCTGAGGAGCTGACTTTGATGCTGTCCTCTTTCAGGAAGGTCCTGAAGTTGTAGCTGTGGACTGCGGAGGATTCGATCCGGCTGTCCATTTCTGATGCCATCACGGGGAAGGCGCTCGTCATGACTAGGGCCGCAGGGATCATGAGGAGTGCGCGATGGTTAAGCTGGAAACGTCGCATGGTGGACCATCCTTTTGTTGGGCCTTTTAGGCCGCTGGTGCTTGTGGATGAAGCTTTGGCCGGCTCGAACAGGAATAACTCGTCACCCTGTCGAGGTGCTCTTTTGGGTGAATTGAAATGTCGAAACGTGGGCAGAGTAGAAAATTTGAGTTTGTGATTTATTTGGGATAGTTGATGATGATGTTGACCCTTCGGTTTTCTCTCTGGCCCTCTTCGTTGGTGTTATAAGCGAAACGTCTGGATTTCCCATACCCCTCTGCGGATAGCCGGGTGCGATCAATGCCAAAGTTGTCGACCAGGTAATCGACCACGTTCTGCGCGCGCCGTTGAGATATTTGCTGGGAGAGCTCTGGGGTGGTGTTGCCTGCGTGTCCCTCTACGGTTGCGGTTACCGCCGGGTTTGCCGCCAGGAACTTTGCCATCTTGTGCAAATCGTCACGATACTGGGGCCTGATTTCGGCCTGGTTTTTGTCGAATTCGATGAGCATGGCCATGGTGATCCTGGCCGGGGCGACCGTGAGGCCTTCAATGTCTTTTGCGCAGGCGATGACGGCGCCGATGCGACGATTCTGGCGTTTGCCATCCTCAGTTCGGTTGTCCCCGATGGGACGACTGTCCCCATATCCCACGGCCTGAAGCCTGGATGGTGCAATATGGAAATGGGTCACCAGGTAGCCCACGACACTTTCTGCCCGTCTTTGGGACAATTTCATATTGTGCTCACTGGTTCCAACATCATCGCTATGCCCTTCGATGACAGCTTTCGTGTCGGGGTACTTGGATAGGAACCTTCCAACGACGGCCAGTTTTTCTTTGTCTTCACGTTCGATTTCATCCCGATCAATCTCAAACTGAAGGTCAAGGATTGTGCAATACTCCTGAGTTCGCTCTGGAGCTGGAACGATTACCAGAACGGGAGCCTGGACTACCGTTTCGACGGGAGCTGGGCTTGCTGCCACCCTTTCGACGGGAGGGGGCGCCGCTGTCTTGCGGCCAAAGCGGAATACGACGCCCAGTGAATAAAGATCAATGTCACCCTTATTTCCCACCCCGTCGTCTATCCTGTATCGCTCTGCCTCAGCCCGCAGGCCGAAGGCTTTTGAGAAATCAAATTGCAGGCCTCCGCCAAATTTGTGGTTTGTCCCACGTTTGCTGAGGTCCGGTTCTACGACGGCGACCGCACCCGTTCCAGAGAATGCGTCCTTGGCTTCAGCGTATGTGACGCCTATCCGTCCAAAAGCAGAAAATCTTTCTGTCAGGGGCAGTGTGCCGACCAAGTCAAAATCCAGTCCCTTGACCTTAATGCTGCCTGTCAGCATTCCCAAAGGTGTTGTATCGGCCTCGTACTTGAACTTGCCTAGATCGAAGTAACCCCCCTCAAGAGAGAAATATCTTCCAAACTGATAACCCAAAAAGGCTTTGTAACCCATATCGCGATTGTCAGCCTGGAGCGAGGTCACAACGAGGCCTCCGCTCAGTAGGCTATTTGTGATTCTTGTATCATCGATTTTGGCCTTCGATTGGCCGATATTGCCGCCAATATACCAACCGGTGTCCTGGGCGGATGTAATGGGGAAGATAAAGGTTGTGAACGCTAATAAGCTGAACATCTTTGAAACAGATTTCAATCTCATCTGATTCTCCTATGGATATTTTATCGTGCAGGATGGTTTATCAAGGCGCGGGAACATTGACAACATTGTCATCTAGGGCGATTGTTCCGGCCGTAATAGCTCCGGCTAGGATTCTGCCATTTATGACTGCGCCAGTCTGGCCTGTGACATTTCTGCCCGAAATGATGGTTCCATAGAAGATGGTTCCAACACCGATCGTGCCATCCGAGGTGGGAACCCAAAATACATTCTTAGCTTGAGCACTATTGGCAAGAGAGACGCTGCTCGTCGTGGTGAAAGAGGAACCGATCTGGAAGACCCAAACGGCCTCGGCGTTGCCCCCTGCATCCAGGGTGAGAGGAGTTGAGACCAGCATGGTACTTCCGGAGGTGTAGATGCCGGGGGGGATACCTGACGGGTACAGGGCGCCTAAGTCAGCACCGGCAGAGATCGTTGTGCCTGGGGGGAGATTCTTGGCAAAGTTGTAGGCCACCAAAAGATCGACTCTTGCCTGTGCGGAAATGCTGTCGTTGATGTGGATTGTGCCGGTCACCACTCCAGGTGGGAACCCTGTCATGGATGTGCCGGGATCCAAAGATACATCGCCGTTGATCACGGTGGCGCCGGTGCTGGTGATTGCCGAGGTCGCCATGATGCCAAACGTGCTTGCTGATCCGAGATCCACTGCGCCAGGCGCCAATCCGGTGCCGGTGGTGAAGGTCCATGGGTTCGGTACTAGCCCCGTTGCCAGGGAATTCCCGGCCAAGTCCTTGGCCCCAATGATGGTGACGATGTACTGGGTGCTCGCGGCTAAGTTCTCTGAGGGCGTCAATGTGGCAACACTGGTTAGGGGGTCGTAAACCAAAGTGCCGGGAAGGATTGGGCCAAGTGGTGGACCCTTGACCTGCATCGTGAATGTTCCGGTCGTGAGGGTCAACGGGTCCATCGTTTCACTGAAGGTCGCCTTGACATTGCTATTGAGAGCCACATCCGTGGCCAGGTCTGCGGGATCCGTCAGTGTCAATATGGGGGAGGTCGTGTCCGGCGCTGCGCTGGTCAGGAAGGTCCAGACATAGCTATTGGCCACCAGAGGCAAAGCGGAATCACCTGCCAGGGCATTTCCTGCCAAGTCTGTGGCTTCTGTGGTGACCGTGGCCGTAAAGGTTGTGTCTGCTGCGAGCTCACTGGTCGGTGTAAACACGCCCGTCTTGCTGCCGACGGAGTACGTTACATTGCCGCCCACGGGTGTCAGGCCTGGGCCCGTCACTGTAAAACTGGTGGAGGTGAGGGTTGCCGGAGCCATATCCTCCGAAAAGGTCGCAGTGACTGACGTATTGGTCGCCACGTCGAGGGTCGGACCAGGGCTTGTTGTCAAGGGCAGCGTCAGGGTCACAGTCGGCCTCGTGAGGTCCGAGGTTCCGCCGGTTGTGAAATGCCAGATGTACGGCGCAACCAAAGTAAGGCCTGTACTGAGGCTTCTCACTCCGGTTACCGTCGCGGTGTAGGTCGTGCTGGGCGCCAAGGGCGTTGACGAAAAGGTGGCGATCCTGTTGGTCACATCGAGAGATACGACTCCTACAGGATTGATGCCGGGGGATGCACAGGTCACAACGAAGGACGCCCCCCCCGAAATTGCAGCAACGGGTTCACTGAACGCCGCTGTGATGATGGTGCTATTGATCGGGACACCAACGGAATTGTTGACAGGTGCCACAGAGGTAACGGTTGGGGGGACTCCAGCCCCACCTCCCGTTCCAAGGATTGGGTCCTGGCCTCCACACCCCGCAAGAAACGCGACCGCCAAGGACGCCAGGGCAAAAATGCAGGACTTTCTGATGGACAAAGCTATTTGCATACGGCACCTCCCTTTTCCTGATCTTCAAAAGAATGGACATGGGCTACCCCTTCTCGACCGGACATGAGGTGTCTTCGCGCCCCACGACTTGCCGGGCGCGAGAAGAAGGAAAGCCGTGAAGGGCAGGGCTATCTCATCCTGCCCTTCTAATAGCTAGGGAGGCGACAGGTGGCCGTATCCCTCAAAAGCGATAGGTAACGCCCAGATTCAAGGACGTCATGGTTCCGTGATCGGCAGAGTTTGTGGTGAGACGGGCCTGAAGGCCAAGGTGGCGATCCAATTCGTACCCTCCGCCCATATCCAGGCCGAAGCCGCTATCGGACCCGTGACTGCCGACTGCGGATGGATTGAAATTTGTGTAGGAAATGCCTGCGAGGACATAAGGGCCGGTCTGGTTCCGATTGAAATGGTAGGTGTAATCCCCAGCCACACCAAATGCTGTGATGTTGGTGTCGTTCTTCTTGCTGTAAAGGGTCAGGTCTGCGCGGCCCATGATGCCGTGGCCTTCTCCCAGGTCCCAAGCGGCATGTCCTCCTCCCTGAACGCCGGGGTTGGCACCATCGCCCAAATCACCCACGGGGAATGCTAAAGCAGCCTGCACGCCAAGGCGCACATCACCGGCGGACATCGCGACGGATCCAAGGGAAATGCACAGGACTGACAGGGCAATGCGGATTCCGTTCGAAGAAATATGGCATGGTCGGCATGTGCTAATGTTGTTGCTCATAACATCTCACTTCCTTGCATTTGAAAACAGAATTGCTCAAACGGCCTGTTGTTCATTGATTCGCTTTCACTTGGAGCGCTCGACATCATAGGTGAAGACGGGGTCGTGGGTCGGTTGGTCCACCTCACTCCTCTGCTCAGGGGTAATGGAGACTCTGAAGCTGCGGTGGGACGTCACGGTGTCCAGGCTCCCTTCAAGGTTGCTGTTCAATCTGAGGGCGCCAACGTTCTGGTCGGTTGCAGCGATGGCGCGGATCCAGACCACGTATACCGTGGCATCCGGTGCCACCTTCGAGGGAAGGGCCAGGTGTTTGACGTGAATGGAGACATCAGTGTTGCCGTTGGCGCCAAGGGTGGCCTTGACCTCTCCCTGGGCGGCGGGAACGCCCGACGCGGTATGCATGGTCTGGGGTTTTGAACACCCGATGTGCAGGCCGGTCAGAAGGGCGACTGCGATGGCAATGGGTTGAACGATGGAGCTTTTGGATTCCATGATTTCTCTCCTCATGTGGGGTAGAAAACAGCAGGTTTTAGACCGTTTTGTAAAATCATTTAATGCTGTAATAGCGAATTTTCAGGCGACGGGGTTTCATACCAGGTCGATCATATTGAAATAAGTCTTCCTTCACTTTGGCTTGCGGTGGGCGGAGCGTGTTTTGTTCACATCTCGCCGCGAGGAAGTCTAAGGGGTTGTTAAATAATGAGCTTACCCATTGATCCCTGGGCTTATCAGTTTTGGTCCTCCAGGGGGGGGCGTGAATGCTAGTAGAAATATTCACCGCCATGCGTTCTTTGAGAGACCTAAATTTAATTAAAATCTCACTAACAGAGTGGCCTGTAGGCTGGGGCAGTTGATATCTTCCCTGGAAACCGGGACGTCTAATACGGATGTTTCGACATTTTTGAACTTGAGTGCTTGATAGCGGCATTCAAGTCCGATATTGGGCGTAAAGTTAAGGCCGATTCCTGCCTGAAGATAGAGTGAACTCTTGGTTTCAGCCACACTGCCAGGAATGGCATCCGGATTGTACGTTCGCTCAAACTTGCCCCTGGCGTACCCGAGGCCCCCGAGTACGTAGAATCCCTTTCGTGCTTCACCACTCAAATAGAAATTGAGATCTACTCCGCCCGACAGGATCTCAATCTTGGCCTCCTCTTTCACGAGTCCAAGAGTGCCGGTTAGGGTCTGATCCTCTTTGTAGCGTGTGTAGTCGATTCTGGGAACCAGGGCGATACCGCCTCCCAGGTCCAACAGGCCATGCACGCCGACTCCATAGCCGTACTTTCCATCCATCCAGTCCTTGCTTGTCATATCGCCAGCTGGTCGCGCGACGGTGGCCTGAAATCCGAATCCGTTATTGTCTCCGGCCTGCAGCGCGCAGACGGTCAAAAGAGGCGCCGCATAACTAAGAATGTTTTTCATGCTTTTCTCCATGATGAATACAGGGGACTGATTCAGGGTGGGTCGTGCCCTGATGGCCCAGGCTTGGAAGCACCTGCACTCATTGCAGCACCTAGCTGAATGTGCAGGCAGTCATTCATGCAATGCAGGATTTGAACCAAAAAATAAACACTGTGTATGCAGTGTTTAATGCTGTTCTATTGTCGTGGGTTGATCTGGTTCCATCAAAATGGAGTGATACATCCTTCATTCCGAGTGTGGGTTTGGGTGGATGGCCTGCAGGAATTCAGGATCTGCGTATTGATCGCCTGCTGTCAGGGGGCGAGATAGTCGAATACGACTTCACCCAGATCCAAGGTTAGATCCACCATGAAATGAATGGTTTGCTCGATTTTGAGAACCGGTAAATCCGCGACCGGAGCCAGCGCATGGGGATGCAGTTCCAGGGACCCCGGCGCCGTCCACGCCCCCTTGAGCGTCACCTGAGTCGTGTAATAGCGCACCAGTTCGCAGATACGCACCGTGCCATCGACATGGGGGATGATCTTCAACAGGAAATTGGGGGTGGCCAGCGAGGCCAGGATTTCGGCCGGTTCGACGTTGCAGTGCTTGTATCCCATGGTCGCCGTGGCGATGCGGACTTTTCCGTAATCGAGGGTGCCCACCAGGGTATCAATCTCCACTTCCAGCCGGGGGGTCGCCAGCTTTTTGGGAAAACCCCATAATTCGCGCCCGCCAGCGAGGGGCGGGTGATCATTCAGGTACATTGCGTGCGCGTAAGTGCCTTTCACGCCGCGAAAGGTGACCGGAATGATCTGTCCGGATTCGGTATAGTCGCCGAAGCCGGTCGAGTCGGGCATGCGAATGAACTCGTATTTCACGAGTGGTTCCCCTGTTTCGAGTGGTTCGGGAACGACTGCTCGCAACGCATCTGGATCCGTTCGGTAGGTAATGACAAGGTACTCGCGGTTGTGGAAGCGGTAGGGCCCGCGCGGGAACGCCGGGCAGATCAGTGGCATCGCGAAGGCGGAGGCTTTTATGTCAACGATGTTCATGACACCGGCCTCAATACGTCATCTCGTGCTGCCTGCACACAGTACAGGACCCACTGCATGGTTTCCTGCGTGATGAATACATTCATGGGAAACGACTTGAGGGCGTACACCACGGCCTTCGGGTCGGTACCGTCGAGGTTGTAATGGGTATTCCGAAAACCCGTGGTGAAGCTCATGTGGGGTGTGGGCATGCCCCCGATCCTCTTGCCGTCTCGGTACCACTCGAACAGCCGATTCCCGACGGCTTCTGTCAGTTGATTGTGACGCAGCAGTTCGGCGTGTGATGCGGGTTCATTCAGCTCTTTGTCGTATTGGGCCCGGGCATCCACATCCTTCGGGTAGACCCGGAACAGGGTCACCAGGCCGGAATCGTCGGGATTGACGCACACCATGTCGGGCTGTCTGCTCAGCAGATCGTAAAGGTAATACTTGGACTCCAGGATGCCTCCCAGGATCGCCTGCATGCCCTCCTTGCCGAAGTATTTCAGGGTTGCCCAGCCCGCGAGCGAGCCGGCCGCTGTCCGGGAGACCTCCAGTGTGTAGTACATCGGGTTGTAGTCTGTCCTGGCCTGCAGGTATGCGTCCTCGCCACGACGGTGGAGCCCTTCAAATTCCGCGGCGTTGCGGTACAGAAAGCAACTGCTAACGTAGGGTGCCCAGCCAGCCTTGTGGAAGTCTATGCCGACCGCATCGGCCTGGGCGAGTTCTCCCATCGCCTGCCCGTTCCGTCGCAGAGCCGGGAGGATGCGCGCGGAAAAATCCAGGGGGTTGGTATCGAAATCGTAGTCCTTGAAAAGGATCCAGGACCAACCCACGACGGCGTCGGCATAGAGGATGGCCTTCCCGAAGTCAGGCGCATTGGGGTAATGGTCCAGCAGTGTCCGCACCATTGCGATGGGATCGAATGCGCTGGCGTCAGTTGTGCCCATGGTGCAAACCACCGCGGCCACGGGGATGTTCCTGGAGGTGAGATCCTTCAGGATCTCCTCAAGGTGGCCAAGATCCATCTGGTTGGTCGAGGCATTGGTTCGGACGCGCACAACGTTGTTCATGCCGAGTCCGGTCCAATCGGTGGCGTTTTGCTGGACATAGTGAGCCTGCTGGGAACAGATGACTTTTGCATCAATACGCACCCCTTGGGCTCGCGAATGGGGCAGCACCCTCGTCAGTCCGTACTTCAGGCCGTAGGTCCAGCAACCACCGCCGCCATAGGTATAGATGGCTCCGGTGTTCACAGGGTCCCAACCGAAGAGGTTGCCCATCATGCCAGCCGTTTCCAGTTCTGCACGGTGCACGTTCCATGCGTACTCGCCCTCCAGAAGGTTGGGCGCGAAGACTTGAGACAGAATCGAGGCTATGATGGCGGCAATATTGGACTGCGGATTGACATTGCACATGGTCAATGGGCTGCCCCAGTTGGGAGCGCCGTTGAACAGGTTCACCACCTCGTTGAGCACCGTGTCGAGATCTCCCATCCGCTGATGGATCTCGATTTTTTTCACATCGGGATAGGTGTAGGTGAGCTCTCCACTGTCGCCAAGAAAGGCATTTCCGTCTTTATCTGGACGAAGCTGATCGAGTTTCTCCACGAATTTCTGGATATGAAGAGCGAGGGGGTCCTTTGCGCTTCGGAAGGGTGAAGGGAATTCGCTGATCATTTTGTTGCGATATCTCGCCCAGGTCGGTGCCGGGCTGGGAGCGGTGCCTTCCACCTGCCCGGGAGGCAAGTCCTTGATCTCCGGTGCGTTGTTCATGGATGGCCTCGATTCAGTCCGGCTCGGTGGGTTCCAAAGGCGGTGGACACTACTGGGCAGGGCAGGTTGTTTTGTGACCCAAGCAGGGCCCGGTCGACTAGATCCGATGCATGAACATCAGGATGAACAAGACAATCAGGACGATGGCCAGGGCGCTGCTCGGGAAATAGCCCCAGGTCCGGCTGTGCGGCCACCTGGGTACGGCACCCAAGAACATGGCAATCACAACGATGATCAAGATTATTCCTAGCATTTGGGTCCACCTTTCGCGCTGAATGCACCCGAACCTGGGTGCCGGGATATGGAAGGGGTTCGGTCCAAATCCGGTTTGATCCTCAAGCGGTCGATCGCGATGCCCCATGGGTGGATTGCCTGGAGCGTATTCTGTGCCAGCTTGCTAGTCGTATGAATAGAGATGATTACAGCGAGGTGATTCACCCAGGCGGGCCTTTCGATCCATCCAAATGAAGTGGGGTTCCCTTCATTTCGAAGGGGTTGCGGGAGAGTGAATTTGGTGTTCTGGAAGCCCTTTCTGAAAACGTTGCTGGTTTCACTGCGGCGCGTGAAAACTGCCACGGTTTGTCCGAGGATGATGCCGCAGAGGCAGGCGGCTGAGGCCTGGAGATACGGGGTCCAGCATCCCCAAGGCTGGACTGCGCAGGGGTTATTGATGCGCCAGGGGGACGGCGATTCTCATGTCGACTGCCCGCCGAGGCGTATCAGCCAAAGGCACGCTGGAAAGTCGGTAGGCACCTCATCCTTGGGTCTTCAGGTCTTGCATGGAACGGAATTCAGCCCACTCTGGTTCATTGTCAAAAATCCATCGGTAGTATTCATGACCTTGAAGCTCTGTCGCGGCCTCTTCATCCACCACCACCTGGCATCTGGGATGAAGTTGGAGTGCGGTGGCCGTGACCATGGAGGTAATGGGCCCTTCCAAAGCTTTGGCCAGCATGGGTCCCTTTGCCGTCCCAGTCGCCAGCATTAAGGCTCTTCGGCTCTCCAGGATGGTTCCCACCCCCATGGTGATGGCCCGGCGGGGGACCCTGGCGGAATCCCCTCCGAACATCCCGGCGTTTTGGGTACGCGTAGTCGGTGTGAGGGCCTTTTCGCGGGTGCGGGAGAGCAGGGCCGAAAGGGGTTCGTTGAATCCGATGTGACCGTCGACGCCAAGACCAAGTAACTGGAGATCGATTCCTCCGACGCTGACTAAAGCCTGTTCATATCTTTCGCAGGCGGCGCCCAGATCCGAAGCCATGCCATCCGGGAAGTGGATATTTTCCCGCCGCAGGTTCACATGAGTGAACAGATGTTCATGCATATAAGACCAGTACGAGCCTGGATCGTCGCATGGAATTCCAATGTATTCGTCCAGATTGAAGGTTTGGCATTGCGAGAAATCCAACCCCTCCAGACGGTGAAAGGCCACGAGGTTGGCGTACACATCCTCCATGGTTCGCCCTGTGGCCAGTCCCAGCACAAGATCCGGTCTGGCCTCAATCTCCCGAGAAATGATCCTTGCCACCAGGAGGGTTGCTGCTTGAGCGTCAGGTCTGATGATGACTTCCATATAGGATCCAAAATCCCCAATTGAGAGCGGGTGGCGTGCCCCATGGCCTCGGGGTTGCAAGTATCGGTCCGCCATGAATACCGCGCCGAGCCCTGACAGCCTTTGATCTTGCTGCCCATTGCTTAGGCTGGTGAGCTGGCCCGGCGCGGTTCAATCAATCAAAATGAACGTCGGTCCATTTCAAAATCGACCCTTTGGGCGGGGGGCAGGGGATGTCCTGGCGCGTCCTGCACCTCATATTCCTTCCGTCGAGTGCACGCTCCTCAGGCAGTCCTGGCTTGCCAGAGGTTCCCATTGTCAGTGATCGCTTTGGCCATGGCGACCTTGGTTTTTGCTTGATGCCAAAGGGAAGGTCATTTCTTTGTAAGAGCTTTTCCAATCTTGGCTCGAATCCTGATCCTCCTTTTCCTGTCCCATCGCTGGAAGCCCCTTTTGTCTCCCGGCTTCGAGTTGATCTGGCATCGTCCCTGGCCACCGAAAAAGCGAGCTCATTGTGACCGACCCAAACCTTCTCTTGCGAGATCCCTGGTGGAGACACTTATGTGCCCCTTTGAAGGGGATGTCGGAGCGTTTGTTTCAGCGGCGGAGAGCGTGGTTCAGGGCTGTCTTGGGCCTGATCCATGGCCGCCCTGGCGTGTCAGTTCTGATCAATCAGGCCTGGATGGGATCATGGATTCCATCAGGGGGGTTAGGGGCAATCTCCATGGTTTTGCTCGTCGGTTGCCAGTCTATTCCGATCATGGTGCCCGACATGGCCTGGAGGCGTGCCAGCCCGGCGCGGCGCATTGGAGGTCCTACTGTGGCTGAGTTCCGAAATATGTTCAGCTATGCATGGGCCCGACAGAAGGGCTCGCCCATAGCGGACAGAGAGTATTTCCCACAACTTGGTATCGAAGTAAATTCGGTTCTGCGCGCCATTGGAAGCTCTCCAGAAGAGCCGGACGGGCAAATCGATCTGACGCTTCTGTCTGGCATATACAGTGCGGAATCTGCTGTATTTTTTGCAAGCGCGTATCTTGTGACAGATCCTAAGTTGCTGGGAGCATTGAAGGGAGCCGTTCAGCGAGGTGTTGATGTCAGGCTTCTGTTGCCTGGAAAGATTGATTCAGTGTTGGTTTTATATGCTTCTTGTTTGTATTCTGGTGAGCTGTTGCGTTCTGTTGCGAAAATTTATGAGCGAAAGGGCGCTTTGTTGCATGCCGGGCTGCTCTTGTCGATGGTGTATGCTCCAGGGCTGGATCGACGAATCTCGATTGGTGTTCAAATTAAGTAAAAAACAGCGTGAGTACGGTCTCATTGGCTGTAAAATCTAGGTTATTCCATTTCCAATGAATTTAGTTGGCAGTGATCAAAAAATATTGAATTGAGATTCCCCTCGTTTGTTTTCTTTGGGAGTGGGGTGTTGGTATTGGGTGATGAATTAAATGTTGTGCATAGGGGTGGGGGAACATCGGGCTCATGAAACAAGCAAAACGGACCGTGTCAAAAAAGAAGGCCATGCCGCTGGTTTCTGTGGATGAATCCATGCCTGATTTCTCGGCCGAGCATGGTGCCTCCCCCCGGGGGGCAATGGCAGATCAATTTGCCGTGGTCGGGATCGGTGCTTCTGCCGGCGGACTCGCAGCCTTCGAATCGTTTTTCTCCGGCATGCCCAAAGACGCCGACCCCGGCATGGCCTTTGTCCTGGTGCAGCACCTCGCCCCGGATCACAAAAGCATACTGACGGACCTCCTTCGAAGGTGCACCCGCATGCAGGTGTGCCAGGTCGAAGATGGGATGGTCGTAAAGCCCAACTGCGCGTACATTATTCCGCCCAATCGGGACATGGCCTTTCTGCATGGACGGCTCCATTTGATGGAACCGTCCATGCCTCATGGCCTGCGGCTTCCCATCGACTTCTTCTTTCGTTCTCTGGCCCAGGACCAACAGGAACGAGCTATCTGCATTGTCCTGTCAGGCACCGGCAGCGATGGCACCTTGGGGGTGAGAGCCATCAAGGGCGAAGGCGGAATGGTGATGGTCCAGAGTCCCGACTCGACGGAATACGACGGCATGCCACGCAGTGCCATTGCCACGGGGCTTGTCGACTATGAGCTTCCCCCGGCTGAAATGCCTAATCAGTTGATAGCTTATTTGGCCCATGCCTTCGGGAAAAAACCTTGGCCTGCTTCTCTTGCGGGTCCCAAAAATGACGGCGCATTCAAGAAGATACTCATTCTGTTGCGTGCAAAATCAGGCCACGATTTTTCTCAGTACAAGCCGAGTACCATCCATCGCCGCATTGACCGCAGGCTGGCTGTCAACCAGATTGATACTCTGGATGGTTATGTCTCATATCTGCAACAGTCTCCTGCCGAGGTTGAGGCCCTTTTTCGGGATCTGTTGATTGGGGTGACTCATTTCTTTCGGGATCCTGAGGCCTTCAAGGGGGTGGAGGAACAGGTCATCCCCCGACTTTTTGCGGATAAACCTGCCGGTTCATGCCTTCGCATTTGGTCCGCGGGTTGCTCCACCGGCGAGGAGGCATACTCCCTTGCGATCCTTCTGTATGAGCACATGTCGGAGTTGAAACAAGGCTATAAGGTTCAGGTGTTCGCAACCGACATTGATGGCAAGGCAATCGCCACGGCACGTGCTGGAGTCTATCCGGCCAGTATCGCCAGTGATATCACTCCAGAGCGGCTGTCGCGGTTTTTTACTCCGGAGTTTGATGGCGGTTTATATCGTGTCCATAAAGTCATCCGCGACATGTTGGTATTTTCGGAGCAGGACTTGGTCCGGGACCCTCCCTTTTCCAAGCTCGACTTGATCAGTTGCCGCAACCTTCTCATTTATATGGGGGGGGATTTGCAGAAGCGCCTCATTCCCCTCTTTCACTATGCCTTGAATTCAGGAGGTTTTCTTTTTCAAGGCACCTCAGAGACTGTTGGCGATTTTGGTGATCTTTTCTCTGTGGTTGATCGAAAACTCAAGTTATATCAGCGAAAAGATGAAGTCCACGGAACGCCTCGGGCTTCTCTGGGGCGGATTCTTCCTTCCTTGACGCCAGCAGATGTGCCACTGTCGCAGACCATCAGCAAGGCGGTCGCACAGGGCAGGCGCTCTTTGCGGGATTTGACGGAGCAGGCCCTTTTGGAAGGGCTGGCCCTCGCCGGGGTGCTCGTCAACGGTCAAGGCGACATCCTGTATCTCCATGGCCGTGCAGGTCTCTACCTGGAGCTTGTGCCCGGTGAGGTCGGGGTGAATAACATTTTGAAAATGGCGCGGGAGGGGTTGAAACGCGAACTGACCACAGCCCTGCATAAGGCGACCAGAACCAATGAACTCACTCGTTGCCTGGGGCTGGGGGTGAAAACCAATGCCGGTTGTTCCTGGATCAATGTGGCTGTCCAGCCTGTGAATTCAGGTGCTGAAGGTACCTTGGAAGCCCCCCTGTTTCTGGTCGTGATAGAGGAAGTGCCTCCCTCCGATCCGGCGGGCTCGGATTCCACTTCAGAGGGGCAGCCCGAAGATACTGATATTCGCTTTGAAGTGCTCAAGCAGGAGTTGCGCGCGAAAGAGGAGTATCTCAAGGCCTCCAACGAGGAGTTGGAAACGTCCAATGAGGAGCTCAAATCCGCCAACGAGGAAATGCAATCGGTCAATGAAGAGCTGCAATCCGCCAATGAGGAGTTGGAGACTTCCAAGGAAGAATTGCAATCCGTCAACGAAGAACTGGCCACAGTCAATGCTGAACTGCAAGCCAAAGTGGCTGATTTATCGCGAGTCAACAATGATATGAATAACTTGCTGGCCGGTACCGGTATTGGCACCGTCTTTGTCGATCATCACCTTCGCATTCTGCGCTTCACTCCAGCAGCCACTCGGATCATAAACCTCATTCCCAGCGACGTCGGTAGGCCCGTCGGGCATCTGGTTTCAAACCTGATGGGCTACGACCGGTTGGTGGCAGACGTACAGGCTGTGCTGAATACCCTGGTTCCCGTGGCCGTGGACGTTCAAACCATTGAGGGGAAGTGGTACCGGATGTGTATTCAGCTGTATCGAACCCTCGAAAATGTGATCGAGGGCGCGGTCATCACCTTTGTTGAAATCACGGAGGTAAAGCGGGCTGAAGCGGCCCTGGGCGAGAGCGAATCCCTTTTTCATCAGTTGGCGGCATCCTTGCCTCAACTGGTTTGGACCTGTTGTCCTGACGGATGCTATGACTACGTCAGTCCCCAGTGGATTGACTTTGTCGGCATACCTGAATCCCAGCAGCTGGGTCTCCGCTGGTTTGACCAGGCGCCTACCGAGGACCGGCCCCATTTGATGACCAAATGGAATATCGCAGTGGCCACAGGGGAGTCCTTTAGATTTTTGTTTCATATTCGACATCACGATGGAGAATTTCATGCGTTTGAGACTCAGGTAAGCGCGTTCCGCGATGCGACTGGCCACATCGTGAAGTGGTTCGGTCTGAATACAGACCTCAACGGCCGTCCACCTCAGGTCCAGGCGGTCAAAGGGCGGAGTAAGGGCCGTCAGAAAAGGAATGTGGTGCCTCATGAATAAGCAGGACGAGGGACATCAATTCGAAGCCAGATTGCGCTGGCGCGCTGAGGAAATTGCCCGGGCGAAAGGAGCCTCACTCCCCGATGATCTGGGCTTGCGTTCTCCAGAGGAGATGCGGAACGTGATTCACGAACTGCGTGTGCATCAACTTGAGTTGAAGATGCAGAACGAGGAGTTGCGTCGGACCCAGGTGGAACTCAATACCTTGCGGTCCCGATACTTTGATCTGTACGATTTGGCCCCCGTAGGCTACTGCATCATTTCCGTCGAAGGGCTGATTCTGGAGGCCAATTTCACTGCCGTCAACCTGCTGGGAGCCGCCAGGGCTGCGATCGTCAAGCAATCCATCACTCGCTTCATCCTCAAGGAGGATCAGGACATTTACTATTTGCATCGCAAAGAGCTTTTTGAATCCGGTCAATCGCATTCCTGTGAATTGAGAATGGTTAAGAGCGATGGGAATGTTTTCTGGGCCTGCCTCACAGCCACGGTGTCTCCGACGCCTTTGTGTGGGGTGATGCCTGGCGCTGACAGTGTTCCCGTGAGTCGTGTCGTGATGAACGACATCACTGAACGCAGGCAACTGGAGGCGGAAAAGGCAAAAGTTGAGGCCCTGCTCAAAGCCCAACTGGAGCTGACTCATGCGGTTCCATCTCTGGTCCCTAAGGCAGAACGCAAAGGGGGTCGGAAGGATCTGCGAGGGAATGCGAGGGAATAAGCCATGGATCACCAGGACCATAGTTCGAATAGTGCTGAGGCGTTGCGTCGATTGGCTGAGGAGAATGCGCTGAAAGCTGGCTCCCGGCTTCCCATTCGGCAGGAGGTTCTGTCGCTTGGGGAGACCCAGGGGCTGCTTCACGAGTTGCATGTCCATCAAATCCAGCTGGAAATGCAGAATGAGGAGCTTCGAAGGGTCCAGGAGGACCTGGCCGCGGAGCGGTTGCGCTACTTTGATCTCTATGACCTGGCCCCGGTGGGCTATTGCATGCTATCCCGGGAAGGGCTCGTCCTTGAGGCCAACCTCACGATCGTCAACCTGCTGGGCCTGACCCGGGCCGGCCTCCTGAAACAACCTCTCAGTCGCTTCATCTTTCATGAAGATCAGGACGCCTATTACTTGCATCGCAAGAAATTCCTCGAAACGGGCGAAGCCTATGCTTGTGACCTGAGGATGCTGAAAAAGGACGGGAGTGTGTTCTGGGCGAACCTGACCAGCGCTGCGACTCGAGATTCTTCGCTTCACCAAGCCTCTTTGCCCGTGATTCGGATGGTGGTGAGTGATATTACGGAGCGCAAGCGGGCAGAGGACGAGAAGGCCAGCCTCGCGGATCAGCTCCAACAGGCCCAGAAGCTTGAAACCATCGGTATTCTGGCTGGCGGTGTCGCGCACGACTTCAATAACCTTCTGACGACTATTCTGGGTAACGCCAATCTGGGCACTCTGTCCGTGGAACCGGATTCCAAAGTGGCACCTTTTTTCGTGGCCATAGAGAAGGCGAGTCTGAGAGCCGCGGCCCTCACTCGGCAACTCCTGGCATATGCGGGGAAGGGGCAGCACGTTTTGGCCGAGGTGGACCTTGGTATTGTCGTCAAGGAGGTGGTGCAGCTCCTTTCGGTTTCCATCCCAAAGCTCGTGAGCCTTCGCTGCGATTTCGCGGATTGTCTTCCTTCTATCAAGGGAGATGGCAGCCAGATCTTTCAGATCCTGATGAACCTGATTACGAATGCATCAGAAGCCTTCGGGGAAGGCGAGCGGGGACTGATCTCCATAAAGACCCGGGCAGAGAGTATCGACGATGGGGCTGTGGCATCCGGTGGCTGGGTGTTGCCGCTGAACCCCGGGAGATATGTCACGGTGGAGGTCGTGGATACAGGAATGGGGATGGCGGCCGAGGTCCTGGCCCAGATCTTTGATCCCTTCTTCACAACCAAGTTCACGGGGCGGGGATTGGGATTAGCTGCCGTGATCGGCATTCTGGGGCGCCATGGTGGAACCCTGAGCGTTCGCAGCCAACCCGGGCAAGGTTCCACCTTCAAGCTCTTCCTGCCGGCAACGGAGGGTGTATGGTCAGCCTCGGCCAGCACCATTCAGCCCGTATGGCGGGGCGAGGGCCAATTCCTGGTTGTGGATGATGAGGCTGAAGTGCGTGGGATAGCTCGAAAAATGGCTGAATGCCTGGGCTTTTCTGTGCTGGAGGCACAGGATGGACTTCAAGCCCTCGACCTCTTTCGCCTCCATCATGGAAAGCTTGCCATTGTGCTCTTGGACCTCGACATGCCACGCATGGGGGGATGGGAGGCTTTCAGGGAGATGCGGAACATCGATTCAAGTGTCCCTCTGGTATTAAGCAGCGGGCATGGTGTGAGTGACGAGGGGATTATCGACAAGGGTTGGGCAGGAATTCTTCGCAAACCATACCTTTTTAACGATTTTCAATTGGCCATTCAGCAGATCCTGATTTGTTCGGGGGTTGAGCGCTGAATGTGAGTATCAAATTGCATGTTCCAAAAACCCATGTTTCTGGGCATCCCGATTGATGGGTCTTGTTTGGTTCCATGCCGGACCTGAGAGGGGCATCATGATCAACTCTACCTTGCCGGATCGGATTGCATTTCTGGGCGGCTTTGCACCCCGCCTGTGTGGCATAGCGACCTTCACAACGGATTTGTGTGAGGCCATCGCCCAGGCCGCTCCAGCATCCCGTTGCTTTGTGGGTGCCCTGAATGATCGGGTTGAGGGGTACGATTACCCAGCCCGTGTCAGCTTTGAAGTGGCTCAAAACGATCTGGACTCCTACGGACGCGCCGCGGACTACCTGAAGGCCAACCGTGCTGACGTGCTTTGTGTGCAACACGAATTCGGTATCTATGGTGGACCCGCCGGAAGCCACCTGCTGGCTTTGCTGGACAAGGTCAATATCCCAGTCGTTACCACGCTGCACACCATATTGTGTGAGCCCAATGCCGACCAACAGAAGGTCATGGCCGGGCTGATCAAGCGAAGCGATCGCCTGGTGGTGATGGCCCGCAAGGGGGCTGAGATTCTCCGCCATACCTATGGAGCGCCCGACGCCAAAGTGAACATCATTCCTCACGGCATTCACGATATGCCGTTCGCGGACTCGAGCTCCTGCAAAGCGCAGTTTGGGGTGGAGGGCCGCTGGGTGCTGCTCACCTTCGGGCTGCTCGGACCGGGCAAGGGGATCGAGAATGTCATCGAGGCACTGCCGAGCATTGTGAAACAGCATCCGGACGTGGTTTATCTCGTGCTGGGAGCGACTCATCCCCATCTCGTCGCCCGGGAGGGGGAGACCTATCGCTTGGGGTTGGAACGTCTGGCGGCGGATCTCGGGGTCAAGGACCATGTGATCTTCCATAACCGTTTCGTGTCTCTGGATGACCTCAAGAAGTTCATTGGGGCAACGGACATTTATCTCACGCCCTATCTCAGTGAGGCTCAGGTGACTTCGGGAACACTGGCCTATGTTTTCGGTGCCGGGAAGGCCGTGGTGTCCACGCCCTATTGGCATGCTCAGGAGCTGCTTGCAGGCGGGCGTGGCATTCTGGTGCCCTTCCGTGATCCCGCTGGCATCGCCAAGGGGGTATGCGCCTACCTTGATGACCCTGTCCGTCTACAGGCGACCCGTGAAAAGGCCTATTCGGCCGGGCGCGAGATGATCTGGCCCGCAGTGGCACAACGCTACTTGGAGGCCTTCAGGCAGGCCCTGGCCGAGCGAAGGGGGGTCCACCATTCACTTCCGTCCCAGTGGAGCCTCGCACGCCAGCCCTATGAGCTGCCCTCACTCCGACTTGACCGCCTCACCCCCATGAAGGAGGGTAGCGGCAAACACTTGGCAGCCGATTCTCTTCACAGTGCCTTATGAACGCAGTCATGCTTCACCGTCACGACCTGGTCGTCACGCCAGAGAGTGCCCGGGTTATCCTCCGCCCATTCATTCCATCCAGTAGTCATCGGATTACGACCATTGTCGGTCGGGCCCTCGCGATCAGTGAATCGGAAGTGCTTCGGGAACTCGAAGCTATGCTCAAGGACTTCGACTCCAGGCACCTCGACATTGAGTCCTCGCTGATGGCGAACTACGCCAAGGTTGTCCCTCATATCTTCACTCAACGCCCCCTCTCCCGAGCGCGACAACTCCTCATCGGCGCCCTTTTCTCCGGAGAATATGCGCTGGAGTCCGCCGCCCTCTTCAACCCTTCCATCGTATTGCACCCTGACCAGGAGGGCGTGCCAGACGGGGGAATCCGGTTCATCATGAGTCTCCGGGCGACCGGGGAGGGACATGTATCCTCCATCGAGTTTCGCGAGGGCCTCATCGTATCCGATGGCAGCATTTGTGTTGATCCTGTAAGCCGCTTTGTCACCGTTCCGGAGATTGAGCCCAACCCCAGTTACAAAAAAATACCCTTCATTGTCAAACTGCACGAGATGGGCTTTGATAACGAGCACAGCGCTGCCGCAATGGAACCCCTCGGGGAGAGTTTTACCCGCAGTGAGCTCAACCGAAGCATGGCCCGCATCCGCCGGGAAACGTTACCACTCACTCAGGACCTCAGCAGTACGCTTCGATGCATTCAATGGCTGGCAGACTCCAACTATGAACTGAATTTCTCACCGGAGCTTGCCCTCTGCGAGCGCGTCATATTTCCTGTGTCCTCGAATGAAAGCAATGGGATCGAGGATGCACGCTTCGTTCGATTCGTGGAAGATGACGGAATGGTTAAGTACTACGCAACCTATACCGCATTCAACGGAAATGCCATTCTTCCTCAACTTATTGAAACGGAAGACTTTCTGCATTTTCGCGTATTGACGTTAAATGGCACTGCGGTGCAGAACAAAGGGATGGCCCTTTTTTCCCGGCGGATTGACGGCAGCTACGCCATGCTTGCACGGCAGGATGATGAAAATCTTTTCATCATGTTCTCCGATAATCCGCACTACTGGAGTGACTCGGAGGTCATCCTGCGTCCGGCGGAGATGTGGGAGGCCGTCAAGATCGGGAATTGCGGGTCGCCCCTGGAAACGGAAGCAGGATGGCTGGTGATCACCCACGGTGTCGGGCCCATGCGCAAATACTGCATTGGGGCGGCTCTGCTGGATCTCCATGACCCTAGGAAGGTCATAGGACGTTTGCGCGAGCCCCTCCTGGCTCCAGAAGGGATTGGCAGGGAAGGGTATGTTCCAAACGTGGTCTACAGTTGTGGTTCTCTCATTCATGGCCGCCAACTCATCCTTCCTTACGCCATGAGTGACAGGGTTTCCGGCATCGTCAGCTTATCGCTTGACGAACTCCTCTCGGCCCTCCGGTCCTGAGGCTCAAGGGCTGGTCTGAAAATACAGAGCCTGGCCCGTTTCCACGCATGCGGCGGCATAGAGGTACATGGATGCAGACCATGTCTGCCAATCCTCGCCCGAAGGATTGCCATCCTGTGCCCGGAACCATTCGTTGAACCCGTAACGCTCTGGAGACAGTGTTCTGGACGGTCGCACGAGTGCCGTGAGGGCCAGGAGCTTTTCGGCCGCCAGACGCGTTTCCCCCGCGGAGACGAGTGCCGCGATGTAGAAACCGCAGACAAAAGGCCAGACACCACCGTTGTGGTAGCGCCCTGGCAGGTTGTAGCGGGCGTACCTGGCGTGCCAGTCCGGGTCGGAAGGTCGCAGGAATGGAAAGAGGCAAGGGGGCAGGTCGAGCGCCAGTGCGCCACTGGCTTGCATCTCCCGGCAACGGCTTTCGATCCAGGCCACCATGGCTCTGGCCCGCCCTGCATCGGCCAATCCCGTGAGGATGGCAAGGCTGTTTCCAAGTAAGTCGCAGCGCTTGTCCCGCAATACCTTGTAGAACCACAGGGCGTAGGTGGGTTGCCCTTCGGTGACGAATCCCCCACCATCCGGGCTGTTGGCCGCCTCCATGAATGCCCTGGCCCGGATATCAAGCCCCAGCGCCCTCAAGTAGCCGTGCACGAGGGCGTTGACGTAGAGCCCGTGGCCGAGGACCCATTGCTCGTCACGCCAATCGCTGGTGGGCTGCTGGCCCACGAGTTCGCGGTCGTCTGTGGTCTGGTAATCCATCCAATTCAGGGCCTTTTTCCCAGGACCTTCCAGGAAGCTTGGCTCTCCGGCGTAACGCCGGAAGATGCCCAGCACGAGAAGGAAGAGAGGCGTTGTATCGCTGGCTCCTCGGTTCTCCGGATCCTGGACCAGGGAGGGGATCATCCCCCGCGGACTCTGATTCCGGGCCAGGGTTTCCATGACCCGGCGCAGTGAATGGAGCAGGGCTTCATTGCCGGAGGCCAGAATTCCGAGGGCGGAGATGAGAAGGTCCCGCGTGTAGGGCTCCGGGTATCCCCAACCCGCTGTTCGTGGGAGGCCCTGGTAGGGGCCTATGTTGTTGTAGAGGAGGACTTCCAGGGCGGCCTGTCTGGCTTCCTGGATCGCGGGGTGCATGTCAGGACTCACGGAGAATCTCCACCAGGCGACGGGCCACGAACCGATAATCGAATTGCTCAACAACCCTGCGCCTACCTGCTTCGCCCATGACGCGCCGGAGACCGGCATCAGTGAGCAATTTTTTCAGATAGGCGGCGATATCCTCAGAGCTGGCGCGATAATCCGAAATTCGCGGCTTTTCGAAGACCACGCGATGACCGGGTTCGAACCCAGCCGCAGGCCCGAGGATGGCTTCATTGATCCGGATGGTTTGGGCCACCTCTGCGAGGAAGGCCGTCTCCCCATGAACCAGGGTATCCAGCATGGCCATGGCCCGGATTCCGATCACGGGCTTGCCACAGGCGCCCGCCTCCACCTGGGGCATCCCGAAACCCTCCAGCCTCGAAGGGCCTGCGTAGACATCGCAGGCTGAAATCAGGTACGGCATGAGATCCCGGGAGACTTGGTGGGTCTGGAAACTCACCCGGTCCTGAATGCCGAGGCTGAAGGCCAGTTCCATGTCCAGCTTGTTCTGGATATCCGTTCGGTCCTGGGGCCAGACCTTGCATACGTATTTCCATGGAGGGACGGTGTCTCCCAGGGTGCTCAGGGCTTCCATCACCTCGCGCCCGCCTTTGGAGGCGGCATCGCCCCCTACGGTAAGGATCAGGAGCTCGTCCATGGCCACCCCCAGGCTCTCGCGCATCGCGCGCAGCATGGGGTCCCCAGGATCGCGTGGGATGAAGGCATCTGTGTCGCAGCCCACCGGCAGTGTCACGGTGTGATCTCCCCGAACGCCGTCCCGCACAAAGGTCTCCCGAACCCAGTCCGAGGTCACCAGGATGAGGGGCATTTCATCGAGGATGTCCCGATAGTTGGCGATATACCCGTCCGCCAGAATCCAGGGCACAGCCCGCATGCCGAAGCGCCTGGGGTGCAGGACGATATCCGGTACGTCACCCCAGAAGCCGACTCCGACCACCGCGTCTGGCTGGAACCAGCGGTAGTACCACTCCTTTTCGAGATCAGAGCGGATGTTGGCTGCATGGGCATCCACTCCGATCTCTAGGAGGCCTTTGTACAAAAGGTCTCCTTGGGTGGCCAGGCCACCCGGCGAGGGAGGGTAGTTGTATAGAACCAGGATTTTCATGGGAGAAGGGGCGGCTCTCATTCGGAGCTCCTTGGGAAGGCGGTAGAGAGGTGAGGTTGCCCTTCTCCCGAATGGCTGAAACAGCGGAAGGCTTCGGTGTGCGGGGTTGTCTGGGCCTCCCAGCTGGTCGGGTCGAATCCATATATCTGGGTGATGAGGTTGCGTTTCCGGGTCCAAAGCGCGTCAGGGAGGGCCAAGTGGACATCCGCATCCTTCTGGGGCCGGGGGAAATAGGCCCCTCCTCCATCTTCATAGGCGAACTGCCAGAGGCTTTTTGAATGGAGCCTGTTGGCCTGCCATAGGGTGCGGACAGCGTAGGCGGCTTCGCCATGCCGCTGATGCCAGGTGTATTCCCCTTCGGGTGCGTGGGTCAGGAGAATGTCATACTGCCGCTCCGGCAGCAGCGAAAGGATCGTTTCCTGCACCGTCAGCATCTGGAGGGGGATCTGTTCGGGTGCATCATCCAGGTCACCCATGGCTCCGCTTGCGCCCAGAAGCCGCAGTACCCGCCTGAATCGGGGGGCCCGGTCGCGGTCGCTACTGCGACAGAGGGTGATGATGACCGTCGACCACTCCGGATGCTTCAGGAGCAACCCGCCTGCCCATAGAATTTCATCGTCGGGATGCGCTACGACGACTGCCACCTGGATGACTTTCCCATCCTGGGACGCTTGGTCTTCGGACGAGTTCAAAGTGGCCTCCTATGTCCCGGGTTGTGGATCCCTGTGAAGGGGGGCGGTTTCGTCAATCGGTGACGGTTGTTGCGCACAGAACTCTCCTTTGGGGCGGTCTTTCGCAGGGCATTACTCACCAAATCTCCGGATGAACCAGGTTTTAGCCAAGTGGGTCAGGGCCGCATAACCGACCAGGATCGCCGCAAGGTACAGCCAGTAAGAGGCCGGGAGCGCAACCAGCCCGAGGGTGGTTGCCAGGGGGGAAGTCGGCAGCCAGCCCCCAACAGCGACAATGATCAAGGACGTAAGCAGGAGTGGCCAGCTGGCCCGGCTTTCGATGAAGGGGATTTTGTTGGTGCGAATGACATGGATGATGAGGGTTTGAGTGAAGAGAGATTCGATGAACCAACCGGTGCGGAACAGGGGAGCGTTGTGCCAACCGTTGAATGCACGAAACAATATGAAAAAGGTCAGGTAGTCGAACAGGGAACTGATAGGCCCGATAAAAAGGATGAAGCGCAGGATTCGGCCAATTTCCCACTGCCGCGGTTTGACCAGCCAATCCGCATCGACCTGATCGGTCGGGATTGTGGTCTGGGAGAAGTCATACAGCAGGTTGTTGGTCAGCACCTGGATCGGCAGCATGGGGAGGAAGGGCAGGAATGCGCTGGCGCCCACCACACTGAACATGTTTCCAAAGTTCGAACTGGCGGCCATCTTGATGTACTTGACGATGTTGCCGAATACCCGCCGGCCTTCCATCACCCCCTGCTTCAGGACCAGCAGGCTGTTTTCCAGCAGGATGATGTCCGAGGATTCTTTGGCGATGTCGACCGCGCTTTCGACGGAGATGCCCACATCCGCAGCTTTCAAGGCGGGGGCGTCGTTGATGCCGTCGCCCATGAAGCCCAGCACGTGTCCTTTGCTCTGAAGTGCGTGGATGATGCGTTCTTTGTGGGCCGGGACGAGTCTCGCGAATAGGTTCGTGCTGCAGGCCGCTTCCGCCAGTTCACTATCGTTCATGGTTTCGATCTGGGGGCCCAGCAGGAGCCGTTCAACGGACAAGCCCACCTCCTTGCAGATGTAGGCCGTGATGATCTCGTTGTCTCCGGTCAGCACTTTCACATCCACCTGCAATGCCTTGAGCTGGTTCAGGGCTTCCCTCGCCGTGTCCTTGGGGGGGTCGAGGAAGGCCAGGAACCCCAGCAGGATCAAGTCCGATTCATCGGTGATCGCATAGGTCGGCTCGTCCGTCGCACCCGGCATCTGTTTGTAGGCCAGGGCAACCACCCGGAACCCTTTGCCATTCAGATCATCAGCCAGCTGCCGCCGCTTGGCATCGTGTTCCGGCAGGACCTCGGTCAACTCCCCTTTGACCTCTACCCGGGTACACAAATCCAGCACTTCCTCCACGGCTCCCTTGCAGATGAGCGTATTCAGTCCCGTCTCGTCCTCCACCACCACCGACAGCCGCCGCCGTACGAAGTCGAAAGGGATCTCGTCGATCTTTCGATATCGCTCATCGGCTTTCAGGTGTTCCTTCAGCTCCTCGTGGTCGAGGATCGCTCTGTCCAACAGGTTCTTCAGCCCCGTATGGTGAAAGCTGTTGAGGTACCCGAAGTGCAGCACCTTCTCGCTGGGGTTGCCATACACATCCAGGTATTGCTCCAGCACGATCTTGCCCTCGGTGAGGGTGCCGGTCTTGTCGGTGCAAAGCACATCCATGGCCCCGAAATTCTGGATCGCATTCAGGCGCTTGACGATCACCTTCTGGCGGGCCATGGCCAGGGCACCTTTGGACAGATTGACCGTCACGATCATCGGCAGCATTTCCGGAGTCATGCCAACGGCCACGGCCATGGCGAACAGGAATGCCTCTACCCAATTGTGCTTGATCAGCCCGTTGATCAGGAACACGGCCGGAACCATCACGGCCATGAAGCGGATCATCAGCCAGGTGAACCCGTTGATGCCCTTGTCGAAGCTGGTCAGCTCCCGCTCCACCACAATGCGGGCCGCCAGGGAGCCAAAGTAGGTGTGGGCCCCGGTTCGGAGCACCAGGGCGGTCGAGGAGCCGCTTTCGACGCTTGACCCCAGAAAGCAGATGTCCGGGAGTTCCAGGGGGGCTTGAAGATCGACGGGCGCGGGGGCGGCCTTCTTTTCGACCGGCAAGGCTTCACCGGTAAGAGCCGCCTGATTCAGGAACAGATCCTTTGCGGAAAGCACCCGCACATCCGCCGGCACCATGTCGCCTGCGGCCAATCGGATGATATCCCCCGGTACGAGCTCCTTCAGGGAGACTTCCGATTCCTTGCCATCCCGCACCAGGCTGGCGGTGTTGGACACCATGGCCTGCAGCCTTTCCGCTGCGTTGTCGGCCCGCCGCTCCTGGAAGAAGCGAAGGGCCACACCCAGAACCACCATCCCGAGAATGACCAGGGTTGCCCGGTGGTCGCCGGTGAAATAGGAGAGTGTCCCTAGGCCGAGAAGCAAGAGCACCAAGGGATTCTTGAGATTGCTGGCGAGTCGCAGGAGAGCCGATGGGTGTTTCTCGCGGGCCATCTCGTTGGGGCCGAAGCGCTTCAGGCGATTCCGGGCCTCCGCCTGACTCAGGCCGTTCAGGCTTGATTTAAATAAAATAAATAGTTCAACATCGTCTTGTCTTGCTAGCCTCAAAAGGGTCGAAGTCTGGTCCAATTCGCCACCTGCGGCGGCATATCCGGGGTCCTGGTCGAGAACGTCGTCCTGATTCTGGGGGGGGCTGGGTTCAACCATGGGATCGCTTATCCGTCCGTGCGGGGACTGGATCCGATGCTTCGTCCTCTGGCGGCATAGCCGGAAGGGATGTTTCAACCTCTTGGGTCGAGGGGGCGGACCATGCTGGCGCGCTTTCGATGCGATGGCGGTTCGCCGAGATCTCGACGGCTATGGCAGCGGCAGATTCGACCGGCAACCCTTCGGTCCGTCTCTCATACTCTGCTTCTCCGAGGTTATCCCGGTCCCTGATCTTCACGTCCTCAGCCTGCTCCTGCTGTCCTGGCAGATCGACACGCAGTTCCTCGATGAGCATCAGCAAGGCTGCTGCCACCGGTAGCGCAAGCAAGGCCCCGGCCGTGCCCATCAACACACTTCCGCTCAGAAGGGCGAAGAGGGTGACCGAGGATGGAAGGCGTAAGGCACGCCCGTAAACCCTAGGCAGGATGACTCGACTCTCGAACTCTTCATAGGCGATCATCAGCGAAAGCACGAGGATGATCGTGAAAGGCCCGCGGGAGATCACCGCTGCGGCCACCGCTCCGACTGAGAGCAGGGCGCCGATGTAGGGCAGTACGTCGGCTATGCCGGCGAACATGGCAATGGCCAGGGCGCTCGGAACGTTGCAGGCCCTCAAGAGGATGAAGACAAAGGCGGCCATGAAGGCAGAGGTGATCACCTGGCCGCGGATGTAACCTCCGACGATGGTCTCCAGGTTCATCATCACCCGGGAGAGTCGGATATGGTGGGACCTCGGCACCAGCAGGAAGAGGCTGCCTCGCAACCGATCCCGGTCAATCATGATGTAAAGCGCGAGGAAGACTGCACTCAGGATGTAGGCAAACGTAGCGACAACCCGGGTCGAGAACCGGATGGCGTCTGAGGCCGCTGCCTTTAGAAGGTCACCGGAGCGCACGCTCGTCAACAGTTCCGCCAACGGGTTGGTCAAGCTGGAACCAGCCAACCATTTCGCCATCCTTGCCCTCAAGGCCGGTTCCTGCTCCAGGAGGGCGGCGGCCTGCACCAGCAGCGAGGGGATGGTCAGCGTGATAAACAGAACGGTGCCGACCAGTAAGGCGAAGAAAACCAAAGCAATGCCGATCTCTCGACGGATGTGCCGACTTTCGAGCCATTGGAGCATGGGGCTGACGGTTCCGACGATGATGAGAGCAGCTACCAGGATGAGGACTACGGTCAGGAGTCGATGCATGGCCCAGATGCCTGCCGTAAATAGCAATACACCGATAACCGTACTGGTTGAGGGTTGGATGCGGATTTCCCTGGAGCGCCGACCTGGCATGGAGGGGGGAGCAGGTTCCTGGTTCGACATGCTGTCGCCTCTATGCCAGCGTGAGAACGCTGAATGGGTTGCTCGGAGTCGTGCGGTCACCCTGCTATCCGGATTTCCCTCCCACTTCCCACACGGGTCATACCATCGTCGGGTTGCTGAATTTGTGCCCCCGTTTTATGGCTGGTGCTTGCAAATGGATAAGCGGCATTGGGTGTACTGCTATGGCTGATAACGGGAGCTGCCGGAGCGAAGGCGGCAAATAGTTATTGCGTCCGTGTTTTCACCGTGGGGTCATCAGCCCAGTACTGGGGTTTATGGTAGTGGCGATATAATTTGTCCTCGTATTCCCTTGTGACTAGAGCCTGTTTTGAATAAACGGGGCTTTCCTTGATGGTTTCCTTTGGGATGTTGATGTAGACCTTCTGATCGACCCAGCTCACCCGATCAATCCATATGGGTGAAATGAGCAGGCTCTCACCTGGCCACCAGTTGTGGGTGTTGATGATGAGGTAGCGGATTGTCCAGGTTTCGTCGTCGATGATGAAATCCTCGATGTGTCCGACCTCTCCATCCGGCGCCTGAATGTGATAGCTCCGCACTTCGTCAGTGCTGCGCAGATGGGGGTCCCAGGACTCTGAGGGTTCAGTGCTCGCCTGACTGCTCTCGTCTGTCTTGGCTGGAGAGCGATTTGAGCCCCAAATGTAGGGGCCGACCCAGTAGACAGGCCACTCGTAATACCCGTAATAGGACTCCTCAAATTGCTTGGAGACAGGCTTGTCGGTCTCCAGGTCGGGGCTTTGTTCAATCTGTTTCTTGCTCAGATTGATGGAAATCTCCTCTGAATCCTTCCGGATGTGAAGAAGCGCATAGGGAGAGATCAGCACCAGCCTGCCTGTCAGCCAATTGCCTGAATCCGCAATCAGATAGCGGATGGTCCAGTGCTTGTCATCGAAATAGAACTCCTTCACCGATCCGATATCCCCGGTGAGGCTGTTCAGTTTGTAACCTTTCAGGTCTTTGGCTTTGATTAGCATATAGCGTCCTTTACGCGTGTCTGGTTGGACTGTTCGTGGATGGCGGCCTGGAATGGCGAGGCCTGGGTTGAAGGAGGAACCGAGTTCCCCTTTGGGTTCATCAGCCATGTCGGCTGCGGTATGGATGGGGCTCCTTAGAGCAGGAAGTCCTGAGGGTGGTGCTCCAGGCTTTCCGGCGAAGTCAGGTGAAGGATGGCTTTCGCGTGGGCCGTGTCCTCCAGGGAGCCGTGGGCGACCAAGACAAAGCTGCCGGTCTTGAGCGCAGTCTCGTAACGCAGGACGCTGTCTTTGGGAATGCCCAGACTATAGAGGCCAGCTCCAATGGCGCTCAGGCCACCTGCGAGGAGGGCGCCCTCCAAGGCGCCTACAATCCAGTTGACCATGGGCCCTGCCACAAGAAGGGGCCCCAGGCCAGGAATGACGAAAAGGGCTGATCCGAACAAGAGTCCCCAAAGTCCGCCCCAGAATGCACCCGTCTTGCCCCAGGCTTGCATCCGGTCGCCTGCATTGTAGAATCCGACGACGTGCTCATCGGTGTGGTAATCTCGGCCAATTATCGACAGTTTTTTCATGTTGAAGCCCGATAGTTGCAACTCTCTGACCGCTCCCTCGGCCGTGATATGGGTGGGGTAGACCGCAACGATTGAGTTCTGCTTGCTCATGGGTGGCCTTATTTTTGTGGTGTATGAATTGGGACGCTATGGACTGCTGTGTAGATGGGGTTCAGTTGATTCGTTCTGGCGCGCGACATGCTGCGTCTGAGCCCCAGCGTCGAGGCGGTTCCTGGAGAGCTTGTCCCAGCGCCCATCGTGCTGGGATAAGTGGGAAGCATCATGCGGGCCATTGGGTAACCTGCATTTTTTCATGCGTTTGCAATGTGGCCTTCGATGGGGGGACGGGTCTTGTCCGGTCAAGATGAAGGTCCCCCACCTCAATACGAAGGAGTCAAACCGGAGTGCGGTTGCGGAGCCGCCTGGGATAATCCCCCTGCCATAGGGGCACCGGGTGGGCAACGGGTGCTTCCACCCTTCGAACTGATGGATGGACTACTTCACCTTGATCGATTCAAGCGGTAGATGGTGTTGATGGCGAATGTAAGTATAAGCGCCTGGATATAGATGGCCGGTGGCTCGAATCGTGCTGTCGGTTTGTGGAAGCGTTGCGATTCCCCTTGTAAGGGGGATCACCCAACGCAGAAGAGGGAGAGGTCATGCCGTCAAAGGTCCTATTTTCAGTTGCACTGATAACTAAGCGTTTTCTGGGCGCCGCTATTACGAAGAGCAGAATTGCTGCAACGATGCCCCATCCTGACATACCCCATGCCCATCTGAGGCGAATCCATGGAGCCGGGCGCAAAACCCTTGATGCCTGCCAAGTGGTGGATTTCATGCCCAGGGGGAGATCATGATTGCCGCTATAGCAAAGACGGCACTGTTTGGCGACCTGGTGGTGGAAGCGTTTGACAACGCTGCACGCTCCAGTAATGACCCACGGGAGGTATCGCGGCTGGCGACCCAGTCCATCGCCAAGATGCTGCGACGAGCACAGAGCCTGTTCCCCACCGTCATCCAATCCCCGCGCTTCGTCGGAATCCTTCTCCGATGTGGCCCTCGCGGACCTAAAGGAGAGCCCCATGGAAGATCTTGAAATGCAGACCGGAACGAGGGATGCCCAGCTCGGTCAATGGGGGGCTAAGTTTGAGCGCCTTGTGGCAGCAGCCAAGGAGTCAGGCCAGGAAGCCAAGCGGGACTACCGCATGCGTGTTGAAGACCTGAACGCCAAGCATCGCGTGGCCCAATCCAAGTTTGAGGAGTTCAAGGCGGCGGAAAGCGAGAATTGGGAAATCCTCAGGGTTGGCCTGGAGAATGCGTGGAAGGAGCTTGAAGCCGCCCTCGTGAAATTGAAGATATAGTCCCATGGCGAGTTATAGCCATCCACCGAGGCGTGGTCCCTTTCGTGAAGAGCACGCGGTGCGTGCTCTTCTTTCACCCCCTGGGAACCCTGCCGGCAGGGCCGGATCGCGGTAGGGGGCGCGCCATTTCATCGCCTTGCTGTGCCCTTGGATGCTGACTGATGAAAACAAAGACAACGGCCCTCTCCTCTGAAACCCTGTACGGTATCGATGCTTATTGGCGCGCTGCCAATTACCTTTCCGTGGGGCAGATCTACCTCTACGAGAATCCGCTGCTGAGGCGGCCCCTCGAATTGGCGCACATCAAACCTAGACTGCTTGGGCACTGGGGCACTACGCCGGGACTCAACTTTGTCTACGCTCACCTGAACCGCGTGATCAAGGAGCGCGGTCTGAAGGTGTTGTCCATCACTGGACCCGGTCATGGAGGCCCCGCGCTGGTAGCGAACGCATATCTGGAGGGCACCTACAGCGAGGTTTATCCGGACATCGCGCAGGACGAGGAGGGCATGAGGCGGCTCTTCAAGCAGTTTTCCTTCCCTGGTGGCATCCCGAGTCACGTCTCCCCCGAGGTGCCTGGTTCGATTCACGAGGGGGGGGAGCTGGGTTATTCACTGTCCCACGCCTTCGGGGCTGCATTTGATAATCCCGATCTCCTGGTTGTCTGCGTGGTCGGTGACGGTGAGGCGGAGACCGGCCCCCTCGCCACGAGTTGGCACTCGAACAAGTTTCTCAACCCAGTCCACGATGGCGCCGTCCTGCCGATCCTGCATCTGAACGGATACAAGATTGCTGGTCCCACGGTGCTGGCGCGCATTCCGAAATCCGAGCTAGAGGCCCTCCTGGTTGGTTACGGCTATACACCCTATTTCGTGGAGGGCGACGATCCCATGCAGATGCATGCCCTCATGGCCGCCACCCTGGATGCCGTGATCGCCGATATCCAGGGCATTCAGCGCCAGGCCCGTCAGCACGGGTTTTCGGCGCGACCCCGCTGGCCCATGATTGTCCTGCGCTCACCCAAAGGCTGGACGGGCCCTAAGGAGGTTGATGGCAAGCGCACTGAGGGCACCTTCCGATCCCACCAAGTGCCCATGGGCGAGATGGATCAGTCGGGTCACGTGCAGATTCTGGAAACCTGGATGCAGAGTTATCGTCCCCAGGAGCTGTTTGACCAAAGCGGCAGGCTGCGTACTGAACTTGCGGCCTTGGCTCCCGAGGGGGAGCATCGCATGAGCGCCAGTCCCCATGGCAACGGCGGCCTTCTGCTGCGCGATCTGCGTCTGCCGGATTTCCGCGAGTACGGGCTCAAGGTGCCAGCTCCAGGTGCTGTCGAAGGCGAAGCCACGAGGGCCCAGGGGCAGTTCATTCGGGACGTGATCACGCTGAATCCCGATAATTTCAGGGTGTTCAGTCCGGATGAGACGGCCTCCAACCGCTGGGGGGCGGTGTTTGAGGCCACCAATCGATGCTCCACGGCGGAGATCCTGCCTGGAGACGAGCACGTGTCTCCTGATGGTCGCGTCCTGGAGATGCTCAGCGAGCATCAGTGTGAAGGGTGGCTAGAGGGCTACCTGCTCACCGGTCGTCATGGATTCTTCTCTTGTTATGAGGCATTCATTCATATTATTGATTCCATGTTCAACCAGCATGCCAAGTGGCTGAAGGTGGCAAACCACATCCCGTGGCGGAGGCCCATCGCTTCCTTGAACTACCTGCTTTCATCCCATGTCTGGCGACAGGATCACAACGGGTTCAGTCATCAGGATCCGGGCTTCATCGACCACATCATCAACAAGAAGTCCGAGATCATCCGGGTCTATCTGCCGCCCGATGCCAACACCCTGCTGGCCGTAACGGATCAGTGCCTCCGGAGCCGCAATCTGGTCAATGTCATCGTGGCGGGCAAACAGCCTTCGCCCCAGTGGCTGGACATGGATGCAGCCATCAAGCACTGCTCCGCTGGCATCGGCATCCTGCCCTGGGCCAGCAATGACCAGGGTGGCGTCCCGGACGTTGTCATGGCCTGCTGCGGGGATGTTCCCACCCTGGAGACCTTGGCCGCGGTCGAGTTGCTGCGGAAGCATTTCCCCGAATTGAAGATCCGGGTCATCAATGTGGTGGATCTGATGAAACTCCAGCCCCAAAGCGAACACCCCCACGGCCTCAATGACCAGGATTTTGATGCCCTTTTCACGACCGACAAGCCGATCATTTTCGCCTATCACGGGTATCCCTGGCTGATTCACCGGCTGACCTATCGCCGCACCAATCAGGCCAATCTCCATGTGCGGGGCTACAAGGAGGAAGGTACGACCTCGACCCCCTTCGACATGGTCGTGCTGAACGATCTGGATCGCTTTCACCTCGTCGGGGACGTCATTGACCGTGTGCCAGCCCTTGGCCCGAGTGCGGTTTATGCCAAGCAGGCCCTTCGCGACAAGTTGATTGAGCACCGGCAGTACATCGATGAATTCGGAGAGGACCTCCCAGAGATCCGGAACTGGAAATGGACTCCTCCAGGAACGTCCCCATGAGCGCGACGACGCCCCTGGGTGAATCGATTGAGCGTGAGGACTGGTTCAGCCAGCCGACTGAGGACGTGCTGCTTCGCCTCGGCGCGGATAGGGACGGACTCCGTTCGGCGGAAGCGGATCGCCGATTGGTGGAATTCGGTTCGAACGAACTGAAGGAAGCCCAGCCCATCGGTCTTCTCCCGATGTTTTTCCGGCAGTTCAAGAGCTTGATTCTCTGGTTGCTCATCGCCGCTGGAGCAGTCTCCGGCCTCCTGGGGCAATGGGTGGATAGCCTGGCCATCCTCGCCATCGTCGTTCTCAACGCCGTCATGGGTTTCTGCCAGGAATTCAAAGCCGAAAAGGCCATCGCGGCCCTCAAGCGCATGACTGCCCCCTTGGCAGAGGTTCGCCGCGACGGGCAGGCGGTCTTGGTTCCTGCCGCCAGTGTCGTCCCAGGCGACATCCTGGCGCTGAATGCGGGGAACCTGGTCGCTGCCGATGCCAGGCTCCTGGAGGCCGCTTCGCTTCGGTGCGTGGAATCCGCGCTGACTGGCGAGTCTGAGCCGGTGGAAAAGCGGGCCTCGGTCATGGAGCCGGGGGCCGTAGCGCTTGGGGATCGGCAGAACATGGTCCTCATGGGGACCAGCGTCGCTGCCGGCAGGGGACGTGCGGTGGTCGTGGCCACCGGGATGCAGACGGAACTGGGCCGCATCGCCGGTCTGATCGTATCCACCGATGGTGCGACCCCCACACCCCTGGAAAAGAAGCTGGAGGCCTTTGGGCGGGTCCTGGTGTGGTCAGCCCTGGGTATCGTTGCGCTTCTGTTTGGGTTGGGATGGTTGCGGGGGATGAAGCTCTTCGAGTTGTTCATGACCTCGGTTACGCTCGCGGTGGCAGCCGTTCCGGAAGGGCTGCCAGCCGTTGTCACGGTGGCACTTGCTCTCGGGGTTCTGCGCATGTCACGCCGCCGTGCCCTGGTGAGGAACCTGCCTGCCGTGGAGACGCTGGGATCGACCAGCGTCATCTGTACGGACAAGACCGGGACCCTGACGGTTGGTGAGATGACGGTGAGGGCTCTCTACGTCGCAAACCGGAACTATGAGGTTTCCGGCGAAGGGTACGCTCCGGAAGGCGAAGTCCTCCAGGGAGGCGAGTCCGTCTCAGACACAGTGCCTTTGCTGGAGCTCGCAACGGTTCTGGTGGGTTGTAACAACGCCCACCTTGTGGAGAAGGAGGGTGCCTGGGGGGTCATCGGCGATCCGACGGAAGGTGCCCTGCTGGTTGCAGGTGCCAAGGCCGGTGTCGATCTCGAAGGTCTCGAAAAGGAAATGCCGAGATATCATGAAATCCCCTTCGACTCGGACCGGAAACGCGGGTCAATCGTTCGTAAGACCGCCAAGGGCGAGCTCCGAGCCTTCGTCAATGGGGCACCCGCTGCGCTCTTGCAGTGCTGCACAAGCCTTTATACGCGGGAGGGCATCCGTCTTCTGACGGATGCAGACCGGAAGAGCATCCTGGCACAGACCACCCTGATGGCACAGCAGGCGTTGCGGGTCCTTGGGGCGGCCTATGGCGATCTGGATGGTGGATGGCCCGAGGAACTGACGTCGGAGGCGGTGGAGCGCGACCTGGTATTCGTCGGTCTGGCCGGGATGTATGATCCACCGCGTCCCGCTTCCATGCAGGCGGTTGCGGAGTGCCGTTCTGCGGGCATTCGGGTGGTGATGATCACCGGAGACCACCCGGATACGGCCATGGCCATCGCGCGGGAAATCGGCATCGTTTCCGGCGAGGAGGAGGTCCTGGATGGAGTGGGCCTGGATGCTCTGACGGATGAGGAACTCCAGAATCGCGTATCCCAGATTGCCGTTTTCGCTCGTGTGACTGCCCAACACAAACTGCGCATCATCCGCGCCTGGAAGGCCAACCATGCGGTGGTTGCCATGACTGGGGACGGGGTCAACGACGGTCCGGCCATCAAGGGCGCTGATATTGGCATTGCCATGGGGAGATCCGGAACCGAAGTCGCCAAACAGGTGGCGGACATCATCATCACGGACGACAACTTTGCCTCGATTGTGGCTGCGGTAGAGGAAGGACGAGGCATTTATAGTAACATCCGCAAGACCCTGCAGTATCTGTTGGCAGGCAACGTCGGCGAATTGCTGCTCATGACGATCTGTGTGGTGGTGGGGCTCCCCTTGCCACTCCTGCCGATCCACCTGCTGTGGATCAACCTCGTCACTGATGGCCTGCCAGCGCTCTGCCTGGCTACGGATCCCATCGATTCTGAGGTGATGGGGCACCACCCACGTGCTCATGAAGAGCGGATTGCCGATTCCAGCTTCCTCCGTGGTCTGGGTCTCACTGGTTTCCTGACCGCAGGGGTCTCATTCGCGGTCTTTCTCTATGGCTTGAAGACCGGAAGCCTTGAAACGGCGAGAACCCAGACCTTCGCCGTGCTGGTGTTCGCGGAACTGCTGCGCTCCTTTGGGGCCCGGAGCGAAACCAAGCCCATCTGGCACATTCCCTTTTTCACCAACATCAATCTTGCCCTGGTTGTAGCAGGGTCCATTGCCGTTCAGGTTTGGAGTCAGCACAGTGAGGCCTTGGGGCGATTCCTGCGGACTTCCCCCATGCCCTTCACGGAATGCATGTGGCTGTTGGCTTTGGGGAGCCTGCCCTTGCTGATTCTGGAAATGGTGAAGCTGCTGTTCCGTTCAAGGTATCGCGACGTAAGCGCCGGGCCATTACTCGCCCCAATTGCACCTGGGTAGACCACCCGGATTCGGGTGCAGAAGGAGATCGAAACATGAGCAATCCCCTGAAGTCTCTGTATGAACACGGTCAATCTGTCTGGTTGGATGATCTCAGCCGCGGCCTGATCACCCGCGGTGATCTGCAACGCCTGATTGACGAGGATGGTCTGTGCGGCCTGACCTCGAATCCCTCCATTTTCCGGAAAGCCCTTACAGAAGGTGATGAATACCGGCTCCTGCTTGAAGCCCCGGAATCCCAGGGGCTTGAGGCCAAGGCTCTATATGAGCGCATGGTTGTAACGGATATCCAGGACGCGGCCGACGCTTTCCGCCCGCTTTACCTTGCGTCCAATGGGCGCGAGGGATACGTGAGTCTGGAAGTCTCTCCGAAGCTGGCCAATGCGGTCCAAGGCACCCTTGAGGAAGCACGGCGGCTTTGGCGCGCCGTGGGCCGGGAAAACCTCATGATCAAAGTACCGGCCACGCAGGCAGGCATTCGGGTGCTCCAGCAGCTCATCGGCGAAGGTATCAATGTGAATGCCACTTTGCTCTTCGCCCAGGCGACGTACGAACAGGTGGCCCTGGCCTATTTCAGCGGATTGGAGGAACGTTCAAAACATGGTGGGGACCTGAGCCGGATGGCCAGCGTGGCCAGCTTTTTCATCAGCCGCATCGATACTGCCGTGGACGTCTTTATTGCCAAGATGCTGGAGTCCTATCGGGACCCGGTGGAGCGGGACATGCTGAAATCCCTGCTTGGTCAGGTCGCCATCTCCAGCGCCAAGCTCACTTACCAGAAATACCTGGAGCTGATTGGCGGGAACAGATGGAAGGAGCTGAGCCGACTGGGGGCCCAACCTCAACGACTGCTGTGGGCCAGCACGGGCACAAAATCCTTGAACTACAGCGATGTTCTCTATGTTGAGGAGCTGATTGGTGCTGGTACGGTCAACACCCTGCCGCCACAAACCCTGGAGTCCTTCCGTGACCACGGTCGGGTCCATTCAACCCTTGAGTCGAACGTGGAGGAGGCGGCCCGCACGCTGGCACGGATGGAGCGCCTCGGAATTCCATTCAAGACCATCACGGACAAGCTTTTGGTAAAAGGCTTGAAGCAGTTTGAAGATGCATTTGACGCCACCCTCGCGGCCATCAGGCTCAGCGCCAGGCAGTCAGATCACGATCCCATCACCTTCCTGAGCATTCAGTTGTATCGGGAGCTTGAGCGGGGACGGCATCACCCATGATTCGCAGCCTGAGCGGTGAATGTGACGGATTGAAAAGTCAGGACCTCACCCTTCGGGATGAAAAACGACGCAATTCTCTGTCGTTTTAATAGGTGGGGATATGCCAGGGGGCAGACATGGAAGGGCTGGATCTGGATCTGAAAAAAGTTGCCAGTTTGTGGGTGGATCGCAAGAGTGCGATCGTGGTTGTAGTATCCGAACATTATGAGGAAATATTGGAAATAAGATCCAACTTGGATAAATACTCGGGTCCTTTTGTCTGTGCGGCATCCCCAGTTCATCACGACCCTGCAACGCTGGGATCTGAAGGGCGCAGTCCCCTGGACCTCAACACAGCTTTTGGGGCCTACTATGAAAAAATTGTCGATGCCATTTGGGGCGCCAGTGTTGTGTTCCTTTTTGGAACCGGGGGGTCACAGGGCGAATTGAAGCAACATCTTGACCGCGCCAGGTTCGAGGGGCGTGCGATTGAGATGGGGAAGGCTGAGGGGATGACGGATCTGGAGATCGCGACCATGACCCCCGCCGGCTTTTTTGATTGATTGTAATAATTTAATATTAATTTTAATTGCCTAATCAAAAGGGAGCTAGAGATATGTGTACCAACCTGTTCCGTCTTCCGCAAGCAGGATTACTTCTGGTTTTGGCTTCGTCCATGTGCATGACCGCACAGGTCAGCCTCATCATTACAGTGGCACCGCCACCTATTCCTGTCTATGAACAGCCCTTATGCCCTGAGGATGGTTATGCCTGGATGCCTGGGTACTGGGCTTGGGGAGATGATGGATACTTCTGGGTTCCTGGCACGTGGACCAGCGTTCCGGGCACAGGACTGCTCTGGACACCGGGTTATTGGGGCTGGGCGGGAGGAGCCTTCGTGTTCCATTCCGGGTATTGGGCGTCTCAGGTGGGTTTCTATGGCGGCATCAACTATGGGTACGGGTATGCCGGCTCCGGTTTTGAAGGGGGCCGGTGGCAAGGGCGTCACTACTATTACAATCGGGCCGTCTCAAATGTGGACAGCACGCGCAGCGCCAATGTCTATAGCAAGCCCATGAAAGCCCATGGAAGGCCTCCCATCTCATACCTCGGAGGGAAAGGGGGGGTGAGAGCTGCACCGACTCCTCTCGAGCGACGTGTCGGCAGATTGCACCGGGTGCCTCCCACCCGAGAACAGGCGCACCATCAGCAAGCTGCCGGAACCAACCGGGAGCTATTGGCCTCAGCCAATCGAGGCAAACCTCCCGTGGCTGCGACGGTGAAGCCTGCGGATTTCTCACCGAGAAGTGCTATGCCTGCCAAGGCTCCCGGTGGGCAGGTGGATGAATCGACTCTGAAGGCCAATAAGAGGACCTTGCAGCACCCTTCAGCCGCTCCTGTCCCGGGGGGCGTGCGCCCGGATCGCCCAGTCCAGCAGCGCATTCAGCCTGACGCAGGGCCTGCCCGTCCCGAAAAGCGCATGCCCCGGGAGCCCATTCCCCGTCGGGCTCCCCCGGCGGGAGAGCTGCCTCTTCGGCGCCCGGCCCCTCAGCACGAGCCTGTTCCTGTGCCCCGTCCGGCCCCTGAGCGGCCGCGGGGACCTCTGCCGCCCCACAGGGAACCGCCCCATCCAACCCCTTCACCGGAACCTCGCCCTGGACGGGAATCCCGTCCACGGCCTGTGCCCCAGGAAGGGCATAAGCCTGAACCGAACCGCCCGGAAGCCCGGGAGAAGGCCGAGCACGCGAAGCCGTAGTTGGCTCTTTGCCTCACTCGTCTTGTTCGCCTGGCTCGGGAGATCGGGGATGCCTTGAATGATGGTGGTACTCCTTCAGAATGAATGAATTTTCCGGGTCATCGCGAGGCGAATGGCTTTAAGTTGTTTTAAATTAAATAGATAAGTATGGTGTGGATGATGCTTGGGTAGTGTGTAGGGCTTCGGGCCGCGCCCGGAGTCCTCCTGGGAGAAGGACACATGAAAACCTATGCACTGCCCATGGTCATACTGCTGGGACTTTGCCCCTCGGCCGCTCAGGCCCAGGTGCGTGTGGGTGTTTTCCTTGGATTGCCGATCGTTCCGCGGTTGGAGATTGTGGCTCCTGGGATCCAGGTGGTTGCTGGCTTTCAGGAGGAAGTTTTCCTTCAGGGCGGCTGGTACTGGTGTCGCAGATCCGATGGTTGGTATCGAAGCCGCGATCATCAGTCCAGGTTCGCCTACGTGGAGTCTCGACGTGTCCCCAGGGGGCTGAGGCAGATGCCCGAAGGGCACTACCGGAATTGGCACCGAGAGAACCGGGGGGGCAATGACGGGCAGCATGACAGGGGCGGGCATGGACGCGGTCATGGGAATGATCATGAAGGACGCGGGGAGCACGGCCGTCGCTAGGTGCCTAGAGACACTGCCGCTTGATCCCGCAAGAATGTGTCCATGACTCGGTAGTAATCAGCCTCGACAAGGACGGCCCTCAATGCCCAAAAAGAATCGTTCTACCAAGCACCATATTGCTGCTGCCGAGCACCATCTCAACGCTGCTCGTCACCACTATATTGCCGCGATCCATCACGAGGCAGAGGCCTTCGAGAGTGGGAAGGAGGAAGGCAAGCTGGCCGACAAGTGCAGCCGCAAGGCCTGTGAGCGCAGTGCCAAGGCGAACTGTGCCATCCCACCCGCCGGCGGGGATTCCTCGAATGAGTAGGCTCCTCGACTTCTTCAGGCTCAACTCAGCCCTTCCTTTCTGGGGCTGATGTGTCTGTCATTGAAATCGTCAAGCTGACCAAGTCCTTCGGTGCCAGGACAGTCCTTTCCGATGTCAACCTTTCCGTGGAGAAGGGCGAAAGCATGGTGATCCTCGGTGGGAGCGGCTCCGGTAAGACGGTGCTGCTGCGCTGCATTATTGGCCTGATGCGACCGGAAATCGGGCATGTGTCCATCGATGGGAAGGTCATCAAGGACCTGAGCCGGGCTGAGCTTTTCGAGGAGCGCAAGCAGGTGGGCATGTGCTTTCAGATGGCTGCGCTCTTTGATTCCATGTCGGTGGCTGAAAATGTCGCCTTCCCCCTCAAGAGGCATACCCATTTGTCTCCATCGGAGATCGCCGATCGCGTGGAGGAGTGTCTCAATATGGTGGGACTCAAGGGGACCCAGTTGCAGAGGCCCTCGGCGTTGTCCGGGGGCATGAAACGGCGGGTCGGGTTTGCAAGGGCCATTGCGCTCCAGCCCAAGATTCTCCTTTTCGATGAGCCCACTACCGGCCTGGATCCCGTCATGACCGATGTCATCGGTCGGATCATCATGAACCTGAAAGCGACGCTGGGCATCACCAGCATCACGATCACTCACGATCTGAAAAGCGCCTTCGCCATTGCGGACCGCATCGCCCTCCTTTTCGAGGGGAAATGCCTCGCCGTGCAGGATCCCAAAGACTTCCGGGAGAACCCGGACGAAGTCATTCAGCAATTCCTCCGGGGCGAGGCCGATGGTCCATTCCTCCAGGACCCGCCTCCTCCGGCCATCACTCCGGCCCGCCAGGTCCTGGCTCCCGCCTGATCCGGTGGGCGAGTTCATAACAACCACTATCCGACTTGTCTGGGGGCATGACATGGATGAAAGAGCTGGTTTATGGGTAGATCACCGAAAGGCGATGATTGTGATCGTTTCGCCCCATGGCGAGGAGCTCCTTGAGATCCGGTCCAACGTGGATCGTCAGCAGGGACGGGTGGACGGTGTCCGGTCTCTGGAGCCCTTTGAGCCACAGTTGGTTTCCGCCGATGACAGCCAGGAGCGAAAATACGACGGACAGCTGAATCGGTATTTCGACCACATTATTGAGTCCATTCTTCATGTCCAGGATGTCCTGATCTTCGGGCCGGGGGAGGCCAAGGGTGAACTGAAGAAGCGTTTGGAACACGCCCATTTCAAAGGTCATATCCAATCGGTGGAAACGGCGGACAAGATGACACAGCCGCAGATTATCGCCAAGGTCCGGAGCCGATTCGAGAGCCCGATCGAGATGTGAGCTCAGCCTGTCTTTTGGGTGGTCAATTCTGTAAGTAAATTTGTGTGGCGCCGGGTTGATCGGCTGCCCCAAAGATTCAGGAGGGCAGCCGTGGGGCTTCAAGGGAAAGTTGCGCTGGTCACGGGTGCCGGGCAGGGGATAGGACGCGGCATTGCCTTGCGTCTGGCGCGGGATGGAGCGGACGTCGCTATTGTCGATTGGAAGCAGGATCGGCTGGCTACGGTGGCTGAAGAGATCTCGGCTTTGGGCCGCAGATCCGCCACGTTTACCGCTGATGTGAGTGACCGCAGGCAGGTTTGCGAGGCCGTCGAATACGCCGAGAGAGAACTCGGTGGTTTTGACATCATGGTGAACAATGCCGGCATCACCGAGGTCCAATTCCTTGCGGATGTCACGCCCGAGGAGGTTGACCGCATCTTCAGGATCAATGTCCAGAGTGTGCTCTGGGGTATTCAGTCTGCCGCAAGAGCCTTCAAGAGGCTTGGGCATGGTGGAAAAATAATAAATGCCTCTTCGATCGCTGGCCACGAAGGCTATGCCCTATTGGGGATCTACTCCGCAACCAAGTTCGCAGTGCGAGCTCTGACACAGGCTGCCGCCAAAGAGTTTGCGATGGATGGGATTACCGTCAATGCCTATTGTCCCGGGGTTGTGGGCACTGAAATGTGGGTGGAAATCGACCGGCGCATGGGGGAGTTGACCGGTGCTGGTACGGGGGCGGCCTACAAAAAGTTCGTTGATTCCATCGCTCTTGCCCGACCCGAAACGCCGGAGGATGTCGCAGCTTTCGTCTCCTTCCTTGCGGGTGAGGATTCGGACTACATGACGGGGCAGGCCCCCTTGATTGACGGGGGCATGGTATATCGCTGACGCACGGTGTGTGCAGTTTGTCTTGGGTGTCATAGGTCGATCTGTTTCGAGGTGGGGACATGGATTTAATCGTTTTTTCGAGGCCGTCTTTCTTTAAGAGTGTTTGGCCCCTGGTCCTCTTGTCAGTTGTATTGTTGCATCTAGGATGCTTGTGTCCAGTGATGCGCGGCGCTCCTCGATCTGAGCACCGGGAAGGAAGGGGCCGTCATGACGGTCAGGATCGCTATGTGGACCACGGCCCCGAGAGGGGTTCCGGCCACGAACGGCGGGCTGAAGACTGATGCATCGTGATTGCTCTGCTCGCCCACGAGGAGGGTGGTTCGGCTGAACTCCATCGAAGCCCTTGCGCGGGACTTGCCGGTGGATCTGGGCCAGAAGTTCCAATTTCCTTCGGTTGACCCTTCTGGAGATGGCCCATGAATCCCGCCGCCCTCAACGCCATCGTCGAGCCCTTGATCATGCAGACGCTTGTCTCTCCGGATCCGCTAAAGCTTCACCTTCCGGTCAATCCAGATGCTATTGGCACCCAGCTGGATGAGGCATCGGCTGCCATCCTGAACAAGGCCACTTCTGCCATCGATGCCTTTGCAGCAAACCTGCTGACGGCGGCGCAATCCCGGGAGGAAGCGGCAGTGTCATCCGCCGCCGCCCTTGCGCGGGAAACGGCTTCCAATGCCGCTCTTTTGGCCAGAGATGCCTCCGAAGATCCGAGTCTGGTGAGCTCCGGGGCCGTGATCGCAGAGGAGTCGGTGGCGATTCCAGAGCCTTTGCACCCCGCGGTTCCAGACAGCATGCCCTCCCTTCTGCCTGGGGCCTACCGGGCGCCATCAGCCTTCAAGCTGTTCTCTGCACCGTTCCGGAGCGGACTCTCGGGTTCCGGCGAGGCGGTGACCAAGGGAGTGCTTGCTGCAACGCCTGCGGCACCGTTGGCAGAATACGCCAATGGTCAGCCTTTCAATCCTGCTGGGCGCAGCGGGAGTTCTTCAGTGGCCGACAATCGCCAACATATTCTGCACGACACGGGCCTGCCACCCTTGGGGCCGCAGATTGTCTCCGGAAGTTTCGGGTCGGTCATCCGGCACTCTCTGGACATCCTGGCCTGATCTGCTTTGGGAAATACTCGGAAAACCCTGAATGAACATGGAGAAGCTCTGGTTGAAGATCCGATAAATGGCAGGGGTCCCCATGGGCACCCCCAGGCCCGTATCACTAATCGGCATTTCCACCTAAGCAACCGCTTTCTGTCCAGCAGGAACAGGACGGTGGACGACAGACTGGCCAAGGCCCTCCGTACCCAGGGGGGAATTCGTCGGGGGCTATACTCTTTGCCGGGAGTGTTTATGTTTGGACCCATGAGGCGTAAGGATCGTGAGCTTTCGTCGGCGGAGATTGAGGCCCTGCTGCGCGATGGCGAGTACGGTGTATTGACAGTGGTGGGGCGGAATGGATTTCCCCATCCGATCCCGATGAGCTATGTCTATCGGGAAGGTGAAATCTGGCTCCACGGCGCCAAGGAAGGGAGCAAGCTGGACGATATCCGCGCCGATTCCAGGGTGTCCTTTTGTGTGGTGGGACAGACGGAAGTGCTGCCGGAAAAGTTCTCCACCAGATACGCCAGCGTGATCCTCTACGGCACCGCGGAAGAGGTCCCTTTGGATCAGGCGCAACCCTGCCTGGTCGCTTTGCTGGAGAAGTATTCGCACGACCATATGGTGAAAGGCCTGGAATACATCCAGCGGGCGCAGGACAAGACCTGCGTGCTCCGCATCTTGGTTCAGCACATGACGGGGAAGGCCCGCCGGTAAAAAAAGGGAGGGTGGTCAGCACCCAGGACGAAGCGGAAGGGATAGAGGCTGCACAGGGCGAGCAGCCCAATCGCTTGTGACTCAAAGGAAATGTAACTCGCCGCTCCCACTATGCAATTCGGCGAGATTATTTGATCAACGCCCTCCCGCCTGCCTAGAATTGGATCCAACGAGGTTTTGCGATTTTTTCCAAGTTGGCATTTGTGGCATTAGTCAAATTTTCAACACTGCGATCCAAATTGGTGATCGGATTCATGTTGGTTGCATTGGTATGTATTTTGGTTGGTTTGCTAGGCATTTATGGACTTCGCAAACTGGCTGCCGAAAACGTCAGGCTGTACAACACCTCGACAGCACCCCTTGGTCAATTGACGACCATCACAAGTCGCTTTCAGAGAAATCGGCGACACCTTGTCATGATGGCGAGTGCCCCCGACCAGCAAGCAGCCAAGAATTGGTTTGATAAATATAAGAGTTTTGAGACCCAGATTGCTGATGTGATCACCCGCTTTGAGGAGGCAGAGAAGGGCTACCTGAACGAACCCCAGGCTCTGGCTGCAAGCAAGTCGCAATGCCGCCCGAATACATCCAAATCGCAGATAGGGGGCTTGACTCGAATCGTGCACATCACTAAGTTGCACCAACCCGATCAAAGGTGGCTGACATGAGACTTGGAGCAGCCTGCTATGGTCTCCTTAATCCATATCTCAGAGCAATCGCTATGGGGGATCTGGATGCTACGCTCGCTTGTTTTTCGCCAAAGATAGAATTCCAAGTTGCTGGAATGACCCCAGTGCTGACGGGCAAAGATGCCCTGCGGGACTACTACAGTATCCACTGGCAGTCCATCTCGGGTCGGGAGGCACGGCGAAGGGCTTGTTTTATGAATAATCTTGAAATCATCACTACCGCAGAGATCGAGGTCCTAATTCCAGAGAGGGGACCTGGGCTCTACGTCATCCCTATGGCTCAGCGGTTCGTTTTTGAGGACACAGGACTGATCTTAAGCCTTACTGACTATCTCAACTTCGATAGCGCTGTCCGCATTGACTTCATGTAATTCAGGCCAGGGGGTTGAGCCCAATAGCCGCCCTTGGGTTTGTCGGTTGCTCTGCCTCGACGGGACCCTGGTCGAATACACCGCAGGGTATCTGGCTCACCCTTGGTGCAAGAAAGGGCACTTTCTCTTGTGCCTGGAGGGGCGATTAGAGACGGAACTTGAGGATGGGCGGGTGTTCACCCTCACCCCCGGCATCAGCTACCAAGTCGCAGGCAACGCTGACGCTCATAGATCAAGAACCAACATTGGGGCAAAGCTGTACATCATCGACTGAGCTTGTCATCACCTCCTGCATTGCCACTTGTGGAATTGAATATTCAATTGGATCAGGAGGAGGGGGTAAGGGAGTCAGGGGCTGGAACTATTTGCTAACCTTTGGCTCTCTTTGGTTAAACCCAGACTTGCCTCTGCCTTGAGGGGGGAAATGTCTGAATCAAGACAATGCCAGTCCCGGTTCCTACTCCAACTGGCAGGGCGGAACAGTCTTCATGACCCTTGTGACCGCTCCGACCTCTGGATGGGTGCAGACCACCCCTGGGTATCCAGGATTCGGATTTGTGCGGCGGGGAACCCTTGCCCATACTTGAGTGGAAGCGTCAGGGCTTGCGAATCTCGGGAATGCCAACGGGCACAAGGCAAAACACGCTAAAATCGTTGCACCTCTATTGCACCTCCTGGGTTCAGAAGAGGGCGTTCCAGCCCCCAGGGCGGGGGGGCCAGATCCTTGATACGCCCATGGGCACACAAGAGAAAACCCCCGAAAACACAAGGTTCTCAGGGGCAATCTTCTGGAGCCAACTACAGGATTTGAACCTGCGACCTGCTGATTACGAATCAGCTGCTCTACCAACTGAGCTAAGTTGGCCCGCTCTCTTGAAATCTAGCAGGGATGGGGGCTTTGGGCAAGCTGGGAGAGGCCACGAACATCTCCGGC
>Ga0316613_10000267_pt1 | contig 52999 bp, 51 predicted proteins | sample OWC_soil_day10_C_2_FD_207647 | JGI IMG/M metagenome (GOLD analysis project Ga0316613, IMG submission 207647) | Wetland soil microbial communities from Old Woman Creek delta, Ohio, United States - OWC_soil_day10_CT_b | ecosystem: Environmental > Terrestrial > Soil > Wetlands | place: USA: Ohio...
AGCAGCGAGCCGACAAAAACAAATACGGTCATGCTTTTGCTCCTTCGCGTTTGACTTGTTCTTCGATTCCCTTTTCGACTTCGAGCGCTTCTTCCATGCCTTCTTCCTGAACGTCGATCAGTTCGTGTTCTTCGACCTGGCCGAGGAACAGACGCACCAGATTGGCCAGGCAGATCACGATGATCGCGGCGCCGGCCAGATAGCTGATGCCATAGACGTAGAGCATGCTGATCTGCATCACCGCCGAAGCGTTCTTCTCGATGATGTCGTGTTGCAGCCAGGTGCCGTAGAGCATATAGACGCTGCACACGGCCATGATCGCCTGGCTGATTCCCCAGCAGATCTTGCGGCCGAACACCGGCAGCGCGGCGACGACCATGTCGACACCGAGGTGCGAGTGCCGGCGCATGCCGACCACGGCGCCGACGAAGCACATCCAGACGAAGGCGAAGCGCGGCAGCTCTTCCGAGAGGTCGATGCCGCTATTCATCAGCAGCCGCATCATGACGTTGATGAAGACCAGCACAAACATCACCACCATGCAGGCGACCAGCGTGACTTCCAGCAGACGGTCAAATCCCTTGATCGCTGAGTGCACGAGTTGTTTCATATTCGGATTCCTTCACAGAGGAATGGGGTTTTGCCTTGAAATACGCCGCTCGGGCAGCGCAAAAAAAACCGGCCAGGGCGATCAGACGCTCTGGCCGGCGCGTGCGACTACTTTGCGGCGCGAACCTTGTCGATTTCGGCGTAGAACTCCTTGATGAAGTCTTCGCCGATTTGCGGCGCGAACTTGGTGACGACCGGCTTGACCTTGTCCTGGATCTTGGCCAGATCGGCCGGTGCAACCGCGTCGACCTTGACGCCGGCGGCGCCAAACTTGCCGATCACTTCCTTGTCGCCGGCGTCAAGCAACTGGCGCTGGAGGATCTTGGCTTCATCAGCGGCCTTCTGCACGCCCTGCTTGTCGGCGTCGGACAGGCCGTCCCAGAACTTCTTGGAAACGACCAGTGCGACCGGTGTGTAGACGTGGTTGGTCAGCGAGATGTACTTCTGCACTTCCTGCATCTTGTTGGCGTACATGTGCACCAGCGGATTTTCCTGGCCGTCGATGGCCTTGATTTCGAGCGCCGTGAACACTTCGGAGAAGGCCATCGGCACGGCGTTGGCGCCCAGCGTCTTCCAGGTTTCAAGCGCCACCGGGTTGGCCATCACGCGGATCTTGAGGCCGGCGATGTCTTCGAGCTTGGTGACCGGGTGCTTGCTGTTCGACAGGTTGCGAAAGCCCATACCGGTCCACATCAGACCGTGCACGCCAGTCGGCTCAATCATCGTAAAGATCTTCTTCGACGACGCGCCGTCGAGCAGCGCGTAGACTTCCTTGGTGTTGGCGAACATGAACGGCAGATCCCACACCTGGACTTCCTTGACGCGCGTCGAGAACGGCGCCAGCGTGCCGATGTAGAACTCCTGGGTACCGGCCTGAACGGCTTGCAGCATCTTTTCGTCACTGCCCAAAGTGGCGCTATGGAAGGCTTTGAGCTGAACGTTGTTGTTGGTGTATTTGGCGGTCAGTTCGACAAACTTGTTCATCGCCGCCGCTTGCGGATGGCTTTCCGGCATGGCGTGGCCGACCTTGCCAGTGACCGCCGCCAGTGCGCTTCCCGTCGCCAGCGCACCGAGTGCCAGCGCCACCACGATTTTCTTCAACATCGATTTTTTCATGTTTACCACTCCTTAAAAAATCCAGTAAAAAGTTACAGACGCTACACGATTGATACTGACTTTCTTGACCCGGGATTGATTTCCTGATCAGGCGAACCACTTGCTCTTGCTGCCGAGCCGGCAGGCTGCGGCTTGATCCTGGCGCGCACGGCGGTACGTACCACCATGTCATGACAGGCCTGTTCGGCGGCTTCCGGATTCTTACGCCGGACGGCGTCAAACAAATCACTGTGTTCCTTCATCGTCAGCTTCATGTGCTTGGCTTCCGAGATGAAGGTGTAGTCAAAAATCGCGCGCTGCAGCGCGCTGACGGCGCCGCTCAATTGTTGGATCACGACGTTGTGCGTCGCCAGCAGGATCGCTTTGTGAAAACGAATGTCTGCCTCCTGGAAGGCCAGCACGTTGTTTCGGTTGGCGACCATGTCGTTGTAACTCGCCTCGATGGCGACCAAGTCGACCGCTGTCGCGCGTTCTGCCGCCCAGCGCGTAATGGTCGGTTCGATCAGGCTGCGCACCTCGATCAGCGACGAGATCAGCTCGGGGTTGGTGCCTTTTTCGAGCGCCCACTCGAGCACGTCGGCGTCGAGGTAGTTCCATTGTTCGGTCGGCATGACGAACAGCCCGCGGTGCGGCTGGGCGTCGATCAGTTTCTTGGTCGACAGGACCTTGATCACTTCGCGCATGACATTGCGCGAGACCTCGAAACGCTCGCACAATTCAGCTTCCGACGGCAGCGCCGAGCCCGGCTCGAATTCGCCCTGCGCAATCTGCTTGCCAAACGATCGGGTCAGTCGGTCCGTCTTGGTCATTGTCGATCTCCGTGCGGTTAGCGCTGGACGCGTGCCGACCCGCCGCGCGCAAAGGCGCGAACTTCGTCGACGCTGGCCATGCTGATGTCTCCCGGGAAGGTCGTCAGCAAGGCGCCGTGCGCCCAGCCGAGCTTGAGCGCGTCGGCCGGCGCTTCGCCGGAGAGCAGGCCGTAGAAGAATCCCGAGGCGAAACCGTCGCCGCCGCCGATCCGGTCGTAGACGTCGAGCTCGGCGGTCGGGGCGGTATGTGTTTTTCCATTGACCCAGGCGACCGCGCTCCAGCTGTGGCGGTTGGTCGAATGCACCTCGCGCAGCGTGGTGGCGACGATCTTGATCTGCGGATGCTTGTCGATGACGCTGGCGATCATGCCGAAGAAGGCGCTGGGGTCGAGTTTCGATTTGGTCGACCCGGTGGCGACCTCCGGCCCGGGAATGCCCAGACTCTTCTGCAGGTCTTCTTCGTTGCCGACCAGCACGTCGACGTATTTGAGGATGCGGTCGAGCACGGCGACTGCGCGCGCTTCACCGCCGGCAACATTCCACAGCTTGGCGCGATAATTGAGGTCGAACGAGATCACGGCGCCGGCGGCCTTGGCCGCCTGCATGCCCTCGATGATGACTTCGGGCGTCGTTTGCGAGAGCGCCGCGAAAATGCCGCCGCTGTGGAACCAGCGAACACCGCCGCCAAAGATCTCGCGCCAGTTGAAATCGCCGGCCTTGAGCAGGCCGGCGGCTTCGTTCGAGCGGTTGTAGAAGACCACCGGCGCGCGCACGCCCTGGCCGCGATCGCTATAGACCGTCGCCATGTTCGGGCCGTTGACGCCGTTATGCTTGAAGTGTTTGTAGAAGGGCGTTACGCCCATCGCCTTGACGCTGCCGGCGATCAGTTCGCCGACCGGGTAGTCGGCCATGGCGCTGACGATGCCGGTCTTGAGACCGAAGCAATTCGACAGATTGGCCGCGCAGTTGAACTCGCCGCCACTGACGTGGATCTTGCATTCGCTGGCGTTGCGGAACGGTACGATGCCGCTATCCAGGCGATGTACGAGGGCGCCAACGGAGACAAAGTCGAGTGCCCCGGCGGCGGGGATGGCAAGTCCTGTACTCATTTTTTCCTCAATAGGTGGGGTGACATTCGGCGGGTCTCTTGAGCGGGCCGGCGGCGCGCTACTGCAGATGGCAGTCTGGCACTTGTCGTGGGGCAATGTCAAGGCAATTGTAGTACAATAGCCCCTAGGTTGTAGAGCAGTAATGCTAAGCCCCGTAGACAAAGGACATGGAAATGAATCAATCAGACCGCGCCATCATCAATCCCGAATTTTCCGGGTTGTCCGTCGATGAGCGTTCAAACCCCTATCGCAGTTGTATCCAGGGGCTGGCCAACGAGCCGATTACGGTGCAGTCGCTGCTTCGGCGCGCGCACGAGCTACTGCATGACGAGGCCGATTTCAGCGGGCTCGGAGACTATTCGCAGCGTGCCGTTGTCGATCGTCTGGTGGCCAACCGTCCGCGCATCTGCGTCATTCAGGGGTCGGCCGATCATCCGGCGCATCTTTTTGACCACGAGCATGCGCTGCGCGCTGCCGCGCGCATCTGGCAAAACGGCGGGGTGCCGTTCACCTTTGGCGTCCCGGTCATTTGCGACGGTACGGCGCAGAACAACATCGGGCAAAGCTATTCGATGGCCTCGCGCAATCACACGGCGACGGCGGTCAATATCAACTTCGAAGGGCACAGCTACCATGCGGCCTACGTCATTTCCGGCTGCGACAAGACGCCGACCGGAATCCTCTCCGGCCTGGCCGCCGCCGACCGTGCGCGGCGCGAACCCGAGCGTGGCACTGCGCCGGTCTGGGCGGTGTTCGTTCCAGCGCATGTGCTCAAGGGCGGCAGCATCCCGAAAAGTACGCGCCAGAAATTGCACGATATTCAAACGGCGGCGCGCGCCGTCGGTGATCCGCAACTGGCCGACGATATCGAGGAAAACTGCCGCTACATCCTGCAATGTTCGTCCGACGAGGCCTTCCTCGGTTTTCTTGAGCGCGCGATCGAGCTGGCGCTGATCAATCGGCCTGCCGCTGATCTGATCCTCAATGAACTGGCCGCGGCGACCTGCGACGACAAGGGCGGCATCTGCGCCTTCAACGGCAGCGGCAACTCGTCGCGCACGCTGGTTTCCGCGCTGGGCTTCGTTCCCGCCGAAGCCGAATTGCTCGTCGACGAGGCGCCGACGGCGCTGATCGCGCGCAACGTCGACCAGCTCTTCCGGCTGATCAACAAGCCCGAATACGCCGTTTGCGAAATCCTGGCGCGCAACTACGCCAACGCCATCCGCATCCACAACGCCACCGGCAGCTCGAGCAATCTGATGCTGCACATGCCTTGCGTGATGCGTCATGCGGGTTTCGATGTATCACTGTTCGATTACGAGAAGGTTCGCGACGCGCATCCGGTTCCCGACGTTTTCGCGCACAGCCTGACCGAGCAGCGCGATACCTTCGTGCTCGCACAACAGGCGCAGGCCGGCTTGCACCACGGCATCACCAGTCTCTACAAGGTGCTCAAGGATCTCGGCGTGCCGATGGACTGGGACGCGCCGACGATCAGCGGCAAGACCTGGGGCGAGCGCGTCGGCGAACTCGACGTCGCGGTCTCCGCCGAACTGCCGCAGGAGCGCTCGATCATTCGCATCAAGCCGATCCGCGACATTTCCGGGACCGACATCGTGCGCGGAAACTTTTTTTCGTCATGCACGCTCAAGGTCGCGGGAATGTCGACCGACTCGTACCAGCGCTTTGACGGCCGCGTTTTCCTGGTGCGTTACTACGAGAACGAAATGGAGTGCACGCAGGAACTGCGCTCGAGCAGTCTGGTTGAGCTATTGAGTCGCATGCCGGCGCTGACGCCCGAAGTGTTGGCCGCGTTCCGCCAGGTCAACGGCGCGCCGGCCGATGAAGACGCGTTGGCGATGGTCAATAGCGGCACGCTGGCCTTCGCCTTCGTCATCGCCGGGCAGGGGCCGCGTGCCTTCGGCATGCCCGAGATGTTCGCGCCGAGCCAGTACCTGCGCCACCACGGCGTCGTCGAGCGGACGTCGATCATGATGACCGACGGGCGCTATTCAGGCGTCACCAAAGGCGCCTGCGTCGGTCACGTGGTTCCCGAGGCCTTCGACGGCGGTGGCATCGGCGCGCTCGCCGACGGCGATCTGCTGTGGGTTCGCCTGTCTGAAAAGCGAATCGACCTGCTCGACAAGCCGGCGTTTCTGCGCGGCGAGATCGTCGCCCCTGCCACCGCCGCTTTTGACGATCGCAGCGAACTCGTCGCGCGCCGCCTGGCCAAGATCGAAAAGCGCCAGTACCAGATCGCCGCGTGCAGCGTTCTCGACAACGTGAGCAACGCCGAGTTCGGCGTCGTTCCGCTGGCGGTGAATCGACGAGCGACCTTGCGCTGGCCTGTGACGCGCTGACCCGGAAGGGGCGAATTCATTCGCCCTGTTTTGATTTGCTTGCAAAATTTCTATTGATTGCCTGTTACATCATACGTATGATGTAACAAATTCCAGTGGAAACTGCCATGAAAACGCTGCACCGCCGTACCCTGCACCAGCTCGGCGAGGAAATTTGTCTGGGTCACTACCAGCCGGGAGACGTGCTGCCCGCCGAGCCCATTCTTGGCGAGCGCCTCGGCGTCAGCCGTATCGTGGTGCGCGAAGTCATCAAATCGCTGGCGTCCAAAGGCATGCTCGAGGTTCGCCGAAAAACCGGCACCGTCGTTCTTGAACCGCGCTGCTGGAGTCTGTTCGATCCGGATGTCATCGCCTGGCGCGCCAACACGGCGACGATGAACGAGAGCATGGCCAAGGAGTTGATGGAGCTGCGCAGCATCGTCGAGCCGGCCGCCTGCCGTTTTGCCGCGCAGCGCATCACCGACGAGGAGAAGTGCGCTCTGCGCGCGGCGCTCGACGCCATGCAGCGCGCGATCGACGGCGACGGCGATTACGTCGCCGCCGACCTCGCTTTTCACACAGTGATTCTCAAGGCCTGCCGCAACCAGTTCGTTCAACAAATGCAGAGTGCCTTGGCCGCCATTTTGCATACCAGCTTCGAAATCGTTTCCACCACGCCTGGCGGTCCGGCGCGTTCGCTACCGATGCACCAGGCGCTCTGTGAGGCCATCGCGCAAGGCCAGCCCGATGCCGCCGAGCGCGCGGCGCGAACCATCATCGATCAGGCCGAGCATGACCTGCAGCAGCGTCTGGCAGGAAGCGCTACGGCCCAAGCCGAATCGTCATCGTCAAAAACCGTACCAGGAGAATAAGGAATGTCAGCACTATTTGATTTGACCGGCCGCACCGCGCTGATCACCGGATCGGTTCGCGGCATCGGTTACGCGCTCGCCGAGGGGCTCGCCGCCGAAGGCGCCAGCGTCGTCGTCAATAGTCGGCAGCAGCTTGCCGTCGATGAGGCGGTGTGCAAGCTCAAGGCCAAGGGCTACGCGGCGCGCGGCCTGGCGTTCGACGTCGCCGACGAAGCGGCGGTGATCGCCGCCTTCGCGCAGCTCGATCGCGACGGCGTTGAGATCGACATCCTGATCAACAACGCCGGAATCCAGTTTCGCAAGCCGATGGTCGAGCTCGAACTCAAGGACTGGCAGCGCGTGATCGACACCAACCTGACCAGCGCCTTCATCGTCGGCAGGGAAGCCGCGAAGCGCATGATTGCGCGCCAGCGCGGCGGCAAGATCATCAACATCGGTTCGCTGACCAGCGAGGCGGGGCGCGCGACGGTCGCCCCCTACACTGCCGCCAAGGGCGGCATCAAGATGCTGTCGCGCGCGATGGCCGCCGAATGGGCGCAGTACGACATCCAGGCCAACTCGATCGGCCCAGGCTACATTCTGACCGACATGAACGAGGCGCTGGTCAATAACGTCGAGTTCGACGCCTGGGTCAAGAGCAGCAATCCGGCCAAGCGCTGGGGCCGGCCCGACGAGTTGGTCGGCACGGCGGTCTATCTGGCGTCGGCGGCGTCGAGCTACGTCAATGGCCAGATCATCTACGTCGATGGCGGCTGGCTGTCGGTTCTTTAAATAAGGGAGATAAAAATGGAAGCACTGGCTTGTGTATTGCACGCAGAAAAGGATTTACGCATCGAAACCGTTGCGGTTGCGCCAATGAACGACGATCAGGTTCGCGTTCGCATCGGCGCCGGTGGGATCTGCGGCTCCGATCTGCACTATTACCTGCACGGCGGCTTTGGCGTCGTTCGTGTCAAGCAGCCGATCGTTCTCGGTCACGAAGTGGCGGGAACGGTCGAGGCGGTTGGCGCCAACGTCACCCGCGTCAAGCCGGGCGACCGCATTGCGCTCAACCCGAGCCGTCCGTGCGGCAAGTGCAAATTCTGCTTGGCCGGCGAGCAGCAGCACTGTACCGACATGTGGTTCTACGGTAGCGCGATGCGCACGCCGCACAGTCAGGGCGCATTCCGCGAAATGATCGTGGTCGAGGAATTCCAGTGCGAACCGGTCGGCGATACCGTTTCGCTCGGTGAAGCAGCGTGCTGCGAACCCCTGTCGGTCGCTCTGCACGCGGTCACCCAGGCCGGCTCGCTGGCCGGCAAGCGCGTACTGGTGACCGGTTCGGGACCGATCGGTGCGCTGGTCGTCGCCGCCGCGCGTTTTGCCGGAGCGCTCGAAGTCGTCGCCACCGACCTGCACGACGCCGCGCTCAAAAAAGCGATCGAGATGGGCGCCACGCGCACCGTCAATGTTTCGATCGAACCCGGCCTCAAAGCCGAAGAGTTTACCGCCGACAAAGGCTATTTCGACGTCGCCATCGAATGCACTGGCGCCGCAGCGGTATTGAAGGACGTCATCCCGGCGCTGCGTCCGCGCGGAACGATCGTCCAGGTCGGCGTCGCCGGCGAAGTGCCGATTCCGATCAACGCCATTGTCGGCAAGGAAATCAATCTGCGCGGCGCCTTCCGCTTCCACGGCGAATACGCGCTGGCGGCGCGTCTGATCAAGGACGGACGAATCAACGTCAAGCCGATCATCACCGCCACGCTGCCGATTGCGCGCGCCGTCGAGGCCTTCGAACTGGCCGCCGATCGGCGTGCGCAGATGAAAGTGCAACTGACGTTCTGAGCGAGCACGCAACTTTCCAAATAGGTGAACAATTGGCCACACTGATTACGGATGTGAAAGTCATCCTCACGGCGCCGGAAGGGATCAACCTCATCGTCGTCAAGGTCGAAACCAACCACGACGGCCTCTACGGCCTGGGTTGCGCGACCTTTGCCTATCGCCATCTGGCCGTCAAATGCCTGGTCGAGGACTACCTCAAGCCCTTGCTGATCGGCCGTGACGCCGAGGCGATCGAGGAGCTATGGCAGCTGATGAATCAGAACGCCTACTGGCGCAACGGGCCGATCGAGAACAACGCCATTTCAGGCGTCGATATGGCGCTCTGGGACATCAAGGGCAAGCTGGCCAATATGCCCTTGTATCAGCTGTTCGGCGGCAAGGTTCGCGAGGGCGTACCGATCTATCGCCACGCCGACGGCCGCGATCTCGCCGAACTGTGCGACAACATCGCCCGCTATCGCGAACAAGGCATCACGCACATCCGCTGCCAGAGCGGCGGCTACGGTGGTGGTGGCTACGGCAAGGCGCCGGCCGGAGCACCGGTCGGCGCGTCCGACGGGATCTACCTCGACAGCAAAAAGTACATGCGCGATACGCTCAAATTGTTCGACGGAATTCGCAGCAGCATCGGTTTCGACGTCGAGCTGTGCCACGACGTACACGAACGCTTGAAACCGGTCGAGGCGATCAAGTTCGCCTGCGCGCTCGAGCCTTACGAGCTCTTTTTCCTCGAAGACGCGATTGCCCTGGAAGACGGCGAATGGCTGCGTCAGCTGCGCGCCAAGACGACGATTCCGCTGGCGCAGGGCGAACTGTTCAACAATCCGTACGAGTGGAAATTCCTGATCAGCGAGCGGCTGATCGATTTCATCCGCGTTCACCTCTCGCAGATCGGTGGCATCACGCCTGGCCGGAAGCTGCAGATTTTCGCCGAGCAATTTGGTGTCAGAACCGCCTGGCATGGCCCGGGCGACATGTCGCCGTTGGCCCACGCGGCCAACATCCATATCGATCTGGCGGCGAGAAATTTTGGCGTCCAGGAATGGTCGGGAACCGAGCCGCCCAATTTCGTGATCCAGGAACTCAAGGGGCCGAGGGAAGCGCTGCTCGACGTTTTCCCGGGGCTGCCGGAATTTCGCAACGGCTATGTCTATGCCAACGACAAGCCGGGGCTGGGCGTAGACCTCAACGAAGACGAGGCTTTGAAATACCCGTGTGAGAACAGCGTGACGCGTTGGACGCAGACGCGCCTCATCGACGGGACGCTGCAAACCCCATGATTTTCAAGAATTGAACGTGGTCCGAATAATCTAAAGGAGAGATGGTCATGAAGAAGTCGGCATTAAAGCGAGTCGTACTGGCGCTGGCATTGGGCGCCGTGGTTTCCGGAAGCGCCTTGGCGGCCGTCACGGCACGGCTTGGCCACGCCATGCCGGAGAGTCACCCGCAAGCGATGGCAATGAGCAAGTTCGCCGAGCTGGCGGGCAAGTACACCAACAACAACGTGCAGATCAAGTCCTTCCACAGCGCCACCTTGGGGAGCGACGAGAAGATGCTGCAGGCCGTTCAGGCCGGCACTCAGGAGTTCTACATCGGCACGTTGGCGCCGTTCTCGACGCGCGTCAAGGAAGTCCAGGTGTGGGATCTGCCGTTCATGTTCTCCAACACCAAGGAAGTCTACGCACTGCTCGACGGCGCCTCTTCGAAGAAGATCTTCCAGATGATCGAGCCGACCGGCGTGCACGGCCTGATGTGGACCGGAATGGGCTTCCGCAACCTGTCGAACAGCAAGCGCCCGGTCACCAAGCTCGAAGACATCGCCGGCCTCAAGCTGCGCGTGATGACCAACCCGGTGGCGCTCGAAACCTGGAAGACGTTGGGCGCCAACGCCGTGCCGATGGCTTTCTCCGAAGTGTTCACGGCGCTTGAAATCAAGGCCATCGACGGCCAGGAAAATCCGCTGCTGCACATGTACGCCAACAAGATGCAGGAAGTACAGAAGTACATTTCGTTGACCAACCACGTCTATACGCCGGTCGCGCTGGTCGTCTCCAAGAAGTTCTGGGACGGCCTGTCCGACGCCGACAAGCAGGGCGTGCAGAAGGCCGCCGACGAAGCCAAGATCCTGCAGCGTCAGTTGCTCGACGCGGGCGACAAGGACGTGATCGCCAAATTCGGCGAGGCCGGCGTAAAGGTCGACGCCATTGCGCCGGCCGACCTCGCCAAGATCCAGGACAAGGTCAAACCGGTCGTCACCAAGTTCGCACCGCAGATCGGCGAGGCCTTCATCAAAGAGTTCTACGCCGAAATCGACAAGGTTCGCGCCGCCAAGTAATTCCCTCCGCTTCAGCAAAGGGCTGAGCATCGCCCTTCTTGTGACGCCATCGGCTTGATCGATGGCGTCGGGGGCTCCTGTGCGCAAAAAACACCGAAACACCTTACTTCTAAAGGAATAAGGACATGAAACAGCTACTGCAATCGGCGATCAAGGGATTCGACCGGCTGCTCGAAATCCTTCTGGTCGTCTGCATGGTCGTGATGTTCATTTTTGTTTTCATCAACGTCGTGTTGCGGCTCGGATTCAACAGCGGGATCGACATCTCGGAAGAATTGCCACGTTTCGCCTTCGTCTGGATGTGCTTCATCGGCGGCGTCGTCGGCATGCGCCGGCACTCGCACCTGGGCGTCGACATGGTCGTCGCCGCACTGCCGGTGTTCGGCCGCAAGATCTGCTGGGGAATCAGCCAGGCGATCATGGCCGTGTGCAGCGTGTACATCCTCTACGGCACCTGGCTGCAGCACGACATCATCGAGCAGAACGCTTCGGCGGTGATGCAGGTCAGCATGCTCTACGTCTATGGCATCAGCTATCTGGCCGGCGCCGCGATCATCGTGATCTGCGTGGTCAACCTCGTTCGCCTGTTTCTCGGCTTGGTAGAAGAAAGCGAGCTGATCGACGTGCTGGAGGAAGGCATGGAAGACGCAATCGAAATCGAAAGCGAAATTGCCGAGCAGGCGACGCATAAAGGAGCAAAAGCATGACCGTTCTCGTTTTTGTAGGCTCACTGCTGGCGCTGATGGCGCTCGGCATGCCGGTCGCCTTCGCGCTGATCGGCTGCGGCATCACCATGATGTATTTCATGGGAATGACCGATCCGCAGATCGTCATCCAGAATATGTGGGACGGCGCCAACAGCTTCCCGCTCTTGGCCGTTCCCTTCTTCATGCTGGCCGGCGAGTTCATGAACGCCGGCGGCATGACGCGGCGCATCATCACCATGGCCATGGCCTGGGTCGGCCACATCCGCGGCGGCTTGGGCTATGTCGCGGTGATGGCGGCGATCGTCATGGCTTCGCTGTCGGGTTCGGCGGCGGCCGACACCGCGGCGCTCGCTTCGGTGCTGGTGCCGATGATGCGCAAGGCCGGTTACGACGTCAATCGTTCGTGCGGGCTGATTTCCTGCGGCGGCGTCATTGCGCCGGTGATCCCGCCGTCGATCGGCTTCATCCTGTTCGGCGTCACCGGCGGCGTCTCGATCACCAAGCTGTTCATCGCCGGTATCGTTCCGGGCGTGATGATGGGCCTGGCGATCATGCTCGCCTGGCACTGGTGCACCAAGCACGACGACATGAAGGTCGAGCCCAAATTCACCTTGCGCCAGCGCCTCAAGGAAACGCGCGACGCCGCCTGGGCGCTGGTGTTGCCGGTGGTGATCATCGGCGGCCTCAAGGGCGGCATGTTCACGCCGACCGAAGCGGCGGTCGTCGCCGCCGCCTATTCGATGTTCGCGGGACTCTTCATCTACAAGGAAATCAAGTTCAAGGAGATGTTCGGCTTGTTCCTGCGCGCTGCGGAAACGACCGGCGTAATCATGTTCCTGGTCGCCGCGGCGGGTGTCTCGGCGTGGCTGATCACCGCCGCCGACATCCCGGCGCAGCTTGCCGACATGGTCGCGCCGTTCATGGGCAACAAGATGATGATGACCTTCGTGTTGATGATGCTGGTGTTGATCGTCGGTACCGCGCTCGACATGACGCCGACCATCCTGATCATGACGCCGGTGCTGATGCCGGTCTTGAAGCAGGCGGGAATCGACCCGGTCTACTTCGGCGTGCTGTTCATCATGAACAACGCCATCGGCCTGGTGACGCCGCCGGTCGGCACGGTGCTCAACGTCGTCTGCGGCGTGGCGCGAATTCCGATGAGCGGCGCCATCCGCGGCGTCGTCCCGTTCATGATCGCGCAGACCATCGTGATGTTCCTGCTCGTCGCTTTTCCCGAGATCATCATGCTGCCGCTGCAGTGGATGACGCGCTGAGTTTCTTCCCGAGAACGTTCTGCTGCACCCGCTTATCGCGTCGATCAGACGTGTTTTTGATAGGAGAATTTCATGAAAGCAATGTCGTTCCGTTGTCTCACCAAACCCCTGGCGACCGTGTTGGGAAGCGCCTGCCTGCTGCTGTCGAGTCATGCCCTGGCACTTGACGTTCGCCTTGGGCACGGGTTTACCGAACAACACCCGCGCGGCCAGGCGATGATCCGTTTCGCCAGCGAAGTCGACAAGGCAACCAATGGTCAGGTCAAGATCAAGGTCTTTGCCAACTCGGTGCTCGGTTCCGAGGAAAAAATGCTGCAGGCGATCCAGGGGGGCGTGCAGGAGTTCTATCTGGGGTCGCTGGTCCCCTTCTCGGTGCGCAAGAAAGAACTGCAGATTTTCGACTTCCCATTCATTTTCGCCAACGATAGTGAAGTGGCCAAAGTGCTCGACGGCCCGGTCGGGCAGAAGATGCTCGATGACCTCGGCGATACCGGCGCGATTGGCCTGACCTGGGCCGGCGGCGCCTTCCGCAATATCGCCAATGGCAAGCGTCCGATCAACAAGTTCGAGGATCTCAAGGGGCTCAAGATTCGCGTGATGCAAAGCCCGGTGGCGATCGAGAGCTTCAAGGCAATGGGAATCAACGCCACGCCGATGGCTTATGCGGAAGTGTTTACCGCGCTGGAGATCCACGCGCTCGACGGTCTTGAGCATCCTCCGGTGGATATGTTCCAGAACAAGATCTACGAGGTCCAGAAGTACCTGGCGATCACCAACCACGTCTATACGCCGGTGGCGCTGGTTGTTTCCAACAAATGGTTCTCCGCTTTGCCGGCGGATCAGCAGGCGGGAATCAGAAAAGCGGCGGCCATCGCGCGCGATTTTGAACGCTCCGAGGAAATTCGCCAGGCCAAGGAAGCCGTCGATAAGCTCAAGGCCAACGGCATGGCCGTCACCGAGCTGTCGCCGCAGGAACTCGACAAGATGCGCGCAGCGGTGCGTCCTGTGATTGAAAAATTCTCGACGAGCATCGGTGCCGACTTCGTCAAGCGTTTCTATGCCGAGGTCGACAAGGTCCGCAAGGTGTCAAAGTAAGCACTAGGTCCTGATCGCGGCGTCAAGCCGCGATCGGCCGCCGCCGATCAGCGCAGAATCAGATTGTCGCGGTGGACGATTTCAGGCTCGTCGAGATAGCCGAGGATCGCTTCGATATCCTGGCTGGCGTGGCGCGCAATCCGGCGCGCGTCGCTGCTGCTGTAGTTGGAGAGGCCGCGCGCGACCTCGACACCATCTGGCGACAGGCAGGCGACCGCGGCGCCGCGTTCGAATTCGCCCTGAACCTCGACCACGCCGATCGGCAGCAGGCTTTTGCCGGCGTTCAGCGCGGCGACCGCGCCTTCGTCGAGCAGCAGTTGGCCGGCCAGCAGCAGGTGGTCGGCGAGCCATTGCTTGCGCGCGTTGAGCGGCGCGGTTTCGGAGACGAGCAGGGTGCCCACCGCTTCGCCGCGTGCCAGGCGCATCATGACGTCCGGCTCGCGCCCGCTGGCAATCACGGTATGCGTTCCGCTGCTCGCCGCGCGTTTGGCGGCGATCACCTTGGTGATCATTCCACCGCTGCCGTATTGCGTTCCGACGCCGCCGGCCATCGCTTCGAGCGCCGGGTCGCCGGCGCGTGCTTCGGAAATCAGCGTCGCGGCCGGATCCTTGCGCGGGTCGGCGGTGAATAGCCCGGGTTGGTCGGTGAGAATGACCAGGCAGTCGGCGTCGATCAGATTGGCGACCAGCGCGCCGAGCGTGTCGTTGTCGCCGAACTTGATTTCGTCGGTGATCACCGTGTCGTTCTCGTTGATGATCGGCACCACGCCGAGTTCGAGCAGCGTGGAGAGCGTCGAGCGCGCGTTGAGGTAGCGCTTGCGGTCGGCGAGGTCGTCGTGGGTCAGCAGAATCTGCGCGGTGTGCAGCCCGTGGCTGCCGAAGGCGCTCTCGTAGACCTGGGCCAGCCCCATTTGGCCGACGGCTGCGCAGGCCTGCAGTTCATGGACGGCGCGCGGGCGCTTGCTCCAGCCCAGGCGCTGCATGCCGCAGGCGATGGCGCCCGAGGAGACCAGTACGACCTGCCGGCCGCTCTGCCGCAGTTGCGCAATCTGCTTCGCCCATTCGTCGATGGCGGCCAGATCGAGGCCCTGACCATTGTTGGTGACGAGAGCTGAGCCTACCTTGATGACAAGTCGTTTCGCTTCGGCAATGCGGGTCGGGGTCATGGCTACTAGTCTATTTTGGCAGAATGATGATAAATAACCGTTCGGCCTGAGCTTGTCGAAGGCCAGTGATGGCGAGCGGCAGCGGTTCGACAAGCTCACCGCGAGCGGTATGGCTTTTTACGCAACGAACTACTCGGTGTCGGCACCACTTTCTGAATCGTCGAGAAAGTGCTCGTCAAGTGCGGCATCGTTCATTGGCAGCGGTGGCGCCAGGCTGTCGAGTGCTTCCTGCAGCTTGTAGATCACCGGGCGGCAGCCTTCGCCGTTGATCGCGCTGATCTGAAAAACGGGCGTGTCGGCGTCTGCGGCATAGGCCTTGAGAAAATCGGCGACGCGCTGTTCGCGCTCATCCTCGGGGATCAGGTCGAGCTTGTTGAGAATCAGCCAGCGCGGTTTGGCGGCGAGCTCGGGGCTGTACTTCTCGAGTTCGCCGACGATCGCCTTGGCGTCATGCACCGGGTCGGCGTCGGGGTCGGGCGGCGCCAGGTCGACGATGTGCAGCAACACGCGCGTTCGCGCCAGGTGCTTGAGAAAGCGGATTCCCAGGCCGGCGCCTTCGGCGGCGCCTTCGATCAGCCCGGGAACGTCGGCGATCACGAAGCTCTTGTTCTCGCTGACGCGAACGACGCCGAGGTTCGGGTGCATGGTCGTGAACGGGTAATCGGCAACCTTCGGTCGCGCCGCCGAAACGGCGCGGATGAAGGTGCTCTTGCCGGCATTGGGCAGGCCGAGCAGGCCGACGTCGGCGAGCACGCGCAGTTCCATACGCAGGTCGCGCTCTTCGCCGGGTTCGCCCTTGGTGAATTGGCGCGGCGCACGGTTGATGCTCGACTTGAAATGGATGTTGCCGAGGCCGCCGCGACCGCCCTTGGCGATCAGTACCTTCTTGCCGTCGACGTCGAGGTCGGCGACGATCTGCTCGCTATTGACGTCGGCGATCACCGTGCCGACCGGGACGTGCAGCGTGATGTCGTCGCCGCCCTTGCCGTAACAGTCGCTCGATGCGCCGTTGCCGCCGCGCGGTGCAAGGAATTTTCGCGAGTAGCGGAATTCGATCAGCGTGTTGAGGTTGCGGTCGGCGACCACATAGACATTGCCGCCGCGTCCGCCGTCGCCGCCATTGGGGCCGCCCTCGGGCTCGTATTTCTCGCGCCGGAACGTCGCCGCGCCGTTGCCGCCGTCGCCGGCTGCAACGTAGATCTTGGCTTCGTCGATGAATTTCATGGGGCGGTCCCGTCGTGAATCGTGTGAATTCGGTCTGAAAAATTAAAAAGCCCTACCACCAGGATAGGGCTTTTGGGGTGCCTTGCGGTGTGATCAGGCAGCAACCGGCGCGATGCTGATCGTGCGCCGGCGCCTGGGGCCTCGGATGGTGAATTGGACCAGGCCTTCGACCAGGGCGAACAAGGTGTGATCCTTGCCCATGCCGACGTTCTCACCCGGGTGGAACTCGGTACCGCGCTGGCGAATGATGATGTTGCCCGGGACCACCAGCTGGCCGCCGTAGCGCTTTACGCCGAGGCGCTTCGATTCAGAGTCGCGACCGTTACGGACACTGCCGCCTGCTTTTTTGTGTGCCATGAGTCAGTTTCCTTTCGGTTAGGCCGCGACGATGTCGTCGATGCGGATTTCGGTGTAGTTTTGACGATGGCCCTGATGCTTCTGATAATGCTTGCGACGACGCATTTTGAAGATCATGACCTTGTCGTGACGGCCTTGTGAAAGCACAGTCGCCTTGACGGTCGCTCCAGCCAGGAAGGGCGTGCCGATTTGTACGGACTCGCCTTCGCCAACCATGAGAATCTGGTCAAGGGTGATTTCTGTGCCAACGTCTGCCGGTATCTGTTCTATTTTCAATTTTTCGCCGGTGACAACGCGATATTGCTTGCCCCCGGTTTTTATGACCGCATGCATTGTTGGAACTCCAAAGAACAAAGTGTTGAGAAGAACCGCGCATTATACGGAAATTTCTTTCCAAGTCAAAGGGTTCGCGCAGCAGTGGCGTCGGGCCCCGGCGCCGTCCGCTAGCCCGCTGCGCGCGCAGGCCGTGCCTTGGGACGGCGGGGCGGCCGGCGTCCTGGCGGTTTTTTGCGCAAGATCCGGCCGGATCGTTTGTCGCTCCAGCGTTTGCCTTGACTGAGCAAGGGTACAGCGCATAGCATTAACGGATTTTTCGAAGGTGCTCTACGGTGAAGCTGGAACAGCTCGACAACCTGATTGGCCCTGACATGAAGGCCGTTGACGCGGTGATTCGTTCGCGTCTTCATTCCGATGTGGCGCTGGTGCAGCAGGTCGCCGAGTACATCATCAACGCCGGTGGCAAGCGCCTGCGCCCCTCGCTGGTGCTGCTTGCAGCCGGCGCGCTCGGTTATCGCGGTACGCAGCACCATGAGCTTGCCGCCATTGTCGAGCTGATCCATACGTCGACGCTGTTGCACGACGACGTGGTCGACGAATCCGATCTGCGGCGCGGCCGTGAAACCGCCAATGCGCTGTTCGGCAACGCCGCCAGCGTGCTGGTCGGCGACTTTCTGTATTCACGAACTTTCCAGATGATGGTCGACGTCGGCGACATGCGCGTGATGCGCGTGCTGTCGGACGCGACCAATATCATCGCCGAAGGCGAAGTGCTGCAGCTGATGAACTGCCACGATGCAAACGTCGATGAGGCGCGTTATCTGCAGGTGATCCGCTACAAGACCGCCAAATTGTTCGAGGCCGCGGCGCAAATCGGCGCGATCATCGGCGGCGCTTCGCATCAGGTCGAGCAGCGTCTGGCCGAGTACGGCATGCATCTGGGAACCGCCTTCCAGCTGATCGACGATGTGCTCGATTACTCGGGCGCCGAGGTCGAGACCGGCAAGCATCTTGGCGACGATCTGGCCGAGGGCAAGCCGACGCTGCCGCTGATCTACGTGATGCAGCACGGCACCGCCGAGCAGGCCGCCTGCGTTCGCCTGGCGATCGAGAACGGCGGTCGCGACGACTTCCTGGCGGTGCTGGCGGCGATCCGCGAAACCGGCGCGCTCGAGCACGCCAAAATGCAGGCGAAAGCCGAAGCCGATCTGGCAGCGAATGCAATTGTTGCGTTACCTGCTTCCCCATACAAGGATTCTTTGTTAGAATTGCCGCTCTTCGCGGTTGCTAGGTCTTTTTAGCGCCTCGTAGTTTCGGTCGGGGCGTAGCTCAGCCTGGTAGAGTACTGCGTTCGGGACGCAGGAGTCGGAGGTTCGAATCCTCTCGCCCCGACCACATTTACAAGCAGTGAAATAAAGGATTTGGCAAATTGCCCAGTCCTTTTTTTTCGTCCACAAATCGGCACGGCTTTTCGCTATGATGGCTTTCGCCGTCTTTAGGCGAAGGCCTGCTCTCCTCGGCACAGAGCAGCTTTCCGTCCATTCCCTGGTGCCTGAAGAAAGTCCGCAATGTCGCTGGTATTGACCGAAAAAAGAGATACGACGGGCATCATCACGCTCAACAACATTGCCAAGCGCAATGCGCTGAGCGAAGCCTTGATCAGTGAAATCACGGCGGCCTTGAATGGCTTTCGCGCCTTGAATATCCGTGCGGTGGTGTTGCGCGCGCCGCCCGGCGTCAAGGTCTGGTCGGCGGGGCACGACATCTCCGAGTTGCCCGACCGCGGCCGCGATCCGCTGGGCTTCAACGATCCGCTGCGCATCCTGATTCGCGCCATTCAGGAATTTCCGGCGCCGGTCATCGCACTGATCGAAGGCGGCGTCTGGGGCGGCGGCTGCGAAGTGGCGATGGCTTGCGACATGCTGGTCGCCACGCCCGAAGCGACGTTTGCCATTACGCCAGCGAAACTCGGCATTCCCTACAACCTGGGCGGGGTGCTCACGCTGCTCAACATGATTCCCCTGCCGGTGGCCAAGGAAATGCTATTCACGGCGCAGCCGATTCCAGCCGAGCAGGCGCTCAATCTGGGAATCATCAACTACATCCAGCCGGCGGCGCAGATCGAGGCCTTCGTCTTGGCGATGACGGCACGCATCAGCGCCAACTCGCCGCTGAGCATCGCGGTGATGAAGGAAGAATTGCGCCTGCTGTCGAGTGCCCATGCGATTTCCCCTGAGCTCTTCGAGCGGATGCAGGGCGCGCGCCGTATCGTCTATGACAGCGATGACTACCAGGAGGGGCTCGACGCCTTCCGCGCCAAGCGCCAGCCGCAGTTCTCCGGGAAGTAGCGCCTGCCGGGCGCCTAGCGCCCAGTTCGGGCGAGGTAGCGCTTGCGCCAGAACAGCACGCCCAGGCAGAGCGCGATGCTGGTCATGGTGCCCATTGCCCACCAGAATCCGAGGTGCTGGTGGATCAGCGGAATGAAGTCGAAGTTCATGCCAAAGATCGCGGCGATCAGGTTGAGCGGCAGGAAAATCGCGGTCAGCGCGGTCAGCGTGCGCATGATGTCGTTGGTGCGCTGACCCTGGGCGTTGAAATGCATCTGCACCGAGCTTTCGACGCTCTGCTCCAGGCGACGGACGTGGTGCACGACGCGCTCGATGTGCTCCTGGACGTCGCGACTGCGCACGCTGAGCAGGTCTCGCTCGCGTTGTGCTTGCGCGGTCGGCGGTTCGGGCCAGGTCTTGATGGCGTCGATCCAGTCCTGGATCGCGGTGCGCTGGTCTTCGCAGATTTCGTCGAGGTAATGCAGCGTCAGGCGTGCGTCGAGCAGCGTCGCCCAGTCATTGAAGCGGCTCTTGGGGTCGAGTAGCCGGGATTGCCAATGGTCGAGCTGATGGGTCAACTCGCGGCGCAATTCGAGAAAGCCATCGACCATCTGGTTGATGATGCGCAGCATCAGGTCGGCCGGACAGGTCGGCAGGCGGGCGCCGGCCGCCCGCGATTCGGCTGAGGCGGCGACGAAGAGCTTGGCGGCGTAGGCGTCGCGGATCGCGCACTCGCTCGGATGAACAGTCAGCAGCACATGGTCGAACAGCGCAAAGCCGACCGCACCGGTATCGATGCGTCGCAGGATCGGCGGCCCACTGCGCAGCGCTGGGCGCTCCTGTGGATCGCTGCCCGCCGCTCGCTCGCCGCTTGCCGCTGCCAGCCGCCGAAAAACGAGCAGGTCGTACTGCGAGGTGTAGTCGTAGTGCGAGGGGATGAAACTGTTGAGCAGGTCCGATACGTGCAGGTCAACGAGTTGCATTCCGCACAGTGCCTGCAAGGCCGCCTGAATCTCGTTTTGCCTGGTCGCGAAGTCGTCGCGGCTGCAGGCGATCCAAAGATAAGCCTGGCGCGCCTTGTCGATCGCCTGGTCGAGTGCGGCCGATTCGTCGAGGCTGGTGCTGGTGATGGTGAAAATGCGCATGCCGCATTATGCCGAACTCAGCGTGGTACCGCATGCTTTCCGATCGCCTGCCTCGGGCGCTTCTGCTATGCTTTGCTGCTCAGAACAAGGGCTTGATCAAAATGAAATTCCTGCTGCTGGTGGCGCTGTTTCTGGCGGTGTTTTGGCTGCTGCGCAAGGCACGGGCTGCGCGTTCGGCAGAGCGTTCGCCGCGGCCGGCGCGGGCGCCTGAGCGGATGGTCAAGTGCGCGTATTGCGGCGTTAACCAGCCGGTCAGCGAGAGTATTTTGACGCACGGGCGTTACTACTGCTGCAGCGCCCATCGGCTTGAAGCCGAATCACGCGATGGCTGATTGCTGATGCGGGATATTTTCGACGGCAAGGCAGAGCAGTTCTCCGAGATGCATTGGAAGTCGCTGCACTATTTTGTTCTCTATCGGTGCTGCATCGCCTGCCTGTTGTTCGCCTCGTCGCTGCTGCACCCGTCGGCTTTCTCGATCCTTAGTCCGCATGCCGGATCTTTTCATCTGGCGGCGACCGGTCTGTACCTGCTGGCAACCATCTCGTCCTTGCTCGGACTGCACTACTATCGTCGGTGTTTCAACGTGCAGCTGACGCTGCATGTGCTGGTCGACATCTTGGTGTTGACGCTGCTGATGCATTCCGGCGGCGGCTTGCACAGCGGCTTGGGCGCGCTGCTGCTGGTCACCCTGGCTGGTGCGGGAGTCGTCGGACAGGGGCGCCTCGTTCTTTTTTTTGCGGCGACGGCGACGCTCGCGGTCCTTTTCGAACAGGCCTATCGGGCGATGGTCGTCGATGTCGAAATGACCGATTTCTTTCAGGCGGGGCTGTTCTGCGCCGGTTTCTTTGCCGTTGCCATTTCGGCGCGCTTGCTGGCGCGCCGGATCATCAGCAACGAAGAATTGGCGCGCCGGCGCGGCGTCGATCTCAAAAACCAGACGCTGGTCAGTCAGCGCATCATCGAGGAAATGCAGGATGGGGTGCTGGTGCTCGACCGCGATGGATGGGTCAAACAGCATAATCCGCGCGCCGAACAATTGCTTGGCTTGGGCGACCCGTCGGAGCGCCGGCTGGTCAATTACTCGACCGAACTGGCGCGCGCTTTTTCCGACTGGTGTGCGCGCGCCAGTGGCGAGCCGGTGTTGGTCAGAGCGCCGGCCAGCGGCATGCAGTTGCGTGCGCGCTTCGTGACGACGACGAGCTCGGAGTGCGACGTGCTGGTTTTTCTTGAGGACATGGGGCGCTTGCAGGAGCAGGCGCGGCAGATCAAGTTGGCCGCGCTCGGCCGCCTGACGGCGAACATCGCGCACGAGATCCGCAATCCGCTGTCGGCGATCAATCATGCCGGCGAGTTGATGGCCGAAGAGAGCCTGGGCTCGACCAATGACCGGCTGCTGCGCATCGTTCTCGACAACACGCAGCGGGTCGAACGCATCGTCAGCGATGTGCTCGAACTGGGGCGGCGCGATCGCGCTCATCGGGAGCTTATCGATTTGCGCCAAACCTTGCCGATCCTGGTCGATGAATATACTCTCAAGGAAAAAGCGTCGGCAGGCGTCGTCGGCTTGGAGTTTTTGGGGCGCGCGACGATTTTCTTCGATCGCTCGCATTTTCATCAGGTGCTGTGGAATCTTCTGGGCAACGCTTTGCGTCATTGCCGCGGGGTGGCTGGCAGCATTCGCTTGCAGGTACGTGACGGCAGCCGCGACGGATGGGTTGATTTGCATGTGATCGATGATGGCGAGGGGGTCGACGAGCGCTATAGCGAGCAGATCTTCGAGCCTTTCTTTACCACGCACAATCGCGGTACCGGCCTGGGGCTTTATATCGCGCGAGAGCTTTGCGACGCCAACGGGGCGCGGCTCGAGTTGATGCACAGCGAGTCGGGTGCGGACTTTCGTATTTCCGGGAGGAGTGAGCCGTGTCAGTGAGCAAAAGCGATCGCCGTCCGCGCGGCGAGAAGGCACGCGTGTTGGTCGTCGATGACGAGGCGGATATTCGCGAACTGCTCGACCTGACGCTGGCGCGCATGGGGCTGTCGGCGGACTGCGCCGCTACCGTTGCCGAAGCGAAGAAATATCTCGAACGCGAGCATTACGGCTTGTGCCTCACCGACATGCGCCTTCCCGATGGTGAGGGCTTGGACATCGTGCGTTTGATCGGCGCGCAGTATGGTGAAACGCCGGTGGCGGTGATTACGGCTTTCGGCAGCGCCGACAACGCGGTGGCGGCGTTGAAGGCGGGCGCTTTCGATTATCTGGCCAAACCCGTGGCACTCGATCAGCTGCGTTCGCTGATCAAGTCGGCGCTCAATTTGCCGCTGCGCGGTGACTTGTCGGTCGCGGCCGCTACCACTGACGGAATGGCCGGGCAGCTGATCGGCGACTCGCCGTCGATCGCCACGGCCCGCGAAATGATCGGGAAGCTGGCACGCAGCCAGGCGCCTGTTTATATCTCCGGAGAATCGGGCAGCGGCAAGGAACTCGCGGCGCGTCTGATTCACCGCCAGAGCGCACGCCATGGCGCGCCCTTCGTTCCGGTCAACTGTGGCGCCATCCCCGAAAACCTCATGGAGAGCGAATTTTTCGGCTACCGCAAAGGCGCCTTTACCGGGGCCGACAGCGATCGCGATGGCTTCTTTCAGGCGGCCAACGGCGGCACGCTGTTTCTCGACGAGGTCGCCGATTTGCCGCTCGCCATGCAGGTCAAGCTGCTGCGTGCGATCCAGGAAAAACGGGTACGCAAGGTGGGCTTTGCCACCGAAGATCCGGTCGATGTGCGCATCGTTTCGGCGACGCACCGCAAGCTCAAGGACTGCGTCGATGCCGGCAACTTTCGTCAGGATCTTTACTACCGGCTCAATGTGATTGAGCTCAAGATGCCGAGTCTGCGCGAGCGTCAGGAGGACATCCCGCTGCTGATCGAGACGCTGCTCGCACGCATTTGCGGGGATCGGCCGCCCCCCGAGTTGTCGGTCGAGGCGATGCGTGCGCTGGGCGCCTACAGCTACCCGGGGAACGTGCGCGAACTCGAGAATATCCTTGAGCGCGCATGGGCCTTGTGCGCCGGCGGCAAGGTGCTGCTCGACGATCTGCAACTGGCTGCCGAGTCGGCGGTCGAGGGCGGCGCCGGGCATGACGGAGAGACGCTCGATGATCACATGAATCGCGTCGAGCGGCAGCTGATCCTTGAGGCGCTGGCGAAAACCGGTTTCAACCGGACTGCGGCGGCCAGATTGCTCGGCGTCACTTTCCGCTCGCTGCGCTACCGCATCGAACGGCTGGGGATCGAAGAGTGAGCGCGGGCGACCGAACGAGCCCAGCGGCGCTCTGCGGCGTATGGGACGATGGGTGGTTTGGCGCCGCTCAGCGGATCGACTCGCCAAACTTTGACGATCGGCCCGAGGGGGAATCCGTCTCGCTGGTTGTGGTGCATGCCATCAGCTTGCCGCCGTCGAAATTTGGCAGCGACGATATTTCGCGGCTGTTCACCAACACGCTCGATCCGCATGCGCATCCTTATTTTTCAGCGATCAGCGCGGTGCGTGTTTCCGCCCATTTTTTGATTCGTCGCGACGGCGCGCTGCTTCAATTCGTGAGCTGTCAGCAGCGTGCCTGGCATGCCGGCGCGTCATCCTGGAACGGCCGTTCGCGCTGCAATGATTTTTCGATCGGCATTGAGCTTGAGGGCTGCGACGAGTTGCCTTTCGAGGACGCCCAGTACCTTCAGCTCACTGCGCTGATCGAGTCGCTGCGAACGATCTATCCCGTTGTTGCTGTCGTCGGCCATGCCGATATTGCGCCAGGGCGCAAGACCGATCCGGGGCCGTGCTTTGACTGGCGGCGCGTTGGCTTGCAGCATCAGGCGTGAGCCTGTCGCGGTCACCGAGCCGTCGCATTATCCCGATGGTCATTGGCTGTGTCGTCGGGTGACCGCGCTGTCGGCAACCCCTGAATAATGTCAATGGGGTATTGTGCGGCGGGCTGATTCAGTCGCTGGTTTTCGTCGTTCACAATAAACTTCTTGCGTCAAGTGTTCCTCGCTACTAGAATTAGTCGCGATTGGCAAGGGCGGCACAACATCTAGTAGTTTTTGTTGTCACCGACTTTCTGACATGAGCGGGTTGCTCTGGTTCGCCAGGGCCTCAATGCAGATTGTGATGGATGTGAACGGACTACAGGCTCAAGGATCTCTTGTCTACGTAGCGTGCTTACCGGAGGCTTCCGGTTTTGCGCGGCTGTCTGCATCTCTTCTGCTTCGTCCCGTCGCCGAGTCGCTTGCCGCGAAGTCTGTTGGTGGTGGCTCAGGATATGGACCATTCCGGCGGACATTGCACGCCCCTTCGGTTCCCGCTTGTTCCCTGTCCTTTTGGGTAAATGCCAACGTCTTTCGGCGGCTGTTGCCGCGTATGGATTCGATCTGCGCATTACTGATGCGCCCGTTGAATGGTCCAGTGTTTACGGATCGTTTTTTTCAGTGCCCGAGCTAGATGTTTCCCTTGAAATCAGAGAAGGAGGTTGACATGGCAACAAGTGCGAAGAAACCCGCGGCGGCTGCGAAGCCGGCCGCCACAAAGGTAGCGCCGAAGACGGCGGCCAAACCGGTGGCCAAGAAGGCGGCTGCCAAGGTCGTCGCCAAACCGGTAGCGAAGCCGGTCGTCAAGAAAGTCGCAGCGAAACCGGCGGTCAAGAAAGCGGCGCCCAAGGCGGTTGCCAAACCGGCGGCCAAGCCGGTTGTCAAGAAAGCTGCAGCGAAACCCGCCGCCAAGGTCGTCGCCAAGCCAGCAGCGAAGCCGGTAGCCAAGAAGGCTGCGGCGAAGCCAGCTGCCAAGCCGGCGAAGGCCGCTGTCAAAAAGGCCGCCGCCAAACCGGTCGCCAAGGCCGCAGTGAAAAAGGTCGTCGCCAAAGCGGCTGCCAAACCCGTCGCCAAGAAAGCCGCAGCGAAACCTGTAGCCAAGGCCGCGGCCAAAAAAGCCGTTGCCAAACCGGTGTCCAAGCCGGTCGTCAAGGCCGCGGCCAAGCCGGTCGCCGCCGTCAAGCCCGCAGCCAAGGTTGCCGTCAAGCCTGCGGCCAAACCGGCGGTGAAAAAGGCGGCGGTTAAAAAGGCGGTCCCGGCGTCCCAACCCGCGCCCGCTGCGGCACCGTCAACGGCAGCGACTCCGGGGCTGAAGTCGGCACTCAATCCGACGGGTGCCTGGCCGTTCCCGACGGGTTCGCGGCCGAAGTAGATCGTTCTGCGGGGTGGGGCGCTGGCCCCGCCCGTTTTCAAGCGCTCGACGCTTGTCGCGCGTCAGCGAATTATGAATCAGCGAAGATAGCGGCGAAGGCGATCGACGGCTTCGGCCAGGCGTTCGGTGTTGGTCGTGTAGGCCAGGCGTACGTGCGATTTTGGCGCATTGCTGCCGAAGTCGATTCCCGGGGTGAGTGCCACACCGGCGGTTTCGAGGAGGTCGTGCGCGAAGCGCTCGCTGTCGGAGGTCAATGCGCTGCAGTCGGCATAGAGGTAGAAGGCGCCTTCCGGTCTGGCGCTGATCTTGAAACCCAGCTTTTCGATCTCGGGCACCAAGAAGTCGCGCCGCCGGCCAAACTCGGCGCGCCGCATCTCTAGCAGCGCCAGCGTGTCCGGGTGGAATGCCGCCAATGCGGCGTGCTGTGCGGGCGTCGATGGGGCGATGAAAAGGTTCTGCGCGAGTCTCTCGACGGCGCGCACAAAACGCTCTGGAACGACCAGCCAGCCCAGGCGCCAACCGGTCATGTTGAAGTACTTCGAGAAGCTCTGCACGACGAAGATGTCGTCGCCAAACTGCAAGGCCGTCGTCGCGTCGCGTTCGTAAGTCAGACCGTGGTAAATCTCGTCGACGATCAGTTGCCCGCCCTGGCCGCGCACATAGCCCGCGATGGCCGCCAGCACGTCGTCGTCGAGCAGCGTTCCGGTAGGATTGGCGGGCGACGCGAAGAGCGCGCCGGCGGTGCGCTCGTTCCAGTGCTGCTTGACGTCGGCGAGCGTCGGCTGAAACTTGTTTTGGCCATCAACCGGAATGCCGATCGGTACGCCGTCGAAGCTGCGAACGAAGTTGGCGTTGCACGGGTAGCCCGGGTCGGTGAGCAGCCATTCGCTGCCCGGTTCGCACAGGCAGGCCAGCGCCAGCAGCAGCGCGCCCGAGGCGCCGGCGGTGACGACGATGCGTGAGGCCGGGACGCTGAGTCCATAGCGCGAGCCATAGAAATCGGCGATGGCGCTGCGCAGTTCGGGCAGGCCGAGCGCCGGCGTGTAGAACACGCGGCCGGTGGCCAGGTGCGCTTGCGCGGCGGCGATGATCGTTGGCGGTGTGGTGAAGTCGGGTTCGCCGACTTCCATGTGGATGATGTCGCGGCCTTCGGCTTCCAGCGCTTTGGCGCGCGCCAGCAACTCCATGACGTGGAAGGGGGCGATTTTCTGCAGGCGGCTGGCGGGAAAACTGGGCATGGTGGTCTCGCGACGCTCGGGTCGGAAAGGGGTGTGAAAAAAAAGCCGCCCGAAGGCGGCTTTGCTTGCTTTAAACGCGGCTTAAGCCTTGAACTTGGCTTCGTATTCGTCGCGGATTGCAGCCAGCTTGGCCGGCAGCTTGTCGCCCATCTTGGCGAACCATTCCTTGACGCCTTCGAGTTCGGCGAGCCAGGTGGTCTTGTCGAGCTTGGTGACGTTGGCGAACTGTTCCTTGGTGAAGTCGGAACCGCTCCAGTCCATGTCTTCGTAGTTCGGCGCGGTACCCAGAACGGTCTGCTGACCGCCGACCTTGCCTTCGCTGCGTTCGATGATCCACTTCAGGACGCGTGCATTGTCGCCGAAGCCAGGCCAGGCGAAGCCGCCCTTGTCATCGGTACGGAACCAGTTGACCACGAAAATCGGCACGGCCTTGGTCGCTACCGAGCCCATCTTGAGCCAGTGGCTGTAGTAGTCGGCCATGTGGTAGCCGCAGAACGGCAGCATGGCGAACGGGTCGCGACGGACCACGCCTTGCGCGCCGAAAGCGGCGGCAGTCGTTTCCGAACCGAGCGTCGCGGCAGCGAAGACGCCGTGTTCCCAGTCGGTCGTCTGGCTGACCAGCGGCACCGTCGAAGCACGACGACCGCCGAACAGGAAGGCCGAGATCGGCACGCCGTCGGCGTTCGACCAGTCCTTGTCGATACACGGGCATTGCGAAGCCGGGGCGGTGAAGCGCGAGTTCGGATGGGCGGCCTTGGTGCCTTTTTCCTTGGCAATTTCGGGCGTCCAGTCGTTGCCCTGCCAGTCGATGGCGTGCTTCGGAGCCGGTCCCATGCCTTCCCACCACACGTCGCCGTCGTCGGTCAGCGCGACGTTGGTGAAGATGGTGTTCTCGGCGAGCGAGGCCATGGCGTTGAAGTTGGTCTTGTCGTTGGTACCCGGGGCGACGCCGAAGAAACCGGCTTCCGGATTGATCGCGTAGAGGCGGGTGACGCCGTCCTTGTCCTTGCGCGGCTTGATCCAGGCGATGTCGTCGCCGATCGTGGTGATCTTCCAGCCCTTGAGTTCCTTCGGCGGAACGAGCATCGCGAAGTTGGTCTTGCCACAGGCCGACGGGAACGCGGCGGCGACGTAGTGCTTGTCACCGGCCGGCGATTCGACGCCGAGGATCAGCATGTGTTCGGCGAGCCAGCCGTCGTCACGCGCCATGTTCGAAGCGATGCGCAGCGCCAGGCACTTCTTGCCGAGCAGCGCGTTGCCGCCGTAGCCTGAACCGTACGACCAGATTTCGCGGGTTTCCGGATAGTGCACGATGTACTTGGTGGTCGGGTTGCACGGCCACTTCGGATCCTTGGTGCCGGCTTCCTTCGGCGCGCCGATCGAATGCACGCACGGGACATAGATGCCGTTGGTGCCGAGCACCGGGAAGACGTCCTTGCCCATGCGGGTCATGATGCGCATATTGGTGACGACGTAGGCGCTGTCGGTGATCTCGATGCCGATCTGGGCGATCGGCGAGCCGATCGGGCCCATCGAGAACGGGATGACGTACATCGTGCGGCCCTTCATGCAGCCCTTGAACAGGCCGGCGAGCAGCGTGCGCATCTTGGCCGGCTCTTCCCAGTTGTTGGTCGGGCCGGCGTTTTCCTTCTTCTCGGAGCAGATGTAGGTGCGGTCTTCAACGCGCGCCACGTCGGACGGGTCGGAGAAGGCCAGGAACGAATTCTTGCGCTTCTTGAGCTTGATGAAGGTGCCGGCATCGACCAGTTCCTGGCACAGGCGATCGTATTCGGCTTGCGAGCCGTCGGCCCAGACGACGCGGTCCGGCGTCACCAGGGCGGCGATTTCGGCGACCCATTTTTTCAGGCCTTCGTGCTTGACGTAGTCAGGAGCATTGATTGAGATGTTTTGACTCATTGCTATTCACTCTCTAAGGGACAGTTAAAAAAACAGCAGGGTCTGGCAGCGGCGATTTGATGATTTGCCGTGCGGGGCCCGGAACAGGCCGGCGAATTCCGTAAGAAAAACCGGGTCGTTCACGGCCGAGAACCCGTGGTGAACTGTCTGACGATGCGGTCATGCTTAGCGTTGATTCGGCGTTCCTTGAACAGGCAAAATAGTACCATAGCTCATAAGGGCAATGCTGCTCTGCGCACTTGCTATTTCCGGATTGTTTGTCCTTGCGCTCACCACGGTGCCCCGGTTTTTGGCGATTTCCATTGCGGCATGGCGCGCCAATCCGGCTATTATTCAAGTTGCCATGAGCGACCCGGTTTCCTCCTCGCAGGACCACGGTAGAACGGCGTTGGTGCTTGCCGGTGGTGGCGCGCGGGCGGCCTATCAGGTCGGGGTGCTGCTCGCCGTGCGGGATCTCTTGCCGCCAGACAGTCCCAATCCTTTTCCGATTCTCTGTGGTACCTCGGCCGGGGCGATCAATGCCGCGGCATTGGCCTGTTATGCCGACAGCTATGATGCGGCGGTCGATGCGCTGGCGGGCGTCTGGCGCAATTTTCACGTCGGCCAGGTTTATCGTTCCGACCCGCTGGGCGTCGCTGCGTCTGGCGCGCGTTGGCTGGGAGCGCTGGCCTTCGGCTGGCTGTTCAACAAATCGCCACGCTCGCTGCTCGACAATCGGCCGTTGCGGGAACTGCTCGAAAGAAGGCTGGACTTTGGCCGCATCGGCCGGGCGATCGACGCCGGTTCGCTCTATGCGGTCAGCCTGACTGCTTCCGGCTATACCAGCGGGCAGAGCGTCAGCTTTTTCGAGGCGCGTAGCGATGCGCCGGCGTGGACTCGCACGCATCGCTTCGGTTGCCGTGCGCGCCTTGGTGTCGATCATGTGCTGGCGTCCAGCGCGATTCCCTTCTTTTTCCCCGCGGTTCGCCTCAGTCGTGAATACTTCGGCGATGGCTCGATGCGGCAGCTGGCCCCCATTTCTCCGGCGATTCATCTGGGCGCCGAAAAAATCCTGATTGTCGGTTCGGGGCGGATGTCCAACAAGACCGAGCGCCAGCATTCGAGTACGTATCCGACGCTGGCGCAGATCGCCGGTCACGTGCTCTCGTCGATCTTTCTCGATAGTCTTGCTGTCGATATCGAACGCATGCAGCGAATCAACCAGACGCTGTCGGCCGTTCCCGACGAGGTCAAGCGACAGGGTACAATCCCGCTGCGTGCGATTCAGTTGTTGGTCATTTCACCGTCGGAGCGCCTCGACTTTCTCGCCGCGCGCCATGTCAAATCGCTGCCCTGGCCGGTCCGTTGGCTTTTGCGCAGCATGGGTGCGATGAGCCGGCGCGGTGGTGCGCTGGCCAGTTTTCTGTTGTTCGAGAGTTCATACACCCGGCTATTGATCGATCTGGGCTACAAGGATACGATGGCCCGCCGCGATGAGCTTGTGGCTTTCCTTGAAGTTTGACTTTATCTGATGTGGTTCCTCAGGTAGTTGGCCTATCTCTTTATTTTGCTTGATTTTATTTGGTTTGATGGTATAGACTCTGCCAAAATTGGTGCAATAACGTAATTTCGTTGGAGTGTTGTCGATGCAGATCAGGCTAAAAACGGCTTTGTTGTTTGTTGCCTTGTTGGGGGTTGGTTTTTCGTCAGTCGAGACGGCGCAGGCCGTCGACAATGCCAAGCCTTCTTCACAGAAACACAAGGTCAAAGCAGTAGCCCCGAAGGCCAAGGCGGCGTCTGCTGCCAGGAAAAGCGCGGCGCTGCCGGTGGCCAAGAAACAGTCGGCCAGCCGCCTCACGGCGAGCAGCGTGCCGGTCTGGCAGGCGGCACGGCGGCTTGACGTCCAGTCGGCGTCTGCGCTGGTCATCGAGCAAGTCGGCGGCGACGCGCTGTACCAGAAGAACGCCAGCCAGGTGGTGCCGATTGCCTCGATCACCAAGCTGATGACGGCAATGGTCGTGCTCGACAGCGCGCCGAGCCTGCATACCCCGATCACCATTTCGGACGACGACGTCGACACCTTGCGCGGCAGCCGTTCGCGCTTGCACGTGGGTTCGGTGATGTCGCGTCAATTCGCCTTGCTGCTCGCCCTGATGTCTTCCGAAAACCGGGCAGCGCATGCGTTGGCGAGAAACTATCCGGGCGGGCTGCCGGCGTTCCTGTCGGCGATGAACATCAAGGCGCTGTCGCTCGGTATGCACGATACCCATTTCGAAGATCCGACCGGCTTGACCAGCAGCAACGTGTCGACGGCTCGCGATCTGGCCAAGATGGTTGTCGCCGCACACAGTTATCCGCTGATCCGCGAATTCACCACGACCTCCGAGGCGACGGTCGACATTGGCGGTCGGTCGATGTCGTACCACAACACCAACCCGCTGGTTAAAAGCGCGGCCTGGGACGTCGGTCTGTCGAAGACCGGCTATATCAATGAAGCCGGCAAGTGCCTGGTGATGCAGGCGCGCGTCGCCGACAAACCGGTGGTCATCGTGCTGCTCGACTCAGTCGGCAAGCAGACGCGCGTCGGTGACGCCAACCGCATCAAGCGCTGGATGGAAAGCACGCAGGTGCGCGCCCAGGCGTCGCAGAAACCGGCGACGCACGCGACGCTGGTCGCAGCCCCGCCGGGCTGATAATTATTCTATTCGACGCAGTCTCGGATCGATCGGTGAGGCCACGGCAGACGTGGCCTGGTGCGCTATTTGGGAGCGAGCGGGCGATAGCCCAGGGCGTTTGAAATGGCACCGGCGGCAGCCTTGATCTGATCGCACCAACTCGGATCGTGACGATCGGTCGGTGCCGAAATCGACAGCCCGGCGACGATCGTTCCCTGGTCGTCGCGGATCGGCGCTGCCAGGCAGCGCAGGCCGATTTCAGCTTCTTCGTTGTCGTAGGCCAGATCGTGTCGGCGGATCTTGTCGAGTTCCTTCTCCAGTGCCGCGAGGCTGGTCAGCGAATGTGGCGTTTTGCCCGGCAGCCCGGTGCGCTTGGCGTAAGCGCGAACCTCCTCGATCTTCTCGGCGGCCAGGAACAACTTGCCGAGTGAGGTCAGGTGCAGGGGGGCCCGGTCACCGACCAGATAGACGACGCGAACTCGCGAGCAGCCGCTTGAGGTGCGCTCGATATAGACGATCTCGTCGCGGTCGCGGATGGCCAGATTGATCGATTCGTCGATCGTGTCGTGCAGTTTTTGCATGAACGGCAGCGCGACTTCGCGAATGTTGATTCGCGATTTGACGATGTTGCCCAGTTCGAGCAGGCGAATGCCGAGCGCGTAGGTGCTGGCGTCCTGTCGGGCCACCAGGCGCGAATGCGTCATCATCGCCAGGATTCGGTGGGCTGTTGATGGATGCAGGCCGGTCGTCTGCGAGAGCATCTTGAGCGTTGCCGGACCTGGTGTGTTGGCCAACACGTCGAGTAGTGACATCATGCGTTCGATGACCTGGATTGATCCCTTGGCTTCTTGTTGTTCTGCCATGACTTTTCTATCAGACCTTTCGTTTTGCCCGTGGGCAGAATACTATTCAGCGCTCGCTTCCCGCCTGGTCGTCTTATGGGCCAAGCCTCGTGCGCCGCGGTATCTTACCATCATGCGCAATGCCCGGCTCGCTCTCGCTTATCTAACTCGACTCGTCGCGTGCGTGATCGCGCCGCCGGGAAAGGATTGTGTGCAGGGCAGCGACCTGCGCCACGTTAAAGGATGATGATGCAAACCGACGACATGCCGGCGATCCCCTTGTGGATCAATGGCCATGCTTATCTGACGCTGGCTCCGGCCTTTCTCGACGTGCGCAACCCGGCGAGTGGCGAACTACTGCGGCGCACGCCGCTGTGCGGCGCACCGGCCGCGCGCCAGGCGGTGGCTGCGGCACAAGCCGCTGTCGCGGCGTGGGCGGCACAGTCTGCCGCCGCGCGCGTCGCGCTGCTGGCTGCGCTCGGCCAGGCGCTGGCAAGCTACGCTGCGCATTTTGTCCGGCTGATCGTCGAAGAGTCGGGCAAGGAGGAGGCGCTGGCCGCGACCGAGGTCGCCGACGCCGTTGCGCTGCTCTGCTCGCCGCCCATTGGCGACGCGTCGGGGGTGGTGGCCATTGTCGGTAGCGGCGCCGCGCCGCTGCTCTCGTCGCTGCGCCTCGCCGTTCCGGCCTTGACGGCCGGCGCGGCGCTCGTCATCCGGCCGGCGCCGCAGGCGCCGTCGGCCATTTTTGCTTTGGCCGAATTGTCCGCGCGTTGTGGTTTCCCTGGCGGCGTTCTCAATGTCCTGCACGGTGACGACGCTGCCGTTGACGGGCTATGCAGCGCCGGCGTTCGCCCGGTCCTTGCATGAACTGGTGCGTCGCTGACCTGGAAAAAGCCGGCGCGCGACGGCGCTTCTCCCGGATAATGGCCACACCATGAGCGAGCACACGCACGACCACCATCATCACGCCGACGCCGGGCCGCGCCTGGTCGGCGCGCTGCTGCTGACGCTCGGCTTCGCGGCGATCGAGGCGGTCAGCGGTTTCTGGTCTGGATCGCTGGCGCTGCTCGGCGACGCCGGGCATATGGTGACCGACAGCGCGTCGCTCGGCCTCGCTGCGTTCGCCGTCTGGCTGGCGCGACGGCCGCCGTCGCCACGCCATTCGTACGGGCTCGGGCGCGTCGAAACGCTGGCCGCGCTGCTCAACGTCGTGTTCATGGTGCTGGTCGTCGTTGCCATCTGCGTCGCCGCGATCAACCGCTTTCTCGCGCCGGCGGCGATCAACGGCGAGGCCGTGACGCTGGTCGCCGTGGTCGGTTTGGCGATCAATATCGGCGTCGCCTGGTTGCTGATGCATGGCGAACAGACGATGAATACGCGCGGCGCGCTGCTGCACGTGCTCGGCGATCTGCTCGGCTCGGTCGCCGCGCTGGTCGCCGGCGCGGTGATCGTATTTACCGGCTGGACGCCGATCGACCCGCTGCTCTCGCTGCTCATCTGCGTGCTGGTTCTCGGTTCGAGTCTGCGGCTGTTGCGCGAGGTGCTGCGTGCGCTGCTCGAAGGCGTTCCCGAACACCTTTCGCTGGCGCAGATCGGGCAGGCGCTGGCCGCCGTTCCCGGCGTGCGTTCGGTGCATGACCTGCATATCTGGACGCTGTCGTCGAATCGCATCGCGTTGTCGGCGCACCTGTTGGTCGATAATTTGGCGCAGTGGCCCGAGATCCTGGCGGCGGCGCGCCACGAGCTGCTGCATCAGGGCATCGCGCACGTCACGCTGCAGCCCGAGCCCGCCGCGCACCCCGTGCGCTGGTCACCGCGCGATGGCGGGGCGGCGAGCCCCGTTGCCGGTGAGCCCGCGCCATGAGGGCGCTGGTGCAGCGCGTCGCCTCGGCGCGCGTCGACGTCGGCGGCGAGGTGGTCGGTGCCATCGGTGCGGGGCTGCTGGTTTTCGCCGGCTTCGAGGACGATGACGGCGAAGCGGACCTCGCCTGGCTTTCGGCCAAGCTCTGTCGCCTGCGCATCTTCGACGACGCGGCGGGAGTGATGAATCGCAGTGTCGTCGACAGGGGTGGCGAGGTTTTGGCGGTCAGTCAGTTCACGCTGTTTGCGTCGCTCAGGAAAGGCAATCGCCCGTCGTGGGGCCGAGCGGCCCGCCCGGACGTCGCGCGGCCATTGTTCGAGCGCTTTGCCCGCCAGCTTGAGCGCGATCTGGGGCGCCCGGTGCCGACCGGTGTCTTCGGCGCCGACATGCAGGTGCAGCTCATCAACGACGGTCCGGTGACGATCGCCATCGATTCGCGAAGCCCGGAATAAAAGCCTTGGCGCCACAGGCGCGATGTCCAGATATGACCTTGGTCATAAGTTTGACCGGTTTGCCGGGAAAGGAGATAATGAGCCCCCTTTTTGACCGTGGTCATTCCCCTTGCAGCCCGCGTTTCATCATCGTTGCTGCCACGCCATGCTTTTGAGCCACGGGGCTCTTTGCCGTCAAAAATCAGGGCAGTATCTGTCCTTTGCCACTTGCGAATTACCCGCCCCATGTCCAGTACCGAATTAACGCTTGAGTCCGTGACGGCTTCCGGGCTTCTGGTCGCGTCGTTCGCGTGTTGCCGGTTTCGCCATCCCTTTCTAACCCATCTCTCTGGAGATTTTCAGTAAATGAGCAACGAATCTCGAATCCACAACGCCGCGTTACGCAGCAAGATCATGTCGGCCGACGAGGCCGCCGCGCTCATCAAGCCCGGCGTCAATGTCGGCATGAGCGGCTTTACCGGCTCAGGCTACCCCAAGGAAGTGCCGATTGCGCTTGCCAAGCGCGTCACCGAGGCGCACCAGCGCGGCGAAAAATACCGCATCGGCGTGTGGACCGGCGCTTCGACCGCGCCGGCACTTGACGGCGCACTGGCCGCTGCCAACGCGGTTGAAACGCGTCTGCCCTACCAATCTGACCCCGACTGCCGCAACCGCATCAATTCGGGCGAGATGGAGTACCTCGACATCCACCTGTCGCACGTCGCCCAGTTCGTCTGGTTCGGCTACCTCGGCAAGCTCGACACGGCGGTCGTCGAAGTCGCCGGAATTCGCGAGGACGGCAGTCTGATCCCCGCCACCTCGATCGGCAACAACAAGACCTGGCTGGATCTGGCCGACAAGGTCATCCTCGAGGTCAACTCCTGGCAGAGCCTGGCCCTTGAAGGCATCCACGACATCTACTACGGCACCCGTCTGCCGCCTGAGCGTCGCCACGTGCCGATCATGAACACCGCCGACCGCATCGGCTCGCACTACCTGCAGTGCGACCCCAAGAAGGTCGTCGCGGTGGTCGAGACCAACGCGCCCGATCGCAACTCGGCGTTCAATGCGCCCGACGAAGATTCGAAGAAAATCGCCGGCCACATCCTCGAGTTCTTCGAACACGAGGTCAAGAAAGGCCGTTTGCCTGCCAACCTGCTGCCGTTGCAGTCGGGCGTCGGCAACATCGCCAACGCGGTGATGGAAGGGCTCAACGACGGCCCGTTCACCAACCTCACCGCCTATACCGAAGTGCTGCAGGACGGCATGCTCAAGATGATCAAGTCGGGCAAGCTCGATTGCGCGTCGGCGACCGCCTTCTCGCTCAGCCCGGACGGACTCAAGGAGCTCTACGACGGGCTTGACGACTATCACTCCAAGGTCATCCTGCGTCCGCAGGAAATCAGCAACCACCCGGAAGTGATCCGCCGTCTCGGCGTCGTTTCGATGAACGGAATGATCGAGGCCGACATCTACGGCAACGTCAATTCGACGCACATCATGGGCACCAAGATCATGAACGGCATCGGCGGTTCGGGCGACTTCGCGCGCAACGCCTACATGTCGATCTTCATGACCCCGTCGCAGGCCAAGGGCGGCGCCATCTCGTGCATCGTGCCGATGGTTTCGCACACCGACCACACCGAGCACGACGTGCAGATCCTGGTCACCGAACAGGGCTTGGCCGACCTGCGCGGCTTGTCACCCAAGCAGCGCGCCAAGGCGATCATCGAGAACTGCGCGCACCCCAACTTCAAGCCGGTGCTCTACGACTACTACAAGCGCGCGCTGCGCGACTCGCCGGGCAAGCACACGCCGCACCTGATGGAAGAGGTGTTCAACTGGCACCTGCGCTATCTCAAAGACGGCCGCATGTAATTCGCCGAGTCAGACCCGAAGCCCCGCTGAATGCGGGGCTTTTTCTTGGCGCACGGGAAACAGGATCGGCGCAGCCGACGGCCTTTCTGCCGTGGGGCTGGCGAACGCAGCCCCGTGGCGACCCGGCTTAAGCCAATTCGTTGACGTTGTTGCCCAGCGTCTCGGTCGTTGAATTTGCCGAAGTCGTCGACGACGCGCTGCTCGACTCATTTTCAGCAGCCGCTGCCGGGCTGCTCGAAGCTTCAGTCTGTTTGGTCTGCAACTGGGAAATCCTTGCCTCGAGGACGGCGATCTGCTGTTGGATGAGCTTGGCCTGCTCTGCCGCGTCTTTCGACGTGCTCTCCTGCAATTTGGCCAACTGCTTTTGCAGCGCGCTAATCTGTTTCTGCAGCGCCTCGATTTGCGAGCTGCTGCCTGAACTCCCCGAACTGCTCGAACTGGCGGTGACGCTGCTGAGGTTTACGTTGATCGATGACATTTTTATTTCTCCTTGCTTTGTTAAGTTGCTCATCGTGGATAACGGCAGGAGATCGACAAGATGAACGGCGCCGGGTGTAAAACGGCGCAAAGCGGTGTAAAGAGATCGGCTCTGGCGGTACGGGATTGGCCAGGCGCAAGCCTGGCGCGCACCAGGCGGCTTCTTTTCAGAGCGTCGCGTCAGCTTCCAGCTGCTTGCGCACCCGGGCCAGCATTCTCCTGACCCAGGCCCGTTGGAAACTGAAGCCGACGACGACGCCGACGAAGAATATCGCGATGGCCGAGCCCAGGCGCAGTGCCTGCGGCCAAGCTTGCACCTTGTTGCCGTTGATGCCTAGCGCGCTGAGGACGACAGCGCACAGGCAAATGCCAAGCACCATGCCGACGATTCCCGCCAGCGCCGCACCACGCGAGCGCGTCAGTGCGCCCGGTGCGTCAAGTTCTATCGCACCGCCGCATGCCGGGCATTTCTTCGTAAAATGAGTGACTGCAATTTCCTGCTCGGTTGGGCAGTGACCGCAATGACGGCAAGAATAGTCCGGTCGGGCAATGGCCATGAGTCGAATCCAAAATGAGCAAGTGCCGCAGGATGCCGGATCGTCTGCACCTTGGCAAGCGCGGCCCATTTTCCGTGCGACGAAAACGCGATAGCCGAGCGGGCGCTACCCGCCGCAGCGGTACAAAACCGGCTAGCGCAGGCCCGATCGTCGATGGCGCGATGGCGGGAACTCAAAAAATCGTCGCGTGATACCCCACAGGATCGACAGCAGAACGATCGGAAAAACCAGCGTCTGCAGCAGGAAGACGACCATCAGCTTGACGATGCGCTCGGTCGCCTGTTCTGCGGCTTCCTTGAGCTTGGCATAGCGGGTCTTGAGGTCGGTCTGCGACGCAGCCCAGTCCTTGAACTTGGCGAGCAGGCCCGGTTCGGACGTGGTCGCCGGCGGCGGGTCGAGTTTCTCAAGCTGGATCGACACGGACTCGATTCCCTGTTGGCTGGTCTGGTAGTCGGCGGCCATGAATTTCTCGAACAGCAAATTGCTGCCGATGACGACGACGGGCAACGCAAAGCGGATCATCAAGGACACCACCAGCAGTCTCGACAGCCAGTCAGGCGGCGCGTTGCGGCGTAGATAAAGCACCGCCCAGCCGAGTGCGGTGAGCGTCAGGCTGAGCGAGATCAGCCAGTGGGCGCCGATGCTGAGCAGTACCTTCTGCACGCCAAAAGCGACGCTGGCGGTCAGCATCAGGTTGGCGAACTGCTCGATCAAATCATTGACCGGGTCGAGCGCCTGCCCCGGCGCAAAGATCACGCCGACACCCGCCGGCTGAACCGCGACCTCGGTGCCCTGGGCGACCGAGATCACGGCGTTCAAGGCGCGCGCGGTGGCGAAACTCACCAGTGCGCGTTTGAGCCCCGCATCGACGTACCGGTTGGCCGACGATTCGAGCGGCGCGAGCCATGAGCAGGCGACCAGCGCGCTGACGATCAGCGCCAAAGCCAGCCGTTTGGCGAACTGCGGATCCATTTTTTCCATGCGAGCCCTCAAACACCTTGTCGATTGGCGATAGTGTATTCCCGCTTGCCGATCGCTGTCGGCATTTGCGGCGCAACTGCGGCCTCAAGTTCCGGCGACCGTTGCCGATACGAAAAGAAGGCCTATTTGATCGGGGAGTATTCGTGTCGGTTTCTGGGATTGGCAGCTTTGGCGTCGCCAGCGCCTGGTCGAACGCCTTGGCCACCAAGGATAAGTCGGCCGGCGCACTGGCGTCGCTTGTCGCGACGACCACCAGCGGCGCGGCCACGGCGTTGTCGCCGGCCGCTTCGGCCAGCGAGGGGCGGGTGACGCTCGGCGCCGTGGTCGACACCGAGGTCGTTTACACAAAACTTCGGACGTCCTCCTTCGACGTCGCTTGGAAATCGTCGCCGACCGACGATACCAGCGCGCTGATGCGGAAGAATATGCAGAGCAATTCGAGTGTCTTCTGGGACGCATCGTCATTGCTCGATGGCCTGGGGGCGCAGTTGCTCGATCGGTTTTCGACGACGAAAAGCGATTTTTCGCAGTCGGTCGTAAGTTATCTGCAGAACAGCTCGAAATCGGCCGACGTCGCCCGTGCCGCGTCCACGCAGGCGCTGGTGGCGAGCAAGGTGGCACCGAACCGCATCGGCCTGACGATCACGACTGCTTCTGGCAAAGAGGTCAGCATCGCCATTTCCTTCGGCGGCGACGGCAAGGCGATCGCCAACAGCCTGTCGGTCGATGTGCAGGTCGATGGCGAGCTGACCGCCGACGAGCAAAAGGCAGTCGCGCAATTGTCCAAAGGGTTTCAAGCGACGCTCGACGGCCTCAGCAAGGTTCCGCCGACGGTCGATCTTTCCGGTCTGGTCGACTACGACGCAAGCGTCCTCTCGGGCGTCGAGCTGAGCGTTCGCGAGACGCCGCACTCGGGTTCGGAACTCAAGTCGCTCGATTTTCGTATCGATTCGACGCAGCGCAGCTTTTCCATGGAAACCGTCAGCGGCAAGATTTCGCTGAGCGTCGACTTGTCGCAACCCGAAATTCGCGGCTCCGCCGCCCAGCAAAGCGCTGCGCTCAACCGTTATCTTGAGCAGTTCGACGCGGCCAATCGGCGCGGACACGGCGACGCCAAGCTGATCGCGCAATTCAAGGCGGCGTTCTCGCAGCTCAATTCGAATTACCCCGCCGCCGACGAACTGTCGGTCCCGTTGCTCAGCAGCAAGGATCGCTCGGTGCTCTCCGGGCTCGCCGATTTTTCTGCCAGCATGAGCGGCGATTTCACCGATGCCGCCGAAGGGCGCGTCACGACCGAGGAAGGCCACATCGAATACCGCGCGTCGCAAAGCTCGACGATCTCCGGTCGCGACAAGTATGTCGGCCTCACCGTCAGCCAAACGCAGCGCGCCAGCCTCAAAACGGACTACGTCAAGAGTCGAAACGGTGCTCAGCTCGACACCGGCAGCGGCAACTACGACCGCCTCAGCATCCGCGACGAAAGCTCAACGACGACCTCGTTCTCCTACGTCAAGGATAAATTGAAGAGCGCGTCGGTCGAGCGTCTGGTCAAGCAACTCGAAACCTACGCCAAGCTCGTCGATTACAAGGTCGTCGAGGAGCGACAGACGCCACGCAACGACGCGACTCGGCAGGATATCTCTGCGCAACTGCTGCCGTCGTACAAGGAAGCGAAGCCGCGGGCCTGATGCATCGAGCGCGCGCCGAGCGTTTCTGATCGTCGCCGTCAGACGGTCAGGCCGCGGGCGATGCCAGGCGCCGGGCGGCTCGTCGGATCATCCCCGGGTTGCGGCGACAAACCAAGCTGCTTCGCCGCTTGCACCGCTTGCCGAACAGCCCGGCAGCATGTTCGAAGCCGCTGCCCTGCCAGAGATTCCACGACGCCGGTGCGCCGGCTTTCATCGACCAGCACAAGGGCGACGCGAGCCGGCCCAATACCTCGCTCATCGGCGCGCACGGCAGCGAGAACGCGACGCGCGGCGAGTTCGCCGGCGTGTTCGGCAAGGCAATGGGCAGCGACACCGATTTCAAGCGGATCAATCTGAGCGCCATCCATTATTACCTGCTGATCGAACTCAGGTTGCCATCTGCAGTCATAGAAATGACGCGGCACGCAGCCGATTGATTGTACAGAAGGCATTCGCTGTATCAGCGTAACGCAGTATTCATCCCTTTCAGTTCGTGCGACAAGAGGGCCAAATGAGGACTACATCGGTTATCCAGCGCTTGTTCGTGCTCGTCTCAATCCCTCTGCTGGCCCTGCTCGTTTCCGCAGGAATGCAATCCTGGCAGACTTTCGCCGCCTACCAGAGCAGCAGCCAAACCCTTCGCTTGATGGAACTGTCGGTCAGCGCCGGGAAGCTGATTCACGTGCTGCAAATCGAGCGCGGTGCGACGGCCGGCTTTCTGCAGTCGAAGGGACAGAAATTTGCCGACGTCCTGCCGTCGATACGGACCAATACGGACGAACGCCTGGCGGCCTTGCCGGCGTTGGCCAAGGTCGTCGCAGAGGCCAAAGCGATGCTCGACGAACTGAGTTCGGTCCGTCAGCGGGCAGGTCAGCAGGCCATTTCCGTTAACGACGAAGTGACGTTCTACTCCGGCGTCATTGCCCGGCTGGTTTCGGTGATGAGCGTCGGAGTGGATTTCAACCGCGATGCGACGATCTCGCAGAAGATGATCGCTTACCTCAGTTTCGTTCGTGCCAAGGAAAACGCCGGCCAGGAACGCGCGCTGGTTACCGCGGCGTTTGCCGCCGACCGCGTCGAACCGGCGCAGTACCGAACCATCCTGAGCAAGATCCATCAGCAGGACGCGCACTTCATCGACTTTGTCGGGATTGCCGGCCCGGCCGAGAAGGCCGCGCTGGCCGGCGTTCTGGGGGGCGCCGCGGCCAACGAGGTTGGTCGTCTGCGCGCCGTGCTCGCCGAAAAGTCCGCCGAGGGAGGCTTCGGCGTCGATCCGACCGAGTGGTTCAAGACCATCTCGAGCAAAATCGACGGCCTGCATGAGGCCGAGAAACTCATCACCCGCCACATCGAAGACGACGCCAAGGCGCAGCAACAGGCAAGCCGCGCGGCGTTTTTTACTTTCCTTGCGCTGAGCGGATTGGCGATCGTTTTGACGGTCGTCGTGTCGCTTTGGGTGGCGCGCCGTATCGGCGTGCCGTTGCGGCGGATGGTCGATTTCGCCGAAAGTTCGATTGCCGCGAACGATTTTTCGGGCCAGGTCCCGGAACTGGGCGCCACCGAGGTAGCCCGCGCCGGCGCGGTTTTGAATCATCTGCTCGGGAAGTTCCGTACCATCATTCTCGACAACAAGAGGTCGTCCGAACAAATCACGCTGGCCGCTCATGCTTTGGCGCTCTCAAGCAAGCGGGTCGGCGATGGCTCACAGGTCCAGTCGGATGCCGCGTCGTCGGTCGCCGCGGCGGTCGAACAGGCGTCGGTCAGCGTCAGCGAAACGGCGGCCAACGCGCATAGCGCCGCCGAAGTCGTCGAGCGTACGCGCCAGGACAGCGAGCAGGCGCTGAACGTCATGCGCGAGACGGTCAACGGAATGAACGAAGTCGTCCGGCTGATCCGTGACTCCGGAGCCAAGGTCGAACAGCTCAACGAGAGATCGAAGCAGATCGGCAGCATCGTCCAGGTCATCAGGGGCATCGCCGATCAGACCAACCTGCTCGCCTTGAATGCCGCGATCGAGGCCGCTCGTGCCGGGGAGCAGGGGCGCGGTTTTGCGGTGGTGGCCGACGAGGTGCGCAAGCTCGCCGAGCGGACGGCGCTGTCCACTGGCGAGATCGCCGCGTTGATCGCCGCCATTCAAGACGGCATCGGCGGCACCGTGACGGCGATGCAGCAGGCCAACGTTCAGTCGGGGGCGGGGCTGGAACTGCTCGGTCGCAGTGAGAAAGCGCTGCATCAGATCGACGCGGGAGCGCATGAAATGGCCAGCAACGTGCAGAATATATCGAATGCGCTGGCTGAGCAGGACACCGCGATCCGTCAGATCGCGGTCAATGTCGAGCAGATCGCACAGATGACGGAAAGCAATAGCGACGCGGCGTCGGCCAACAGCCGGACGGCGGCTGAACTCGACGGATTGTCGGTGCAGCTGCGCGAGTCGGTGTCGATTTTCAAGCTCTAGGGATGCGCTGATTTGTTCGTCACCCCGGCGAATGCCGGGGTCCAGTTCGCTGTTTTTCCTGGATTCCGGCTTTCGCCGGAATGACAACTTTGCATTTGATCAGCGTCTCCCTAGAGCTCGCCGCAGCCGCCAATCAATCGAGTAGTCGACTGCCGTCGCTGGGCTCGCGGCTTATTGAGCGATCCCGGTGACGCAATGAAACAGGCCCTGCTCCGGGTCGTCGCCGTTCGCCGTTTCAATCCTGCAAAATCCCGCTGCGGCAAGCATCGCCTCGACGTCGGCCAGTTCGTAGAGCGTAAAGCCATGCACATGGCCCGGCCACTTGGCCAACTCGCTCTTGGCGTTGAAGCACAGCGCCAGCCGCCCACCCACCGCGAGTACGCGCCGGCATTCGGCGAGCGCCCGTTGCGGGTCTTTCCAGAAATAGAGCGTGTTGACGCTGCACAGCTTGGTGAACTCGCCGTCGGCGAAGGGAATGGCTTCGATGTCGCCGTCGCGGATCTGTGCCTTTCCCGCCTCGACATAAGGGCGCAGCCGCGCGCCGACGTGCCTGACCATCTCGGGCGAAATGTCGGCGCCGGCGGCGAAGTCGCACAGTCGATTCGCCAGCACTTTTTCGAGCAGGTAGCCGCTGCCGAAGCCGAGTTCGAGCAGCCGGTCGCCGGGTTTGAGTGCCAGAGCGTCGAGCGTCAGCGAGTTCATCCCGGCATTGGCTTTTTCCAGCCAGCGCGCGGTGAGTAGTCGCCCGAAGAGGCCCGAAGGCTTGGCCAGCTGGCGGGAAAAGAAGGCCTGAAACACCGTCGTCATTCTCGGTTGGCGACTCTTGGCGCACGAACCTTTGCTAGAACTGAGGCGCGGCGATTGGCAGCAGGGTCGAATCGATGCCTTCGCACAGCGCGTTATCGACCGTCGCGTTGCCCTGCGCGTCGAGCCTGACGGTCCAGACGGTGTCGTAGTCGGCGTGCGGCCAGCCGCCCGACGGTGGGCCGGCGGTCGGCAGCAGCGGCACGTTGTTGCCGTAGCTCGCGAGCAGCGCATTGATCAGCGGCCGAATATGTCCGGACTCCCACGCCAGCAGGACGGTTTGGTTGGAGAACTTGCCGCCGGTAAAGAAAAAATCGCTGGTGCTCTTGGCGACGCCAGGATCGACCGGGTTGGTCCCCAGGGGGAAGCTCGAGACCAGCGAATAGGGCAGGTTGTTGGCGACGGCGTAGGGCAGTATCGTCAAAGAGGGCCTGACGTACGAGACATTGATCGCGCCGGTGCTGTACCACTGCGCCGGGTCGATCGAATACACCTGCTTGGGACTGATCTTGCCGCGCAGCGTGTTGGCCAGCGACAGCGCGCGCCATTGCCCGGCGCCGACATAGTTGCCGTCTTCAAAGTTGTAGCCGGGGTCCGGGTGCGCTTCGGCGTGCCGGACAATGTAGAGCGTCTGGTTGGTGTTGATGTTCGCCGGATTGATGACCCCGGTAACGCCTGCCGTGCTCGTGCTGACCGCTGCTTGCATTGGGTTGGGGCATGACGCGCTGGCCACCGGCGAGGGCAGTACCGGATAAGTGGCGGGTGGGGTCAGATTGCTGTAGTAGGTCACCAGACTGGCGCTTCCCGACGGCGGGATCGATATCGCGTAGATCTGATCCGGCCCCGTATAGGCGGCTGGCAGATTGAGCTGGTAGCCATGATGACTGTTGATGTAGGCGAGCAAGTTGCTGATTGTCTTCCAGGGCGCCGAGAAGACATAAAACCCGGGCTTGTTCTTGGCGATGATTCCCGATACCAAGGTGTCGTTGTTGTGCTCGGTGTTGTTGAAGTCGAGCCCGGCGCAATCGGGACAGTATTGCCCAGCCGTTGGTGCGGCGACTCCGCTGGGGAGCGACCCTGACGCATAGGCGGCATTGATCGGATAGCTGTTGGCGGTATAGGTCGCTCCGCTTGCACTAACGGGGAGCGTGATCTGGTTGAGCAGGGCGAACGGCTGAATGGTCGCCAGCGGCGACATGTCGGGATATTTGTTGGCGGTCTGCAGATGCGTCATCGGCGAGAGCGCGTAGATGGCGGTGACGTTCTTCGCCCCCAACACCTGCTGCTGCAGGTAGGTCGCCAGCAGCAGCGATCGCTGCAAGCCCTGGCTGGTGAGGTTGGCGGTGTCGGCTTGAATGTCCCCGGGCGCGTGGTCAGCCAGATCCGGGCTGACGACGAAGATCAGGTTCACGTTGTCGGCGGCGAGCGGCGCGGTGGTGCTTGAGCTGGAGCCGTCTCCGCCGCATCCGGCGAGCAGCGTCAGGATCAGGGCCAGTACGGAAATTCTGATCATGTGATTCATCCTGAGGTATCGAGCCTTCGTTCGAGAGTCTTGTCGGGGTAGCGCGCAGTATAGGTCATAGGCCGTTGCCCGCGCTATCGCGCAACGCTGCTGTTGACCGGGGCCGCGGCGATCGATGTGTGCATGAATGCCCCATAGGCCCACGCGACGCACGATACAGCGATAAGCAACCAAATCACGACAATAATGGCGCCGGCAACACGGCTTACAGGTTGGCCATTGACGATGAACTCCTGCGCCCGCGCCCTGCATTCGGCGAGTACTGGTGGCGGAATGATCTTGATGGCGAAAGCAATGCCCATTGGGATTAACACCAGGTCGTCCAGATAACCCACGATTGGAATGAAATCCGGGATCAGGTCGATGGGGCTGAGCGCGTAGGCGACGATGGCAGCAACGAGAAGCTTGGCGTACCACGGCGTGTCAGGGTGGCGCGCCGCCAGATACAGCGCAAAAACTTCTGCCCTGAGCCTAAGCGCACGTTGTTTCAGTTTCTCAAGCAACGGCATTTGACGATCCGCCGGCTGCGCCAACGCCTCACCGCATCATCAGCGCGAACACACCCCAGCCCAGGTATTCACGAGTGTAAGTGGCGTAGCGCACGGGTTCCGAGCTCAGTTGGGCGCGAACCTCCTTGGCGAAGTCGTCGCCAGGATTGGCTTCAAGCCATCGGCGCATGGTGAGCCATTTGGCCGCCTCGTACCGGTCCCAGCCGTCCTGGTCAGCCAGAACCATTTCAACGACGTCGTAGCCGAGGCGGCCGAAAGACGCGACAAGCTCTGGCAGCATGAGAAAGTCGCAGATCGAGTTGGCCAGACAGCCCTTGGCAACGTCTTCCGTCGGCGGCAACTGTCGCCAGAAAGGCTCGCCGATCAGGATAATCCCGCCGGGGCGCAGGCTGCGCGCCAGAAGCGCTATCGTTCCGGCGACCCCCCCGGCGATCCAGGTCGCGCCGACACAGGCGGCCACATCGACCTTCTCGTCGCAGACATGGCCGGCGGCATCGCCATGGATGAACCTGACTTGATTGGCGACGCCGAGTTCTACGGCACGGCGTTTCGCTTGTTCGGTGAACAACGGGCTCATGTCGATGCCTGTGCCGGTGACGCCGTGATCGCGTGCCCAGGTGCACAGCATCTCGCCCGAACCGCTGCCGAGGTCGAGCACCCGGGCCCCCGATTCCAGACGCAGCGCCGCGCCGAGCGTGGCGAGCTTTTCGGGCGTGATCGGGTTGTGGATGCGGTGAGCACTTTCAGTGATGTTGAATATCCGTGGGATGTCCATCGTGGAAAATTTCCTTACGGGTATGAATGGATTCGGTCAGGGCCTGACGTCTAAACGTATGGCTAGCGGCATTCCGACCAACCAAGAAAACAACCCGCCTCCGAAGGGAAAGCCAGCAAGGCGATGCCGATGGCGAGCATGGTAATACCGGCCAAGAGCCGCAAAGCGCCACTGAGAAAGAACGATGGCGCTTGGCCTTCGATCCCGACGGGAACGGTGCGCCGAATAGCCCAAAGCGCCCCGCAAGCAAGGCATAACAGGCCAGCAACGCGGACGGCGGCGACAGCGCCAAAGAATTGGTCCGCGACGATGAAGGCGACAAGCCCGATGACACCAATGACTTGTTCATAACGGTCACGCGACATTTTTGGGTGCCTTTAACTCAAGGATGAGCCGCGACTGTAAGGAGTCGGCTCCATTCATACGTTGGGCGATGTTTTTCATTTATTCTTGTCCCTTGTCAGCGCCCAAGGAGACACTGATTTATTCCGTTCGCCCTGAGCCGTGAGCGTGTCGAACGATCGAAGGGCTGTCATTAGAAATCAGCGTCTTGCAAGGGGCTTCGATAGGCTCAGCCCGAACAGGACGAATTGATCAGCGCGTCCCTGACTCCTCTTTTGCATTTTCATCGAATACCTGTTGGGCTGCCATGAGACCGTCCATCGCCCTGACAAAGCCGACTATTGGCGCCAGCTGCAACATCATCTCAACGATCTCTTGCTCAGTAAAGCCCAAATTCAGAGCCGCCCTTACATGCACTTTCAGCTGCAACGTGGCACCCAAGGTAACCATGCCGGCAATCGTAACGGCTTCTTTTGTCTTGATGTCCAAGCCAGGTCTCGCATAGACCTCTCCAAATACAAACTCGAGCAGATAGCGTGTGAAATCCGGGGAGATGAGCTTCATTTTCTCGATCACAGCTCTGCCCGTTTCGCCCTCCATTTCAAGTAGCTTCTTCAGCCCCTCGTCATACTTGGAAGATTCCATATTCCCTCCCTCTATGAAAAGATTGTTGCTGCATGGTGCCTATAGTTCGAGATCGGGCGACCGAGCGAGGCGAGAAGCGCTGCTTCTCGGGCGTTCCCCGGGGCGATGGGTTAGCCGCCTTGGATGGCATGGGCGCTCAACGAAGCAAGGACATGACATGAACGTCATAGTACTGACCGTCGATTAGGTTGCCGCGACGTAGCGTGCCTTCAAGCTCGAAGCCAAAACGTTCGTAGAGCGCTTTCGCATTGATGTTGTCTGCTCTGACACAGAGCTCGATACGCGAAAGGCCATTGGACCAGGATTTATCAATGGCCGCTTGCATCAACCGCACCCCAAGGCCTTGGTGGCGTGCGGAAGGCACGAGAGCAATGCCCAAAGTACCCATGTGCGCCCGAGATTCGCCCAGGTGAGGTGAAACATCAACCCAGCCTACGACCTCGTCCCCTTCGAGTGCTACGAAGTGCGGCGCACCAGAACTCTGGAGCCCACGGTAAAAGGCAAGTGATTGCTCCAGCGGTGGCGCTTGGGTAAACGCCAAGTATTTCTTTTCGCGGGCAACCATATCGACTGCGCGGTGCAGTCCGACGAAATGAGGCTCGCTGGCTGGTTCAATGGTGTAGTTCATGATGCCCAACGACGCGGTGGAAAATGCGGTTGATGACCAGATCATCCCCTGAACGATTCGGGATATCAAGGCGCCGAGATCGCGAGCAGATTGATGAGCCGGTATCTCGTTTGTTCCAGGTCGCGAAACGGGCCATTTACGCCAAGTCCGGGCAGATGACTTGTTCCTTACTGGCTCCTGCGTTGGTGTTTCGTTGGTTGCCGGCTGGCGGCCAATCGACTATGGTTACGCGCTGGCGATTTTCACGAAACCTTCCCATGTCCGCCTATCCTGTGTTCTGCCGTCTGTTCTTGATCGTAGCCCTCCTTGCCAGTGCTCCACTTCGCGCTGAGACCTGCGCCGAGCCCTTGTCGTCAAATAAGGTGAGCGGCGCCAAGGAGTGCCTGCTCTATCGTATGTTCGGCAGCGAAACGCCGGAAACGCTGATTGTCTGGCTGCATGGCGACACGTCAAATGGCGGGCCGGCACGTTCGCATTTCAAGCCTGCGGAACGTTTCGCGGCCGATCATGAAGAAAAAAAGATCTTGTCCGTTGCGCTGATCCGCCCAGGCTATCCGGACGGCAGCGGCGAGGAATCCTCCGTCAGTTTCGGTCACGGCGGACGCAAGGACAGCTATACGGACAACAATGTGCGCGAGGTGATCGCTGCCGTCGAGCGCTTCAAACAGCGCTATCAACCCAAACGCACCATTCTGGTCGGGCATTCGGGCGGTGCGGCAGTCTCGGCCATCGCCTTGGGCATGTCGCCGACGATCGCCGACGCGGCACTGTTGGTCTCCTGCGCCTGCGACCCCGGCGCCTGGCGCTGGACGCGGAGCGAAAACCCGATGGCCTGGGCCGACAAAGTGTCGCCCCGCGTCCGGATTGTTGCCCTGACCGGAGCGGCCGACACCACCACGCCGCCCGCGATGCCCGACCGCTATATCGAGCTGCAGAAGCAGCGCGGCCTTTCCGCCAGCCACCAGATCATTCCCGGCGTCGACCATAACGCAGCGTTCCGAGCCCCCGAGCTCGATACGGCGCTACTCGAATTGCTCGCCGCGCCGGGCGAAGCGCGCTGAAGTCATCTCGTTCGCCTCGGTAGATTGCCGCCGTAGCCATTGAGATTTCATTCACGGTTTGTCGTATTGATGGCCGAACTCGGTCGTTTGCAAGAGCCGATATTTTGTTTGCTTCAGGTCGAGAAACGGATACTTGCGCTTGAGATCGGCGAGATAGGCGTCGAAGTCTTCTCCCGGTTTGGCCCTGACGCGCCATAGCTTCGGCCCGGCGGCGGTGCACTTGATGTCGAAGTGGCCGAGGTAGACCGTTTCATTGGCAGCGACGCTGAAATGACCGCCTCGATATGCGCCGTATTTCGCTAGATCGCTGCGACCGGCAACCCAGTACTGCGCGGTATCGGAGACCAATTTGTCGGGCATGACCTTGATTGCGAAACCGGCCAGCGCGTACTCGCCCGGCTCAACCAGTAATGCGTAATCGATATATTCTTGGCGTCGCAAGAGCTTGGGGCCGGTGTGCAAGACGATGTCTGCGCCTTCTTCGTTGGACTCTTTTGTCGTCGGCATAAGGTCGAAAGCGAAAATGCGCAACTCGGCGTTCTGATAAGCGCCGCAAGCCCAAGTCCGCCCCCAATTGACGCCCAAAAGGACGACGCCCTTCGTACTTCGTTGCTCTGCGTAGGATTCTGCCGTGGCTTCGATTGATTGTTGCGCGCTGTTTACCATGGCCGTCGAGGCGCACGCCGTGAACAGGGCCGGTAAGGCGACAACCGCTGAGAGCCGAATGAGCGACTGGATGTCGATGCGCATCGCCTGGCGTTTCCGATCAGGAGCGATCGAGCGAGGCGAGTTGCGCGGCTTCCCGGCCAAGCGCGGGATCGATGGGCTGGCCGCCCTGGACGGCATAAGTCATGTAGATGACGGAAAACGGCAAGTGGGGAAACCGCTTGGTCTCACCGGGCTTGAAGCCGAGTTTGGCGTACCAGCGCTGCAGATCGACGTGCTCGCCGATGACCCCGATGCTGATCTTCTGAATGGCGTCTGCTTGCGCGACCCGAACGATGTGTCGAACGAGCGCGGCGCCGACACCGCGCTTGCGGCAAGCGGGAAGAACCGAGAGGCGGTTGAGGTAGGCGAGACCGGCGCCAGGACTTTCGTAGGCAACGCACGCAATCGGGCTGGCGTTCTCTTCGGCAATGAAATATCGCTCGCCGCGGGCGAGATCCGCGGCAACCCAAGCGTCGGTGCAGAAAGAGGGATGCTTTGGGCAGTTGTCGGCATTCAGGCCGAACATCAGCGCGACATCGCGGTTGGCGGTGCTGATGAGCGTTGCGATCGCGGCGATGTCCGCGTGTGCAGCCTGTCTGATTTGCATTGGCGTAAGCAGGTGACGGTAGGTGGAAAACGACGCCGATGAAATGCGGCCTATGCCGAAATCATCCTCCGGGTGCGCGCTGATATCAAGGCTCCCGAACCCAAAACGGCCCAAAGGGGCCAGCTTCGGGTTTGTTTTTGTGTATTTTGAATATTCGATGCTGACCCCATTAACACCATTCGGGCCGCTACATTTTCCAGGCTTGGTCATTTCGAGTTGCGAATTATCACTGCGCTCACAAACTCTATTTGAACCAGAATTAACCGATATGGACAAGGCCACTGTATCGCGATCTATAAGAAAATCGTTCCATATTACAAACAGTGGCCTGCCCTATACTACTCTACAACCTCAAGACAAAACCGTGGGCTCGGGAGACACTGATTTATTTCGTTCGCCCTGAGCCGCGAGCTTGTCGAACGGTCGAAGGGCGGTCATTAGAAATCAACGTCTTGCAAGGGGCTTCGACAGGCTCAGCCCGAACGGGGCGAATTGATCAGCGCGTCCCTCGGCGAATCAATGGAGAGGAACGGTCAGTATAACAACATTATCAAAAGACTCTCTAGCTGGCGCTTTCCCGTCTGAATAATCAAAAGAAGCCGAAACTTTTACAGGATATGAAAACCCATATCCGGCCGCAAACCAAGCAGTAGTTGTACTCGTTCCCGGACGACTTTGACGCAACGAATTCTCGCCAACAAGCATAGTCCTGCATGTATTCAGCGTGACTCCCGCCATAGTCAGCGTTTCAACCCCGTCAAAGACAAACGTGCTAGAGTATGTTGAAGGACCATAACTATTGGTTTTTGTTATGCTAAGGACTTGACTTTCACCAACTTTTTTTGTCAAGTCAATAGAATATCCTGCATATGTAGTTGTATCAATTGTTCCGCTGGCATTATAATCCCTGTCGCCCAAATTCGTTAATTTTTCAGGAGTATATACTGTATATAGTTCTGAAAAAACCCCCGATGGATCAGCAGCGCGGTGATGTTTTTCAACGGTGACGTCGGATCCATTATAAGTTCCCCCATAAAAACTGACGGTTATTTCCGACCCTGCCTCTTTAGCCGCATACTGCTTTCCCAGCGATGGGCTCATGCAAGACGCCAAAGTAGTCGTATCGCCAACGATGGCCGGGGTTGCTGCCGTTGCGGATGCTGAGTTGCCATCATCTCCCCCTCCCCCGCAGCCACTTAATCCTGAAAACACACTAGCGAGCACACAAACAGGAATTAAATTCTTCGATACTTTGCTTATATACATTATTACTCCACTAATTAGTCTATTCTGAACAACCCGTTTCATGCCACAAGTAGCGGGAATGATATCGTGCTTTGCATTCCGCCGCGCGGATCGTTCGCCCATAGACAACCCAGGAGATAAGCGAAACAAAGCCGTTGGAAGTAGCTTTCTCCACAGAAATGCTGCCAATACGGGTTCTCCACCCAGGCCCAGATCAGTTCCTCGTCGGAGCAGGCGAACGTTTGAATTAACCGGCCGCCACGCACGGCGGTTGAAGGGAAAACTGCGGCATGTTGGCGGTCCGGCTGAATGATGGGTTAGGAGTAGTCATTTGTTGTTGGATTTCCAGTCCATTAGCATGTTTTTTAACTCAATGCTGTTGGCGTATTTTAGAAATGGGTGATTGCCTGTCTGTTGGCTCTCTTTATACCAAGCGATCCTTTGCTCGATGGAGACTAGATTTGCAACAGCAATAAATGAGATGTTAGGTATTTTGTGGTCGTATAGCTTTCCAACTTCAAGCGCTTTAATAAGTTGATTATTTCCAACCATAAAAAGAACAATTAGCCCTCTTGTATTAGCCTCTCCCCAACTCTTGTTGATATCCCTTAGCACCTTTTCAACTAACACATCACTCGCCGTCATGCCAGGCATTGGATTAAATTTTATATTGAATCGAGCCACTGGCATTCCGACTAGATCAGCCAGTAACTCAACCGCTTGCCACGATTGTTTTTCCCCAAACGTCATTCCATCTAGAAAAATAACTCTCGGAAAATTGGTAACAGGGTTCTTTACATCAACGCCAAATACAGATGTGTTAGACGTGCTATCGCCGCTATCCGACTCAGCACCTGCCACAGTTGAAAAGTAGAAAAGAGACATCGCAATAACGATAAGCTGCCTTAGCATCGCAACACCCCTAACGAATGAAATGGACTTCCCCGTCCCGAGGTTGCGGCGGAAGCCGCTGTCGGCAACAAGTGCCATGATGGATTTTCCGAACCTCATCAAAACCACGAAAGGGGAAGTCCATGAGCATTATCACTGTCGGCATCGATCTGGCCAAGAATATCTTTGCCGTGCATGGCGTGGATGAATACGGCAAGGCGGTGCTGGTCAAGCCGAAAGTCTCTCGCGAGCAACTCCTTCCGTTGATCGTGCAGCTGCCGCCGTGCCTGATCGGCATGGAAGCCTGCTCCGGCGCACACCACTGGGCACGGCTGCTTCGAGCATACGGCCACACCGTCAAACTGATCGCTCCGAAATTCGTCACCCCGTACCGCATGGGCGGCAAGCGCGGCAAGAACGACGCCGCGGATGCCGCCGCGATTTGCGAGACGGTCACCCGGCC
>Ga0316613_10000268_pt1 | contig 52949 bp, 60 predicted proteins | sample OWC_soil_day10_C_2_FD_207647 | JGI IMG/M metagenome (GOLD analysis project Ga0316613, IMG submission 207647) | Wetland soil microbial communities from Old Woman Creek delta, Ohio, United States - OWC_soil_day10_CT_b | ecosystem: Environmental > Terrestrial > Soil > Wetlands | place: USA: Ohio...
GGTCTGTGGAGATGAGCAGCCACCGAACCGGTGGCTCCAAGAATGCGGGGCCGCGTTAGCGACCCCGAATAGCCGCTTCGAGCGGCTCACAACTGAATGCCCCCGGCTCTGCCGGGGGATTGTTACACCGAGTGGTTGATGCGCCGGCGGCCTGGCGTGGTCGTTTGGCCGTCCGGACCGTATAGATCCAGCGAGCTCGCGCCGCCGCGCAAGGCTTCGAGCGCCTTGCTGTTGTACTGCATGTGCAGGCGGATCAATTCGCCGTTGAGGCGGTTGAGTTCGCGCGCTTCGCCGGCCAGCGCAAGAACTCTCGCCCAGGCCTTGGCCGCGATTTCTTCCTTGGGGTGTTTGGCGCACCAAGCCTCGACGCCGCTGCGGTCGGCGCCAAATCCCAGCAAGGCCAGCGCGGCGTTGCGCTGTGCGGCGAATTCATTGAGTTGGGCGGCGAACTTCAGTTTCTGTTCGGCATACGCGGCAAGCGCATCGGTATCCCCGCCGCGCAGCGAATTTTGTTCAAGCTTGAGCAGGTCGACAAATTGCTCGACGGTCTGCGCTTCGCCGACCATCGTCTGCTGCAGGGTGGATAATCCCGCGTTGCTTCCCGCCATCAGGCCTGCCGCTGTGAATCCACGAGCTGTTTGGCAGAGGCGATCAGTCGATCGGCAATGGCGCCGACGTTGATCGTGAAGCGGCCGTCCGAGATGGCCTGCTTGATTTCAGAAACGCGTGCCGCGTCGAACGACTGTTCGTCATCGACGGCGGAGAGCTGGGTGGACAGCGCGCTGAGTTGAACGTCGTCCTTGCCGGTCGAGCTGGCTTTGCTGGCCGACTGCGCGCGCGTCGCTAGCGGCGCGCTGGCGGGTTTACTCGAACTCTCGATCTTCATGGCCGGGCCTCTAATAGTTTTCTGCTTACACGTGCTTACGGCGCAAAGCAGACGAACTTTAGCACTAATTTAACGATTTATCAGTTCAAATCAGTTCGCTATCTCGACAATCCCTCCGGTTCGGGCGATCCCGCTGACGGTTTGGCCGGAGTCGGTGCGAACCTGGACCGGCTGGCCGGCCGCGGCGTTGCCCAGCGCCTTGCCCGAACTGCTGACGCTGAAGCCGACGCCTTTGGCCACCGTTCTGACGCTCTGCCCCTGGTAGACGGCCCAGGGCGTGATCAACTGGTCGCTGCGTAGCGGTTGGCCGGCGGAAAAACCGTTTTTCACCGTCCTGCCGATCGCTTGCTCTTGGTCGGTGATGACGCTCGCCGGCAGGCTCGAGAGATCGCCGCTACGAACGACGATGTCGGCGGCGCTGAGCACATAGCCGGCAGGCATCGCGCGAGCCGAAATCAGGTAGTTGCCGCTGACCTTGACGCTAACCTGGATATAGACCGTCCAGGTCGATGGGCCGAGGCAGCGAACGCCAACGGTCGATTTTCCCCACAGCTTGCTTCCCGCCGGCAGAAAAGGCTCAAAAGCGCTGCATGGCGAGAGTTGGGTGCGTGGATCGAGCGGAACGACACTGTAGCTGACCTTGCCCGGCAAGCCTTGAGTCTGGATGCGCAGGTAGTCGTCGAGCGTGCCGTAAAGGGTGCTTTGTGCTTGGCAAAGCAGCGGCGTCAGTAGCAGCAGCCAGGAAATGGCGACAAATTTTCGCAGCGATCCGCATAAGAGTAGGAAATTCATTGCGCTATTTTGCCCTATCGCCGCGTTCCGGCGTAACAATCTGCTCAGACCTTGCCCGGTCATCCGGCAATATTTGCCGATATCCCGGCAGATGTCGGCCGCAGTGATGCCAAGTCCTTCGCCCCGCTTGACCGCGGGGGACTGCGCGCGATGGGCTCAGGAGTCCTGGCACGGGAATTGCATTAAGTCGCAGGGACCAATCGCCGAACCGGAGTCATCGTGGCCAGCAAAATCGACAATGCGCTTTCCTTCCAGCAACAGGTTCTGGGCTTGCGCGCCCAGCGGCAGCAGATTCTGGCGGGCAATATCGCCAATGCCGATACACCGAACTACAAGGCGCGCGACTTCGACTTCTCGGCGGCGCTCAAGGAGGCGGTGGCGGGCCGCAGCAGCGGCAATCTGGCGCTGAGCACGACCGACGCGGCGCATTTGCCAGGTAGTACGCAGCAGAGTTCAGCGCGCCTGCTTTACCGCAATCCGGCACAGCCGAGCGCCGATGGCAATACCGTCGAGATGGACATTGAGCGCGCCCAGTTTTCAGAGAATGCCGTGCAGTACGAGGCCAGCGTGGCCTTCATCACGGCGCAGATCAAACTGCTGACCGCTGCGGTCCAGGCCTGATCCCATGGGCATGTTCAGTACCTTTCACATCGCCGGCAGCGCGCTCTCGGCGCAGTCGATGCGCCTCAACGCGGTGGCCAGCAACCTGGCCAACGCCGACAGCGTGGTCGGTGCCGACGGCAAGCCGTACCGTGCCAAACAGGTGGTCTTCGAAGCCACGCCGATCAACGGCGAGAGCGGGCAAGGGGTGCGCGTCAAACAGATCGTCGAGGACGCCAGCCCGGGGCGAATGTCTTATGACCCGCGCAATCCGGCGGCCGACGACAAGGGCTACGTGACGATGCCCAACGTCAGCGTGGTCGACGAAATGGTCAATATGATTTCAGCCTCGCGTTCGTATCAGACCAACGCCGAGGTAATGAATACCGCCAAGCAGCTGCTGCTCAAAACGCTGACGCTCGGCCAGTAACGAGATAACGCCAAGGAGAACGAGATGACCACAACAACCTCTGCCACATCCGGCACCACCGTTTTTGACGCGATCAACACCGCCAATGGCGTGGGTGCGACGACAGCGTCGACTTCGGAGGCAACGCAAGACCGTTTCCTCAAATTGTTGGTAACGCAGTTACAGAATCAGGACCCGCTCAACCCGATGGACAATGCCCAGATGACCACTCAACTGGCACAGATCAGCACGGTGACCGGAATCGACAAGCTTAATACCACGCTCAGCTCGATGATCGATAGCGTGGCCAGCAGCCAGAATGTGCAGACGGCCGGAATGATCGGCAAGAGCGTGCTGGTCGCCGGTTCCAACCTGGAGCTGACGTCAAGCACGGCGAAAGACTCTACGGGCAAAGATGTGACGACGAAGACGGCGGTCGGTGGCGTCAAGCTGGCTAGCGCGGCCGATTCGGTGACGGTGACCATCAAGGACAAGAGCGGCAATGTGGTCAGCGTCCAGAATCTCGGCGCGCAAAAGGCGGGGGTCTTCAACTATTCCTGGGATGGAACAACCGACGCCAAAACGACCGCCGACGACGGAACCTACTCCATTTCGGTCAGCGCTTTGCAGGGGACCAACAAAGTCGAGGCCACTGCCATGCAGTTTGGCACGGTTTCTGCTCTTATCCGTTCGGGCAGCACCTTCCTGCTCGATTTGGGTAGCCTCGGCAATGTCGCCTTGAGCGATGTGCAGCAGATTATTTGATAGGGGACGATTAAAATGGCATTCCAGCAAGGTCTAAGCGGCCTCAACGCGGCATCGAAGGCGCTCGATGTGACGAGCAACAACGTCTCCAATTCGGGAACGGTCGGTTTCAAGTCAGGCCAGGCGCACTTCGCCGACGTCTACGCCAATTCGCTCAACGGCTCGGGAACCTCGCAGACGGGGATCGGTACGACGACGACCGCCGTTCAGCAGCAATTTACCCAGGGCAACATCACGACGACCAGCAACTCGCTCGATATCTCGATCAACGGCAGCGGTTTCTACCGCATGGACACCAACGGCGCGATCACCTATAGCCGCTCAGGCCAGTTCCATCTGGACAAGAACGGCTACGTGATCGACGACCTGCAACGCAAGTTGACCGGTTACCTGGCCGATTCTGAAGGCGTCATCGTCAAAGCCGCGCCGCAAGACCTGCTCTTGAGTTCGGCCAACCAGGCGCCGGCGGCCACCGGCGCTTCGGGCTCGGCGAAAGAGGGCGTCGCCGCCAACATCAACTTCGATTCGCGCGCCACGGCGCCGACCGGAACCTTCGACACAACGATCGCGGCGACCGCAAACAAGAGCAGCAGCTACAATTTTTCGACCGCGACGACGATCTACGACACGCTCGGCAACGCGCACACGCTGACGATCTTTACCGCCAAGACGCAGGTTTCGGCGGCGACCACCGCCGCCACTGCGGCGGCCACCTCGGCGACCACCGCCGCTGCTGCGGCCACTGCGGCGGCGGCGACGGCCGCTAGCGCGGCGGCGACTGCGGCGACCGCCGCGGCGACCGCTGATCTTTCTGCCGCTGCCGCATTCGCTGATCCTAGCAATGCGACAAAAGTCGCCCAGGCCGCCACTGATGCCACCGCCGCCACCTCCGCTCAGACGGCGGCGACCGCTGCGGCAGCGACGGCCACCACCGCTCAGACGGCTGCCGCTGCGGCAGCGACCAAGGCGCAGGCCGCGGCCACCGCGGCGACCGCCGCCGCTGCGGTGACGCCGATTACCGCCGAGGCGCTCAAGGCGGCGACCACCGCCGCCGCTTCCGCCACCGCCGCGTACAACGATGCACTGGCCGCCAGTTCGAGCACCGGCCCGGTGTCGGCGGTCCAAGCCGCGATCAACGCCGTTACTGCGGCCAATGACGCAGTGACCAAGGCGACCACTCGGCCCTACAACGCCGCTGCCGCTGCCGCCTATACTGCTGCCGCCAACACTTACACCACGGTCGCGCTGCCGGCCTACACCACCGCGGTGACGACCTATAACGCCGGCGCGACGGCCGCCGCTGCAGCGACTGCAGCGGGTGTAGCGCGAACCAACGCCAATCCCAACTCGGAGTGGCTGATCTACACGTCGGTTGATGGCACTGCCACCGCTAATGTCAATGGCGGCGTCCCGCAGATCGTCAAGTTTGACCAGTCAGGGACGATGATCGATGCGCCAAGCGGCGGTTCGCCGCTGGCAATCAACCTCGACAAGGTGATGTCGGATCAGGGCAAGACGAATATTTCGAGTCCGATGCTGACCTTCAACATCGATTTTTCGGAGAGCACCCAGTTCGGCAGCGCCTTCGGCACCAACAGCCTGACGCAGGACGGTTACACCTCGGGGCGCTTGACCGGCGTCAGCGTCAATGAGGACGGCATCGTCAGCGGCAATTACAGCAACGGCAAGACGCGCAACCTGGGGCAGGTGGCGCTGGCCAACTTCACCAACCCGAACGGTCTGACCTCGCTGGGCGGCAATCAGTGGGCCGAAACCGACGCCTCGGGAACGGCGCTGGTCGGTACCCCCAATAGCGGAACGCTGGGCGTTCTCAAGTCGTCGACGGTCGAGGAGTCCAACGTCGATCTGACCGCCGAACTGGTCAATATGATCACCGAGCAGCGCGCGTATCAGGCCAGCGCGCAAACGATCAAGACTCAGGATCAGATCATGAACACCCTGGTCAACCTGCGTTAAACGCTGAGCCTAACGAGAAAGCCCCTGCGCCATGGATCGACTGATCTACACCGCGATGACCGGCGCCAAGCACGCCTTCCTGCAGCAGGCGGGCGTCGCGCACAATCTGGCCAATGCCTCGACGGTCGGTTACCGCGCCATGGAGCATCGTTTCCGCGCAGTCCCGATCCAGGGCGAGGGTGCGGCGACGCGGGCTTTCGTGGTCGATGCGTCGGTCGCCAATGTTTTTGATCAGGGGGCGTTGATGGCGACTGGCCGCGATCTCGACGTCGCCGTTCAGGGCGCCGGCTGGATCGCGGTGGAAGCTCCCGACGGGCGCGAGGCCTATACCCGTGCCGGCAACCTGCAGGTCAACGCCAACGGTCAGCTGCAGACCGCCGCAGGCCTCAACGTGGTGGGCGACGGCGGGCCGATCGCCATTCCGCCCGACAACAGCATCACCATCGGCAGCGACGGGACCATCTCGACCGTTCCGCTCTATGGCAACCCCAACAACGCCAGCGTGGTGGCGCGGATCAAGCTGGTTAACCCGCCGGAAAACGAACTGGTACGCGGCGACGACGGGCTTTTTCGAAGAGCGAGCGGCTTGCCGGCCGATCTCGATGAAACCGTCAAAGTCGCCCCGCAGGCGCTCGAAGGCAGCAACGTCAACCCGGTCGATTCGATGGTCAGCATGATCAGCCTGGCGCGCCAGTTCGAGATGCAGATCAAGATGCTGCAGTCCGCCGATGCCAACGCCAGCAAGGCCAGCCAGATTCTTTCGCTGACCGCCTAACAGGATAATGACAAGATGATCGTTCGTTCCCTCGCGATTGCCCGGACCGGCCTCGACGCCCAGCAGCTGAGCCTGGATGTGATTGCCAACAACCTGGCCAATACCAGCACCAACGGCTTCAAGCAATCACGCCCGGTGTTTCAGGACCTGCTCTATCAAACGATGCGTCAGCCGGGCGCCCAGTCGACGCAGACGACGCAGATACCGACCGGTCTGCAGTTAGGTACCGGCGTGCAGCCGATCGCCACGGCGACGATTTTCACCCAGGGCGCACTGCAGGCGACCGGCAACGATCTTGACGTCGCGATCAACGGTGCCGGCTTCCTGCAGGTGCTGCTGCCCGACGGAACGACGGCTTATACGCGCGACGGTTCGCTGCAGAAGGACAATCAGGGGCAGGTGGTGAGCGCCAGCGGTTACCCGGTGCAGCCGAGCATTACCATTCCGACCAATGCGCTGACGGTGACTATTGGCTCGGACGGGGTGGTCTCGATCACGCAGCCCGGATCGACGGCGACGACGACGGTCGGTACGCTGCAGCTCGCGACCTTTGTCAACAACGGCGGCTTGCAGCGGGTCGGCGAGAACCTCTTTCTCGAAACCGCGTCGAGCGGAACGCCGACGCCGACGACGCCGGGAACCAACGGCGCGGGCGTGCTGGTGCAGAAAAATGTCGAAGCGTCGAACGTCAACGTGGCCGAGGAAATGGTGAATATGATCCAGACCCAGCGCGCCTACGAGCTCAATTCAAAGGTGGTGTCGACCTCCGATGCGATGCTCGCGAAACTAACGCAACTGTAAAGGAACGGTGATGAAAAACTGGCTCGCCATGATTCTGGCCGGCGGCCTGCTCGGCGCCTGTACGACGGTGCCGCCGACCAATGTGCACCAGCCGATGACTGCGCGTCCGGCGGCGCGCACCGAAAACCTGGCCGCCACCGGCAGCATCTATCAGGCCGGGGTGTCGCGGACGCTGTTCGAAGACCGGCGTGCGCGCTACGTCGGTGACACGATGACCATCGCCATCGCCGAAACGACCACCGCGTCGACCAAGTCGAACACCAATGCCAGCAAGACCACCGCCATCAGTGCTTCAGTGCCGACGGTCAGCGGCTTGCCGGGCAAGTCGCTGCAGGGCCTGGCACTTGATGCGAGCAGCTCGAACAGCCTGGCCGGCAAGGGCGACGCCGCCGCCAACAACGTCTTTACCGGAACGATCACGGTGACCGTGATCGAGGTCCTGCCCAACGGCAATCTTCTGGTTTCGGGCGAAAAACAGGTGTCGATCGGCGCCGGGACCGAATATATCCGGCTTTCGGGGATCGTCAATCCGTATTTCATCAACGCCGCCAATACCATCGGCTCGGGTAACGTCGCCGACGCGCGCATCGAGTACAAGGAAAGCGGTGTGATCAGCGAGGCGCAGGTCATGGGCTGGCTATCGCGCTTCTTCCTTTCCTTCCTGCCCTTCTAGGAGTCTGTCGTGATTCGTACGCCAACCGGCAAATTCCTGCACCGCCTGGCAATTCTTGCCTGTGCACTCTTGCCGCTGGCGAGCGGCGCCGCCTGGGCCGAGCGCATCAAGGACTTGGCTTCGGTGCAAGGCGTGCGCAACAATCAACTGGTCGGTTACGGGCTGGTCGTCGGTCTCGACGGTTCGGGTGACCAGACGACGCAGACGCCATTTACCACGCAGAGCATCATCAACATGCTGGCGCAACTGGGTACCACGCTGCCGACCGCGCAATCGCTGCAACTGAAGAACGTCGCCGCAGTGATGGTGACCACCAGCCTGCCGGCGTTTTCGAGAATCGGTCAGCAGATCGACGTTACCGTGTCGTCGATGGGCAACGCCAAGAGTTTGCGTGGCGGCACGCTGGTGATGACGCCGCTCAAGGGCGCCGACGGGCAGATTTACGCGCAGGCGCAGGGCAATCTGATGGTCGGTGGCGCCGGTGCGGCGGCGCCGGGAGCCAAAGCGGTGATCAATCACCTGCTGGCCGGTCGCATCGTCGGCGGCGCGACGGTCGAGCGCGAGGTGCCGACGTCCTTGGGGCAGGGGCCTTTCGTTCATTACGAGATGGTCAATACCGACTTTGGCACGACGCAACGGGTGGTCGAAGTGATCAACCGTGAGATGGGGGCGGGAACGGCGCAGGCGGTCGACGGACGGGTGATCGAAGTCCATGCGCCGGAGGACGCCAATTCGCGCGTCGCGTTCATGGGGCGGATCGAGAATCTCGAAGTGCGTCCGATGAAGTCGATGGCCAAGGTCATCGTCAATCCGCGCACCGGGTCGGTGGTGATGAATCAGACGGTCACCATCGAGTCGTGTGCGGTCGCCCATGGCGCGCTTTCGGTGGTGGTCAATACCGACCAGCAGGTCAGTCAGCCCAACGCGTTGTCCGGCGGCCAGACGGTCACAACCTCCCAGACCGACATCGAAATCAAGCAGGGCGGCGGCGCGTTGATGCCTTTGAAGGCGGGCGCGAATCTTTCCGATGTGGTCAAGGCGATCAATGCCCTCGGCGCCAATCCTCAGGACCTGATCTCGATCCTGCAATCGATGAAGGCCGCCGGCGCGTTGCGCGCCGACCTCGAAGTGATCTAGCTGGCTCTTGCACGAGCCCGGCGGCGCCGCGGCGTTGCCCCGCCAACAGTGCAGGAGTCTGCGCGCTCACCCCGGTGGTTCGCCAGGCGCGATAATTGCTAGTATTCAGCCCATGAAAGCTGAAGACCTCAACGCCAACCGTTTTGTCCTCGACGCGAAGACGACCGCGGATCTGCGTCTCAAACTCAAGCAGGACCCGCAGGCCGGTTTGAAACAGGCGGCGCAGCAGTTTGAAGCCTTGATGCTGCAGACGATGCTCAAGAGCATGCGCGACGCGACGCCGCAGGACGGCCTGATGGACAGCGAGCAGACGCGTTTCTACACCGCGATCATGGACCAGCAACTGGCGCAGAACCTGTCGACGACGGGAAAGCTTGGTTTTGCCAAGCTCATCGAGCAACAACTCGGGCGCGGCGTGGTTTCGGGCGCGTCGCTTGACCCGGCCGCTTCGCTCGAGGCGCTGCAAAAGAGCCTGATTGCGCAACAGGCGGCAAATTCTGCCGCGAATTCAGCTTCGTCGTCGACTTCGACTGTGGCGGGCGGTGCCGAACGGATTCGCAGCCTGTCGCTGCGCAGCGATGGGGCGGCCGTAGCGGTCGGTGCCTCGGGCAGCGCCAGCGAGTTCGTCAATCGCATTTGGCCGCATGCGGTCGAGGCGTCGAACGCCATCGGCGTGCCGCCGCAGTTTCTGGTTGCGCATTCGGCGCTTGAGAGTGCCTGGGGCAAGAGCGAGATGCGCGCCGCCGATGGCTCGCCGACCTACAACCTGTTCGGCGTCAAAGCCGGGCGCAGCTGGCAGGGGCCATCGGTTGAACTGCCGACGACCGAATACGTCGATGGTGTCGCGCAGACCTCGCGCGAAAAATTCCGCGTTTATGGCTCTTATGCCGAGGCTTTTCGCGACTACGCGAAGCTGCTCAAGACCAACGCCCGCTTCTCGGCGGTCCTTGGCCAGCAGGACGGAACGAAATTTGCCGGTTCGCTGCAACAGTCGGGTTATGCCACCGATCCCTTGTATGCCGACAAGCTCACCCGAATCATCAATGGACCGACCTTGCGTCAGGCGCTTGCCGGTTAGAAGCAGAGCTCAATATTCCGGCAAGTTTGCCGTTGACCACCCACAAGGAGCGTTTACGTCATGAGCACAGGATTCATCAATACGGCGGTGACGGGCATCCAGGTCGCGCAGCTCAATCTGGCGACGACCGCGCACAATACCGCCAACGCCAGCACCCAGGGCTATAGCCGACAGCGCAACGTGCAGGAGAGCAATACCGCCACGTTGACCGGCGCCGGCTATGTCGGCCAGGGGGTGAATGTGGCATCGATCGAGCGCTACTACGACAGGTTCCTGAGCGCCGAGGTCAATTCGACGCAGACCAAGGTCAGCCAGCTCGAAAGCTACTACGCTCAGGTTTCGAAAATCGACAACTCACTGTCAGACGCGAATTCCGGCATCTCGACGGCGCTGGCGAGTTTTTTTTCCGGGGTCAATTCGGTCGCGTCGAATCCGTCGCTGACCTCGTCTCGCCAAACGATGAATTCTTCGGCACAGTCGCTGGTCTCGCGCTATCAGGCGCTCGGTGATCAGCTCAAGCAGCTGTACGACGGCGTCAATGGCTCGATCACGTCGACGGTCTCGAGCATCAACAGCTATTCGAAACAGATCGGCGAGATCAACGCCGACATCATCGTCGCGCAGTCGTCGACCAAGCAGCCGGCCAACGATCTGCTCGATCAGCGTGACCGACTGGTGAGCGAACTCAACAAGCTGATCGAGGTGTCGACGACGACCAATACCGACGGCAGCTTCAACGTGTTTGTCGGTACCGGCCAGCAATTGGTCGTCGGCACCTTGGTGTCGACGATGACCGCGTTGCCGTCGGTCGACGACCCGACGCGGATTGTCGTCGGTCTCCAAGTGGCCAGCAGCAGCCAGGAGCTGCCTGAGTCGTTGGTGACCGGTGGCAGTCTGGGCGGTTTGCTGGCTTTTCGCAGCGAGTCGCTCGACAGCGCGGCCAACGAGCTCGGCCGAGAGGCCGCATCGCTGGCGCTGACCTTCAATTCCCAACACCAGCTGGGTCAGGATCTGCAGGGCAATGCCGGTGCCGATTATTTCACGCTGACCAAGCCGACGGTGCTCGCCAGCTCAAGCAACAAGACCGGCAGTCCGGCCGTTTCGGTAAGCTACACCGCGCCAGCGTACAACGGCAATTTCTATACTGATTTGACCGGCAGCGACTACCGCCTCGATTACAACGGCAGCGCGCTCACGCTGACGCGCTTGAGCGACAAGGCGCAGTGGAGTGGAACCGACATCGCGGCGCTCAATACCCAGTTGGCGGCCGATCCGCAGGGTTTTACGCTGGACCCGGCAAATTTTTCCGGCGTCGCTGCCGGCACCACCTACCTGATCGAGCCGACGCGCAATGCGGTCAGTGGCCTGGCGCTCAATAGCGCGGTGGTTGCTGACAACCGCCTGATTGCCGCCGCCGCGCCGATGCGCACCGAAGCGACTGGGACCAACACCGGCAAAGCGACGATCTCGGCCGGCAGCGTGTCCCCCGGTTACAAGGCGTTGGCGGCCGGAACGCCGCTGACCTTGACCTATAACAGCGCGGCCAACACCATGACTTGGCCGGCGACTGTCGCCAGCGACGGAACGACTATTGCGGCGGGCAGCGTCGTCTATACGAGCGGCAAGACGATCACTATCGCCGGCAATAACTTCGCAATCAACGGCAGTCCCAACACCGGCGACACCTTTTCGATTGCGAAAAATTCGTCGGGTACCACCGACGCGCGCAATGCGGCGCTGCTTGGCAAGCTGCAGACGCAAAACACGATGGCCGGCCAGACGGCGAGTTATCAGACGGCCTACGCCGCGCTGGTCAGCAATATCGGCAACAAGACACGCGAAATCTCGACCACCGGCGACGCGCAGCAGGCGCTGCTCGATCAGGCGACGGCGGCACGCAATGCGGTTTCCGGTGTGAATACCGACGAGGAGGCCGCCAACCTGATCATCTTCCAGGAGGCCTACCAGGCGTCGGCCAAGGTCATCGAGATTGCGTCGAAGTTGTTCGATGCCCTGTTGGCGATCAACTAAAGGAAAGATCATGCGGATCAGTACCAACCAGATTTACGATACCGGCATTCAGGGGATGATGCGCAACCAGGCCAGGCTGGACAAGCTGCAGAACCAGATCTCGAGCGACACCAAGATCCTGACGGCCGCCGACGATCCGGTCGGCGCCGCGCAGGTGTTGGCGGTGAGCCAGTCGTTGGCGGTCGAGGAGCAGTATCAGACCAATCAGAGCAGCGCCAAAAGCCAGCTCAGTCTGGTTGATGCCCAGCTGACCTCGCTGACCGCGGCGATGCAGACCGTTCGCGACAACATCGTCAAGGCCGGCAATCCGACCTATACCGCGGCTGACCGCGAGTCGGTCGCCAAAGACCTGGAGTCGAACCTCGCTGAAATCCTGGGAATCGCCAATACGGACAACGGGACTGGCGATTACCTGTTCTCGGGTTATCAGGGTGGGACGCGACCCTTCGCGGCGGACGGCCTGGCGGCAAAATCGCCGGCGACCGAGTCGTCGATCGCCTATTCCGGCGACGCTGGTCAGCGCACGGTGCAGGTTTCCTCGTCGCGGCAGATGGCGGTCAGCGTTGCCGGCAGCGACGTGTTCATGAATGGCAAGAACGGCAACGGCACTTTTGTCGCGACGACCGGCGGCAATGATGTCGGGGTCACCGCGAGCACCGGCAATACGGGCACCGTGACGCAAAGCAGCTGGTCCTTGAATCGGACGCAATGGGATGCCGCGTTGGCCAACACGGTCCCGCCCGTCGCCGCTTTGCCGCTGTCAGTTCATTTTATCGACCCGGCCAACTACGAGATTATCGACTCGGCCGGAAATACCACCGGATCGACCCCCTACACGTCCGGGGCAGCGATTGCCTTGTCGGTCAATGGGGTCAATTACGGCGCGCAGATCACGCTTAGCGGAACACCGGTCGCCGGCGACAGTTTTGCGATAAAGCCCGGCATCAACCAGGGAACCGGCGTCATCGACATGGGCTCGGTGCTCGATACGCAAAAATGGTCGGCGGCGGTCAACAACGCGCTAGCCGGCAAGCCGGTCGAGATTCGCTTTTCGGCCAACGCCACGACGGGCAAGATGGAGTACTCGATTTACGACCCGGTCGGGGGCGCGACCGCTGCGCAGGCCTTTACCACTGGGCAGGCGATTTCCTTGAAGACTGCCGGCGGGGTCGATTTCGGTTCGCAGGTGGTGGTGACCGGGACGCCGAAAGTTGGCGACAGCTTCACGGTGACGCCGAGCACCAGTCAGAGCGTTTTCCAGACGGTGCAGAATCTGATCGGGATCTTGCGTTCGCCGGTCGGCACGACCTACAGCAGCACGCAACTGGCCAACGATCTGGCCGGGCAGTTGAGCAACCTCGATCAGGCGATGAGCCAGGTCAGCGACGTGCTGTCGACGGTCGGCGCCAACGAGCGCGAACTCGTGGCCTTGGACAGTACGTCGAGCGACTTGGTGATTCAATACAAGGCGACCATTTCCGATATTCAGGGACTCGATTACAACAAAACCTATTCGGATTACACCCGGCAGCAGGTCAATCTGGAAGCGGCGCAAAAATCCTTTGTCAAGATTGCCGGCCTGAGTTTGTTCGATTACATCTGATGGACACGGTGCGCCTTCGAAGTGTTTTCCCGTCGCTGCTGCTTGGCATGACCGTGGCCGCGTGCGGCAGCGTCGAGACGAAGTCGATTCCCACTACGGGCTCGATCCTGCCGAACGCCACCGTCCAGGTTGGTCCGACGATTGCCTATTCGGTCGAGCAGATCGCGGTCGCCGGTGCCGCCGCCGCGCTGCTTTACGTGATCTACGACCCGCTGGCGCCCAATTGGAGCATCGAGGAAAAGCCGCTTGCAGACGACACCTATTACCTCGCGCTGCGCGCCAAGAGCTTTCGTATCGGCGGCGACGGCGAGGCGATCCAGATCATCAAGCGGCGCGCTTTGCAGCTTCAGCGCGAAAAGGGTTATGCCGGCTATCGCATTCTCGATTACTCGGAAGGCATCGAGTCGAGCACGCCGCTGACGCATCGCGTCTCCGAGGGAACCGTTCAACTGGTCCGGACCGCGCAGGTTCAGCCGCGCTAGCTGACGACGACGAAGTAGCCGAGCATCGACTGCAGGCCGAACTCGAACAGCGCTTGCAGCGGTGACGCGAGATACGACAGGCTGACGATCAGCGCGGAAAATCCGAGCACGATGGTGATCGGAAAACCGATCGCCATCAGATTAAGTTGCGGCGCGACGCGTCCGAGGACGCCGAGCGCGATATTGGCGATCAGCAGCGCGACGACGACCGGCAGGGACAGCAGGACCCCCGAAGAAAAAATCATGCCTCCGGCATTGGCAATATTGAGCCAACTTGCGCTGGCGATCGCGCCCGCCGTTATCGGCAACAGCACGAAGCTCTCGCCGAGCGTCGCGATGACCATCAGATGGCCGTTGATCGCCAGAAAAATCAGCAGCGCCAGCATTCCCAGGAATTGCGAGATGACCGCTGTCTGGGCCGCGCTCTGCGGGTCGTAGGCGGTGGCAAAGCCCAGTCCCATCTGGTTGCTGATCATGGTGCCGGCGAGGTCGACGGCGGTAAACACCAGGCGCATCGCGAAGCCCATGCTCAGGCCGATCAGCAGCTGTTGGGCGAGAATCAGCAGGCCCTGGCCCGAGGCCGGATCGATCGCCGCGATGGTCGGCAGCGCCGGCGCGATGGCGAACGTGATGGCCAGCCCGAGGACCAGCCGCACCTGAGCATTCAGACCGGCATTGTTGAATGGCGGCGCGGCCGTGAGCAGTGCCAGGATGCGCGCCAGCGGGAAAAAAAAAGCGACGATCCAGGCGTTGATTTCGGCGGAACTCAGGCTGATCATGGGCCGCTTAGCCGATCAGTTGCGGAATGCTCTCGAACAGCCGGCGGATGTAGTCGACCATCATCTGCAGCATCCACGGGCCGGCCAGGATCAGCACCAGGAACATGCCGACCAGCTTGGGGATGAACGACAGCGTCTGTTCGTTGATCTGCGTCGCGGCCTGGAAGATGCTGATGATCAGGCCGATGACCAGCGCCGCCAGCAGCAGTGGGCCGGCCAGGATCAAGGTCATCTCGATGGCCTGACGGCCGATGTTCATGACCAGTTCGGGCGTCATGTGGCGAAGCTCATGACCAGCGAACCGAGCAGCAGATGCCAACCATCGACCAGCACGAAAAGCATCAGCTTGAACGGCAGGGAGACCATCACCGGCGACATCATCATCATGCCCATCGACATCAGCACGCTGGCGACGACCATGTCGATGATCAGAAAGGGAATGAAGATGATGAAGCCGATCTGGAAAGCGGTCTTGAGCTCGCTGGTGACGAAGGCTGGAACCAGCACGCGCATCGGGATGTCGTCCGCCGACTCGAGCGTCGGGAGCTTGGCGAGCCTGGCAAAGAGGCCGATGTCGGCTTCGCGTGTCTGCTTGAGCATGAAAGCGCGCAGCGGTACGGCGCCGCGCTCGACGGCCTGGACGAAGCTGATGCGGTTCTCGGACAGCGGCTGGTAGGCGTCGACATAGACCCGGTCGAGGACCGGCGACATGATGAAAAAGCTCAAGAACAGCGCCAGGCCGACGATGACCTGATTGGGCGGCGAGTTCTGGGTGCCGAGCGCGCTGCGCAGCAACGAGAGCACGATGATGATGCGCGTAAAACTGGTCATCATCAGCAGCGCCGCGGGGATGAAGGTCAGCGCCGTCAGCGTCAGCAGCGTCTGGATTGACAGCGTGTAGGTCTGGCTGCCGCCGGCGCCCGGCGTGCTGGTCAGCGCCGGCAGCCCGCTGGCCTGCGCCCACGCCGCCAGCGGTGCGAGCAGCAGCAGCGCGGCTGGCGCGATCCGGCGCAGGCTAGAGGTTTTCATTTTTGCGCTCGCTCAGGTGCTTGAGCCACTGGCTGAACGGCCTGTCGCTTCCCGGCGAGGCAGGAAGTTCGCCCTTGGCCAGCGTGTGCAGCGTCTTGATTTGCCCGGGAACGATGCCGACGACCAGCCAACTGTCGCCGACTTCGACGAGAACGATTCGCTCGCGTGCACTGATCATCAAACCGCCGACAATGCGCAGCGGCCCGCTGTTGCCGAAGCTTCGCCCGCCATTGAGCTTGCGCAAAAAATACGCGCCGAAGAACAAAATGCCGATGATCAGCGTCAGCCCCAGCAGCATCTGTACGATGGCCGCGCCCGATACCCCCGGCGCTTCGCCGACGGTTTGTGCCGGTGCCTGAGAAGACAGCAGCGCAAGCGTCAGCAGGTGAGCGCTGCGGGTGAGCCAAGGAGGGGGTAGGTTTCGAATCAAGTCAGTCGGCCAGTGGGCATTGTGGCCGCTATCTTAAAGCATGCGCGCGCAAGCTCAAACCTTGATGCTAGCGTCCGACTTTGCGCATGCGCTCGGACGGGGTGATGATGTCGGTCAGGCGGATGCCGAACTTGTCATTGACCACCACCACCTCACCCTGTGCGATCAGCGTGCCATTGACGAAGACGCCCATCGGTTCGCCGGCCATCGCGTCGAGTTCGACCACCGAGCCATGGGCCAGCTGCAGCAGGTTCTTGATGGTGATTTTTGTTCGGCCGAGCTCGACCGCCATCTGAACCGGGATGTCCAGAATCATGTCGAGTTCGTTCATCATCGAGGCCTTGCCGTCGGTCTCGTCGAAAGCCGGGAAGATCTGTGCCGCTTTGGCTTCCGGGGCCTGCTCGGAAATCGCCTGCTCGGCCATTGCCGCGGCCCAATCGTCTTCGGCGCTGGGTTCCGCCGCGCTATTCTCTGTGTCGTCAGCCATGGTGTCCTTTCAGAGCGTTGTCGTCGCTCTCAGGCGTTATGAATCGTTCGATCTTGAGGGCGAATTGCCCGCCTTGTTGGCCGTAGCGGCACTCCATCAGCGGAATGTCGTCGACGCGGGCGACGAGCGAGTCGGGGATGGTGATCGGCAGGATGTCACCGGTCTTGAGCTTGAGGATCTGCCCGAGGGTGACCGTCGTGGTCGCCAGATTGGCGGCGATTTCGACTTCGGCGTCCTTGAGCTGTTTGCGCAGCATCACGATCCAGCGCTGATCGGATGACAGCTGGTCGCTTTGCATCGTACTGTAGAGCAGGTCGCGAATCGGCTCAAGCATCGAGTACGGGAAGCAGATGTGCATGTCCGCGGCGGTGCCGCCGAATTCGAGCGAAAAGGTCGTTGAGACGACGATCTCGGACGGCGTCGCAATATTGGCAAACTGCGAATTCATCTCGGAGCGGATGTAGTCGAACGACAGCTCATAAACCGGTTTCCACGAGCGCGAGTATTCGGTGAAGATGACGTTGAGCAGCCCCTGGATGATGCGTTGTTCGGTCGGCGTGAAATCGCGGCCTTCGACGCGGGTGTGGAAGCGTCCGTCACCGCCGAACATGTTGTCGACGACCAGGAAAACCAGATTGGGGTCGAGAACGAATAATGAGGTGCCGCGCAGCGGCTTGGCGGCGACCAGGTTCAGATTGGTCGGCACCACCAGATTGCGGATGAATTCGCTGTACTTCTGCACCCGGATCGGGCCGACCGAGATGTCGGTGGTCCGATGCATGTAGTTGAACAGACCGATGCGCAGGTAGCGCGCAAAGCGCTCGTTGATGAGTTCGAGCGTCGGCATGCGTCCACGGACGATGCGTTCCTGCGTTCCCAGGTTGTAGTTATGAACCCCGCCCGCGCCTTCTTCGGCAGCTTCAGGTTCATCAGTCTCGCCGGAGACGCCCTTGAGTAGGGCGTCAACCTCGTCCTGGGAAAGAAAGTCAGTGGCCATTGCCGCTTATTGAATGATGAAGGACGTAAATAGTACTTCCTTGACCGGCCCGTAGCCCGGCTTGGCGCCCGGGTCAAGAATCTCATTGATCAGGTCACGGATCTCGTTGGCCAGGGCTTCCTTGCCGGCCTTGGTGATCAGTTCGGCGGCTTTTTTTCCCGACAGCAGGAGCATCACGTTGTTGCGCAGCTTGGGCGTGTAGTTCTTGAGTCGGTCACCGACGAGCAAGTCCTCGACTTCGACCGAAATCATGATTTGCAAAAACTGATCGCCGTTGTCCGGGACGAGATTGACGGTGAACTGGTCGAGGGCGACATAGATCGGTCCCGTCTCCTTGGCACCCTTCTTCTTCTCTGTTTTGGGCTTGGCCGCAGCGACTTCGACGTCTTCTTCTTCGTCAGCCGGATGCATCTTCTTCCACACCATGAAACCGCCGCCGCCCAGCGCAAGAACCAGCACCAAGGCCGCGACGATGATGATCAGCAGCTTCTTGCTTTTCTTCGGTGCAGCAACGGCGCCCTCTGCTTCAGGCTTGGCATCCTTGGCCATCGGCGAAACCCCTCTTTCAATTGTCTCTAATCGTTCGGCGTTGACTGTCGGCCAGGCCGCCGTGGCGTTGCTGCACTAGACCTAGACCCTCAGGCGAAAATATCGACCATTCCATTGCCCTGCCGCGTAGCAAAGGCCGCAGTCTGTAGCGCCCCAGTCGACTCTGTGGCAAGTATAGCGTTATCGCTCATCCATCGCGATGAACTCTGGTTTCGCTCGCCGTTCCCGGCCTGTTGCTGGCTGAACGATTGGGCGCCGACGTTGGTTTGCCCCAGCTCGATGCCGGCGCTGGCAAACATTTCGCGCAGTTTGGGCAGCGCCGTTTCGAGGGCGTCGCGAACCTCGGCGTTGGCCGAAGCGAAGGAGACGCTGGCGTTACCCTTGTCGACGTTCAACGATACCTCTATCGGCCCCATTTGCGGCGGGTTGAGGGTCAATTGCGCGCTTTGCTTATCATTGCTGGCGAGCCAGACGATTTTCTGGCCAAAATCAGCCGCCCAGTTTTGATCACGCACTGGCGTGTGGACGGGGAGCGACGAATTGTGCGCGGTCGGGTGAGTGGCGGCATTGCCCGGCACGTTGGGTTGCGCCGAAATGTTGTTCGCCGTAAGGTCCGGCGAATCGGTCTTGGCGCCAACAGTTTGTTCGGCGGTGGCCAGCGTCGCGGCAAATTTTGCCGCCTTGTCGTCGTCAAGCGCGGTTGAGGTCAGCGGCGCTGGCTCGGTTTTAAGCGATTCGGTTTGGCCGTCGGCCTTAAGACTCTTGCTCGCAGTGCCTGAGATACTGGTCAAGGACTCAGCGGCCGGCTGCTCGGATTCGGTCTGCGCAGGTGCTGGGGCGATCGCCGGCGTCGAGGCCAGGCCGAGCGCGGCCAGTACGGAAGCGGCGGCATCGGCCGGTGCGGCGTCGCTTGGCGTCGTATCGGCCGGCGCCGTGTCGGCGGGTTTTGCATCGGCGGGTTTGGCGTCGGTCGGCGTTGTGGCGAGCCCGAGTGCCGCCAGCAGCGAAGCGGCATCGGCCAGAGTAGCGTCGGCCGCAACTGCATCGGCCGGAACGGCGTCGGTGATCGGCAAGTCGCCCGCTACTTCGGTGGCCACGATGGGCTGCGCAGCCTTGGCGGTCAGTTGCCCGTGCAGCAGATTGGCGAAGTCCTGACTAGCGGCGGTGGCGTCGCTGCCGCCGTCAGCCGCGCTAGGCTGCGTTGGCGTGGGCGGTGTCGAAACAACGGTGATTGACATGGGCTTTCCTGGAAGGCGACTGTGGCCAGGATGTCAGCAATATTTGTGCCACCTGCGAAACAGAAGGTTTGGCCGGTCCGACCCGCCTGCTCGTCAATCAGCTGGATCCCTTGTCGTCCTTGCTGCGTGCGGCGAACTCGTCCTGGTTTTTCTGTTCGCGTTTGAGTTCCTGCGCATTCTCGCTGGCGTAGTGGCGTTCCGAAAGCGTATCGAAGGCCTTGAGTTTCATTCGTTGCTGCTGCCAATGGGCCTGGCCGGAAGCTGTTCGCTGGACCTGCTGGGCGACCGCCTGGCTCTGCGCATCGATGGCCTCGTCAAGACGGTTGAGGAACTCCTGATAGTTGCGCCATTCGCCCGGCGATAGGCCGTTTTGCGCTGCCTGGCGGAACTTTGCGGCGTAGTCGTCACGGTATTTTCGCAACATCTCGAGCTTGTCTTTGGCGCTGCGCTCGCTGGCTATCAATCGCGCCAGCAACTGCGTGGCGTCGTCAGCACGAGTTTGCATCAGCTCGTGTATGGTTTGCAGGGCAAAGGGCTTGCTCATCGTCGACCTCTACAACTCAACGCGGGGTGCCGAACAGCGCGTAGAGCTGATCGACACTGGAGGAGAAATCGGCTTGTTCATTCAAGTTCTGCTGCAAGAATTTTTCAAACGCTGGGTAGATCTTGATCGCTTGGTCGAGCTGCGGGTCTGAACCGGCGGCGTAGGCGCCGACGCTGATCAGGTCGCGCGAGCGTTGAAAGCGCGAATAGAGTTGTTTGAACTTGCGGATTTGCTCGAGGTGTTCCGGCTCGATCAGATTGACCATGGCGCGCGAAATCGATTGTTCAATGTCGATGGCCGGATAGTGCCCGGCGTCGGCAAGCGTGCGCGAAAGAACAATGTGACCATCGAGGATGGCGCGCGCCGAATCGGCGATCGGATCCTGCTGGTCGTCGCCTTCGGCGAGTACCGTATAGAAGGCGGTGATTGAGCCGCCGCCGTCGGCGCCGTTGCCGGTGCGTTCGACGAGCTGTGGCAGACGCGCGAAAACCGATGGCGGGTAGCCGCGGGTGACCGGCGGCTCGCCGATGGCGAGCGCGATTTCGCGCTGCGCCATGGCATAGCGGGTCAGCGAATCCATGATCAGCAACACGTGGCGGCCCTGGTCGCGAAAATACTCGGCGATCGACGTGGCGTAGGCGGCGCCCTGTAGCCGCATCAGCGGGCTGACGTCGGCGGGCGCGGCGACGACCACCGAGCGGCGCAGTCCTTCGTCGCCGAGAATCTGCTCGATGAACTCCTTGACTTCGCGGCCGCGTTCGCCGATCAGCCCGACGACAATGACCTCGGCCGAGGTATAGCGCGCCATCATGCCGAGCAGCACGCTCTTGCCGACCCCCGACCCGGCAAAAAGTCCCATGCGCTGGCCGCGACCGACGGTCAGCAGCGCATTGATGGCGCGTATGCCAACGTCCAGCGATTGCTCGATCGGTGCGCGCGACATCGGGTTGATCGGACGGCTTTGCAGCGGACGCAGACTGTCGGCAGCGATCGGCCCATGGCGGTCGAGGGGGCGGCCGGCGGCGTCGACAATCCGCCCAAGCAGTGTCTGGCCAACCGGCAGCAGCTTGGCGCGATCGATGGCGCGCCGCCGGGCGGCCGGCGGCTGGCCGAGTTTAGGCAGCGCGGTCGGGGTGTCCAAGGCGACGACCTTGGCACCGGGCGACAGACCGTAGACGTCCTCGGTCGGCATCAGGAACAGCCGTTCGCCATTGAATCCGACGACCTCGGCTTCGATCGGCGAACCGCCGGGGGGGAGAATCCGGCACGAGCTGCCGAGTGGCAACTTAAGCCCCGAGGCTTCCATCACCAGTCCGTTGATGCGCGTCAGGTGGCCGCTCGGCAGCAACGGCGAAGCCTGGCTCGCAGCTTCGCGGCAGTGATCGAGAAAGCTGCACCAGCCGGCCAGGCGAGGGTTGTCCACGGCGTCGTTCATCGCTGCCAACGGCTCACGGCATCTCGCTCAGCCACTCCGGGCTGATGCCGATGGCGTCGATCACGCGTCGCCAGCGGGTTTCCAGGGTGGCGTCGATTTCGCTGGTGCCGACTTCAACGCGGCAGCCCCCGGCGCTCAGCGTGGCGTCGTCGATGATTCGCCAGTTGTTGTGCGCGAGTTGTTCGCCAAGCTGAGTGCGGATCAGCGCGGCGTCGTCAGGATGTGCGAAGAGCGCCGGGTGGCCGGTGTGCGGGTACAGCGTGGCGATCGCTTCCCTGACCACCGGCAGCAGCAGCTCGGGTTTGACGCGCAGGCTTTGGCGCAGCATCTGGCTGGCGATTTCAACGGCGGTCGCCAGCAATTGTTCGGCAACGTGTTGATCGAGTTCATCGAGCGATTGCTGCAGGCTGGTCATCAGCGCATCGATTTGCGCCGCGCTGGCCCGTGCGCTGGCGATCCCTTCCGCATAGCCCGCAGCGTAACCCTGCTCGTGGGCTTCAACGTGCATGCGTTCGATGTCGGCCGCCGTCGGCAGCACCACCGGCGGCTCCGGCTCGGCCGGTTCGATCGCGGCAACCTGACTCTCGGCGAGCGCCTGCGCGGCCGCAGCCGCAGCTTCGGCGGCACGTTCGGCGGCCTGTTCGGCCTCATCGAAGGCTGCCACTTCCCAGCGCTGGTAGGCGGTGAGCTTGTCGGGAGCAAAGCCGCTCATGACTGCAACGCGCTCAGACCATTTCCTCGCCACCCGCGCCGCCAAGCACGATCTGGCCCTCGTCGGCCAGACGGCGGACGATCTTGAGGATTTCCTTCTGCTCGCCTTCGACTTCCGAGAGGCGTACCGGGCCGCGCGACTCGAGGTCCTCGCGCAACATTTCAGCCGCGCGCTGCGACATATTCTTGAAGATTTTTTCGCGCAGGGGCTCGGAAGCGCCCTTCATCGCCAGGATCAGCGAGTCGGACTGGATCTCGCGCAGCAGCAGCTGGATGCCGCGATCGTCGAGGTCGAGCAGGTTCTCGAAGACGAACATTTCGTCGAGAATCTTCTGCGCCAGGTCCGGGTCGTATTCGCGGATCGAATCGACGACCGTCGTTTCATTGGCGGTGCCCATGAAGTTGAGGATCTCGGCGACCGCGCGCACGCCGCCCATCGCCGACTTCTTGAGGTTGGCCGAGCCCGAGAGCAGGCGCAGCATGACGTCGTTGAGTTCGCGCAAGGCCTCGGGCTGGATCCCCTCGAGCGTCGCGATGCGCAGGATGACGTCGTTGCGCAGCCGTTCGGTAAAGTGGTTGAGGATGTCGCTGGCGTGGTCGTTGGCGAGATGGACGAGAATGGTGGCGATGATCTGCGGATGCTCGTTGCGGATCAGGTCGGCGACCGTCGGCGCGTCCATCCACTTGAGGCCTTCGATGCCGTTGGTGTCGCCGCCCTGCAGGATGCGCGAAATCAGGTTGGCCGCCTTGTCGTCGCCGAGCGCCTTGGTCAGCACCGCGCGCACGTAGGCGTCGGTATCGACGTGGACGGCGGCTGAGTCGCGCGCCGTTTGGTGAAATTCGGCGAGCACCGCTTCGACCCGGGTACGCGGTACCGTTTTGAGCGCGGCCATGGCATGGCCGAGCTTCTGTACCTCTTTCGGGCCGAGGTGCTTGAGCACTTCGGAGGCAAAGTCTTCACCGAGCGCAATGAGCAAAATGGCGCTCTTTTCTACGCCGTCTTCAGCCATTTGCGCCCATCCAGTCCTTGATGATGTTGGAGACGACCTTCGGATCCTTCTGGGCGAGGTCGCGTGCCTCGTCGAGCTTGCGTGCCAACTCTTCGGCCGCCGACGGCGGTAGGTCCTGCTGCTCCCCCTCGTCGCCGGCGACGATGTCGACGCCGCCGCCCAGCGCAGGGCTTTCTACGACGGGTGGCGGGGGAAGCATGGCCTTGGTGAGCGGGATAATGACCTTGAACAACAGGAAGGCGATGATCGCTGCGATACCTGCATATTTCAAGAGTTCCTTGATCAGCGCGATATTCTCGGGATCCTTCCAGAGCGGGACTTCCAGTCCGGTCTTGTCGATCGCAGTGAATGGCGCGTTGGCGACCGAGACGGTATCACCGCGTTCCTTGCTGAAGCCCATCGCTTCCTTGACGAGCTCGTTGATCTGCTTGAGTTCGGTGTCCGAAAGCGGTTTGGCCAGCCCTTTGGCGTCCTTGCGGTGGTTGACCACGACCGCTGCCGACAGGCGCTTGATCGTGCCGATCGATTGCTTGGTGTGACGGATCGTCTTGTCGACCTCGTAATTGACCGTCGAGTCCTTGCGCGTACTGATCGGCTGCGCGACGCTGGCGATCGGCGCCTGCACGCCTGCGGCGTTAAGTTGGCCGGGCAGCGGCGGCTGGCCGGGGGCCGCCGCCGGACCGGCGCCGGGCACTGCCGGTTGCGTCAGCGGGGCGGTGGCAGGAACCGGCGGTTGATTGGTCAGCGCCCCCGGAATTCCCTGCGCCGACGGCGTCGCGCTCGCCGATTCGGTCGTCTGCTGGCTGCGGATGCTGATGTCGGGCGGGGTGACATTCGGGCGGTGCGTTTCCGCGGTCTGCTCGTTTTGCGAGAAATCGACATCGGCGGCAATCTGGACGCGGACGTTGTCCTGGCCAACGATCGGCAGCAGGATGTCGTTGATCCGTTTGATGACGCTCGCTTCGATTTCCTGAACGTACTTGATCTGCGTCGGGTCGAGGCCGGCCTCCATCAGTTTGCTCTTGAGTTGCGAGAGCATGGCGCCGCTCTGGTCGATCAGCGTGACGCCCGAGACGGCCAGGTTCGGCACGCTGGCGGCGACCAGATTCTGGATGCCGGCGATCTGCGACGGGTCGAGTAAGCGTCCAGGGTAAAGGTTGATCAGGACCGACGCCGAGGGTTTCAATTCTTCGCGGACGAAAACGGTTGGCTTGGGGATCGCCAGATGCACGCGTGCCGCCTGAACCGCCCTGATCGACTGGATGGTGCGCGACAGCTCGCCTTCCAGCCCGCGTTGATAATTGACCTGCTCGGCGAACTGGCTGATGCCGAACTTTTGGTTCTCCATCAGCTCGAAACCGACCCCGCCGCCCTTGGGCAAGCCTTGCGTGGCAAGGCGCAGTCGGGTTTCATTGACCTTGGCGCTGGGGATCAGAATGGCGCCGCCGCTTTCGCTGAAGCGGTAGGGGATATTGAGCTGTTCGAGTGCCGCGATGATGGCGCCGCCGTCGCGCTCAGAGATGTTTGAAAAAAGAATCCGGTAGTCGGACTGCTTGAGCCAACTGTTGCTGGCGACGAGGATGGCGATGACGGCGGCAATCGCCACCATCAATATAATTTTTTGCTGGTTGTTCAAGCGAGCCAGTGCATTGCGCAGGCGATCAGTCAGATTGTCTGGGCCTACTGGTGCTGTGGTGTCGATTCCGGTTGCCGCCATACTTGCGATAGGTCTTAGCTCTGCGTGTTAACTCTGCGATTAATCAAGCAAAAAGCGAAAAGTGCTCGAAAATATTTTACTATTGTAGCTGTTAATTGCACTGGGTTTCCCATCGAATGACGCAAGCGGCACAAATACCGGCTCCGGAAATGAAAGCGCAGGAATTGCAGCGCGCTTTCGACGTTTTCAACCAGGTGTCGCTCGAGCTCACTCAGGCGTACGAAGGCTTGCAGGCTCGTGTCGAATCGTTGACCGCCGAACTGGCCGTGGCCAATGGCGAACTGCGTCGGCAGTACCAGGAAAAGGAAGCGTTGTCCGAACGTCTTTCGCTGTTGCTTAACGCGCTGCCGGCCGGTGTCGTGGTGCTCGATAGCGCCGCGCAGATCAGCGAAGCCAACCCCGTCGCGCGCCAGATGCTGGGCCAGGCGATCATCGGCAGCGATTGGCAGGCGCTGGTGCGCAGCCGGCTCGTTGCCAGCGATGCGCCGGACGAGTGGCAACTCGACGCGCGCCGGGTGGCGATCGCCGAGAGTCCGCTCGATTCGGCGGGCGGGCGATTGCTGTTGATTCACGACATCACCGTCGCCCATCAACTCAAGGCCGACGTCGAGCGCCACCAGCGTCTGGCGGCGATGGGCGAGATGGCAGCGTCGCTGGCGCACCAGCTACGCACGCCGCTGGCCACCGCCTTGCTCTATAGCGCCAACCTGGCTCAGCCCGAGCTTTCCGACGCCGCGCGAACGCGCTTTGCCGGCAAGGCGACCGAACAATTGAAGCGTCTTGAACGGCTGATTCAGGACGTCCTGCTTTTTGCGCGTGGCGAGAGCATCGGTCGCGACGTGATCCCGGCGGCGTCGCTGATCACTGAAGTGGGACAGACGATCGCGCCGCTGTGCCGCGAAAAAGGAGTCAATTTTCGCGTCGCCTGCGAGGTCGGTGGTTCTATAATCATCGGAAGTCGCAAGGCGCTTGGCGGTGCGCTGCTCAATCTGCTGGAAAACGCGCTGCAGGCCTGCGAAGGGCGCGCTGGCGCAGAGGTCTGCCTGGATGCGGCCATCGTTGGGCGCGAGTTGCGGGTTGGCGTGCGCGATACCGGCGGCGGCATCGCGCCGGACGCGCAGGCCAGGATCTTCGAGCCATTTTTCACGACCCGGGGCCAGGGCACCGGGCTCGGCTTGGCGATCGCGCTCGGTGTTGCGCGCGCCCACGGTGGCAGCATCGAGGTCAGTTCGGTTCCCGGCCAGGGGTCGGAATTCATCCTGCACTTGCCCTGCGGCGTGGCGGGGGATAAAAAGGAATAAGCACGCAGGCCACGGAGAGCGGCAACGAGCGAGAGGTCTTTCTCGGATCTGCTGTCGAGTGAGTTGCCATCACTCATGGCATGCCGGTTTTCTCCGTGATCTCTGTGCTCTTCGTGGTTCAATTGTTCTCGGGAACTCGAAAAAAATGGCTCAGGGATTACCGATACTGGTTGTCGAAGACGACCCCAATTTGCGCGAAGCGGTTTGCGATACGCTCGAGCTTGCCGGCCAGACGGCCGTGTCGGCGTCGGGCGGCGAGGCGGCGCTGGCGCTGCTTGAGGCACAGGGCGTGGCGCTGGTGGTCAGCGACGTGCGCATGATGCCGATGGATGGTATCGCGCTGCTCAAGGAGATTCGCAGCCGCTTTCCGCATCTGCCGGTGGTGTTGATGACGGCGTACGCCGACGTCGACCGCGCGGTCGAAGCCATGCGTTGCGGCGCCTGCGACTTCCTGCTCAAGCCCTTCGAGCCGAAGGCGCTGCTCGAGCACGTGGCGCGCTACCGGCTGCCGGAAGCGATGGACGACGAGCGGGTGGTCGCCAACGATCCGGTCAGCCGCAATCTCTTCGCGCTCGCCGCGCGCGTCGCGCAGACCGATACCACCGTGCTGCTGTCCGGTGAAAGCGGCGTCGGCAAGGAAGTCGTCGCGCGCTTCATCCACAATCACTCGGCGCGTCGATCCGGACCGTTTGTCGCGATCAACTGCGCGGCGATTCCGGACAGCCTGCTTGAGGCGACGCTGTTCGGCTACGAGAAGGGCGCGTTCACCGGCGCACAGCAGGCGCAGGCCGGCAAGTTCGAGCAGGCGCAGAACGGCACGCTGCTGCTCGACGAGGTCACCGAGATGCCGCTCGGGCTGCAAGCCAAGCTGCTGCGCGTTCTCCAGGAGCGCGAAGTCGAGCGGGTCGGTGGCAAGAAGCCGGTGGCGCTCGACATCAGGATCATCGCGACGTCCAACCGCGACATGGCCGAGGCAGTGGCCAGGGGGGCCTTGCGCGAGGACGTGTATTACCGGCTCAACGTCTTTCCGCTGCTGATCCCCGCGCTGCGTCAGCGCCCCGACGATATCATCCCGCTGGCGCGGCATTTTCTGGCCGAGCACGGTGGTCGTTCGCGCCGTACCGGCCTGCGACTGGCGCCGTCTGCCGAGGTGGCGCTGCGCCGGCACAGCTGGCCCGGAAACGTTCGCGAGTTGGAAAACGTCATGCAGCGCGCGGTGATTTTTGCCCCCGGCGACGTCGTCGAAGTCGATGCCTTGCACCTTTCTCTGGTGACGCCATCAGTCGCTGCCGTCGCGCCGAGCGCAACGACCTCAGCGATGACGCCGCCCGAGGCGCAAAAGACCGATAATATGCGCGACATGGAGCGCGAGCATATTTTGGATACCTTGAGCGCGGTTGCCGGTTCGCGCAAGCTCGCGGGCGAACGTTTGGGAATGTCTGAACGAACTTTGCGGCACAAGCTCAAACAATACCGGGAGGCCGGTTTGTTTAACGAATGAGCTCAATGTTTTTCAGTCTGATCGAGTTTCTGGCGCGTTTATTGCGTTGTCCGATGCGGAGACTGTTTGGAGAAGGCAATGGATACCCTCGGTATTGATCAGATGTTAAGCGTTTTGCAGGCGACGGCGGCGCAGGCCAGTGGGCGCGTGTCAGAGACGCCGGGTGCGGCCGCGGGCGGAACCGATTTCGCTGCGGTGCTGCAAAATTCGATTGCTCAGGTCAATCAGACGCAGCAGCAGGCAGAGGGTATGGCGGCAAATTTTGCCGCCGGCGACAGCAGTGCCAATCTGCACGAGGTGATGATTTCCTTGCAGAAGGCCAATGTCTCGTTTCAGGAAATGGTGCAGGTGCGCAACAAGCTCGTGACTGCGTACCACGACGTGATGAACATGACGGTCTAGCGTATTTTGTTGGTGCAGGAAATAACGGCGCTGCGAGGCGCCGTTGTCGTTTCAGCAAGATGGTGCGGCTTCCTCAGCCGGTGCCTTGAGTTATCCCAGAAACCGGGTTCTGAAAACCAGGGCGCCGCGTCCGAGGGCGCGCAGTGCCGGGTCGATGGTCAGGCCCTGCCAGTAACTGGCGCGGTTCTCGACGAGGCGAAAGAACACGGCGCCGACAGCGACGCTGGCAGCCCAGGCGAAAGCAATCCCCAAGGCATTGATGGCCGGACTTTGTGGCGCGATTCTGGTGAATACGGCATTGACCACCAGAACGACCGGAAAATGCGCCAGAAATACCGAATAGGAAATTTTTCCGAGATAGGCCAGGATCTTTCCCTTCGGCCAGCTTTCCATGAATCCGTTGCGCCGAGCAATACCCAGTGCCAGCGCGGTGAGCAGCGCGACCGCGATGCGCGAGCGAAAGTCGACGAGCAGTACGGCAACGACGACGACCGCCATCAACAGCAGTCCGTGTGGCTGTTCGGCGTCGCTGATCCAGTAGGTCAGCGTACCCAGCGCGTAGGCGCCAAAGAAGTAGAGCGCCCAGTTGTCCCAGTTCGAATCCCGGTTGAAGTAGAGCAGCGAAGCGAGTGCCAGTACGCTGACCAAGAGAACGCCGAGGCGCTGCGTGGCGACGCCTCCGGTCGTGCGCGCGAGCCAGAGCGTGGCGAGCAGCAGGGTGAATAACTGGAAGTCGATGGCGATATACCAGACGCCTGCCGACAGCGAATCGAAGTCGAGAATGTTTTGCAACAGTGCGATATGCGCCAGCATCTGCCTGGCGGTCGGTGGATTGGGAATCGAATCGTGATCGATCAGGCCGCGCGCGATCGCCGCGCACACAATGCTGAGCAATACCGCCGCCAGGTAGGGGATGACCAGCTTGAGATAGCGCTTCTTGAGCAGCGCCAGCGGGGCGCTGCTGATCAGTTGGCCGGCCGGCGCCAGTGCTTTGGCGGCAAGAAAGCCGCCGATCACCAGAAAGACCTGGACCGCGATGCGAGCGTCCTGGCTGAGCCAGGAAAAAAGCGCCGGTGCCAATTCATTGGCGACGTCGGACATCGGGCCGTAGAACGCCAGATGGTGAAGGACGATGAGTTGCGAAGCGATCGCCTTGAGGGCGTCGATAAAAGCCAGTCGCGGTGGTGCGGTACGCATGAGGTGGGCCGGTGGTGGGCAGAATTAGCCGCAAATTTTTATTAAGCTGCGGATTTTACACGATTGTCCGCGTCGGCAGTGCCGCGGACCAGCTTGTTCAGTCTGTTTGCTGGCTCAGACAGGCGACGCAGAGCATCGGCCATTGCTGTGTCCACTGCGCCGTCGGCTCACGCGTAAAGCCGCTCTTGGCGTACTGTTGCCAGCGGCCGACGACGTAGCAGAGCAGCACGTTGGCCAGCGCGCCGAAGTCGGCGGTGGCGGCGATCTGTTGCTGCGCTGCGGCGACGCGTAGTGCCTGCTTGAGCGCTGCCTCGATCTTGTCGTGCACCAGGTTGATGCGCGTCTGCAATCGTTCGTTTTCGTTGACCAGCGCGTCGCCGGTCAGCACCCGGGTCATGCCGCGATTGCGCTGGGCGAAGCCGAGCAGCAGCGCGAGGATGTGTTCGACCTGCTGCAGGCCTTGCGCCGGTTCGGCAGAAATCTGGTTGATGACGCCGAATACGCTCGTTTCGATGAACTCGATGAGGCCTTCGAACATCTGCGCCTTGCTCGCGAAATGGCGGTAAAGCGCCGCCTCCGAGCAGTCGAGACGGGCGGCCAAGGCGGCGGTGGTGATCTTTTCAACTTTCGGGTCTTCGAGCATCCCGGCCAGCGCTTGCAGGATTTGCAGTTTCCTTTCGCCCGGCTTCGCCATGTCCTTGCCCCTCTGCTTGTTAGGCTGGATCGATTATAGCCGGCCAAGCCGCCCCGGCAAGTCGAGAACCGAAGCCAGCCTGACGTCGACATAAGGCGGCTGGCGTGTGCAGGCGCTCACCCACACGGTTTTCATGCCGAGGCGTTTGGCTGTTTCTAGATTCGGCAGCGTATCTTCAACCATGATGCAGGCGTGCGGGTCGAGTCCTTCGTCGTGCAGCAGGCGATGAAATCCGCCGATCGCCGGCTTCGGCTGAAAGCGCAGTCGCTCGACGGCGTAGACCGCGTCAAAACAACGGCGGATTCCGGTAATCGCCAGCACCGCCTCGGCGTAATTGAGCGGGGCGTTGGAAAAGATGATCTTGCGCCCCGGCAGCCGGCGCAGCATGGCCTTGAGGCCGCGTTCGGCGATCACGATTTTCGCCAGGTCGGGGAACTGGTGCGTGTGGTGCAGGAAGTGGTGGGGGTCGGTGCCGTGGTGGCGCATCAAGCCGAGCAGGGTGGCACCGTAGCGTTGCCAGTACATTTTTCGCAGACGGGTGGCCTCTGCCTCGTCGACCTCGAGGTGCTCGCACATGTAAGCCATCATCGCGCGGCTGATGCGCGGGAAGATGTGCGGGCTGGCGTCGTGCAGCGTGTTGTCGAGGTCGAAAAGCCAGGTGCGGGCAGCGCCTTCACCACGCCCTGCCGGCTGGCGCGCCACCGTCTAGTTGCTTTTGATCATCGAGCCGACGCCGTGGCTGGTCAGAATCTCGAGCAGCAAGGCGTGCTCGACGCGGCCGTCGATGATATGCACGCTTTTCACGCCGCTGCGCGCGGCATCGAGCGCCGAACCGATCTTCGGCAGCATGCCGCCGTAGAGCGTGCCGTCGTCGACCATCGCGTCGATCTGTTTGGGAGTGACGTCGGTCACCAGCTTGCCTTCCTTGTCGAGAACCCCCGGCGTATTGGTCAGCAGCACCAGTTTCTCGGCCTTGAGAATTTCAGCGATCTTGCCGGCGACGACGTCGGCGTTGATGTTGTAGGTTTCGCCCTGCTCGCCGACGCCGATCGGCGCGATCACCGGAATGAAGGCACCGGCTTGAAGATGGCCGATCAGTGCCGGGTCGATCTGGGTAATGTCGCCGACCATGCCGATGTCGATCAGGTCGTCGTGCTTGTCTTTGTTGCGCAGCAGCAGCTTTTTCGCGCGGATCAGCGTGGCATCCTTGCCGGTCAGACCGACGGCCTTGCCTCCGGCCTGATTGATCAGGTTGACGACGTCCTTGTTGACCTGCCCGCCGAGCACCATTTCGACGATTTCCATCGTCTCGGCATCGGTGACGCGCATGCCCTGGATGAATTCGCCCTTCTTGCCGACGCGGGTCAGCAGGTTCTCGATTTGTGGGCCGCCGCCGTGCACCACGACGACGTTCATGCCGACCAGATTGAGCAGCACCACGTCGCGCGCGAAGCACTGTTTGAGGTTCTCGTCGACCATTGCATTGCCGCCGAATTTGACGACAATGGTCTTGCCGTGGAAGCGTTTGATGTAAGGCAGTGCTTCGGCAAGAATGGCCGCCTCCTGCGTCGGGGAGAATTCTGGGAGAGTCATGGTCGGGCTCCTTGAAGTAAGCGGCTGATTTTACCCGGCGTTGCGGCAAATAAAAAGGCGGGCGACCATGACGAGGGCGGCGGGCAAGAATCGAGAGGAGAACTGATGACGATTGAACAGGGAAACAGCGTTTGTGCCGACTGCGGCGCGCCTTTTTTGTGCGGCGCCGTGGCCGGTTTTCAGACCTGTTGGTGCATGGAAAAGCCGACTGGATTGCTCGTCGCTGAAGAAGGCGGACGTTGTTACTGCCCGGCGTGCCTCGATAAACGAATCAGCGAGCGACGAATTGACGAGCAATCCTCTGCGGCAGCATGAGGATGGCGTCGCGGTTAGTCCACGAGAAACATTTGGCAGCGGCTTCGCGCCACGGCAGCCAGCGATAGTTCAAATGTTCGTCGGGCGCCAGGACGACCGGCTGCGGTGCGGCGATTTGCAGTGAAAAAACGTGTTCGGTGTTGTGCGTGACGCCGGGTGCGTAGCGGTGGCGCCATTCGGGAAAAATCTCGAAGGTGTTGGCTTGCTGCCAGTCGCAGAACTCGCGTTGACTGGCCGCAATTCCGGTTTCCTCTTCGACCTCGCGCGCCGCCGTGGCGATCAGACTTTCGTCGTTCTCTTGGCTGCCGGTTACCGATTGCCAATAACCGGCATGCAGCGCACGTTCGAGCAGCAGGATCTCCAGCTCCGGCGTGTGGATGACGACCAGTACGGAAACGGGGCGCTTGTCGCCGGTCATTGACTGCCGGGGGGCGAATTTCGCCGCATGGCCGCGGCGTCCTGCAGGTAAAAGACGCGAAACGGAATGTTTCTCGCTTGCCACGAGTCGACGGCGCTGGCGAGAACCTCGTTGAGAATCGCGAAGCTGGTCGGGTTGGCGCTTAGCGCTTCGCTACCTGTGAGCGTGATGATATAGCCGGGCGCCGGGCGCCAGGAGAAATCGGTGAGGCAGTCGTGCAGCGCGTCGAGATTGCCGCCAAACCAGTCGGGAAAATCGAGGTCGCGCTTGAAAGCCTTGACGAAGCCCGGGACATTTTTGGCGCTCGTCAGGTCGACGCTGAAAAAGGCCTGCCCGAGTTCGTCTGCGGCTTGCCGCAGCGCAGGAAGATCCTGGCGCGCCAGTCGGAAGATGCCAGCGTTTTCAGGTTTCTTTTCGGTCGGGGTCATGGCTGGCGTATCCGGCGGAAGGTGCGGTAGTGGTCGCCCGTATAGTAGTACTCGCCGGAAGTCGCGACATTATTGCCGCCGCCAGCGATGATCCGTCGCGCGCCGCGGTCGGCGCTGCCGGGCGTCGGCACGGTGTATTCGCGGTAGTAGCCGCGCGCCTGGATCGGCAGGCGCTTCTCAAAATTGCCGAAGCTGCTGCCGTCCTTGTGCGGGAAGGGGAAAGGTCCGCCACGCTCGATCAACGTCAGCGTCTGGCGCGCTTCTGCCGGCAGGTCGGCGAGCGCGACGGCAACGACGGCGTCGCCGGGCGACGGCTCGCGCGCCTCTACGCCGAGTCCGCAGCCCCAGGCCAGCGCCAGAAAGAGCGCCAGCCTGAGGGCTGCGGCCAGGCGCGACATCAGGATCAGTCCTTGCTGGCCTCGACCTGCGTTTCGACTTTCTGGCGCAGGCGGATGTGCAGTTCGCGCAACTGCTTTTCGTCGACTTCGCTGGGCGCGTCGGTGAGCAGGCATTGAGCGCGCTGTGTTTTCGGGAAAGCGATGACGTCACGAATCGACTCGGCACCGGTCATCATGGTGACGATGCGATCCAGGCCGAAGGCCACGCCGCCGTGCGGAGGCGCGCCGTAGTTGAGCGCGTCGAGCAGGAAACCGAACTTGAGCTTGGCTTCTTCGTCGCCGATTCCGAGCGCCGCGAACACCTGCTTCTGAACGTCGGCGCGGTGGATACGCACCGAGCCACCGCCCAGTTCCCAGCCGTTCATCGCCAGGTCGTAGGCCTTGGCCAGACACTTGCCCGGATCGCTGGCGAGCAGCGCGAAATGCTCGTCCTTCGGGCTGGTGAAGGGATGGTGGCAAGCGTTCCAGCGCTTGGCTTCCTCGTCGTACTCGAACATCGGGAAGTCGACGACCCACATCGGTTCCCAGGCCTTGCCGTTGACGAAGCCCTTTTCGTGGCCGATCTTGACGCGCAATGCGCCGAGCGCATCGTTGACGATCTTGGCCTTGTCGGCGCAGAAGAAGATCAGGTCGCCGGATTGCGCGCCGGTGCGTTCGACGATTCCCTTGAGTGCGGCAGCATGCAGATTCTTGACGATCGGCGATTGCAGGCCGGTTTCGTTGAGCTGGGAGGCGTCATTGACCTTGATATAGGCCAGACCCTTGGCGCCGTAGATCGCGACGAAAGTCGTATAGGCGTCGATTTCGCCGCGCGTCAGGGTGGCGCCGCCCGGAATGCGCAGGCCGGCGACGCGGCCGTTTTCGCTGTTGGCGACGCTGGCGAAGACCTTGAACGAGACGTCCTTGACCAGGTCGGTGATCTCGGTGAGTTCGAGCGTGACGCGCAGGTCGGGCTTGTCCGAGCCGTAGCGGAACATCGCTTCGGCGTAGGTCATGCGCGGGAAGGGGTTGGGTAGATCGACGTCGATCGCTTCCTTGAACACGGTGCGGATCAGTTCCTCCATGATCCCGGTGATCTGGGTCTCGTTGAGGAACGAGGTCTCGATATCGACCTGGGTAAACTCCGGCTGGCGATCGGCGCGCAGGTCTTCGTCGCGGAAGCACTTGGTGATCTGATAATAACGGTCAAAGCCGGCGATCATCAGCAATTGCTTGAAGAGCTGCGGTGACTGCGGCAAGGCGAAGAAGTGGCCGGGGTTGACGCGCGACGGGACCAGGTAATCGCGGGCCCCTTCAGGGGTGCTCTTGGTCAGCATCGGCGTCTCGATGTCGATGAAGCCGGCGTCGTCGAGGAAGCGGCGGAAGGCGCGTGCCGTCTTGTAGCGCAGCTGCATGTTTTTCTGCATCTGCGGGCGGCGCAGGTCGATCACCCGGTGCAGCAGGCGGACGTTTTCGGAGAGATTGTCGTCGTCGAGCTGGAACGGCGGCGTCACCGAAGGGTTGAGCACGTCGATGGCGTAGCACAGGATCTCGATCTCGCCGCTCGGCATGTTGGGATTGACCGTTCCGGCCGGGCGGGCGCGTACCTTGCCGGTGACCTTCAGGCAGAACTCGTTGCGCACCGATTCGGCGATGGCGAACATCTCTGGCCGATCCGGATCGCAGACGATCTGGGCCAGACCTTCGCGGTCGCGCAGGTCGATGAAAATGACGCCGCCGTGGTCGCGCCGACGATGCGCCCAGCCACAGAGCGTGACCTCCTGGCCGATGGTTTGTGAATTGACTTGTCCGCAATAATGAGTTCGCATGCTGGTTCCGGGTTTACGATTGTTGATTGTGGGAAGGGTTTGATCGCGCAGGAGGGGCGACAACGCCCATCGAGATGATGTACTTGAGCGCTTCGTCGACATTCATGTCGAGCTCGATGACCTCGCTTCTGGGCATCATCAGAAAAAAACCAGAGGTCGGATTCGGGGTCGTCGGGACGTAGATGCTGACGTAGTCGCCGGCGAGATGGTTGGCGACGTCGCCGCCCGGCGTCCCGGTCAGAAAGGCAATGGTCCACGAGCCGGCGCGCGGGTACTGGACCAGTAGCGCTTTGCGGAAAGCGTTGCCTGACGACGAGAAAAGCGTGTCGGAAACCTGCTTGACGCTGTTGTAGATCGAATTGACGACCGGAATTCGGGCCAGCAGCTTTTCCCACCAGCCGACGAGTCGCTGACCGATGAAATTGGCGGCGAGTACGCCGGTGGTCATGATGATCAGCAACGTCAGCAATACGCCGGTGCCCGGAAGGTCGAAGCCCAGGATGCTGTGCGGGTGCATCGACTCGGGCAGCAGGCGCAGCGACTGATCGGCGATTCCGGCAATCAAAGACAGCACCCAGGCGGTGATCGCCAGGGGAACCCAGATCAGCAGCCCGGTAACGAAGTAACGTTTGATCAACTGCCCGCGCACACTTCTGCTCCGGCACAGCCTTGGCAGGGCGCCGCGTTTTCGCTCGGCTTCGACTTGGGCGCCGGGGTGGACGTTGATCCGCCCTTGAAATCGGTGGCGTACCAGCCCGTTCCCTTGAGTTGAAAACCGGCGGCGGTGACTTGCTTGGCGTATGACGCTGCGCCGCACTCGGGGCAAGTGGTGAGCACGGGGTCGCTGAGCTTCTGCAGATGATCTTTTTCAAAGCCGCAGGAAGTGCAGCGATAGGCGTAGATCGGCATGGCTAACCTTCTATGAGCAACAAAGACAAAGATTATACTCGAATGGCGACGGGTTTCGCTGGCGCCACCTATCGCGAAATGAGGGCAAAAGCCCTGTTTTCAAGCGATTAGATCAGGCGTAGGTAAGTCTGGGTCAGTTCCCTGCCCCAAAAAAAAGCAATCAAACCGGCGGTCGCCAGATACGGGCCGAAGGGAATCGGTACATTGCGACCGCGTTTGGCCAGGACGATCAGCGCGATGCCAAGCAGTGCGCCAACCAGCGACGAGAGCAAGATGGTCAGTGGCAGAATTTGCCAGCCCAGCCAGGCGCCGAGTGCGGCGAGCAACTTGAAATCGCCGTAGCCCATGCCTTCCTTGCCGGTGATCAGTTTGAATCCCCAATAGACTGACCACAGCGAAAGATAGCCGGCCATCGCGCCGATCACTGCCGATTGCAGATCGGTGTAGGTGCCAAACAGGTTGAACAGCAGGCCGAGCCAAAGTAACGGCAGGGTGATCGAGTCGGGCAGCAATTGCGTGTCGTAATCGATGAAGGTCAGTGCGACCAGTCCCCAGATCAACAGCAGGGCGCCCGCCGCAGCCCAGCCGAAACCGAAGTGGGCGGCGGTCAGCGCGGAAAGCAGGCTGGTCAGCGCTTCAACGATGGGATAGCGCGGCGAGATCGGCGCGCGGCAGGCTGAGCACTTGCCGCGCAAGGCCAGCCAACTGACGACCGGGATGTTTTCCAGCGCCGTGATTGCATGGCCACATTCAGGGCAGCGCGAACGCGGCGAGGACAGTGAGAGGGCCTCGGCGGCAGGTGCATCCTGGCCATGCAATTCAGCGCACTGAGCTCGCCAGTCGTTGTCCATCATTTTTGGCAGGCGATGGACGACGACGTTGAGGAAACTGCCGACCAGCAAGCCGAGAACAGCGCAAAAAATGCCAAAAACGATGGGGTCCAAAAATAAAACCTGCCAGTCCTGCATCATCAGACCACCGCGCCGAGTTTGAAGATCGGCAGGTACATGGCGATCACCATGCCGCCGATCAGGGTGCCCAGAACGACCATGATGATCGGTTCCATCAGGCTGGAAAGCGCTTCGACCGAGTCATCGACTTCGGCTTCAAAAAAATCGGCGACCTTGCCGAGCATCGAATCGAGCGCGCCGGATTCTTCGCCGATGGCGACCATTTGATTGACCATGTTGGGGAAGAGCTCGCTGTTTTGCATCGCCGACGTCAGGCTGGTTCCGGTGCTGACCTCGCTTTGAATCTGCCGAGTCCCTTTCTTGTAAACATAGTTTCCGGCAGCGCCGCCGACCGAGTCGAGCGATTCGACCAGCGGCACACCGGCAGCGAACATCGTCGCCAGCGTACGCGTCCAGCGCGCGATCACCGATTTTCGAATCAGCGGGCCAAAAAGAGGGATGCGCAGAAACAGGCGGTCCATCGCCATCTGCATCGCTTCCGAGCGTTTCCAGGCGTAAAAGAAAGCATAAATTCCGCCGCCCATCGCGCCGAAAACAATGTACCAGTAGGCCACGAAAAAGTCGGAAATCGCCATGACGAACAAGGTCGGCGCCGGCAGGTCGGCACCAAAGCTCGTAAACACCTGCTTGAACGCCGGAATCACGAAAATCATGATGATCGCGGTGATGATGAAGGCCACGACGATGATGGCGATCGGGTAAAACAAGGCCGATTTGATCTTCGACTTGATGGCGATCATCTTCTCCTTGTACGTCGCCAGTCGCTCGAGCAGGGTTTCAAGAATTCCCGCCTGTTCGCCTGCGGCGATCAGGTTGCAGTAGAGTTGGTCGAAGTAGAGCGGGAATTTTCTGAACGCCTGCGATAGCGAACTACCCGTCTCGACATCGGACTTGATGTCGAGCAGCAGCTTGCCGACCGCCGGGTTGTCGTGGCCGCGGCCGACGATGTCGAAAGTCTGCAGCAGCGGGACCCCCGCTTTCATCATGGTCGCCAGTTGTCGGGTAAATAGCGCGACGTCTTTTTCGGTGACCTTGCCGCCACTGCGAAAACTTTGTTTGGTGACCTTGGAGACCAGAATTCCCTGGCGCCGCAACGTGGCATTGACCACCGTTTCGCTGCTTGCGCGCTGTTCGCCGCGAACGATCTTTCCGGCCTTGTTCTTTCCGGTCCAAAGAAACGTGAATTCTTTGACTTCCTGGGCACGCTTTGTCGGTTTCGTTGCCGTCGCCATGCTGTCGCCTCCGCGTTCCTTAAACGTTGGTGCTGCCCAGGACCTCGTCGAGCGAGGTGAGCCCTTGTTTGACCTTGAGCAGGCCGGAACGGCGCAAGTCGTTGACGCCTTCCTTTTGCGCCTGCACGGCGATGTCGCGCTCCGTTCCGTTGGCCATGATCAGGCGTTGAATGGTGTCAGTGACCGGCATGACCTGATAAAGACCAACTCGTCCCTTGTAGCCGGTGCCTTTGCAGCGGTCGCATTCTCCGGGGCCGTAAAGAACCCAGCTGCCGTCAAGGTCTGACTCAGTAAATCCGGCATTCAGCAGCGTCTCGGTGGGGATGTCAAGCGGCTTCTTGCACGTGCACAGGCGGCGAACGAGGCGCTGGGCGGTAATCAGCAGGATGCTTGAGGCGATGTTGAAGGTCGGGATGCCCATGTTCATCAGGCGCGTCAGCGTCGATGGCGCGTCGTTGGTGTGCAGCGTCGACAACACCATATGCCCTGTCTGCGCGGCCTTGATCGAGATTTCCGCGGTTTCCAGGTCGCGGATTTCACCGACCATGATGATGTCCGGATCCTGGCGCAGGAAAGCCTTGAGCGCGACCGGGAAGGTCAGTCCCTGGCGGTCTTCGATGTTGACCTGATTGATTCCTGGCAGCGGAATTTCCGCGGGATCCTCTGCCGTCGAAATGTTGACGCCCGGTTTGTTGAGGATCGAGAGGCAGGTGTAGAGCGAAACCGTCTTTCCCGAACCGGTCGGGCCGGTGACCAGCACCATGCCGTACGGGCGGCTGATCGCGTCGAGTAGCAGCGCCTTCTGCTCGGGGTCGTAGCCGAGCGCGTCGATGCCCAGCGTCGCGCTGCTCGGGTCGAGGATGCGCAGAACGATTTTTTCACCGTACATGGTCGGCAGCGTGCTGACCCGAAAGTCGATCGAGCGGCTCTTGGACAGCACGAGGCGCATTCGCCCATCCTGGGGAACGCGTTTTTCGGCGATATTGAGGCGCGAAATGACCTTGATTCGCGAGGCGATTTTTTCCTTGATGACCAGCGGCGGCGAGGCGATTTCGCGCAAGATGCCGTCGGTGCGGAAACGGATACGGTAGCTCTTCTCGTAGGGTTCGAAGTGAATGTCAGAGGCGCCGTCGTTGATCGCGTCAAGCAGCATTTTCTGGATGAACCTGACCACCGGCGCATCGTCAACTTCAAGTGCGGCCGATGCCTCGTCGGCTTTTTCCACACTCTCGTCGTCGCTGAACTCGAGATTGAGTTCCTCGCTCGAGAGGTTTTTGAGCGTCTCTTCGGCTGATTCCGAAAGGCGGGCAACCAGCGGGGCGAGCAGGCTCTCGTCGACGATCACCGGGTCGACCGCCATGCCGGTCTGGAATCTGATCTCGTCGAGCGCGCGCAGGTTGGTCGGGTCGGCGATGGCCACCGACAGACGGTTGCCGCGTTTGTGCAGCGGGACGACGCGGTGTGAGGCGATCAGCTTGCGGTCGATCGCGTTTTTCTGGATATGCGCCTCGTCAAAGGCGCTGAGGTCGAGCAAGGGGTAACCGAAAGTTTCGGCGGCAAAGCGTGCGATATCGGCCGAGTTTGCCTTTCTGGCGTTAACCAGTTGCTCGATGAACGAGGTCTTTGTCGAGGCGGCCTGGATCAGCAAGGTCTCGGCGTCTGCCTCCTTGATCTGTCCGGCCTGGACCAGCGCGCGAGCGAGGCCGCTAAGTAGGGATTGCTGCGGATTGGCTGCCATAGTGAGCTAAAGGACGTTTTCTGGCGTCAAGGAAAGGTGACTGAAAGGACTTTGCAATGTATGCAAATTGAATAATGCATTGAGTCTTCACCTTTGTAAAGAAGCGATGGATTCTGGCTTTTGACGCGCGCCGATACCGCGGTTCGCAGTGGTCAGATGCGGCCGAGCAGGACCTCCGAGACAAAGCGGCTGCCGATATAGGCCAGTAACAGCAACAGAAAACCGGTCAAGGTCCAGCGCAGTGCGATGCGACCCCGCCAGCCATAGACGTGACGTCCGATCAGCAGCGCCGCGAAGATTCCCCACGAGGCAAAGGCGAACAAGGTCTTGTGGTCAATGGGTACGGCCTTGCCGAAAATAGCTTCGGAAAACATCAGTCCGCTTCCCAGCGCCACCGTCAGCAGTGAAAAAGCAATGATGATCATGCGAAAGAGCAGCGTTTCCATCGTCAGGATCGGCGGCAGGCTGGCCAGTTGCTTATTCAGTTCCCGCTGGTGCAGTTTGCGTTCGACAAAACCCATGAAGACTGCGTGCAACGCCGACAGCGTGAATAGGCTATAGGCCAGCATGGCGGTCAGGAAATGCAGCTTGAAGCCCCCTGCGTCAGCGTGCGCGATCAGGTGAACCTGGGGAAACGCCACCGGAAGCAGCGTGCACAGCGCAGCGAGCGGCAAGACCATCGGTTGCAGACCATCCATCCGCGAACGAAAACTCTCCAGCCAGTAAATGAGCACCGCCAGCCAGAGCATCAGCGACAGCGCGTAACTGAAAGAGAAGCGCATGCTGCCGCTGCCGAACAGCCCGTCATAGACGCTGACACCCTGCAGCGCCAGGGCCAGAAAGATTGCTGCGCGCTCCCACGGTTGCATTGGCAGTGGGTCGAGCGGCTTGTCGGTTATTCGCCAGCGCGTATGCCAGAAATAATAGCCTAGCGCGGCATAAAGCAGGCACGAAGCGATGGGAGGCAGAAGGTGCAGTAGAATGTCCGACATTTCGCAAGTTTATACCAAGCTGGAAGCCAAATGCTCGACAACCTGACCCAACGCCTTGCCCGCGTCATGAAGACCCTGCGCGGTGAGGCGCGCCTTACCGAGGACAACATCGCCAGTGCCCTGCGCGAGGTTCGCCTGGCCCTGCTCGAGGCCGATGTCGCCCTGCCTGCCGTCAAGGCGTTGATCGCCGCGGTCAAGGAGAAAGCGGTCGGCGAGGAAGTTATCGGGTCATTGAGTCCGGGGCAGGCGCTGATCGGCGTCGTTCATCGCGAGCTCACGCGGCTCATGGGCGAAGCGCATAGCGGCCTCAATCTGGCCACCCAGCCGCCGGCGATCATCCTGATGGCCGGATTGCAGGGGGCGGGCAAGACGACCACCGTCGGCAAGCTGGCCAAACTGCTGCGCGAAACGCAGAAGAAGAAGGTTCTGGTGGTGTCTTGCGACGTCTATCGTCCGGCGGCCATCGAACAATTGAAAACTGTGGCCGAGCAGGCCGGGGTCGATTTCTTCCCGTCGTCGCCTTCCGACCAGCCGGTCGATATCGCTCGCCATGCCGTCGACTGGGCAAAACGGCACTACCACGACGTGCTGCTCGTCGATACCGCCGGCCGCTTGTCGATCGACCAGGCGATGATGAAGGAGATTGCCGAACTGCACGCGGCAATCGAACCGATCGAAACGCTGTTCGTCGTCGATGCCATGCTCGGTCAGGACGCGATCAATACCGCCAAGGCCTTTAGCGAGGCTTTGCCGCTGACCGGTATCGTGCTCACCAAGCTCGACGGCGATGCGCGTGGCGGCGCCGCGCTCTCGGTGCGCCATGTCACCGGTCGCCTGATCAAGTACGCTGGTGTCGGCGAAAAGCTGTCGGGGCTTGAAGCTTTCCACCCTGAACGGATGGCGTCGCGCATCCTGGGCATGGGCGACGTTCTGTCGCTGATCGAGGACGCCAAGAAGGGGATCGATGAGCAGCAGGCCGTCGAGTTCGCCAAGAAACTCAAGTCGGGCAAGGGGTTCGATCTTAACGACTTCAAGGAACAGATTGGCCAGATGCGCAAGATGGGCGGGCTGTCGTCAATGATGGACAAGTTGCCGGCCCAGTTCGCTCAGGCGGCAAGCCAGATGCAGGCTGGCGGTGAAGAAAAGACGATCGGTCGAATCGAGGGCATCATCAATTCGATGACGCCTGTCGAGCGCAGTAAACCCGATCTGCTCAAAGCCTCGCGCAAGCGCCGTATCGCCATGGGCGCCGGCGTTCAGGTGCAGGAAGTCAATCGTCTGCTCAAGCAGTTCGAACAGACGCAGAAAATGATGAAGCAGTTCTCCAAGGGCGGCATGGCCAAGCTGATGCGCGGCATGAAAGGGATGCTGCCCGGGATGCGCTAAGCGCTAGCGCCTGGCCATTCGACTGCTGGTGTAGCTCCACTGCTTATGCCAGGCGCCGCGAACGAGATTCGGGTAGTCGGCTTGACCGAGACTGCCGTTGTAGCGGCCCAGCGCGCGGTAGAGGTCGCCCTGCTCAAGGTCAAGGTAGTGGCGCAGGATGGTGCACCCGTAGCGCAGATTGGTGCGCAGGTGGAAGAGGTTGTCGTCGTTGCGGCCGATGACCTTGATCCAGAACGGCATGACCTGCATGAAGCCGCGTGCGCCGGCCGACGAGACCGCGTATTTCTTGAAGCCGCTCTCAACCTGGATCAAGCCTAGGACGAGCTGTGGATCGAGTCCGGCGCGAGTCGCCTCGTAATGGACGGCGCGCAGAAACTCGAAGCGACTTTCGCGGACGATGATGCGCGTTTCCAGTCGGTGCGACATCTCGGTCATCCAGTCGACCGCGTCCATCGAGTCGAGAAACGAGCTTCCGGGCGGCGCTTGATCAGCAATGGTTTGCGATAGCGCTGCCTGCACGCTGGCTGACAAGGGTTCGTATTTCTGAGCGCCGCCCAGCGCCGCCAAGGGAATCAGCAGCGCCAGCAGCAGTGCTATTCGCTGCACAACCTGGCTTTCATGAAGGCGCCGATCTCGGCGAGCGGCACCATGGTCGCCTCGCTGTCGGTGCGGCCCTTGTATTCGAGTTTTCCTTCAGCGAGCCCGCGCTCGCCGACCACGATGCGATGAGGGATGCCGATCAGTTCCATTTCGGCGAACATCACGCCAGGGCGTTCGCTGCGATCGTCGAGCAGGACGTCGATGCCGGCAACCTTGAGCTCGGCATAGACTGCGTCCGCAGCCGCCTTCACTGCTTCACTCTTGGCGTAGCCCATGGGGACGATACAGACTTCGAACGGCGCGATGGCGGTCGGGAAAATAATCCCGCGATCGTCATGGTTCTGCTCGATGGCGGCGCCGACAATTCGCGAAACGCCGATGCCATAGCAGCCCATTTCCATCACCTGGCTTTGGCCGCTTTCGTCGAGGAAGTTGCACTTGAGCGCCTCGGCGTACTTGGTTCGCAATTGGAAGATGTGACCGACCTCGACGCCGCGGCACAGTTCAAGTTGGCCCTTGCCGTCGGGCGAGGGATCGCCGGCGACGACGTTGCGCAGGTCGGCGATATTGTCCAACTCCCGCAAGTCGCGGCCGAAATTGACGCCGCGCAGGTGGAAGCCCGCTTCGTTGGCGCCGCAGACGAAATCGCTCATCGCGGCGACGGTGCGGTCCGCGAAAACGAGGACGTCTCGGCCGACCGGGCCGATATAGCCGGGTTTGCAACCGAGCGCGGCGACGATCTCCTCGTCGCGCGCGAAGCGGAATTCGCCGACCACCTTTTGTGTCTTGACTTCGTTGAGGTCGTGGTCGCCGCGCAACAGAATCAGCGCAAAACGGGCCGGATTGTCTTCCGGTAGATCGCGAATGATGGCAATGGCCTTGACCATTTGAGTCAGCGGGAGGCCGAGCAACGCGGCGACCTCTTCGCACTTGGTTTTGCCCGGCGTGGAGACCTTCTCCATGACGGCGGTGGCGGCGGCGCGAGGGGCGACGGGTGCCAGCGCTTCGGCCAGTTCGACATTGGCGGCGTAGCCCGAATCAGGGCAATAGGCGAGGGCGTCTTCTCCCGAGTCGGCCAGCACGTGGAATTCGTGCGACCCGGTGCCACCGATCGAACCGGTGTCTGCGGCAACAGCGCGGAATTTGAGGCCGAGACGGGTGAAAATCCGCGTGTAGGTCTCGAACATGTTGCGGTATTCGCGTTGCAGATCCTCAAAGCTGGTGTGGAAAGAGTAGCCATCCTTCATCAGGAATTCACGTCCGCGCATGACGCCGAAACGCGGACGAATTTCATCGCGAAATTTCATCTGCACCTGGTAAAAGTGTAGCGGCAATTGACGGTAGCTTTTGACCTCCTTGCGCACGACGTCGGTGATGACTTCCTCGTGCGTCGGCCCGATGACGAAATCGCGTTGATGGCGATCCTTGAGGCGCAGCAACTCGGGGCCGTATTTTTCCCAGCGTCCGGATTCCTGCCACAACTCGGCGGGCTGGACCGCCGGCATCGACAATTCGATGGCGCCGGCGCGATCCATTTCCTGGCGGACGATCGACTCAACCTTGCGTAGCACGCGTAGCCCCACCGGCATCCAGGTGTAAATGCCGCCAGCCAGACGTTTGACGAGGCCGGCGCGCAACATCAATTTGTGGCTGACGATCTCGGCGTCCGAGGGGGCTTCCTTGAGTGTGGAGATGAAAAATCGCGAGGTACGCATGGGAATCGCATTTCTTGAAGTAAATGTTGAATTCTACAAGAGTGACCAGAGGAAGGCGACGTCAATCGTGTTTGGGGCGGCGATTGACTGTGCCTCGCTATGACGAGCTTTCCAAGCCATTGGAAGTGTGGAAGAATGCGCTCAACCAATAAAATTTGCAGGTATACGAAATGCTCGACCGTGAAGGCTATCGCCCGAACGTCGGCATCATTTTATGTAACGCGAAGAATGAGGTGTTTTGGGGTAAGCGAATCCGTGAACATTCATGGCAGTTTCCACAGGGTGGCATCAAGCGGGGCGAAACCCCTGAGCAGGCGATGTACCGGGAACTGTTCGAAGAGGTTGGCTTACGCCCTGAACATGTCAGCATTCTTGGCAGAACCAAGGACTGGTTGCGTTACGATGTGCCGATACACTGGGTAAAACGCGAGTGGCGTGGTAGTTACAGAGGGCAAAAACAGATTTGGTTTTTGCTGCGTCTGGTTGGGCGTGACAGCGATGTGTCGCTGCGCGCCTGTAATCATCCCGAATTTGATGCCTGGCGCTGGAACCATTACTGGGTTTCGCTCGATGCCGTCATCGAGTTCAAGCGGCACGTCTATGAACTGGCGTTAAACGAGCTGGCGCGCTTTCTCGACGCCGATCACCGTCGCCCGCGTCGCGAAGGTGCGCGCGAGCCAGAGGCGTTCGTCGGAGGCGAGCTCGAGCGCAAGGAGTAGCCTTGGTTATGTTGCCTGTTGGTTCAAGTGGAGTGTCGTTTTAATGCGTTCTTTCAAGGTGGTAAGGTGGTTTCTGGCGCTCGCGTTGCCTTTGTTCTCGATGCCTTTGTTCTCGATGCCTTTTTTGGCCGAGGGCTTCGATGCCGAGTTTGAGGAAAAGCCGTGGGCGGAAATTGAAGTCCAGCTGCCAGCCTTTCCCGAGACCGAGAATCTGATTGCGTTTCGCGTCGGTTACCACACCGATACGAAATACCTGATCGACGGCAATTCGCTATCGGTCGGCCCCGACGGCGTGATACGTTATACCTTGCTGGTGATTAGCGCTTCCGGTGCAAAGAATATAAGTTACGAGGGCTTGCGCTGTGCAACGGCCGAGCGCCGGCTTTACGCGTTCGGGCGGTCGGACAAGACGTGGTCGAAGGCGCGGAGTAACCAGTGGGTCCGGCTTCAGGGCAGTACCAACACCCATCACGTGGACCTTTACAGCAACTATTTCTGCGTTGTCGGCGCGCCTGACATTCGCAGTGCCGACGATGCTCGCCGAGTCCTGCGTAGCGGTGGTCGCCTCCCGGATACGGCCTCCTGAATTCATGTGTCCGATTTTCTCTGTGCCATTTCGCGATGCTTAATCCGTTCATTATCGAACTCGATAAGGCGCTACGCACGCTCTTCGTAGCCGCGCCGCTTACTCGTGACGTGCCCGGGCGGGAGTGCCCGGAGGCCGTGCTGTCTGTCCAGGACAAGGGGCATGCGGCAGCGCTGACGCGCATCAATCATGTGGGTGAAGTCTGCGCGCAGGCGCTTTATCAGGGGCAGGCGTTAAGCTGTCGTGATGCAGGCGTGCGGCAGGCCTTGAAAAGGGCTGCCGACGAGGAAACCGAACACTTGGCTTGGACCGAACGGCGTATCCAGGAGCTGGGGGGGCGCAAGAGTGCGTTGAATCCCCTTTGGTACTTGGGGGCGCTGTCGATGGGCGTTGTTGCGGGAAAATTTGGCGATGCATGGAGTCTGGGCTTTCTGGCCGAGACTGAACGGCAGGTTGAGGCTCATCTTGATCGCCATTTGTGCGAATTGCCGGCGCAAGACCTCAGGTCTCGATTGATCGTCGAGCAAATGAAGCTTGATGAGGCGTCGCACGCCGCAACGGCGGTGCGCCTCGGCGCGCGCGAACTTCCCTCGGGCATAAAGATGGCCATGCGTGTGGCTGCCGGGGTAATGACCCGCACGGCCTACTATCTTTAGCCTTCGATGATTTCGAAGTCGTGGGTTATTGACGCCGTTTTACCAAGCATGATTGACGCCGAGCAATACTTGTCTTTGGAAAGCTCGATCGCTCGTGCGACGGCGTCCGGCTTCAGCTGTTTTCCGGTCACTTTGAAGTGCAAGTGAATTCGGGTGAATACTTTCGGCTCGCTATCGGCGCGCTCGGCCTCTAGGCTGACTTCGCATCCGGTGATGGCGTGCCGTCCCTTTTTTAAGATCATCACGACGTCAAATGCGGTGCATCCGCCGGTGCCCGCGAGCAGCATTTCCATCGGTCGCGGCGCCAGGTTTCGTCCCCCGGCTTCGGGTGCGCCATCCATTGCGACAATGTGATTGCTTCCCGTTTCAGCCAGAAACGACATGCCGTCTCCTGACCATTTCACCTTGCACTCCATGGGGGCCTCGACTTTCCTCAAAAGCTGTATATTCTAGCCGCTGCTACGCCGTGGCTTGAGGCTGCAGGCGTGGTGCGTCGCAGCAACTCTGGCGCTGGTGGAGTCTCTTCTGGGGGTGACGGGACTTTACTATCGTGCAATTGTTTTCTTTGTTTTGTTTTAAGTGATTGATTAATGATTTGTTTTTGTTTCTGTGTTGGGATGATGAAATTGGGTTGTGTTATGGTGCGCCGCGCCAATTTTGTTTGATTTTTGTGTTGAGATAAGCGATAATTCGTTCGAATCAGTTGCTTGGCTTTGGTCGCTGATCATTGTGTTTTGGATTTGTCTCCTCCACCCTCCTCCTTTGGTGTGGATTTAGCGCGGCTCCTGCGAGTCGCGTTTTTTTTGTCCGAAGTCAAAACATCGATTGACACGGTTCGTCAATTTGAAATAAGATGCTCGGCTTTCCGTTATCAGGCATACAAGGACGGCGTTTTAATGAAGACTTTCTCCGCCAAATCGCATGAAGTGAAGCGCGAGTGGCTTGTGGTTGATGCCACCGACAAGGTGCTCGGCCGCCTCGCCACCGAAATCGCCCGACGCTTGCGTGGCAAGCACAAGCCAGAATTTACTCCGCATGTGGATACCGGCGATTACATCGTCGTGACCAATGTCGAGAAGCTGCGTGTTACAGGCAACAAGGCCGAAGACAAGGTGTACTACCGTCACACGGGTTACCCCGGCGGTATCTACGAAACGAACTTTACCAAGATGCAGCAGCGTTTTCCTGGTCGCGTCCTGGAAAAAGCCGTCAAGGGCATGCTTCCCAAGGGGCCGCTCGGTTACGCCATGCTGAAAAAGATGAAGTGCTACGCGGGTGATACCCACCCGCACGCTGCCCAGCAGCCGAAGGTTCTGGAACTTTAAGGGGTCGAAATGGCTGAAAATTTCTACTACGGCACAGGCCGTCGCAAGAGCGCTGTGGCACGTGTTTTCATGAAGCGCGGTACGGGCAACATCGTGGTCAACGGCAAGCCGGTTGACGAGTTCTTCTCCCGTGTGACGGGGCGCATGATTGTCCGTCAGCCGCTCGAACTGGTCGAGCAAACCGCCAGCTTCGACATCCTGGTCAATGTCGCGGGCGGTGGTGAGTCCGGCCAGGCCGGTGCGGTTCGGCACGGTATTACCAGGGCCTTGATCGAATACGACGTCGCTCTCAAGCCAGCGCTTTCGAAAGCCGGTTTTGTGACGCGTGATGCGCGTGAAGTTGAACGTAAGAAGGTCGGTCTGCATAAGGCACGTCGCCGCAAGCAGTTCTCCAAGCGCTAACGCGCTGCGGGTTTCTGCCGCGCATCAAAAGCCGCCTCTTGGGCGGCTTTTGTCTTTTAGAGGCGCGCGGGCTATTATTGCGCACCTGTTGAGGAGTGGTTGATGGTCAAGCTCGAATTCGTTGGTGGCGTAAGGTGTGCTGACGCCGAACTGCTGGGCCTGTTGGGCTTGGCCAAGGGCGCCGGCGGACAGGCGGCACAAGGCATGAGTAGGGTGTTCGGCTTTGCGGAAACTTTTGGGCTATGGCAACTTCCGCGGCTTCCGTAAAACTGAGACGCCTTCGCCAGCGTTTCGGGATCAGTGCGCCGAAATTGGCGATCAGAACGCACGTGGCGTGGTATTGGCGAGCCTTGGCGATGATCGCGATTTTGTCGGTGTCCTTGGCGCTTGCTGCGTGGATTTACGATGCTGGAATGCGTATTGCCGGGTTTCATAGCAACGAGTCGGTTCGTGAGATTCAGTCGCTGAGGAATCATGTCATGGAGCTTGACGGCGAGTTGACCAAGTTGCGCAGCCTCGCGGGTTCCGGTGAAAGCAGCCTGCAGATTGAGCGTACGACACAGAAGCAGTTGTCACGTCAGGCCAAGGCGCTTGAACTGGAGAATGCGGCGCTCAAGGAGGATTTGGCGTTCTTTGAAGGGCTGATGCCGGCGTCCGACTCTGGCGACGAGCTTGGGGTCAGGATAGACCATCTGCGGATTGATCTGGGCAGCGCTGTCGGCGAATATCGTTATCGAATGCTGGTGGTCAACAACGGGGGCCGTCAGGGGAAGGAACTCAAGGGGGCGCTTCAGCTGCTGCTCAAGGTTCAGCAGGGCGGCAAAGATGCTATCATCACCTTGCCCTCGAGTACTGAGCCGAATCCCCAGCGTTTTCGTTTCGAGATCAAGCACTTTCACCGGCTTGAAGGCATCTTTTCGGTAGCCCCGGGTGTTGTGGTTAAGGAGGTCGAAGCGCGCCTGCTGCAAGATGGTGCGGTGCGGGCAAGGCAGACCGTGAACCTTTAGACGGAGAAACGAATGTTCGGTATCAAGAATGGGAAAGCTCCCCAGAATAGTATTGATAGCCTGATCGGCGCAGGTACCCGGGTCGAAGGAAATGTGGTTTTCTCCGGCGGCCTGCGTGTTGATGGCGAGGTCCGCGGCAATATTAGCAGTGAAAATGGGCAGGAAGGCACCCTGGTGATCAGCGAAAAGGCGAGTGTCGAAGGGGCGATTTCGGTCGGTCATGTGGTGATCAACGGAACCGTGATTGGCCCCGTCTTCGCTGGCGAATCATTGGAACTCTTGCCTGCTGCGCGTGTCACAGGGGACGTTGAGTATCATCAGATCGAGATACAGCAGGGCGCCGTGATTCAGGGACGTCTGGTGCATCAGGTCAGTGCCGGCGTTGGCGCCAAGACGGTAGAGCTTAAGCTGGCGTCCAACAGCTGAGCCGGTTTCTGAGACCGTATTAGTTTGAAAATTTTGAAGGAACAGTTATGAATACAGCGACCGAGATGCCGTTGCCGTTTATCTTTACGGATAGCGCAGCGAGCAAGGTAAAAGACCTTATCGAGGAAGAAGGAAATCCTGATCTCAAACTCCGTGTTTTCGTGACGGGAGGCGGGTGCTCAGGCTTCCAGTATGGCTTTACCTTTGATGAGGTGGCCAACGAAGACGATACCTCTCTGCAGAAGAACGGGGTGACGCTGCTGGTTGATCCAATGAGTTATCAGTATCTGGTTGGCGCCGAGATTGACTATACGGAAGGGCTTGAGGGGTCTCAATTCGTGATCAAGAATCCCAACGCGTCTTCAACCTGCGGTTGCGGGTCATCGTTCTCTGCGTGACGTCGCTGTTCTGCATAAAAAAGGCGACCCGGGTCGCCTTTTTTATGCGTGGTATCTATTCGTCAGGGCGCTTATTCGACCGTCGCCAGTTTGACCTGTTTTGCAAGTTCGAGCTGCGCTCGTAGCGGGCCCGTCGCGACCTTGAAGCGACTTAGTTGAGACGCTTCAAGCGGGATCGAGGTCGGCAGCGCAAGGGTTTGCGGGTTGATCTGCTGGTTGTTGACGCGGAATTCGTAGTGCAGGTGCGGGCCTGTGGCCAAGCCGGTTTGTCCGACATAAGCGATGGTCTCGCCTTGGCTGACGTGAGAGCCTTGATGGATGCCCGCGGCGAAGCCGCTCAGGTGGCCGTAGGCGGTCGAATACGTGCCTTGGTGCCTGATGACGATCAGGTTGCCGTAGCCGCCCTGCCGGCCGGCGCTGACGACCGTGCCGTCGGCCACCGAGCGTACGCGGGTACCCGTCGGTGCGCCATAGTCGATTCCTTTGTGCGCACGCCAGGTTTGCAAGACCGGGTGGAGGCGAGCGCTAGCAAAGCCCGAGGTGACACGCGAAAACTCCAGTGGTGAGCGGAGAAACGCCTTGCGCAGGGGGTTTCCGTCAGCCGTGTAGTATCCGCCTTTGCCGTCCTGAGTCAGGAACCAGTATGCGCTCAACAGCTTTTGATCGTTGATGAGTTCGGCGCTGAGGATACGGCCCGTGCGAACGGGCTGGCCGCGGTAAGTGAGCGTCTCGTAGACGAGAGAAAAGCGGTCGCCTTTACGCAAGTCGCGGTTAAAGTCTGTATCGGCGCCGAAAATTTCGGCGAGTTGGATGGCGATCGCGTCGGGAATTCCGGCGGCGTCAGTTGCGCCGAACAGTGAGCTGCGGATTTCGCCGGACTTGATGACCGTTTGCGTTTCGAGCCGCAAGACTTGTTCGTTGGAGACAAAGCTCGCGCCGTGTCTTTCGACAACGAGCATCGAGTCTTTTCCGTTGAGTGGGAAATAGAGCGTGATCAGTTCGCCGCTCATTCCCGTCGTCGCCGTAACGATCTTGCCGGGGCGCAACTGACGAGCGATCGATTGGGTTTTCGAGTCGCTGCGCATGAAGTCCTGTGCGTCTTGGTCGGTGATGCCGAGTCGGGCGGTGAGGCTGGAAACGGTATCTGAACGCTGAATCGCTTCTTCGTGCAGGAACGTCGGGCTATCGGTAATCGCCAGCGTGGTGGTGGGGGTGCTCAGTTGCTCGAGGACGGTTTGTAGCTGAACGGCGCCTTCATCGCCTGGCGGTGCCAGTGCGAACGCTGCGACCATGCCGAGCAGGGTGGTGCCGCCAAGACCGGCAGCGATCCAGCGGTGGCGACGCAATCGTTCGATTGCCGGATGGGAATGCGCTAGAATCCTGCTCTTCTGTTTGTTCATGGGCTGCCGTCAAAAAAATCACTCGGCAGTCTAACAAAAAAATAGCCCCGCAAGAACTCTTGGGGGTAATCGATAGAGGTATTGCATGCTAGGCGTTGAAGACAGTCTTGCTCTGATTAAACGCGGGGCTGATGAGTTGCTGATTGAATCTGAGCTGGTCGAGCGTTTGAAAAGCGGACGGCCGTTGCGAATCAAGGCCGGTTTTGATCCGACGGCGCCCGATCTGCATCTGGGCCATACGGTTCTGATCAACAAACTCAAGCATTTCCAGGATCTGGGTCACCATGTGATGTTCCTGATCGGCGACTTTACGGGAATGATCGGCGATCCCACTGGAAAGAACACCACGCGTCCGCCGCTCTCGCGTGAGCAGATTCTTGCCAACGCTCAGACCTATCAGGAGCAGGTATTCAAAATCCTGGATCCTGAGAAGACCGAGATTTGCTTCAACTCGACTTGGTTCGAGCCGCTAGGTGCTGCCGGAATGATCAAATTGGCTGCGTTGCACACCGTCGCTCGGATGCTCGAGCGCGATGACTTTGCCAAGCGCTATCGCAGCAATCAACCGATTGCGATCCACGAATTCCTCTATCCGCTCTGCCAGGGCTATGATTCCGTGGCAATGAAGGCAGATGTCGAGCTGGGTGGTACGGATCAGAAGTTCAACCTGCTGGTTGGCCGAGAGCTTCAGAAGCACTATGGTCAGGCACCTCAGTGCGTCCTGATGATGCCTTTGCTCGAAGGCTTGGATGGCGTTAACAAGATGTCGAAGTCGCTCGGCAATTACGTCGGGATCAACGAGCCGCCGCGCGAAATATTCGGCAAGCTGATGTCGGTTTCCGACGAATTGATGTGGCGCTACTACGACCTCCTTTCTTTTCGCAGCACGGAAGCGGTCGCCGAACTCAAGCAGGGCATCGCCGGTGGGCGAAACCCGCGCGACGTCAAAGTGCTGTTGGCGCAAGAGATGGTCGCGCGCTTCCATGGCAAAAATGCGGCCGATGATGCGCTTGCTGATTTTGAGGCGCGATTCAGTCAGGGGGCAATACCTGATGACATCCCCGAAGTGTTGCTGGATGCCATAAACGGCGGGCTGAGTATCGCCCAGGTGCTCAAGCAGTCAGGACTGACGGCCAGTACTTCGGAAGCGCTGCGCATGGTTGGGCAAGGGGGGGTGAGGGTCGATGGTGCCAAGATCGAGGACAAAAACCTCGAGTTTCCGGCCGCGAGCGATTTTGTCGTGCAAGTCGGGAAGCGGAAATTCGCGCGGGTAAAAGTCAGGTAGTCGTTTAAAAACAGCGCGTTGACGATAGGCGCTGAAAATAGTTCGGAGACTGGTTCGAAAAAGCATTGACGTGCCTATTGGTGCCTGTATAATTCGCCCCTTCGCTGCTGGGTTAGGGCGGAAAAGGTTTTAGAAACAAGGGGTTGTGCGTTTTTTAGGGCCGGGAGATTGGTTCTGAAGAAGATTCTGAAAAGAGTTGACGTTGTAAGAAA
>Ga0316613_10000270_pt1 | contig 52719 bp, 29 predicted proteins | sample OWC_soil_day10_C_2_FD_207647 | JGI IMG/M metagenome (GOLD analysis project Ga0316613, IMG submission 207647) | Wetland soil microbial communities from Old Woman Creek delta, Ohio, United States - OWC_soil_day10_CT_b | ecosystem: Environmental > Terrestrial > Soil > Wetlands | place: USA: Ohio...
CCTCCTGACCCCATCATGCGGCGGCTTTACGTCGACCGCGAAGAGAAGCGAGTGTCCCACGGAGCGAATGACACCGGTGATGAGATCAGAAGGAGCAGCTTGACTTCAAACACCCCAATCAGAGAAGGCTCCAATAGCGAGCGATTTATTTTTTGTTTGATTTCAGCTCGTTATGACGATGTGGTGATAGTTCGCGAAACGCCGCGAACCACATCATTTCATTCCCACTCGATTATCAATATATGCACCAAGCAATTGATTTATTTTGTTAAATTACTTTTTCGCTTTCCGAATACCGTCATATGGACCGACAACAAACGCCAATCTTTGAAATCGTTGGTTTTCTCACGCAGATCGCGGAAATCGTGTTCCGCCATCTATCGGCAGGCACAACGGCGGCATCACTCCGAAAGTCGGTTCGGGTCGCGCCGCCGCCTTTACCCTACGCCGCCCGGCTCGAGATATCGCAGTGGAGTGCGCTTTCGACTCGGCAAAGTCAGGGAGCGCTTCAGTTGGGCCTTGCCTCGCACGCCGGCAAGAAACGGCGCCCAGCGGCAATCCCCGCTGCTGGCGTCGGACGAGACGGCCGGCTGCGGACTCCAAATGCGCGGGCACACACCAATGGCGGCACGGGCTTTCCGTCAATCAGGCTTTCTGGACTGCATCCTCTCAAGCGCGCGCGCACTCGGACGCCCGACGGTTTGGATGAGAAAGTCCAACAGCGGAGTCAGAAACAGCGCCAGCAGGAAGTGTCCGGTAAAGCCGAATGTCGTCTTGCGGCCCATTACGCCGCATAATCCGCAACCGACGATGTAAAGGAAGACAAAGGGCATGGGATCGGGCCTCCGTTTCCCTGCACAACGACGGGACCGGCGCCGATGCCGGCGCCGGTTCTCTCCAGATCGGACCGTCAGGCGGCGGCCGGCGCGTCGACGGGCACGGCTTCGGCTTCCGGAACCTTGCGGGCGCGGAAGGCGTCGTATCTGTCACGGAAATAGGTTTTCGTCGCTTCAATATCGAAGTTGACGAACGTGCCACCATTGGCAAAATGCCGGCGGAACACCGAACCCAGAGCGTAGGAGAAGGCGCCGTGGAGGGCAGGAAGGGTCACGAGACCAAAGGCCGTGCCGATCACCGGCACCGCCCGCAACACCGAGCTGACCACCGATGAACCCAAGAGGCCGCCAGCCAGCAGCGGCGGCGTCACGGAGGCTAGGAGAACCCCGATCGCTTCCTTGCCGATCTCAGCTCGGAACTCGACATTGTAGACGTCCGCCAGCTCCTTCAGGAGCTTGAGGTTGACGACCATCAACGCCGCGGTGTCGACATAGGGCACCGGGATCACGCCGGTCGCAACCGACAGATAGGTGTTGTTGCGAATAACCGAGGCGGCGTACTTCTCGCGCGCTTCCTCGGCCGTCTCGCTGGACGACTCCGCCGCGGGCGCCTCGTTCACCGGCGCCACAACCTCTTCCTCGACCTTGTGGGCGGGTTGGGGCTCGCTTGTTGCTTCATGCTTGCTGACCATTGCGTCCTACTCCTCAATATTTGTGGGCCACATAGCGCGCAAACTCGAACCTGGCTGGGGTCTGGGATCATTTCCGCGCGCTGGAAGTGCCTGACGATACCGGGTTGACGTTGATCATAAAAGTCAAACCAGTGATGACTATAGTTGGTTTTTGGTCAACCAGATTTTGAAAGATGACCTCCCCTGCACTTTTTTTGTAGAAATCTAGCCGCCCCACCAACAGTGAGGCTCGTTACGCGAACAGTTTACGCAAAAATTCGGATCCAGTTCGGCCCGATGCTCGCTCATCACGTAACGCGCCCCTCGAATCTGCCTTCGCTCATGTGATGGATGTGATCCGCGACGTGGAACCAGCGGTCGTCATGGGTGACGCAGATCACGATCTTCCGACGGGCCCGCAGGTCGGGCAGAATCTCCTCGTAGAAAGCACGACGGAAATGCGGATCCTGATCGGCGGCCCACTCATCGAGCACGATGATCGGCTTGTCCTCCAGCTCGGCGACGATCAGGGCGAGGCGTTTGCGTTGGCCGGTGGACAGCGCGATGGTCGAAAAAGCACCGTCACGAAGCGACACCTTGTCCGCCATGCCCATACGCTCGATCAGCATCTGGGCGCGTTCGGGATCGACGGTGGCGATGCCAAGCAGCCGGCGTGACAAGTGGAAGTCGGAGAACACCGCCGAGATATGGTCGCGGTAGGCCGAGCGATGCAGCCCGTCGATCGGGACACCGTCAGCCGACAACGTTCCCGTATCGAGCGGCACCAGCCCGGTTAGGAGCCGCATCATGGTCGACTTGCCCGACCCGTTGCCACCGGTGATGAAGGCAATCTCGCCGGCTCGGAACTCGACCGATAGTGGTCCGATACCAAAGAGATCGCGGCCAAGGACATCGCGATAGGTGAAGCTGGCATCGGCGAGCACAATACTCTCTGGTGTCGGCACCGACAGGCCGGTGCCGTCGCGTGGTTCGTCGCTCGAGGCAGCGGCGAGCCGTTCGCACATCGCTTCGATGTCAGCGAGCGCGCATTCGGTCTGCATCAGCATCGGCGCGACATGGGCCAACGTGCCAATTGGCCCGACGATGAACAACGCCACGGTCACCGCCGGGACCACAACTTTGTGGAAGGTTTCGGTGAATAGCGGAACGGCGAACACCATCAATCCGATCAGCACGAAAAACATGGCCTGGAGCAATGCAAACTCCCAACCCCACTTGGCCTTCATCGCCGTATTGACCTGTTTCGCCTTGGTCGACCGGCCGAGGAGATCGGCCCGCAGAGCGGCGGCGCGGCCCCGGCTCATACGTACCTCCTTGAAGCCGTCGATCAGGTCGGTCAGGCCCTCGAACACCTCGGTCTCCGTGTGGGCTGCCTCATTCATCTCGCGACCGAGGTGGCGCATCCGGGCAAAGCGCGTGGCGAGGGCGAAGCCCGCAAAGCCAAAGGCAAGCAGGCAGGCAACCGGCGACAGCCAGGCCATGTAGCCGCCTAGGAACAGAAGCATCAGCGCCTGTTGCCCGGCGATCACCAGCAACGGCAAGGTGGACGCCAGTGTCTGGGTGCTTTGGGTCAACGCGCCTTCCAGCGCTGCGCGGCCGATGCGCTCGACGGTCGGAAGATCGCTCAGCCGCACCGCCTCGAACACGCGGACGCGGAGCCGATTGATCAGCCGCTCGACGTCCTGTGACGCGGTGATGAGCACGTAGTTGTGGGTGATGCCGAACAACGCCACGGTGATCAGGAACATCAGCGCCAGACGCGGACCAGCGCCTTCGCCTTGGGCTGCCTTCGATGCCGCTTCGACCAGCGCCAGAAGGGCGGTGGTGGCGATCGCCGACAGCGTGGCCATCAGTGCGATCGACCGCAAATTCTCTGGAATCTCGCGCAGGATCAACCGGATGAGAATCATTGGCGAGCCTCCCAAAGCGGGGCGTCGACGGCTTCCTCGATCAGGCGTCCGTCCTCCATGCGCAAACGGCGGTCGGCAGCATCAAAATAATGGTCGTCGTGGGTGACGGCGATCACCGTAATGCCCCGCCGTTTGATTTCCAGCAGAACCTCGCGGTAGAACTTGCGACGGAAATGCGGGTCCTGATCGGCAGCCCATTCGTCGAGTACGAGGATCGGCTTGTGCTCCAACAGCGCGGCGATGAGACCCAGCCGCTTGCGCTGGCCGGCCGACAGATCATGCCGGTCGAACCTATCACCGTCGACAATCCGGACGGCGTGATCCATTTCCATAACGCGCAGGAGATCGGCAGCCTCCGGTCCGTCAGCGATAGCTGGGTCGACGCCGTAGAGGCGGGGAAACAGGTGAAAGTCGGTGAAGACGGCGGCCATGCGCTCGCGCAATTCGGCCTCTTCGCCAGCCTGTATCGCCCGGCCATCGAGGCGCACGACGCCGCGCGCCGGACGATACAGGCCCGTGAGCAGCTTGATCAATGTCGACTTACCCGACCCATTGCCGCCAGTGATGAACACCGTCTCGCCACGCCTCAAAATCAGATCGATCGGCCCGACTGAGAACGGTCGCTCGTCGTCATTGGCAGGAAAGGTAAACTCGACCCCCTCGAAGCGGATTTCCGAAAAATCTGACGAAGCCACGGCGTCAAGCGCGTCAAGCCCTGGCTCGGAGCCCGGCTCGATCAGATCGGCGAGGCGCACCTCAAGGTCCATCATTGCGCCGGCCGCCGCCTCGGCCTCGCCCATGATCATCACCGTCTGCATCAGCCCGAAGACCGGCGTCGCCATGAACAGGACGGCCGAAACAACCTTGCCGACGCTTTTCGCAAAACCGCTGGACAGGATCGGCACGACGAAGGCGACAAGGCCGAGCATAAGGTTGAAAGCGGTCTCGCCAAACACATACTGCCGCCAGCCTTGCACATGGATCTCGTTACGCTCCGTCATGGTCGCCGCCGCCGCCGCCTCGAAGCCCGCACCGAGGTCACGCCCGCGAGCGGAGTTCAACCGCTGCTCCTTGAAACCGTCAAACAGGTCGGAGACATATTCAAACATCACCGCTTCGGGCTCGCTGGCGATGCGGCGGCGCTCGGCCAGTTCCTGCCCGAGGCCGAAATGGATGACCGCACCGACGGCGAGCAGGCTGGCAATGAACAGGAAGGCGACCAAGGACACCGAAGCAATGTAGAGCAACACCGCAACCATCAGGATGGCCGAACGGACGGTCAGGGCGATGTACTGCGAATTCATCGAGATGATCTGGCAGTTGCGCGTGATGCTCTCGAACAGTTCCGTGCGGTTCCAGCCTTCCAGCCTCAGCAATGAAGCCCGCGACAGGGAGTCCAGCATGTTTGCCCGCGACCTGTCGACGGCCGCTTCGATGTCGGCCGTCAGCCTCGCCACCATGCGGCTTTCGGCGAATGCGTAGACGGCAAGGCAGATGACAAATGCCAGGCACCACCAAAGCTCAACCACGTCGTATCGGCTGTCGGCAATGTTGCGCGCCGCCGTGTTGATCACGGCAAGCACACCCGCCGAGGCGGTGGCTGACAGCAGCGCCCAGACCATTAGCCATTTGACCGGACCCGGACCAAGCAGAGTGACGAATTTGATCAGGTTCATGGATCAGGTCCGGTTTCGGCTGGGGTCCGCCGCCTCGTCAAGCCATGTCCGCACATACTCGGCAAGCTCGCCGACGTGGGAAGGCTCGAGCATCTGTCCGTGAGTGCCCCCCATCCACCGGAGTTCGACTCCGCCACGGGCGCAGTCCCCCCAACCATTAAGCGGATCGCCCGGCACGCCAGGCGCCTGCTTTGACGCCCCGGTCGGACGCACCAACAGCATTTTGACGTCGAGCGGGTGTGGTCGATAGCGAGCCGCGGCCAGACCGTTGTTCTGGAACAGTGACAACAGACGTCGCATACCGGCGCGGTCCATGCCGTCGGGCAGGAACTTGCCGCCCTTGCCGCGTTCCAGAATCAGGTCGATCCGCTGCTCAGAAGTTAGTCGGCGTAACGTCTCGGCGTCGAACAGACCCATCTCGTCGAAGAGATCGGCGAGAAAGTCAGATTCGTCCTTGCGGATCATCTCGCGCACCACTTCCGGCGTGGCTACGCCGTCGAGCACGATAATCGCCCTCACGTCGACGCCGCCGCGGATCAAGCGGCCAGCCGCCTCCCAGGCCAAGAGCGAGCCGAAACTCCAGCCGGCGATGGCCACCGGCCCTTCGGGCAAGGCCGCCCGCAGCGGCTCCATGTAGACGTCAACCAAACCCTCGACGGTCGACGGCAGCGGGCGATCGTCCTCCAAACCGATGCTCTGGACCATGGTCACCGGTTGATCCGGGCCGAGCTTCGCCGCCAAATCGCGATAGCACAGCACGTTGCCGCCGACCGGGTGGAAGCAGATCAGCGGCGGTCGTGATCCCTCAGCATTGACCTTGACGATCGGCGTCCACTGCACGGTTGGGCGTCGCTCGATCAGCGAAGCCATCCGAGCGACCGTTGCATGGGTGAACAGGTCGGCGAGCGGCGGTCGATGATCAAACTCCCGTTCAATCGCCGCCATCAGGCGCACGGCAAGGACACTGTGCCCGCCCATCATGAAGAAGTCGTCGTTTCCGTCGTCAATCGGCGTTTCGAGTACCGTACTCCATACGGCTGCGAGGCGTCGTTCGATGTCGCCGGCCAACGGTCGCCGCTCACGATCGCCGCGAGCCGTCAACTCGGCCGGCGGCGGCAGGCGGCGTTCATCTAGCTTGCCGTTGGAGTTCAGCGGCAGGTCCTCGATCTCGACCAGCCATGAGGGCACGGTCCAGGCCGGCATCGTCCGGTCGAACTCGGCGCGCGCCGTGACTGGTTCGAAGCCTGGACGCGGCACCACATAAGCGACCAGCGCCTTTTCACCATCGCTTCCGGCAATTGCCGTCACGGCAACCCGGCGCACCAACGGATGGGCGGCCAGCGCCAGTTCAACTTCGGCCAGTTCGATGCGGTGACCGCGTATTTTGACCTGACGGTCCTCGCGCCCCATGAACACCAGATCTCCCGTCGACAGGCGGCGCGCCATGTCGCCGGTGCGGTAGCGGCGCACTCCATCGGGATCGATGACGAATTGCACCGCCGTTCGCCCGGGATCGTTGAGATAGCCGCGCGCCACGCCCCGGCCGCCGATGCGAATCTCGCCAGGCACGCCGTCGGGCACGTCGCGGCCAGCGGCATCGGTCAGGCGAACATCGACGCCGGACAGCGGCTTGCCGATAGGTGGCGGCAACGAACGTGCCCAGTTGGTCGCCGACATGAAGTATTGCGTGGCACAGACGCAGGCTTCGGTCGGTCCGTATTGGTTGACGATGCGCAGATCGCCATGTCCCTCGATCGCATAGAGTTGGCGCAGCAGTTCGGTTTTCACTTCCTCGCCACCGAGGATGAAGCAGCGGCTCGACGTATGCGTGCCGCTCTCCTGCCAGTGGTCGATCAGCATAGCGAACATGCTGGGGGTCGCGTCACAGCAGACAATATGGTGCTGTTCGATGAATTCGTGCAGGCGGGGCGGATCGCGGCGCGTCTCATCGGACGGGATTATCAGGGTGTGACCGTTGAGCAAGGTCGTGAAGATCTGATGGATCGAGCCATCGAAGCCGAAGGAGAAGACGCAGGTGTTGGTAATGCGACCACCCTGGCCGAGTTGCCGGTAGATGGTCGCCTCGGCGGAATCGGCGAGATTGACCAGCGATGCGTGCTCGACCCAGGTCGCCTTCGGCAGTCCGGTCGAGCCGCTGGTGAACATCACATAGGCGGCACTGGTCGGGTTGATGGCGACGGCCGGGAGATGGGCCGGCAGGCCATCGATCGCCGCGCCGCCATCAAGCCGCAGCGATCGACCTGTTCCCTGTCCAAGTCCGTCCATGCGCACGACACAGTCGAACAGATACGGCGCCGGATCGAAATCGGCCGCCACAACATCCGAAAAATCGAGCGACGGGCGTTGCCCATGCCTCGCCGCCCAGTCGCGCAGGAAGGCGCGCGAGATGAACAGTTGGTCGTCGAATTGCCGCCGCGTCGTCAATCCTTCGCCCGCATGGTCGCGCGCGAAGGCCGAGAGATCGCCGAGATAGGCGTCGCGCCGGTCAAGGTCCCACAGGCCGCCGAGATAGAGTGTCCCGCCTGGCGCCAGCACCGTCATCGCCTTGTCGAGGATATCGGCGAGATAGCCGAAACCGGGGAAATTCTCGATGACGCTGTTGAAGATGATCAGATCAAAGGAGCCGGGCTCCAGCACGTCGAGGTCGTGGGCCGCGAGCTGTCGGCCGATGACGTGGTCGAGGCCAAGTTGGCGCGCCACCGTTTCCGTCCGCTCGGCGTTGAGGCGGGTGAGGTCGGAAGCGACATAGCGGCCGCACAAAGGTGCTACGCGTCGCATGGTAAAGCCGGAGGCACAGCCGATTTCCAGCACGCGTGAGGCTGGCGTCAGCAACGCGCCGGTCTTGGCGCGAGCGTTGTCGCCAAACCGCTCCATGATCGCTTCGCCGATGGGCAAGCCTGTGAAAGCACTGGTCCAGCCACCGGCTCCGACATCGTCGGTCGCTTCGCCGGCAACGTGATTCCACAACTCCGATGACATCATGATGCCGGGGATCTCGATGACTTGGTCGGGGTCGTCGGCGTCGAGGCAAAGCCCAGCTTTGAGCGTGTGGCAGGTCCAGGCGAGGGTACGGACGTCGCCCAGCGTCTTCCCCTCGCCGATCATCGCCACCATCTCGGATCCGTCGACCAGACTGCGTCGGCGACTGATCGGCTGTGTCGGGTCGAGCGGAACGTAGACGCAACCGGCCTTGAGGATGCCAAGGGCTGCCGCGATATAGGCACGACCGCGCTCCATCATCACGCCGACGCGCGCCTCATGATCAAGGTCCAGCGACACAAGCCAGCCGGCGACGCGGTTCGCCGTGGCGTCGAGTTCCGCATAGGACATGGAGCCCTGCTCGTCGACGAGGGCAGGTTCGTTCGGCCGGCGCGACGCCCAAAGGGCAAAGCGCGATACTGCCGTTTCCCTGGACGCCGGCGCCGATACTGGCGTAGGCCGCGCTCGGACATCGTCGGTCTCGTCGTCGAAGCTGAAATCGGCAATCTTCATTCCGCTGCATCCCTGGCTCGGCTGTCCGCTACGGCACGAGCAAAGCGTTCAAGATAGGCCAGCCAGGTCTCGGCCGTTGGCCTGTCGATTATGTCGGTGTCGAATTCCAGCTGGAATTCGGTCGTTCCATCGGTGTGCTCGATCATGAACAGCAACAGATCGTGCTTGGCGGTCGGTGTGCGCAGGGCGTCGCCAAGGGCGTCGGCCAGCGCCGGATCAAGCATCGGCTGCGGGACATCGCCAAACACCTGCTCCTCGCCGCCCACAGCCCGTAGATCAAAGCGCTGGTATTCGAACACAACATTGATCAGCGGTTGCCGCGTTCCCGTGCGCCGGGGAGCGATATCACGGACCAGAAGGTCGAACGGGTAGTCGCGGTGATCCATCGCAGCCAGAATCGCATGGCTCGTCCGGTCGACCAGCGTGGTGAACTCGGTGTCATCGTCGACCTGCACCCGGATCGGCAGGACGTTGACGAAGAAGCCGATCAGTTCCTCGACCTCCACCCGCTCGCGACCGGCAACTCCCATGCCGATGACGAGGTCCGCCTGGCGCGTCAGGCGGTGCAGGAGACCGGCGAACAACGCAAGACCGACCGCGGCGGTCGTCGTTCCGCGCTCCCGACCGAGCTGGGCAAGCGCGGCGGCAATGGCCGGCGGTAACGCTCGGCTCACCGTGTCGCCACGATGGGAAGGCTGGGGCGGCGGTGGATGATCGACCGGCAGCGCGATCTGATCCGGGGCCCCGATCAGCGCGGCCCGGCGGTTGTGCGCGGCCTCGGCCCAGTCTTTTCCGGCCGACCAACGGGTGAAGTCGCGGTAGGCGATCGGCAGCGATGGCAGCGCCGATGCCATGCCGGCCCGCGCATCGCGGTAAAGGATCGACAGTTCATGGAACAGGATCCGCATCGACCAGCCATCGCCGACGATATGATGGAGCACCAAAAGGACGATCCAGCCGGACGCACCAGTCCAGATCGCCCGGGCACGGAGCAGCGGCGCCTGCGTCAGATCGAAGGCGGTGCCGACGTCGCGGCGGATCAGGCGCAGGCACTCGGTGGTGGGGTCATCGGAGGCCGACACGTTTTCGATGACGAGGGCGGGTTCCGCCGTCGGCGCAATACACTGCAGGATGTTCCCGTCGACCTCGATGAACGAGGTTCGCAGCGACTCCTGGCGTCGGACGAGACGCCGCAGTGCCTCGTGTAGGGCGTCGCAGTCAAAAGTGTAGCCGGCTGGCAAAGCCGTTGAGATGTTGAAGGCCGAAGCTCCTGCCTTGTCCATGCTGTGGGCGAGATAAAGGCGGATCTGGGCGTGGCCGGCCGGATAGCTCGGCTGGTCGGGAGCTTTGGGGATGCGGTCTTCGCCAACACGCTTGCCTTGGATCAGCGCCGCCAGACCGCTCACCGTCGAGGTGGCGAAGAAATCACGCATGGCAATCCGTACGCCCGACGCCTCGGCAAGGCGGTTGACGACACGAATGGCCGACAGCGAGTGGCCACCGAGTGCAACGAAGTCGGCCAGGCGGTCGTTGATCGGCTGTTCGAACACCTCAGAAAACACCCGAGCGACCAGCCGTTCGGTGTCGTTGCGAGGCGGCTCGCCGTTGGACTCGTCGGTCTCTGGTGGCAACGCGTCGACCAGACGGCGACGATCGACTTTGCCGGTTGTGGAGATCGGCAACGAGGGTACGAAGATAAAGCGTCTCGGAATGGCGTAGGCGGGCAGCCGCACCGCCACCCAGGCGCGAAGGTCGGCGGTGTTGACCGGTTCGCCTGACGGCGTGACAAAGGCGACGATGTCGCCGCCGCCGACACCGTCGGCGATGTAGGCGGCGGCGCTGCCGCCAACCCCCGGATGCTCGGTGAGCGTTTGCTCGATCTCGCCCAGTTCGACGCGGAAGCCCCGCACCTTGATCTGGTCGTCGAGACGGCGGCCGAACTCGATCACACCATCCGAGCGGAAGCGGCCGAGGTCGCCGGTGTGATAGATGCGCCTTTCGGGATACCGCGGATCGGTAAGGAACGCCTGTTCTGTGAGATCTGGTCGGTTGAGGTAGCCGACGGCCAAGCCGTCGCCACCCGTGACGATCTCGCCCCACACCCCGATCGGGGACGGCGAACCGGACGCCTCGATGATCGCGACACGGGTTCCGGCGATCGGCCGGCCGATCGGGATCGGTCCCGGCTCGACATCGCCCAGACCAATTCGGTGAGCGGTCGTGAAGGTGGTGTTTTCCGTTGGCCCGTAAGCGTCGACGAATACCGTCGTCGGGCAGACGCTCATCGCCCGGCGAACGTGGGTCGGGCTGAGCTTGTCGCCACCGGCCACCACCAGGCGCAGGGACGCAAGGCTGTCCGGCGCCACATCGATCTGGCGATGGAACAGGCCGGCGGTGAGCCACAGCACCGTGGCGCCGGATGTGCGGATCGCCGCCGCCAGTGCGGCAGGATCGAACACGTCCTCGCCGCTGGCAACGCAGAGGCGGCCACCGTTGAGCAACGTCGCCCAAATTTCGTACGTCGTGGCGTCGAAGGCCGGCGATCCGGTGCACAGGATGACATCGTCGGCCCGCAAGCCGATGTCCGGATCGGCGGATGCCAGACGCATGACACTCCGCTGGCCGACGATCACCCCCTTGGGGTGGCCGGTGGAGCCGGAGGTATACATGATGTAGGCCGGCGTTTCGCCCTTCGCCGTCGGCTGAGTGGGCGCCGTGCCATCAAAGGCGACACGCGACGATATGGTCGTGACACCGGGCGGAATCGCCCCGCCGTCGCCAACGACAACACGAGCCGCGCAATCGTCGATGATCCAGGCGGTCCGCTCGGCAGGCCAATCCGGGTCAATGGGAACATAGGTGGCACCGATCGCCGCGACGGCAAGCGTCCAGATCACACCAACGGGCTCGCGGTCGAGGCGCAGAACGACCCGATCGCCCGGCTCGACCCCAACGGCGCGCAGGGTCGCGGCCGCGGAAAGAGCATAGTTGGCAAGGGTCCGGTAGTCGTACCGCTCGGCCCCGTCATCAAGGGCAGGCGCGGCGGGCGTGGCCTCGACTTGCACTAGGAAAGCATCGAAAAGGCTGCGGCCGGCCGGCACTTCAAGGTCTTGGCCTTGGCCCCAGGCGGCGAGCTGCGCCCGTTCGTCCACCTCGATCAGCGGCAGCGCCGAAACAGCCATGTCGCGCGGCGTGTCGACCAGAGCCGACAGCAGCGTCAGGAAGTGGCCGGCCATTCGCTCGATCCGGTCGCGTTGGAAAATGTCCGCGTAATACTCGATGGCCATGCCGATGGCGTCGGGCAGGTCGCGGGCGTAGAGCCCGAGATCGGCCTTGCCCTCGCGCCGGTTGGAACTCAGCGGCGTAAAGCCGGAGGCTGTCTGCGCATCGCCGCCAGTTTCGGCAAAATTCATGTAGGAGAAGGTCACCTCGGACAAGGTTGCCCGGTCGGGCGCGGTCGGCGGCGCGAGGTCGGCCAGCAAACGGCCGAGACCGTAGCCGCGGTGGCGCATGGCGTCGCTGAACAGCGCGTGGACGCGGCGGATCGCAGCGCCGATGGTCTCGCCGTCCGGCGACATCAGGCGCAACGGCAGCAGCGACACCAACATTCCGGGCATTCGCGCCATGTCGACACCGGTTCGTGCGTCGACCGGAACGGCAATCACCAGATCGTCGGTCCGGGCGTAGCGGGCAAGCAACAGCGACCAGGCGGTGGTCATCACCACGAAGGAGGTCGTGTGTTCCGATCCAGCGAAGGCCCTGACCTTGTCGACCAGACCGCGCGGTACGGCGAACTGCACCGTTTCTGCCCGCCAGGTCTGGAGCGGCGGTCTTGGCCGGTCGGCCGGCAGGTCGAGCTTGGGGATCGAATGACCGAACTGGCCGAGCCAGAATGCCCGGGCGGCGGCATCACCCTCTACGCCGGCACCGGTGCGACTCCACACCGCATAGTCCTTGAGCTGCAGCTTGGGTGTTTCAAGCGCAACGCCAGCAATGAGCCGGATCGTGTCGTCGAGCAGAATTTCCATCGACAAGGCGTCGGCCAGGGCGTGGTGGACGTCGAGCATAACGGCGCAGGCGCGATCGGCCATCCTCGGAACGACGAACCGAACCGGCGGACGTCCATTCCAAAGATCGAACGGGCGGATCCAGGCATCGAGCGCCGCCGGCACGTCCGCATGGGCGGCGACCTCGAGCGTTTCGATCTCCAGCGAAACCGACGGCAGAACCTCCATGGTCGGCTCGCCGTCGCCGCTGCCACGATGGAAACGCGTCCGCAGGATCTCGTGGCGGTCGACCAAGGCGGCAAGCGCCGAACGAAGCAGCGTTTCATCCATGCCATCGGGCAGCGCAAAGCCGACCGGTAGATTGTAGGCGGTGCCCATGTCGGCAGCAGCTTCCGCCTTCAGTACGGCCATCTGCTCCCAGGCGACCGGGTAGCGTTCGGCGGCGGCAGCCGGCCGGATCGTGCTTTGGTGACTGGCCATCCCGGCGTCGGCCCGTTCACCGAGCCGACGGGCCAGCGCCGCGATCGTCCCGGCATCCATCAAGTCGACCAGCGAGGCCGGGCGTCCGAGATCGCGAACGATCCGTTCGACGATCCGCATACCGGCGATGGAGTCCCCACCAAGCTCGTAGAAATCGGCATCGGCGGCGACGGTGTCGTAACCGAGTGTTTCCGCCCAAATCACCGACAAGGCCGCTTCCAGGGCACGATTGCCACCGGCCAATACCGGAGGGACTGGCTCGGGCGATACGGTCGCCTCGGGCACATTGTCCTCAGACGCCGGCCCCGGTGAGCCAGATGCCGGTGCCATCGCAAGGGTTGCGCCGAGCGACGCTTCGATCACGGCCACTTCGGTCGCGCCAGTTGACAAGGCGCCGGCCAGATAGCTGCGCGCCTCATCGGCGTTGATCATTCCGGGCTGGATGCCAACCATCCGCGCGGCCATGCCCATGTCTCGCAAACCACACCAATCGATGACGAGCACAGGCACGCCCTCTGCCGCCTGTTCGGCGGCCAGCGCTTCGAGGAAGGCATTGGCGCCCGTATAGGCAGCATGACCGGCCGCTCCGGTGAGGGCGGTAAGCGATCCGGCATGCAGGAACAGGTCTAGCCGGTCACCACGCGTCAGTTCGTCGAGAAGCCGGGCACCGACCGTCTTGGCGGCGATCGTCTCAGCATAGCCGGCGGCATCGGGCGCTTCGTTCATCATGAAGCCCCCGCGTGACGAGGAAGCGTGGTGGACGACGCCGGTGATCGGTCCGAACTCCCGCCGGACCCGGTCGAGAGCAACGGTCAGCGACCGACGATCGGCAACATCGCAGGCAATCATCTCGATGCGGGTGCCGGAGGCTCGCAACTCTGCCAGCGCCGTGCGGCGGTGCAAGCTTTCCGCATCGTCGCCGGAAGGAGCCACGCCGCTACGCGACAACAGCACCAGTGTCACCCGACCGTCCTGCGCGAGCGCCGGCGCGAGCGCCAGAGCAAAGCCGCCGACACCACCCGATATCACGACACAGCCCGACGATGGCAGACGGTTGGGCTTGGCACCGGGGTGGGCGATGTCAAAGCGGCGAATGAGCCGGTGCCCTCCCCGCCAGGCGATGGTCGACGGACCGTCACCGACGGCGCCGAGTTCGATGAGAAGATCCTCCGGAGGCGTCGCGTCGTCGGTATCGACATAGCGGCTCGACAGCATAGGCTCTTCCTGCCCAGCGCAGGTGATTGCCCCGTAGACCAGCGCCTGATCGGGCACAACCGGTCCAACCCCATTGACGGCCCAGGCGCCGGTACCCAACCCCAGCAGCCGTAGCGGTGCTTGCAGGGCGCCCATGATGGCGCGGCAGGCCAGCACGGTGCGGCGACCGATTTCCGGACCGGCGTCGGGCACCAGAATGATGGCCGGGCCATCGCTCGCGCCGATCCGGCGCAGGGTGACCTCGTCGACGGTTTCGCCGCAGCGGGCAGCAAGACGGCCAACCGCCGATAAGTACGTCGCCATGCGCTCAGCGAGAGGGCTCGCCCCGATCACCACCACCGGGCAGCCGGGATCGCGCGCGGGGCCTGGCTGCTCTTGCCAAACGGGCACGGCAAGAACGGTATCGCCGCCGGTTCGGCGCTTGGCCAGCCGCGTCAGGCGGAAGCCGTTGAGCGCCATGGCGACCCGCCCGGTTGCCGGATCGACGACCTGGATGTCCGCTTCAATGCCATCGGTCGTTCGGCGACGATGGGCGTGCACCGCCGGATCGGTCGGAATGGCGCCCCACTGGACGAGTTCCGCACAGCCAGTGGGAACATGTCCCGGTTCGGTCAGCGCCGTGCCGATCATGGCATCGAGCAACGCGGGGTGCAGACGAAGATCCTCGCCGTCGTCGGGCGAGGAGAACCATGCCAATGTCTCCTCGGCGTTACCGGTCGACCGCAGCAGACGGCTCCAACGCTGGCTGACGTGAACAATGCCGGCGTCGCCGTCGAAGGACGGCGCCTCGGTTGTCGGGCCGAGCCGCTTCAGCACGGCGTCGATATCCATCACCGTCGTGGCGGGCGCCACGGTGATCGCTTCGACGATCGCCTCGGCATACACGCTGCGGCGACCGTCGCGATCGGCGGCTGAAAGCGTCACCGCACCGGCGGCGGCAATGCTCAGTTCGACCGTCCCCGCGGCGACATCGACCGGCCGCAACGGACGGATCCAGCGGATGTCGCGCAGCCGCACCGGTCCCGGCGTCACTTCGGCGACCAGCGCCGGGAAGGCCGCCCCGACCAGCGTCGCCACGCCGTTCAGCTCGTGCTCGGCCGACGGCCAGAACTGCGGTGAATGCAAATCGATCACATAGGCGCGCTCGTTACCGCGCGCGATAGCTGGGCCGATCAGGTCAGCCAAATTGGTTGGTCGCGCCGGCGCCGTTTGCCGACGCGAAATCGCCGGAAACTCAGGGAACAGGCGGCGCCGCGCCGGACGGGCAGCCGGCAGGTGGACCCGCCCGACGACGAGTTCGGATGGCCAGACCGGCCGTGCACCCGCCACGAACACGGCAGCCGCCTCGCGGGCCGCCTGTTCGGTGAGCGAAGCCACGACGACAGTGTGTTCGGCATGGGCGCGTTCGGCCATGCCGGTGACGATCAACCCGTCGACAGCCGCCGGTGCCACGGCAAATACCGCCAGCCGGGCCATCAGATCGCCGCGGTCGCGCACCCAGACGGCGGCACGATGGTCGAATGCCTCGCGGCCGTCGGCCAACGTGCGGGCGATGGCGGCCAGAGGCAGGTCCGGATTGGTCCGCAGGGCTGCAACGATATCACCGGCCAATCGGCCGAGGTCAGTCTCGCTGGCCGCCGACAAGCAGACGGCAACCCAGCCAACGGGCACGTCAAGCGGACGCGCCGTCGGGGCTATTTCGATCACCACGTGCGCATTGATGCCTGACAGGCCGAAAGCGCTGACGCCGGCTCGCCGCGGACAGCCCCTGTCGGCCAGCGGCGTCGGCTCTGTCGGTACCCACACCGGTGCCCGGTCGAAGGCGATGTGCGGGTTGGGACGGGTGAAAAATGGTTGCGGCGGTGCCTGGTCGTGGATCAGCGCCAGCACGGCGCGGGTGAGCCCCATCGCCCCGGCCGCACCGTCGAGATGGCCATAATTGCCCTTGCCGGACACCACCGTGGCAAAGCCGGTCTCGGCCGTCTCCGCGGCAAAAGCCCGCGTCAGGCCCTCGATCTCAATCGGATCGCCGAGAGCGGTGCCGGTACCGTGCGCTTCGATGTGCGACAGCGTTGCCAGCGGGATGCCGGCGTCAGCGGCCGCCGCGCGGATCACCGCCGCCTGTGCCGCCGGGTTGGGAGCGGTCAGTCCGCTCGATGCGCCGTCCTGGTTGACCGCCGTGCCTCGGATCACCGCATGAATGGGATCGCCGTCACGAAGCGCGGCATCCAGCGTCCGCAACAGGAACACGGCTGCCCCCTCGCCCATACCGGTGCCATCGGCGCCGTCCGAGAAGGCGCGCGTGCGGCCGGTGGAGCTGTCGATGGTGACGCGGACGTCGGCGTTCGGCGGAACCGCAATCACCTTGGCGCCTCCCGCCAGCGCCCAGTCGCAGTCACCGGCGCGGAGCGCCCGAACAGCGGTGTGAACTGCCGTCAGCGCCGACGAACAGGCGGTGTCGATCAGCATGGCCGGGCCGTGCCAATCGCGCAGGAACGACAGCCGCGTCGCGATGTTGGAGGGAACGTTGAGGGCGAACACCTGTTCGAGCCGCTCGGGGAAGGCGGCGGCGACCGCGTCGCGCCAAGCCGAACCGGGAGCCCCGCCGACGAAGACGCCAACATTGGCGCCATCGAGGGCCAAACCGCCGCGTCCGCCGTCCTCAAGCGCCCGCGAGGCGGTGTCGAGGAACAACCGCTGCTCGGGATCGAGCAGACTGGCATCGGCCGGCGACATGCGGAAGCGGCGCGGATCGAAGTTGACGACGTCGTCAAGATAAGCCGCCTCACGAAACCGCCGAGGTATGGTCTGGCCCAACACGTTCGACAGGGACACCACATCGTCGACGCGCTCGGCCGGCAGGGTCCGAACACGATCGATGCCGCCGATCACGTCGCGCCACATGGCATCGACGGTTTCGGCCCCGGCCAAGCGGACCGCCATGCCAACGATGGCGATCGCCCCCGGCGACGACCGATCGGGCTCCGATGCCTGGACCGAGACGGTGGCCTGCGTGGAAACGGGCGACAACCCCGTTGGCAAGGGCTGGTCGGGCGGTGTCACGCCCGCACCAGGACGCGGCGCCTCGGCCCGGCCGGTATGCTCGCGAACCCGCTGCGCCTGTTCGGCAATGGTCGACAGCGCGAACAGGTCGGCAACGGCGAAGGCTCCCGGCCAGCCGGCTTCGAGGCGCGCATGCAGGCGGATCACCAGCAGCGAATTGCCACCGGCCTCGAAGAAGCCGTCGCGCAACGACGGATCGGATTCAGGCAGCAAGGCCTTCCAGATAGCCCTAACGGCCTCTTCCTCTTCGCCCCAGACAAGCTCGGCCGCCGCGGTACCGGCCGTCGTCGGTTCGCTGTCAAGCGGTTCACCTTTCAGCGCCTTGCGGTCGGTCTTGCCCGACGAGGTCAGCGGCGCGTCGATCAGCCGTAGGAAACGGGCGGGGATCATCGCCTCGGTCACCCGGCTTCTGAGATGAGCGCGCAGATCGGCGGATGTCACTGCCGCCTTGGTGGCAACGAAGGCCCTGAGCTCGGCAAGGCCGGCCACCACGACCCGAACCACGAAGGCGCGTTCGACGGCCGGATGACTCTCCAGCGCTCGTTCGACCTCGCCCGGCTCGATGCGCTGGCCGCGAATCTTCACCTGATTGTCGATGCGGCCGAGATATTCGATGCGGCCGTCGCGACGGTAGCGACCAAGATCGCCGGTGTGATAGAGCCGGCCACCGCTGCGGAAGGGGTTGGAGACAAAGCATTCGGCCGTCTGCTCGGGACGACCGACATAGCCGCGCGCTACCTGCGGCCCACCGATCGAGATCTCGCCGGGAACGCCGATCGGCTGGGCGCGTCCGGCCTCGTCGAGGATATAGATGGCGGTGTTGGCGATCGGGCGGCCGATCGGCACGACGTCCCCGCCGGTCCAGGGCGAGCAGGCCTGCCAGGTGACGTCTACCGTCGCCTCGGTCGGACCATAGAGGTTGTGAAGCTCGACGCCGAACGGACCGAAAAGAAGGCGGTTAAACCGCTCGACCAGACCAGTATCGAGCGCCTCGCCGCTGGCGAAGACATAGCGCAGACGGCCGAGGCGCCGAGCCAGACTCGGCGTGGCTTCAAGGTAGGATATCAGTTCGGCCAGCATCGACGGTACAAAATGCAGCACCGTCACGCCATGCCGATCAACAAAGTCGACCAGCGCCTCGGGATCGCGTTCAGTTCCCGGCGGTGGCAACGCCACGGCGGCACCGGTCCACGACCACCAGAACAGCTCCCAGACCGAGACGTCGAAGGTGACCGGGGTCTTCTGAAGAACCACATCGCCGGGACCAATCGGGAAGGTCTCCGCCATCCACAGGATGCGGTTGAGCACGGCGTGATGCTCGATGGCGACACCCTTCGGCCGGCCGGTGGACCCGGAGGTGAACAGGACATAGGCCAGGCTGTCCGGTGTTGCGAGGTCGACGGGCTCTGCCGATCCGCCGTCCGTCAGGTCGAGCACCCGGCTGGCGATGCGCTCGGCGACCGCCCGGCTTTCAGCGGCGGCCAGCACCAGGGGATGGCCGAGATCGTCCAGCATCGACGCGATCCGCGCTTCCGGCTGATCAGCACCGAGCGGCACATAGGCGCAACCGGCCATCAGCACGCCATGAATCGCCGCCAACAGGTCAAGAGAGCGCGGACCGATGAGCGCAATGCTGTCGCCCGGTCTAGCGCCGGCCTCAATGAGACGGCCGGCAACCCGGCCGGCCAGTCCGGCAAAGGCGCGATAGCTGACCGGGGCGGCATCATCGCGCAAAACGGCCGGGCGACCGCCGTCGGCGTCGAGACGGTCAAGGAACGGGCGAGGAATGGTCCGGCGAACATCAAATGGACGGGCGGTCGCATTGAAAGTTTCGACCACCTGGACGCGCTCGTCCTCGGCCATGATCGGCAGATCGCCGACCGGCATGTCGGGATGCGCGATGACGGCGGCGGCCATGGCATCGAGCCGGTCTAGGAAGCTTTCCGCCGTCTGGCGGTCGAACAGGTCGGAGGCATATTCCAACCGGCAAATCAGCCCGCCGTTCTCGAGGCCTAGATCGAAGCTCATGTCGAACTTGGCGAAGGGGAAGTCGGGCTCGACGATCTCGACGGTGGCACCGGGAAAGATCGGCGGCGACGCTTCGGTATCCTGCCAGACGATCATGACGTCGAACAACGGGTTGCGCCCGGGCTGGCGTTTGGCACCCAACGCATCGACAACGGTTTCAAAAGAGCAATCCTGGTCGGAGATCACCTGCATGCATTTGACGCGGGTATCCGACAGGTGTCGGCGGAAGGTCGGATCGCCGCCAAGGTCGCAGCGCAGCACCAGCGTGTTGACAAGGAAGCCGACCATGTCGTTTGTCTCCGGGCTGGAACGTCCGGAAACCAGTGTGCCAACCGCGATGTCGGTCTGACAGGTGATGCGGCTCAGAAAGGCCGTCACCAACGCGGCGCCCATCCCGAAGGGCGTCGCGCCTTCGCTGCGCGCCAGCCGCAGAAGCGAGTCGGACAGGTTGGCTGAAAAACGGTGCGTGACGATCGAACCGCCGAACGACGGCATCGGCCGACGCGGCCGATCGGTGGGCAGGTTCAGAGGCTGCACCGGTGGCGTCAACCGCTCGACCCAGAGCTGGATCAGCTTCTGCCCCTGTGGCGAGCTCGAGAACGCCCGCCGATTGGCAGCGACAGCCTCGAAGACGTGCGCCGGTGGCGGCGGCAGCGGCGATGGGTCGCCGTTTTCCCGAGCATAGAACGCCGCCAGATCGCGGAACAGCGGCCCCAGCGACCAACCGTCGCAGACCGAATGATGCAGCACCAGCATCAACCGGCGCCGATCGGCACCGATGCGGAGCAGGATGGCGCGCGCACCATTCTCGGCCTCCAAGCGGAAGGGGCGGACAATCTCACGGTTCTGGCGCACGGTGGCTGCCGCTTGTGGGTCGGGAGCCGACGTCAGATCGACGACAGTCGCCCGCAATCCTCCGACCGATTGCAGCCGCTGCCGGGGACCATCGTCGCCGTCGACAACGCGCAGGCGCAACGCATGATGACGCTCTTCGAGCGCGGCCAGTGCCCGGTCCAGCGCAACCTCGTCGCAAGGGCCGGCAATGTCGAGGATCACCGGGACGTTGTAAGCGCCTGTGTCGGGAAACAGTCGTTGGAGCACCCACAGCCGCTCCTGACCAGGCGACAGAGGATAATCGCCGTCGTCCGCTGCCGATTTGGCGGCAGCGGTCGACACCGCCGCTCCGGTGGAGGTCGGAATCAGCGCAGCTATGGCGGCAACCGTCCGGGCAGCAAAAAGGTCACGCAGCGCAAATTGTGCGCCCGTTGTCTGGGTCAGCCGGTTTGCCAGTTGCATGGCGAGCAGCGAATGCCCGCCGAGTTGGAAGAAATCGGAGGCAAGATCGATCGTCGCACCGGGGAACAGGTCCTCGAACAGGCGAAGCACTTGCACTTCGGCGGCATTGCGGGGCGCCTTGTCCTCAACTGGCCGTAGTCTCCCCGCCGCCTCAACCCGAGCGAGAAGGGCACGGCGATCGCGCTTGCCGTTGATGTTGACCGGCAGATTGGCGGCGATAACGAATTGAGCGGGCAGCATGTAGACTGGCAGGGTCTGCGCCAGATCGCGCCGCCACTCGCTCTCCCGCGAGCGGTCGGCGACGACGACCGCGATCAACAGCCGATCCACACCTTCCCCGACCACCAGGACAGCAGCATCGCGCACACCGTCGCAGGCGATCAGGGCCGTCTCGATCGCCTCGATCTCGATGCGCTGCCCGCGGATCTTCACCTGTCCATCAGCCCGCCCACCGAACTCGATCGAGCCGTCGCGGCGGAAACGGGCGCGATCGCCGGTGCGATAGACGCGAGGATGCGATCCCCACGGCAGCTCGACGAACGACTTGGCGGTCAGATCGGGACGTCCCGCATAGCCGATCGCCACGCCGTCGCCGCCGCAGACCAATTCGCCCCAACTGCCGATAGGCGCGGGATTAAGCCGCTGGTCGACGATGTACGCTTGGGTCCCTGCGATCGGGCGACCGATCGGAATCAAACCAACGAGGTCGAGCGGGGTGACCGTGCGAGTGGTGGTGAGACAGGTATTCTCGGTCGGTCCATACGCGTTGATCAGGCGGATCGCCGGATGGGCGGTGAGAAAGCGGCGGGCGTGGACAGGACTCATCGTCTCGCCGCCGGTCAAGACCAGCCGGAGGCCTGCGAAGGCTTCAACCGCCTCGTCGACAACGCGGTTGAAGAGGCCGCCGGTCAGCCACATGATGGTCGCCCTGACATCCGCCAAGGTCGCCGCCAGGCGTTTGGGATCGAGCAGTTCCTCGTCACTCAGGACACGGATCGACGCCCCGTTGAGGAGCAGCGGCCAGAGTTCGAGCGTTGTCGCGTCAAAGGCGAGCGGTGCCCCATGAACCCCAACGTCGTTGGAGGAAATCGGCAGCAGCGCGCGGTCAAACGCCAGGCGCAGAATGCCGCGATGCGGCACCACCACGCCCTTGGGTGTCCCGGTGGTGCCGGAGGTGAACATCACATAGGCGGCATCGCCGCCCAGACGGCGAACGGGCTCGAAGTCGGCACTCGGCGCCGGTTGGTCAACCCGGACGACGATCATCCCGCTTGGGACGAAAAGACGGGGGGCGGACGCGGCATCGGCCAGGATCGCGACGGCCTCGGCGTCGGTGGCGAGACGCGCAAGAAGCGCCATCGGCCATTTGACGTCGATTGGGAGATAGGCTGCGCCGATCTTCCAAATTGCCAGGATCGCCGCGATCGCGTCGGTTCCCCGTTCCATCGCCATCGCGACGACCGGGCCGGCGACGCCCGCGGCGCTCAATGTGGCGGCGATCTCGCTCGCCCGGCGGTCCAGGTCGGCAAAGCTCAGCCGAGTACCGTCGACGTCGATCAGGGCCGTGCGATCGGTGTAGCGGTGAACCGCGTCCTGCCAGGCCGCCAGGGTTGAGATGTCGCGCGGATAGTCAGCGGGAGCGTCGGCGCTTGGGAACACCTCGGTTACCGCGCGCCGCTCTTCGTCCGTGAACAGCGCGAGATCACCTATCGGCGCCTGCGGGCGCTGCGCGGCATCGAGCAGCAAGGCACACAGATGTTCGGTGGCGGCTCGGGCGTCTGCCTCGTCGCGCGCGAGGGCGTCATATTCGACGGTGAGGTTGATACCGCCATCGTCTCGCCGGCCGAGGATCAGCGCGAAGTCATATTTGCCGCAGCCGATCGACGGATCAAACCAGTCTTGCAACCCCGGCTCTGCCGCCTCGAGAACCGTGACCATGTCGAAGGTGGGCCAAATCTCGCCCCCGTCGGCACGCATGCGGTCTTCGATGATGCGGCGCAGCGGATAATCCTGGTGCACCAACGCTGATCGCAAGGCGCTGTTCGTCGCGGTCAGCAGCGATGCGAAGCTCCGGTCGAGTCCGCCGGACAGGCGGATCGGCAACACGTCAGCGAAGCAGCCGACAACTTCGGCATCTTCAGGACGAATGCGAACGGCAAAGGGAGTGGCGACCGAGGTATCGCGTCCGTCGCCCTTCAGACGGGCGACCAGTGTTGAGACCACGGCGATCAGCGCCGCCGTTTCGGTGACGCCGCCGGTCCGCGCGATGCGCGTCAGGGCTTCGACGGTGTCCTTGGGCATCTCGACCTTCAGACGGCGACCGACGCGGGCAGCTCCCAATGGGGGGACCCGGGGCGCAGGGAAGATCCCCAGGTCCATGCCGTCGAGCGCTTTTGTCCAATACTCTCGCAGCTTCCGACCGTGTGCGTCGTCAAGGGTGGCACGGCGATGCGCACCGATCTCGGCAGAGGTCACGCGAAGCGGCGGTAGTTCGCCGGTCCCGGTCTCCGCCCGCTCGATCAGAGCGAGCAGATCGTTTTGGATGATCCCCAGCGACCAACCATCGATCATCGTGTGATGGGCGACCAGAAAGATGGCGTCTTCGTCGAGATCCAGGCTATTCCTCAGCAGATGAAACCGGTAGAGCGGGCCTGTGACGAGATCCATCGGCCGCGACAGTTCGGTGGTCATCAGTCGGGAGCGACCAGCGGCGTCCAGCCCCTCGTGAACCGTTGGTTCGACCGGTCCGGCCGGGGCGACGCGCTCCATTACCGCGCCGTCGCACTCGAACAGAGTGGATCGCATGGCCGGATGACGGGCGACGAGGTCGCTCAGCGCCTGCGCGGCGACACTGACCTCGACCCTGCGGCCCAGGCGGACCATCATGGGCACCAGCCAGGTCACGGAGTCGGGATCGTCACGGCACGCCAGGAAGATCCCCTCCTGTGACGGGGCGGACAGATGGACATCGGCCGCCTCGACGGCAGAGGGGGCGCGATCGAGACAAGCCGCCATCCGCGCCAGGGTCGATGCTTCCATCGCATCGGCGAGATCGATATGCCCCAGATCGGATTCGTTGATCCGATTGACCAGCCGCATCAACAGCAGGCTGTGCCCACCCAGCATGAAGAAGTCGTCGTCGCGCGCGGTCGGCGGGGCGCGCAGGAATTCCCCCCACAAGGCGGCAAGACGCCGCTCGGTCGGTGTCGCAAAATCGCCGTCGGATGGCAGGGCCGGCGAAAGCGGCCGGTTCCAGACCGACGGCAGGTCTTGCAGCTGCGACAAGAACATGTCGGCCCAGCCGATAACCGTCGATCGGTCGAACAAGGCCGCCGCATAGGTCAGCGTTCCATTCCAGCCACCATCACCTGCCGGTTCGAGGTTCAGGGCCAGATCAGCCCGCGCCGCCTCGTTATGGCGGGCGAGGACCCGGCCAGCGGCCTCACCGAGTGATGGCGCCCGCACACGAGCTGGCTGCATCGAGAACAGAACCTGCACCAGCGGCGTCGCATCGGGTGCTCGCCCTGGAACCAGGGCCTCCACCAATCGTTCGAACGGCGCGTCGGCGTCACCGAGGGCGGCGAGTGTCGCCTCGCGAACACGGATCGCCAAAGCCTCGAAATCGCCAGCACCGCCGGTATCAATCGGAACCACGGCCGTTTCCGATAAATAGCCGATCAGCGCCTCTTCATCGTCGTCGCGACGACCGGCCGTCGGAACACCGACCAGCAGCTTTTCGACCCCGGCGATTTGCGAAAGCGACACCCCCCAGGCCGCGAGAATAACCATGGTCGGCGTCGCCCCGATACGCCGGGCAACCGAGGCGATCGCCTCGGCGGACTCAGGGACAATTCGCAGGTCGATCGCTGCCCCGCGGGTATCGAAGGCCTTGGGGCGGGGGCGATCGGCAGGCAGGCACAGCTCTGTCGGAAAGCCGGTCAGCGCTTGCCGGCGGCGTTCGATCACGGGGACCGGGTCCGTCGGCGGACGGCGGTCGGTGATGTCGTGCCGGAGCGGTGGCAATCCGCCCTGCCCGGCCACGGCGGCGCCGTAGGCCAGTTCCAGATCGCTGGCAAAAACGCCGTTTGACCAGCCATCCCAAGCAGCGTGATGGGCCGAGACCGAAAGGATGTGACGCTGACCATCGGAGACGAACAGCGTGAACTGGACATGCGGATCGGAGGCTAGGTCGATCGGACGATGCGCCGCCGCGACCAGAGCGGCGTCGACGGCTTCGGCAGCGAGATGGACGATCGGCAACGAGAACGAGCCGGCGGTCGGCACGACCATTTCCGGCCCAGCCTTACCGTCGCGAAATTGGGCGCGCAACGACCCGTGGCGGGCAACGACCATGCCGACGGCCCGTTCAAGGGCCGCAAGATCGAGTGCCCCGACGAACTCATAGGCGAGATGCTCGGTGTAGTCGCCCGAGCCATGATTCAAGCGATTTATGAACCACATGCGGGCCTGTCCGCTCGACAGCGGCACAACCACCGGCACCGACAGGTGATCGATCAGCGCAGCGCGATCGGCCCGAATCCGCTCTTTCAGCAGCTCGGTCAGGGCGCCCGGCGGTGCGTCGAATCCCAATCGGCCATCGCTGACGAACAGCCGAATGTCGCGAGCCGCAAGATCGGCAAGGAGGGTTTCGAGAGCCGTGCTGTCCGGCTTTCCACTCATCACAGCCACCCCTCTTCCCGATCGGTCGCCGACCCGCCCGACGGATTGGTCTTCGGATGAAGACTGCGCATCAGCCCGGCGGGCGTTCGCGCGGCGAACAGATCGGCAATCGCAATTTCCTGTCCGAGGCGTCGGCGCAGCCGGGCAACAAGACGCACGGCCAGTAGCGAGTCACCGCCCAGTTCGAAGAAATCGTCGTCAGGGCCTACTCCCGTCGCCCCGAGCACGTCACGCCATTCGGCCAGTACGTCATCCAAAACGGAACCGCCTTCGGCGATGGCGATTACCGATGACCGCGGCCCATTGGGTGCAACACCGTCGTCCTGCCCATCAGGCGAGATCCATAGGTGGACGCGCTCGAACGGATAAGCCGGTGCCGCCGTGCGGCGGATCGAGTGCCCAGCTGCCGCTCGTCGGTCGATATCGACGCCCTGCGTCCACAGCCGACCGAGCGCCTGCAGGATGGCGACGTGGCCATCACCGGCCGGGTCCGGATCGGTGGCAATGGCCGCCGCTTCGCCGAACCCGCAGGCGCGCGCCGACCGGGTGAGTGTATTGCCCGGCCCCGCTTCCACCAGAACCGTCTTGCCACTCAGACCCTTGAGGGCCTTGAGGCCGTCGACCAGCCGCACGGTGTGCCGCAGGTGCCGCACCCAGTAGCCAGGGTCGCACGCCTGATCGGCGGTCAGAACCGCGCCAGTCACGTTGGAGACGACGGGAAGGAGCGACGGGTGGAGCGTCACCTTCGCAACCTCGCGCCCGAACTCTTCGAGGATCGGCTCCATCAGCGCCGAATGGAAGGCGTGCGACACGGCCAGCCGGCGCGCCGGGCGACCGAGGCGCTCGGCTTCCTGCTCGAGCCCGGCAATGACGGCGTCGGTGCCGGCGGCGACGCATTGGCGAGGCCCGTTGATCGCCGCCAGATCGGCTCCGGCCCGCGCAATCATCGGTGCCGCCTCCTGTTCGGACAGCGATAGAGCCAGCATGGCGCCGGGCGCCGCCGACGCCATCAGGCGGCCGCGTGCCACCACGAGGCGGAGAGCGTCTTCGAAGCCGACGACGCCTGCGACATGGGCCGCGACATATTCGCCGACGCTGTGGCCGATCAGCGCCCCGGGCCGAACGCCGAACGAACGCAACAGCGCCGTGGTGGCGCAACCGACGATGAACAGAGCCGGCTGGGTCAGTTCGGTGTGTGTCAGCGCCTCCGCGGCGGCCTGATCGTCGGACGCGGCAAGCAGGTGACGGCGTAAGTCTGCGGCACCGCTGCCCGCCAGTATGTCATGCGCCGCATCGACCACGGCCCGATAGACCGGGAAAGCGGCATAAAGGGCACGCGCCATGCCCGGCCGTTGTGCACCTTGTCCCGGATAGGACAGCGCCACCATCGGCGTACCGCCGCGCGCCTCATCGCCGATCCAGGCCGAGCGGGCGAGTTCCGCCCCGTCTCGGGCGACCACCATTCGGCGATGCGGCAACTGCCGCCGCCGTGCCAGCGCCGCCGCGATGTCGGCGAGGGCGAACTGCGCCGTGGTCGTGACCTGGCCAGCCAGGACATCGGCGGCGGACGTCGTTGCAGCGCTGACGGTCATCAGCGCTGGCTCGCCGTCGGAGGCAACCGGCAATTCGTCGTCGGGAGCGGCCAGAATGAGGTGGACATTGGTTCCCCCCATTCCGAAGGCGCTGACTCCGGCGAGCCGGCGACGGCCAGCCGGTCCCGGCCAAGGTTCGACCGATCCGGACACACGGAACGGTCCATCAGCGAAAGCAATCCTGGGGTTGGCGGCGGCAAAGCCGACGGTTGGCGGAATCTCGCCACGCCGCACGGCGACCAGCGCCGTCGACAGCCCGGCGACACCGGCGGCGGCGTCGAGATGGCCGACCGCCCCCTTGACCGATCCGAGGATCACGCTGTTCGGCTCGAGCCCGGTGAACACACTGTTCAGCGCCGCCACCTCGATCACGTCACCAATTGCCGTTGCAGTGCCGTGGGCTTCGACAAATCCGATTTCCGCTGGGCCAACCCCGGCATCATCGAGCGCCTGAGCGATGGCGGCGGCCTGTCCGTCGACGGTCGGGGCGGCGAAGGCCGCCTTGTGCCCGCCGTCATTGGTGATGCCAAGGCCGAGGATGACACCGAGGATGCGGTCGCCGTCGGCTTCGGCGTCCTCAAGGCGTTTCAACACGAACAGGCCGGCGCCGGCGCCGGCCGTCAAACCGTCGGCGGCGGCATCGAAGGGCCGGCAGGCGCCAGTCGGCGACGCGATCCCCCCGTCCGACGCGATGTGCCCGAAAGGCGAGAACATGCCGAGCGAGGCTGCGCCCGCCAGAGCGACGCGGCATCGTCCCGCCCGCAGCGAGTCGACGGCGGCGGCGACCGCCGAAAGGGCGGTCGAACAGGCCGAGGCGACAGTCATCGCCGGGCCGGTCAATCCTTGCTTGTAGGCGATACGGGTGGCGGCGAAGTCGTTGCCGCTGGCGACCACCACCGAATAGCGCTCGAAACCGCCAGCAAAGCCCAGCCGTCCACGCAGGTTGTCGACAAGATAGCTGTTGAAGCCGGAGCCGACGAAGACGCCGACCGGACCGTCCTCGGTAACGTCGCAGGCCGCGTCATCGAGGGCGAGGGAAGACAGCTCCAGCAACAGCCGTTGTTGCGGGTCGATCTCGGCCGCCTCGCCGGCGCTGAGACCGAAGGGCAAGGGGTCGAAGCGGTCGGTCCCCTCGATCGCTCCGTGAACCGGAACGAAGTCGGGATGGTCGATGAGTTCGGCGGGGGCGCCCTTCGCAACCAAGGTCTCGCGGTCGAAGCGCCGCACAGCGACAGCGCCGGAAAATACCAACGCCTCGATCGCATCCAGTCCGTCGGCACCGGGGATGCGGGCGGCAGCGCCGATGATGGCGATCGGTCCGTGGGCAGCCGGCCTACCCCGCTTCGGCTGTACGGCCGTCTCATGGCCCGAAAGTGCTTTCGCCAAAGCCGCGACGCTCGGATACCGGAACAAATCGACCGCTTCCGGCCTGAGGCCAGTGGCGCCTTGGATCGCTTCCAGCGCTGCCGGGACCATCAGAGAATGCGCACCCATTTCGAACAGGTTGGCGTTCACGTCCACGTCGGTACAGCGCAACAAGCCGGCCCACACGTCGGCGATCTGCCGTTCGAGCGCTGACGCGTCGACTTGGGACCTAGCCACGGCTGGGGCAATCAGCGGCTCGGGATCAGGCAAGGCGTGCTTGTCCACCTTGCCGGACGGCATCATCGGCAAGGACGCGGTCAACACGAAGCGGGCGGGTATGGCTGCGTCGACCAGGCGCAACGACAAGTACTTGCGCAGATCGCCTTCGGCAGATCGGTCGAGGCCCACGACATGGGCGACGAGAGCCGGGCCACCGGGCGCATCCGTCCAGACCTTGACCGCCGCGGCGGAAACCCCAGGAAAACTCTCGATTGCGGCTTCGACTTCACCCAGTTCAAGGCGGCGACCGCGAATCTTGACCTGATCGTCGCCGCGACCGACGAAGCTGATCTGTCCGTCGGCGCACAGACGGACGAAGTCACCAGTACGAAAGAGCAGCTCTCCCGGCCGGCCGAAGGGATCGGGGATGAAGCGCTCTGCCGATGCCTCCAGCATTCCGACGTAGCCCGATGCCAGTCCAGCGCCGCCGATGAACAGCTCGCCCGGCTCGCCAGCCGGCACACGGGCGAGGTTTTCGTCGAGGATGCGCAGACGGCAGCCGGGCAATGGCCGCCCGATCGGAATATCGTCGCCGACCACCGGCAGTTCCACCCGGCCGCCAGTGGCATCCACCGTCGCTTCGGTTGGGCCGTACATATTGAATACAGCGCATGAGCCCAACGTCTCGATAATCCGCCCCGGCAGATCGACCGGCATCCGTTCGCCGCCCAACACGACGCGGCGCAGCGGTGGCATCGGGCCACCCGCCGAGTCGCGCAACAGCGGTCGCATCTGCGACGGCACGAGGTTGAGGTGCGTGACCCCGATCGCACTGGCCTCGCGCCAAAAGCGAACAGGATCGAGCAGCGAGACGCGTTCGGGCATCCACATGGTGCCGCCGGCTGTCAGTGGGAAGAACAGCTGCTGCAAGAACGGGTCGAAACTGGCGCTCGAACCGGCGACAACCACTTCGCTTTCGTCGATACCGAACCACTCGGCCATCGACAGCAGCCGCGCCGACAGGGCCGAATGGGCGATGGCAACCGGTTTCGGTCGGCCGGTGGAACCGGAGGTATGGTAGATTACAGCGGTGCGGCCCGGATCGTGGTCGATGGACGGTGGTTTCGCCTCGCCCGGATCGATATCGGCGGAAAACGGCAAGGGCTGGTCCGGCGACAGGATCAGACGACAACCAATGGACGCCGCCAGCTCTGCCCGGCGCGCAGCCGGCAGTGCCGTGTCGAAAGGCACAACAATGCCGCCGGCCGCCAAAATCGCCAGGAAGCCGAGCGGCGTTCCAAGATCCGCATCCGCCGACAATCCAACCGGCGTTCCCGCGCTGACGCCCTCGGCAGCCAGGCGTCCGGCCCAGTGGGAAACCCGTCGCAACAGGTCGCGATAGCTAGTCTTGCGCGCGCCATTGCGATCAACGATCGCCGGGTGGTCAGGGCGTCTCAAGGCACTTTCTGTCACGACATCCAGCAGAGACCGCACAGCAAGATCGCCGAGAATGCTTGCGCCCTCCTCTGATATCGGATCTGCCGCCCTGCCCGCTGCGCCCACCACCGCCCCCTAGGAAGTATTACATATCGGTCTATTTCTCGATCAACTTTTGGCCCCGCCCAAGAAATTCGGAATTTACATCAGAATATCCTGAAAACACCTGATGCAGGCTTATCTTTTACCAGAATCATCAAGAGGACTCAACTCCAGGGTGGCAACCCCGCCCCTGATTCCCGCGTGTTTCTACCGTCGTGCACAACCATCCAACGAAGAGTTGGATAAACAATCCAGCGAACGGCCTCGTTCTGTCGGTCGAGCGTTCATTGACCTTGCGACGAATTCGCCCATGCACCGGAAAGCCCGTCCTTGATTTTGTCCACCAGGCTCGGCTCCACCGTTGCCGGATTGGCTTCCTCATCGACTTTGGCGGGAACGGCGTCTGTGCTCACCGCTGTATTGGCTTCGCCTTGCGGCAAATTCGAATCAGCATCGGAAACCGGCGGTATCCCATCGTGCGGCGGTTCATCGGATAATGGCGGCATCTCCGGCGTGTCCGATGTTGCCGAAGGCGCGGGCGCGGTCAGCGGAACCTTCGCGTTGACCGCAGGTATGTCGTCCAGGCGCGCATTGTGCGGAGCGGAAATGAGGGCCGAGTTGTCCAGGCTGGCCGGACCCGGACTTGCGCCAACGACTGCCGAAGACTTGGCGGAGCCATCGTCGCCAGTGTTGAGGATGAGTGGCAAGCCGTCCTTGCCGCCGATCACAATGACCTTGCTGTTCTGCGAGGTGGCAAGGCTGATGGTGGCCTCAATGCCACGCAGGCGCAGGTACTCTGGTGTGATGGTGCGGGCGACGGTGTCCTGGAAGTCGCGGATACCCTCGGCCTCGATCTTCTTGCGGTCCCGTTCTTTCTTTTCGCGCTCGATGCGGAAGTCGTATTCGAGCGTTGCCTGGTATTGTTCGGCCTTGCGCTCGATCGCGGCCTTGATTCTCGGCGGAAGGTTGACGCTCCTAATCAGAACGTCCTCGACGTCCACGAGCTGACCGCGCATGCTCTGATTGCTGAGCGAGGCGCCAAGCTGAGTCACCATTCGATCGAGAATCTGGGCCTGAATAAAGGCGCGGGTTTCCGAATATAGCTGCTCGGGCGTGTAGCGGGAGATCAGTTCGCGGGCATGAGACCCGATCTCGGGATAGACCAGCACCTCGTCGTACTCAGGGCCAACCATCTGGTGCAACAGACCAACGGTATCACGGTTGATGCGATAGCGGATGGCGATCTCAACCTGCATGCTGAGACCGTTGGACGAGATTGTGTCGTAGATGCGGGCCCGGTTCTGCAGACGGGCATCGTAGATGAACACCTCGTCCCAGGGGAAAATGACGTGCATGCCTTCGTCGAGGTGCGACGACGTCACGGTGCCACCGAAGAAGCGCAACCAGAGGACGCCGACGTGACCGGCGGGAATGTTGATGAAAATCTGCGGCGCGAGCACCATCACGAACAGCATCAAGCCGAGGAAGAGGGCGTAGACGCTGACCGAATGGCGGTACAGGAACCTGAGGAACCCGCCAACGCCCTGCTTCACACGCGACACCTTGCCACGTTGGGAAGAACCCGACGCCGGCTCCCCCTGTGTCAAGGTCATGTCAATCATCGCATTTCGCCTGTCTATCTGCTGAAACCATAAACTCTGCACGCTTTCGCTGACTCATACGTTTTTTTGCCGATGGCTCTGTCGGCTAATGGCAAGAATCAGGAAATCGACAAACGGAGTGATGACGATCGAAAGGAAGAAGTGCCCGACGAATCCGAAAACCGTGTTACGCCCCATGAATCCCGTGATCGCGCAGGCGATTAAATATAGGAAAACTACTACCAACATCATGGAAAAATCCTCGACGTCGACGAGAAATGAAGCAGGGGCGTTTGCTGACTATCCGTCTTCAGCTACGATACGAACGTGGCCCTGCAACGTCAATTCGATTTCTATTGACGGCCACGAGGTAAGCACGCGACGATAACTCCACAGCAGCACAAGAGTATCGGCATGGGGCGGCGTCAAACCTACGGTCTCGCCGGCAGAATCGGGACGGCGATGGTTGTGGTGTCGCTGACCACGATCGCGCTAGCTTGCGTGCTGAGCTATTTCCGCTTTGAGGAAACATTCACGTCCCTGGCGGTACAGCGCCTGCAACTGACCGCTCAGGAGGTTGCGCGTGTCTTGCAGGCGGGGCTGGACCTCGGACTGCCCGTCGAATCCCAGGAAACCATTCCAGATGTGTTACGCCAGCAACTTGCCGACCACGGAGACGTCGCGTCGATTACCATCGGCAGTTGTGAGGGCCAGGTCCTGTTTCATGAAGGCCTTCGGGCGGGGGATGGCCGGGACGTGATCGGCCGAGTGTTTAAGCCGTCATGGTCATCGCGCGACGCCGACCGGCTTTCCGTCGGCTTGCGTGTTTCCGATGCCCTCGGCGGTTGCGCAGCCGGCGTGGTGATCTCTCGAACCGCCGAGCCGCTGCGACTGGCGATGGCGTCGGTCGCCAGACGCTATGCCGTTTTCGGCGCCGCTGCCGGCGCTGCCACCTTGCTGGCAATAATCGCCGCCGCCCTGTTGTTCAGCCAGACACGCCCGACGATCACGCGGATCGACGATGATCTCGACGACCTGCTGGACGGCGAGGAAGCACGCGAAGGGGCCGACTTTCCGGCCGTCGCGGCCGGACAGCAGTGGGAGGCGGAGCTCGCCGAGGCCTATGTGGCAGCCCGCCCAACGCTCGTCCGCATTGCCCGGCAGCATCAGCAGGTGTCCTCATGATGTACAAGCGTCTGAGGGACCCGATGGTCCAAGGGCTCGCCTTGGCCGCCTTCGTACTCCTGCTGGCTCTGGGCGCCGTCTCCTGGCTGACCATGACCAGTGGCAATCGGGTGCTGTTTCCCGAACTGGCGCGGACGGCGTTGGCGGAAGCGGTGCAGGCACAGCGGAAGATTGACGCGGCTGTCGCGCTCGGCATTCCCGTCGATCAGTTGGTTGGCGTCGAAAAGCTGTATGAAGCCATGAAGGCAAGCGATTCTGACATCGCCTTTCTGGCGGTAGCAGTTGGACCGCGGACATTGTTCCTTGAAGGCGCCCGTCCGGGTGCGATCGAGCGTTTGCTCCAGGCTCCGACCGAGCCGTCACCTGAAGGGCTGGCACCGCAGCAATCAATGCGCGAGGGCTTCCTTCTGACGTCACTGCCGCTTCGCTCCGGCATGTTCTATCTTGGGCATGACAGCCAATCCCTGACCAAGCCACTGTTCGACAACTTGATCGACGTCGGCGTGATTGCGCTGGTTTTGGGCATGCTGGCCTTCGAGGTCATGTTGTTGGTCGTCGTGTTCAACGTCATCCAGCCGGCTCAGACCGTCGCCGCCGCCCTTCGCAGCGTCGCTGACGGCCGCGCCGGAGACGCCAATGCTGTCGAGGTAAGCGGGGCGATCGGTGCGCTGCAGTCGCGGATCGCCCGTCTTCTTGGTCTTGCCCGACCGACTGAGAAGGGGCACGCCAACGCGCCGCTGGTCTCGGTCCGTCTGCTCGCCTTCCTTTTCGTATTCGCCGAGGAGCTGGGGCGCTCTTTTTTACCGGTCTACGCTGGCGAATTCGCGGTTGCCACGCCGGGCCTTGACCCTACCTTTGCGACCGGCGTTGTCGTTGGACTGCACATGAGCGTCGTCGCCATCGCGATGCCGTTCGCAACCATATTCTATACCCGTCTCGGACGGGCGCGACTTTATGCCGTTGGCGCGCTGATCGCATCGGCAGGTCTGATCGGAACGGGTCTGGCGGGAAACTACTGGTGGCTTCTCGCCTTCAGGGCTCTCTCAGGCGTTGGCTACGCCACCACCTACGTCGCTTGCCAGGGATTCGTCATCGAGAGCACGCAGTCGACCAACCGAGCCAGCGGCACTGCCATGATGGTCGGCGGCATCACGCTCGCCGACATTTGTGGACCGGCATTCGGCGGCGTACTGGCGGAACGGTTCGGTCAAGGGCAGACCTATGTGTTCGCAGCGGTGGTTGCTGGCCTCGCCGCCATGATCGTTACCCGCCTGATGGCCGGCGCTCACCGACCGATCGGAGAAACGCCGCGCGGTATCAAACTGCGCGATTTCGCTATTGCTTTTACAAACCGTAAGTTGGTGTTGCAGCTGGTGTTCGCGGCGATCCCGGCCAAGCTGCTGCTGACCGGTTTTCTCTATTATTTGCTGCCGGTGACGCTGATCGGCATCGGCTGGCGGGAAGCGGATGTCGGCCGTATCGTGATGATCTATGGCGTCGTCATGCTGGTGGGTGGCCCATTGTTCGGCCATCTGACCGACCGCTGGCAAAACCATGCTGCCGTGGTGGCGATGGGTGCCCTGCTGGCAGCCGGACCGCTTCTGGCCATACCACTGCTGCCGGAGGAAATGATGCTGGCCGCGTCAATCGTCGCCGTATTGGCCCTCGGCTGTGGGCAGTCGATGTCGATTTCCGCTCAAGCATCAATGGTAATGGGTATGGCGTCCGAAAGCGACGTCCGTCAGGGGCATGCTCCGGAACTGACCGTCTTGCGGTTTGTCGAACGCTTCGGCGGCGGCTTTGGGCCGATGGTTGCCGCGCCACTGGCGGCGCGGTTCGATACGGTCACGGCGATAGCCGTTCTGGGTGCCTACGCAGTGGCGAGCGCCCTTGTCTACGCCGTACTGACGATCCGCGGGCGGGCCAAAACCTTGGAGGTCGCGCGATGAACCGACGCGACGTCCTGGCTGGCTTATGCGGCGGTTCCGTTCTTCTCAGGGGCATGCCGGTCTTCGCCGGACAGGTCGCCCGCCCCTATCGCATCCTGATGGTGCTCTGGCGTGGAGAGACGCCGGTCGAGACCGGCTTCCGTCAGGAACTCACATCTCTTGGCGTTGCCGTTGACATCGAGGTGCGCGATCTCGCCCGCGATCTCGCCAAGTTGCCCGCCGTTGTCGATGACGTGCGTCGAACCCGGCCGGATCTCATCTACACCTGGGGAACCGGCATCACGCTGGGGCTGGCGGGCCGCTGGGATGCGGTCGATCCATCCCGCCATGTCCTTGATGTGCCAATCGTCTTCACGATGGTCTCGTCACCGATCGCCACCGCCATCCAATCGCCGCCGGACCAGCCGGCGCGACCGAATCTGACCGGTGTATCGCATATCGCGCCACTGGCCACCCAGATCAATGCCATCCGCGCCTATCTGCCCATGGCGCGGCTCGGCGTCGTCTACAATCCGCTCGAGGCCAACTCGCTCGCCAATCTCGATGAGCTCCGAGTCCTGTCCGCCAGCGCCGGATTCCGTGTTCTCCAGGCCCCGGTGCCGCTTGGCGCCGATGGCACCCCTAACGCGGCGGCGATCCCGGGCCTGGTCGCCGACCTCGCCCGGGACGGGGCCGATATCCTCTACATCGGACCGGACAACTTCGTCGGCGCCAACCGCGACCTTCTCACGCAAGCCGGGATCGATGCGAAAGTCCCGAGCTTCACGGCTACCGAGTTGGAAATACGCGAAAGCCAAGCGATGATCGGCCTGGTCAGCCGATATGAGGCCGTTGGCCAGTTGGCAGCCCACAAAGCCAAACAAATCCTGGTCGATGGCACGCCGCCGTCGGCGATACCGATCGAAACGCTGAAGCGCTTCACCTACATCATCCGACTTCCCGTAGCGCTGCGCCTCGGCAAGTATCCCTCGTTACAGCTTCTCGACTATGCGGAAGTGATCCGATGACATCCCCCGTTCTCGCCGGCACGCTGGTCCGTCGTGATGGCGTGGCTTGCGCGCCCATTCGCTATGAGGGGCGGTGGCTGCCCGCCGGCGACGTCGGTGCCGTGATCTACTTGCACCACGCCGTTCGCGACATGGTGGCGCCTGAGCTTCTCTGCCGCGAGACCGATGCGTTCTTCGTCGAGCACTGTGGCAGCTGTGGCAGAATACTCGGTCTTTTCGTCGAAGAGCGTTTGATCGCCTACGGCGTTCTCGGTCTGCCGGAACCTCATCAGGAGAGTTTCGCCGATGGGTTCGACCTGTCCGCAATCGAGCGGGCGGGAGTGGCGACCATCGACGGGGCCAGCGTGGCGCCGGAATGGCGTGGCAACGGCCTGCAACGGGTTCTGATTGCCGCTCGGCTTGCCGGCGCTCGCGCGGCGGGGCGCAAAATCGCCGTATCGACGGTGGCGCCGGGCAATGTGCCAAGCCTGCGCAACCTTCTGTGTTCGGACATGACGGTGCGGGCGCTGCGGCACGCATTCGGCGGCCTCCGCTTTCTGGTTCGGTGCGATCTTGACCTGTCGTCGCAGCAACCGCCCGAGGCGGGTCGTTGGATCGCCCTCGACGATGTTGACGGTGCCTTGTCGGCGCTTGGCGCCGGCGCGATTGGTTGGACGTTGTCGGATACGGCAGATGGCGCCCGAATCTGGTACGCTAAACCTGACGGGCATTTGGCAGCCGAATCAGTCGGCTGACCGTCGAATGGGGACAGTTCCGGCGGGGCCGGGGCTGGTCGGGGAGACTGTGCCGATGGGCGCGGGGCCGATCATCGTTGTGGCAACGTTGAAGGGCGGCAGCGGCAAGAGTACGCTGGCCAGCAGCCTTGCCGTTCACTGGCGTCTAGCCGGACGCACCCCTGTCCTGATCGACGCCGATCCACAAAGATCGCTGGTGCGGCTGGCTGCCCGAGAGGAGGCATTGGCCGGCGTGCCGGTGTTTGAGAACTGTCGCGGCACTGTCGTGGCAACGGCAGACCAGTTGGCCCAGATCCACGCACCGGTGTTAATCGACACGGCCGGTTTCCGAACAGCCGCGACACTCGCGGCCATGACGGTTGCCGATCTCGTGATCCTCCCGGTCAAACCGTCGCCGCTCGACGTCGACGTCATGCTCGACACCGCTCGTGCCCTGCTGTCCAGCCCGGACGGGCGCTCGGCGCGGTTCCGCTGTGTCCTGACACAAACGACACGCGACAGTGTCATTTCCCGGCACATCCGCGCTGAATTGACCAGCGCCGGATTTCCGCTGTTCGAGACCGAACTGGTCAATCGCGTTGCCTATGGAGAGGCTGCCCTGTTCGGTGCAACGCCGTCGATGATCGACCCCCACGGCGCCGCGGCGCGCGAAATCGCCGCTCTGGCTAGCGAAATCGACAGTCTGGCCATCGAGGTCGAGGCGGCTGCATGAGCCGGAAACTACCCAAAGCGACCGCCGAAACGCTCGACGAAATCCGTCGGCAGGTCGCGCCGCCGCCGGACCCGCTCGATGATCTTCCCCCTTTGCAGGCGGAAGTCAGCGCCCTGCCCGCGCCTCGACCGGGGATCGTCGCCCCTGCCGCCGTCGGCATCACCGCAACCGCGCTGCGGCAGGCGCAAGCCGGCGAGATCGTCGAGCGCCATGCCGCCTATGCCGCAATCGGCGGCTTGATTCCGCTGCCAGTATTCGACTCTATCGGCGTCATGGCCACGATCGTCCTGATGATCCAAAGGTTGGCCAAGCTGTATGGCGAACCAATGCGGCGAGACCGGGCGAAAGCGCTGGTGGCCGGCCTCGCCGGCGGTATCGGACAGGCTGGCGCTGGCTCGATGGCTGCTGTGGCCCTGTCGAAATTCATTCCCGGAGCGAATGTCGCCGCCCTGATGGCTTCGTCCGCGGCGGCGGCGGCGGCGACACGGGTCATCGGCAGGGCGTTCGTCCTGCACTTTGAAACCGGGGGGACTGCCTTGACCTTCAACGAAGCGGCGATCCGGACCTATTTCGCCACGCGGTCGTCAAGCCAGCCGATTTCCCGCCAGTAGCGCGCGGCGCCTTCGTGGAACGGAAGGAAGTTCGCCTTTTCGAACATGGCGCGCGGGTCGACGTTTGCCAGCGCGGGATGCTGCGCCCGGAAGACATCGATGTTTTCGACAACGGATCGAACCACCCAGTAGACCAGATCCGGATCGACCCGGCTGTCGGCCACCAGCGTTGCCTTGAAGCCATAGGAATCGATCGCTCGATCCTGGTTGGGATAGGTCCCGGCTGGAATCTTTCCGCGGAAGAAATAGGGGTGTTGGGCAATCAGCTGGTCGGTACCCGGTGATTGCATGCCGATGATAGAGGCGCCGCAATCGGCAATCGACGTGGAAACCGAGGTTGCGGGATGCCCGATCCAGAGACCGTAGGCATCGATGAAGCCGTCACACAGCCCCTGTGGGTTGAGATCCTGAGCGGCACCGTAGACCGAACCTAGATCGGAGAGCGCCATGCCGTTGGCAGCCAGCAGCTGCGCCCACAAGTTTCGCGACGAGGTGCCGTCGGGGCCTACATTGACGCTCATTCCTCTCAGGTCGGAGAGGTTGGCGACGGTCTTGCCGCGACCGACGACAATGACGCCAAGCTCATCATGAAGCGACATGACCGAACGACCGGTCGGCAGGTCAATCCGCTTTTCGGCAGCGTCATTGTTGGTGTTTGACTGAATGATGATGAACTGTGCCCGGCCCTGCGCCATCAGGCTGACGTTACTGGCGTCGCCCTGCGAGCGGAGCGATACGCACCGTATCCGGTGTTTGGAAAACGTGGCGTCGAGGGCGGCGCAGATGGCGTTGCCGACGTAAAAATAGGTCCCCTTGGTACTGCCGCTGTAGATGGCCACGAAGCGATCGGCCGGTTGGTCCGCTGCCCGAAGACTCCTCTCGGCTTCAACTGGGGACCCGGTGCGGGCTATTGGAACGGCATCGGGCAAAAAATCCGCTCCAGCCACAGGTGGCACCGCTGAAGCGAGACACGAAATCACGACGGCGGCGCCCATGAGAATCCGGAAGTTCAATCGGGTGACCCCTTTGCAAGCTGGGGCAGTATAGCCGGGCGCGGTTCTCAGTGGTAGGCACAGATCCTGCAATGCAAGAGGGCCAGGAGATTGCCAAAGTCCGACGTTGGCATCGCCAACATCTACATCAACAACGCCTGGCGTCGCCGCAACGAATTCACTAGCGCCTCGCCGGAGATGTTTGACCGTGCCATCGCAGCGATCACCGCGGAAGACGGCTATGCGCCGACGCCGCTGCGGTCGCTACCGGCGCTCGCGTCGCGTCTTGAACTGGGCTCGGTGCTGTGCAAGGACGAATCCTGCCGCTTTGGCGTTGGAGGCATCAAGGCGCTGGGGGCGCCGCACGGCTTGCGCGTGTTGCTTGAGCACAGAGCATCCAACCTGCCCTTCGTCGCGGCGGCGGCGACCGATGGCAATCACGGGCTGGCGCTGGCCTGGGCAGCGCGACGCCAAGGCGGCGGCGCCCGCATATTCGTCGGACGCGACGTTGATACCGTCCGCCTAGCGCGGATTCGCGCTCAGGGCGCCGAGATTGTCGTCGTCGACGGCACCTATGACGACGCCGTTCTGGCGGCCGAACGTGCCGAGCGGGATGACGGCGTTTTGCTGGTGACCGACACCGACTACCAGGGCGACCGTCTGGTGGGCGCGGCCATCATGGCCGGATACGGCCTGGTGGCCGAAGAGGCTTGGACGCAAGGCCTTTGCGATGCGCCGCCGACCCACGTTTTCCTGCAATGCGGCGTCGGCGGTGTTGCGGCTGGCATCGCGACGGCACTATGGCGAAAATCGTCGCCCAACGTGCCACGCGTCGTCACGGTCGAGCCGGCTACGGCCGCCTGCGTGCTGGCCAGCCTGCGCGCCGGCGTGCCGACGACGGTCGACGGCGATCTCAGAACCCGCATTGCTGGCCTTGCCTGCGGGCGGATGACCACGCCGGCCTGGACTGTCCTGTCCCGAGCGGCATTCGCGGCGATCGCCATTGACGACACCGTGGCGAAGGCGGTGCAGTCGGCGCTGGTCGCCGGCGCCTGGGGGGACGGCCCACTGTCGACCTGGGACACCGGCGTTGCCGGTATCGCCGGACTCTGGGCCGCGGCCCATGACAACAAATGCCGGCACCTGCTGCAGCTCGACGCCTCCAGTCGGGTGCTGGTGGTCAATACCGAGGGTCCGCCGGCCGACGACGAGTTCGGTCCTCTTCAGGGGAACTAACCTGTTTGCGGTATCTGGAACTGCCGATCACGGCGCAGGTATCAGAAATTGTTGGCGTTATGCCAGGCGAATGCGAGGGCTGTTCAAAAAAGCACCGAGCAAGCGCGCCTACCTCAACCTTTGTGAAATGAGCGCGGATCAGACTGAAGGTCAATGAAGCGCGCGTCTGCGAAACGGGGACTTGCGCGTAGCGCCAGGCGCGACGCCAACTGAAATCAAGCTCGCCAGACATCGGGCGGCAGGGCCGTAAGGTGGATGACGCGACGGACAGGGCGTGCAATCAGCCAATTGACAAGGGAATATCTGCTATACTGATAAATAGCGGGCTAAACCCAGGTTCACCAGGTCGACGCAGAGAAGCGTCTGGAGCTGTCACGATGCACCTCTTAAATGCGCGTCCTACGGCCAGCCGTGACGACCGTGACAGCGCCGAAAGCCAACCTTCGTCCTCGGCCTTCACCGAATACGAATCCCGCGTTCGCTACTATGGCCGCAATTTTCCGAGCCTGTTCGAGACGGCGCGCGGCTCGATCATGCGCGATCGATCGGGCCGGGAGTACATCGACTTCTTCGCCGGTGCCGGAGCACTCAATTACGGGCACAACGATCCGGGGATGAAGGCACGACTCATCGCCTACATCGAATGCAACGGTATCACCCATTCGCTCGATTTTGAAACGGGCGCCAAGGAAGCCTTCATTCTCGACTTTCAGGACACCATCCTGCGGCCGCGCGGACTGGCCTACCGCATGTTGTTTTCCGGGCCGACAGGAACCAACGCCGTCGAAGCGGCGCTGAAGGTTGCGCGCAAGGCCACTGGACGGACCAGGATCGTCGCCTTCGAACATTCCTTCCACGGCATGACGGCCGGATCGATGGCCGTGTCGGGCGGCCCGTTGCGGCAATCGTCGATACTTCCTCCCATCGGGGGCACCATTTTTCTGCCCTATGACGATGGGTCCGGTGCCGATGGGCTTGATCGCCTGGAGTGCATGCTGGCAGAGGCACCGAGCGAAAGCCAGTTGCCGGCGGCCTGCATCGTCGAGACCATCCAAGCCGAAGGTGGCGTCATCGTCGCCAGCCTGCCTTGGCTCCGGCGCCTCAGCGACATCTGCCACCACTACGGCCTTCTTCTGATCGTCGACGACATCCAGACCGGTTGTGGACGAACAGGGTCATTTTTCAGCTTCGAGCCGGCCGGACTCCAGCCGGACATCGTCTGCCTGTCAAAATCCTTATCCGGCATGGGGCTGCCGCTGGCGCTGGTGCTCATCAAGGACGCCTATGATTGTCTGGCTCCCGGTGAACACACCGGAACCTTCCGCGGCAACGACCTTGCCTTCGTCACCGCCGTCTCGGCGTTGCGATTCTGGCGCGACGACACGTTCGAGCAGGAGATCGCCGGCAAGGCTGAGCGGCTGCGCCAACGGCTGCAGGCAATTGCCGATCGCCATCCGAGCGTCGTAAATCCGGTGGTTAGGGGCCGTGGCATGATCCAAGGGCTGGTCATGGCCTCCGGCGACCTTGCTCGCCGCACATCGACCGAAGCCTTCTCCCGCGGCCTCATCATCGAGACCGCCTCTCCCAAGGGAGACGTGCTGAAAAGTCTCTGCCCGCTGACCATCTCCGAGGATGATCTCGAGGCGGGTCTCGACATTCTCGCCGGCGCAGTCGCCGCTGTGGCAGCATGACCGGCCCCTGGCTCAGCGGCGCGACGTCGAAGCCGGATGCTCGGCTCCGTCTGCTCCTATTGCCTTATGCCGGTGGCGGCGCCAGCCTCTTCCACGGTTGGGCATCCTCGTTCGATGCGGATATCGATGTGCTGGCCGTCCACCTGCCGGGACGCGAAGATCGACTCCGCGAGCCACCGTTCACCCGGCTTGCACAACTCGCTGACACGCTTGCCGAGGCTTTGATGCCGATCGTCGACCGACCAACCGTGCTGTTTGGCTGGTCGATGGGGGCCAGGATCGCTCATGCGGTGGCCCAACGCTTGGAACTCGCCGGTGTGCCGCCGTGTCTGCTGATCGCGGCTGCACATCCGGCGCCACAACACGCCCACCACCGTCTGCCCATCCACGCGCTTGCCGGCGAACGGTTCTGGCAGGCAATCGCCGAGCTCGGCGGAACTCCGAAGGCAATTCTCGCCGACCGTGATCTGCGGGACTTGATCGAGGGTGCGCTACGGGCCGATTTCCAACTGATCGAGACATGCCCGACCGTCGCGCCACGATCGATCGCCTGCCCGGTGGTGGCAATTGCCGCCGATGCCGACGGCCTGGTCGACAGGCGCCAGGTCGAGGACTGGACGAGAACGACGTCAGGACGGGCGACCGTCCGGACGGTCGCTGGTGGTCATTTCGCCCTTCGCGACAATCCGGAGGTCGTGAAGGTCGCAGTCCGGGCGGCGATCACCTGGGCGCTCGACCGATTCACCGACACCGCTGCTCCCGAGGGCCGAGGCCTGACCTTGCGCGACTTCGACCGGATGATGACGGACTGATGGAAACGGCGATCCGCGTCTGGCACATTCCGCTCTCGGTCACCGCAACCCCTGAGGCCTGGAACCTGCTTGACGCGAAGGAACGCACCAAGGCCGAGCGGTTTGTTCGGGACGTCGACCGAAATCGCTACGTCGGCGCCCACGCGGGAATGCGCCGCATTCTCGCGGCCGAAGCCAGTTGCCGGCCAACTGATCTCCATTTTGCCGTGGCCGCGAAAGGCAAGCCGTTTCTAGTGGGATCTGCGTTACGCTTCAACCTATCGCACAGCGGCGACCACGCGGTGCTCGCCATCTCGGCCGGCGCTGACGTCGGCATCGACGTCGAGACAACCGCCCCCAATGCTGACCGAATCACCCATCTCGTCCTGTCAGATCGGGAACTGGGGGCCTATCGCAGGCTGGCACCGTCTGAGCGAGAGACAGCCTTCCTCCGCGTCTGGACACGCAAGGAAGCCCTTCTCAAGGCAATCGGCTGTGGCCTCCTGCGCGATCCGCGTTCGGTAACAGTCGATGTCGGCGAACAAGTGGCGGACGGTTCTGCAGCGGTTGAGCTCGACGGAACCATCTGGCATTTGCGCGACTTCGCAATCGCACCAGACACTTCTGGCTGCTTGGCTGCAAACAGCCCGATCCCGCCGATCAGCATCCTGTCGATCGACGTCTAGACTTGGCCCGACGCGTCGAATGCGGCGCTCAGGTGGAGGCTGTCTGTGTCCGAGTAGCCGCTTTGGCCAATTCCGCCTCGTAGAAGCTTTTCATCTTGTCGACATCGAAGTCGAGCAACGTACCGCCGGTCTTGAAATGGGCGCTGAATACCCGGCCGACCGCCAATGTCGACGCGCCGGCGAGACCAGGGCGCACCGCAGCTTCGATGACCGGGCCAACGACCGGAACAAATCGGACGACGGCGGAGATGCCGCCGGTCAGCAAGGTTGGAACACTGCCGCCGATCAACGCCGAAACCAGCGCCTTGACGCGGTTGCCGGAAAAAGAAACGCCATGCAGCTTGGCTAGTTCGCGAACCAGCCATATCTGGAGCCCGCCGACGCCAAACAGGTCCACAAAGGGCAGCGGGACGAGCCCGAGTCCGGCAGATCCCCAGGCACACGTGGCAATGAGCCTGTGGGCCTTGGCGTCAATCTCGTCCGCCGAAAGAACGACCGTTACGGCTGCTGACATCGCCATTTCCTTCGGAGAAGCCCCCGCCTCGTCTCGGAAACAATCGGCGGGCAAAAGTGCGTGCCGGCAAACTCGTTGCTCACACCGCGCCTTCTGTCAATTGGTTGTCCAGCCAGAATCAAGGCATTCGCGTCAAGGGAACGAAGGCGCCGCCTTTTCCCGTCACTCCCACTCGATGATCAACCGAAGAAGTAAGTATTTTATTTTTCTATGAATGTAAAAACAAGAAATTGACATTTACCGTCTTATATACCTTCAGAATCTTACGCAATTTATTTTCCACAATAAATGTATCTCGGAGCGCGACATCAATCTGTACGTTTGAATTATATACGAAATGAGGGGGAAAATAGCTAGATACGATCGCAAAGGATCGAGATTGACTGCGATACATAGCGAAGCCGTATTTGCTGCGCGCGCGCCTCGCTACCCTACAGACGACGCATCCTGCCCGGCATTCGATGCCCTCCAGCCTTCACCGGGCTCCCAACGCTTGTCCCTTTCAGCAGACCCGATCAGCGGAAGCAAAAATCCGGCGAGATCGGAGACGACAGCAGCCAGCTCCGCCAGCACCGGGGCCATTCGCTCTCGCCCCAAGAAGGCCTTCCACTGTCGCCCCCAGGCTTCGGCGTAAGCATCACTCAGGCCGGTCGGTTTCTCGGTTGGAAGCATGGTCCCGCGCCGCACAAAGGTTTGGCGGACGGCCTCCGCAAGCGATGCCCGATCAAATTCGAATATCTGCGCGATCAGCCAGAGGTCGTAGAAATCTTTCAGCCGGCTGTTCGCGATGCCGAGCAGGACGAGCGCCTGGAATTTCTCAGCAACCACAGTCGTAACCGGATAGGCGCGCAGGTGGGGCGCAGGCGCGTCGAGAAGCGGCGGATACACGATCTCGACCGGTCCCGGCGTGACGGCATCACTAAAGCCGATGTCGACCTGGATCGGAACGCGGGCGCTGGCGATCGTCGCCGAGGTGCGCACGCGGATGTCACCGTATTCAACGTCCTCCCGGATTAGAACAGCCGTGATCGCTCCGATATCGAACTCCACGCCATCATCATCGACTGGTTGCCCGCAGATCTCTCGAAAGGCCTCGCCGATTGCCTCCGGGCTGTTCTCACCGTAGCCGAGGAAATCGAGATCGCGTGTAGGCCGGAACGGGTCTTCCACCCAGGTTACGAACAGCATCGCACCCTTCAGAATGAAGCGGTCGCGATGAGGTGACAGGCTCAGTCGATACAGAAGCCGTTCCAGCGCATAGCGCGTGAGCAGAATCTGAAAGTCCGTGCGTTCGACGCGAGACCGGTCGAGCAGACGAGCCCGAACCGAAGCACCGACGTTTTTTCTTGGTTCACGCGCCATCGGCCACCATCGCTTCCACGTAAGGCTTCAAGGTCGACCAGACCTTTCCTTTTGTTCCATAGGTCCAGAGCTGGTCGCTTGTGACTTTTCGCTGTCGAAGTCCCTCGCGCAGGCCTTCCAGGGCGACATCCAGACCGACCTTCGCCCGATAACGGAAGCAATCGACGATCGTCCGAGCCGGATTTGAGATCGCCACCTCGATGCCTTCTATGGAGCGCCGCTCGACACCTTCTGTCAGAGAGGGGCCAGTGAAGCGCACGAAGCGAATGGGCGGATAGTCGATCTTTGGGACGCCAGGCAGTGCGATCGAAGGCAATCCAAAGTGGTTGATGACGGCCGCACTCGTGCCGGCACGGGCAACCGACGATGCGGTCGAGATCACCAGCATTGACCAATCGTCGGACGGAGTGTCCGGACGTTTCTCTTTTGCCGATTTGGGCGGTGGCAGGATACGCTCCCTGAACCGGGCATCCTCGAAGTAGCGCGCCTTCGTCGCCCGGATCGTCGGCACACTCGCGTCGTCGATTAGCGAGAGCTGCATCACGCCGCCGGTGTGAGCAGCGGACGGGCCGGCTCCTGCCGCGAAACCATGAGATGCCCGAGCCGAGGCTCCAGCCGATGCCCAGCATCGTGAGTGGAATAGTGCATCCTGGTCGTCTCACAACAGATGGCGACCTGCTGCCACAGGACATGGCTTACAGACAAAAGGGCTCCAATCGGCAAAAGAGACGGAGCCGATCAGAGAATATACGTCCGCGCTACGGGCAACAGAAAACAACGAGCGTTGGATTTTTGGATACCGGGACGAAGAAAAGAGATGGTTAGTGATCCGGACAAACGCCAACAGCCTGATGATCACCCACCAGCCCCGAGCACTCTTCGCCATCCGACTGGTTGCCGTGCCTTAGCCGGTATGCCCAACCCGCACGATCAGCTTGCCGAAATTGCGTCCACGCAGAAGATCGATGAAGGCGGCCGGTGCATTCTCCAGCCCGTCAACGATATCCTCCTTGTATCGCAGCTTCCCCTCGGCGATCCATTCAGCCGCCTGCCGATAGAACTCCGGCCTCTGATCGGCGAACTCCCGCTGGATGAAACCGCGGATCGTCAGGCTCTTGCTGAGCACGTCGCGCATCACGCTGGGCAAGCGATCCGGGCCAGTGGGCTGGTCGGGGGCGTCGTTGTAGTGCGCGATCAGGCCGCAAACGGGAATGCGAGCGAACGGATTGAGAAGCGGGAAAACCGCGTCCCATACCGCTCCGCCGACATTCTCGAAGTAGACGTCGATGCCGTCAGGGCAAACTGCCGCGAGTTGCCTGGCGAAATCGGGTGCGCGGTGATCCACCACCGCGTCAAAGCCAAGCTCATCGCGGACGAAGGCGCATTTCTCCGGTCCGCCGGCAATGCCGACAGCCCTGGCTCCGGTGATCCGTGCGATCTGGCCGACGGCGGAACCGACCGCGCCGCTGGCCGCCGCAACGACCACGGTCTCGCCCGGCCGCGGCCGCCCGATGGTCAGCAAACCAGCATAGGCCGTGAAGCCGGGCATGCCCAAGACGCCGAGCGCCGTACTGACCGGCGCAGCGGCCGGGTCGAGCTTGCGCAGGTTGGTACCGTCGGACAGCGCAAAGCGTTGCCAGCCAGAATGCGACAGCACGATATCGCCCTCGGCGTAACCGGGATGTCGCGAGGCGATGACTCGCGCGACCGTGCCTCCCTCCATCACGCTGCCCACTTCGACCGGAGCGGCGTAGGATTTCGCAGCACTCATCCGCCCGCGCATATATGGGTCGAGCGACAGGTACAGGACTTCCAGAAGAAGCTGCCCCGCTGCGGGTTCGGGGGCGTCATCGGTGTCGAGCCGGAAATTCTCCAGGGTCGGGGAACCAATGGGCCTCGACGCAAGCAGGATACGTTGATTTTTTAAGGGCATCCGGTTTCCTCGAGGACATAGTTCCGTTGGTATAGCCGTTTCATCAATTGCATAGAATCCATCGGAATTGTGAAGCACGTCCGTGATGCAGACGCATGGACCTCGTCAAATACGCCTGCATCCCTTCCTCGTCGAAGCGTACACGGCCAACGGGCTTGACCCAGACGGAGTTGGCCGTGGCGTTGGGTACGTCGCTGACGGAAAAGCCGCTCACGCCAAGCCACGCCGTCGGCGGGCGATACGGTGGTTGACGGCGATGGCGGCGCGGTCGCCGACCAACCGCACCAGTTGGACGATCACAACCAGAATAACGACGACGGTGACCATCACCTCGGGCATGAAGCGCTGGTAGCCATAGCGGATGCCGAGGTCACCGAGACCGCCACCGCCCACCGTGCCAGCCATGGTGGAATATCCGATCAGACTGACCAGAGTGACGGTGAGACCGGCGATGATGCCGGGCAGCGCCTCGGGAATGATCACCTTCGCAATGATCTGAAACGGCGTGGCACCAATCGCCTCGGCCGCCTCGATCAGTCCGCGATCGACCTCCCGCATCGCCGTTTCGGCGAGGCGGGAGAACAGTGGCGTGATGGCGATGGTGAGCGGCACGATGGCCGCCGTGGTGCCAACCGACGTGCCGGTGATCAGCCGCGTCAGAGGAATGATCGCCACCATCATGATGATGAAGGGCGTCGAGCGGATCAGGTTGACGAAGGTGCCGATCACCCGGTTGACCGCCGGCCGCGCCAGGATATGGCCGGGCGTCGTCACCACCAACAGCACGCCAAGCGGCAGGCCGAGGATCAGCGCCAACAGCGCCGATACCGACACCATGATCGCCGTCTGGGTCAACGACTCCCAAAGGAGATTGATGAGTGCCGGACTAAGAAAACCGGGGATCATGGCCAATGACTTCCGCGAAAAGGCCGAGCGTGGCGAGGTGGGAGATGATGGCGGAAACATATGGTTCGCCGTTGCGAGCCGTCAGCGTCAACACGCCGAGCGGCCGCTCGCCGACATAGTCGATGCGCCCGTGCAGGATGTTGGGTTCGACCGGGAAGCGATGGATCAGGTCGGCGAGCACCGGCTGGTGGGCATTGTCGCCTGAGAAGACAATCCTCAGCACCGGGTCGGTATCCGGCCCCGCCGTCGCCCGAAGGCGACGCTCGACCGGCGGTGGCAATTCGTGGGCAACGAGACCGGATAGGAAGGAGCGAGCCACCGCCGATTTCGGGAAGGCCAGCACGTCGAAGGTGCTGCCCTCCTCGATCAGCCGGCCGCGCTCCAACACGGCCACATGGCTGGCAATGTCGCGCACCACCTCCATCTCGTGGGTGATCAGCAGAATGGTGAGGCCGAGGCGGCGGTTGATGTCCTTCAGCAGCGCGAGAATCTGATCGGTGGTCTCGGGATCAAGCGCCGAAGTGGCCTCGTCGCAGAGCAGTACCGACGGATTGGTAGCAAGAGCCCGGGCGATGCCAACACGCTGCTTCTGGCCGCCGGAGAGTTCGGCCGGATAGGCATCGGCCTTGCCGGCGAGGCCCACGAGGTCGAGCAGCGGTGGCACCCGCTGTTCGATCTCGGCGCGGGAAACACCGGCCACCTCGAGCGGCAGCGCGACATTGCCGGTCACCGTGCGCGACGACAGCACGTTGAAGTGCTGGAAGATCATGCCGATATCGCGCCGCGCCGCCCTGAGGCCAGCGCCGGTGAGCGCCGTGATCTCCCGGCCGGACACCAGAACGCGGCCCGCACTCGGTCGTTCCAGCCGGTTGACGCAACGCACCAGCGTGCTCTTGCCGGCGCCAGAGCGGCCGATGACGCCGTAGATGTCGCCCTTGCCGATCACCAGCGAAATGTCGTCGAGCACCGGCCCGGCGGCTGGATCGAAGGTCTTGCTGAGCCGCTCGATACGGATTGCCGGTTCGGCCATCGCGTCGGGCGGCGAGAAGACGGCACTGTCGGGCAAGGCGTTCATCTGCCGCTCCTTACCAACTGGTGAGAATGTTGCCTTCGAAGGTCTTGTCGATGAAGGCCTTCACTTCGGGCGAGCGATAGGCTTCGACCAGCGTTTTCACCCAGGGCTTGTCGGCATTCTCGGGCTTGATGGCAATCAGGCAGAAGTAATCGGACTGCTGGCTCTCGACGAGCAGGGCATCGCGGCTGGGCAGAAGGCCGGCGCTGATAGCGAAATGCGAGGTAATCACCGAGAAGTCGACATCCTCAAGCGAACGCGGTAGCTGGGCCGTCTCCAGCGGCAGAATCTTGACGTGCTTGGGGTTGTCGACGATGTCGAGTTCAGTCGCCTTGAAGGTGACTCCCGGGGTTAATTTGATGATGCCGCCCTGGTCGAGCAGCTTCAGGGCGCGACCACCGTTGGAGGGATCGTTGGGAATGGTGATCTGAGCACCTTCCGGCAGATCGGCGATCGACTTGACCTTGTGCGAATAGGCCGCCATCGGCAGCAGCACGGTCTTGGCGGCCGAGATGAGATTGAGACCGCGGTCGGTATTTTGCTGGTTGAGATAGGGCGTGTGCTGGAAGGCGTTGGCCTGGAGGTCGCCATCCTGCGTTGCCGGATCGATCAGCGCGCCGTCGGAGAATTCGACAATTTCGACGTCGAGCCCCTTGGCGGCGGCGACCGGTTTCAGAGCTTCGGCGATCTGGGCATGCGGCCCGGCCGTCACACCGAGCTTGATGGTCTCGGCCGAGCCGGCACCGGCAACGGCGAGCAACAGGCCGAACGCGGACGCGGTGGCCATGATGGTGGACTTAACTGACATTGGTTTCTCCGGAAGGTTTGGTATTGGAGGTCAGGACAATGGGATCGGCAGGCCGGCATCGGCGGCAATATCGTCGGGCAACACCTTGCCGGGGTTGAGGATGTTGTCGGGATCGAGCGCCCGTTTCAGGATGGCCATCACCTCGACGGCGGCGCGACCATGTTCGGCTTCGAGATAGTGGCGCTTGCCGACACCGATGCCATGTTCGCCGGTCGACGTACCGCCGGCGGCGATCGCCCGGTCGACGATGCGGGTGTTCAATCGCGCGACTTCAGATACTTCATGAGGATCGTTAGCCATCAGTTTGAAGACGCAATGAAAATTGCCGTCTCCGACATGGCCTACGATATAGGCGGGGACCATCGATGCGGCGATGTCAGCTTCGGTCTCGACGATTACCTCGGCGAGACGTGATACCGGCACGCAGACGTCCGACGGCCAACTGACCGAGCCGGGGCGTTCGTTGCCGGCCCAGCCTAGCCCAAGCCGGCGGGTCTCCCACAGCCCCCTCGCCTCATCGGTCGTTGTCATCCAGCGGATGGCGTCGCCGCCATGATCGGCCACGATGTCCGCCACCGTCTCGGCTGCGATTTCGACCTCAGTGGTGGTACCGTGGAACTCGAAGTAGAGCGTTGGTTTCTCCGGCAGGCGGAGATTGGAATGGCGGCCTATCACAGCGATGGTGCGCGCGTCCAGGAGCTCGACGCGGCCGATCTGAAGGCCCATGCGCTTGATGTCGACCACCGCATCGACCGCCCCCTTCAGCGTATCGAAGCCGGCAACGGCAGACACAGTGTCCGGGATTGGATGCAGGCGTAGCGTCACCTCGGTGACGATGCCGAGCGTTCCCTCCGATCCCACCAGAAGGCGCGTCAGGTCGTAGCCGGCCGACGATTTGCGGGCCAGTGAACCGGTGTGGATGACCCGGCCGTCGGCGAGCACCACCGTCAGACCCAGCACATTTTCCCGCATCGCGCCGAAACGCACCGCGTTGGTGCCGGAGGCACCGGTGGCCACCATGCCGCCGATCGATGCATCGGCACCGGGATCGACCGGAAAGAACAGACCGGTGTCGCGCAGATAGGTGTTGAGTGTCTGCCGACGAATGCCCGCCTCGACGCGGGCGATCATGTCGGCCTCGCGGATCTCCAGAATGCGGTTCATGCGGATGGTGTCGAGGCTGATGCCGCCATGAACGGGAATCGCCGCGCCTTCGAGGCCGGAGCCGGCACCGAAGGGCACCAGCGGTAGCTTGTAGCGGCCAGCGATGCGGACGACCTCGGCCACCTCCTCGGTGGTCTCGGGCTCGACCACCGCATCCGGCAAGTGGGCGGGATGGTGGCTTTCGTCGCCTGCATGATGGCGGCGCACCGCCTCAGAATCGCGGGCTCGTGCACCGAACCGCGCCTTGAGTTCTGCGACGGCGCCCGCAACGTCCGGCTTCAAGCGAAAGGGGCTGTTCATTCGGCGGCCGTCCGCAGACCGGTCGCGGCGCGCCGGGCAATGAGGCGGCGCACCGCTTCGTCGAGGGTTTCGCGGCGCTTGGCAAAGCAGAAGCGGATATGGGTGCGAGCGTCGCGATTGCCGTAGAAGGAGGAGATCGGCACGGCGGCGACGCCGGCTTCGCGGGTGATGCGTTGGCAGAAGGCGAAGTCGTCGCCATCAGGGTCGAGATCACCGAGTTCGGCCAGCGCGAAATAGGTCGCCTCGACGTCGGCCACCTTAAAGCCGGCCTCCCTCAGCCCGCCGACCAGGATGTCGCGCCGCTCGGCCAGCGTGGTGCGCAGATCGTCGAAATAGCGATCCGGCTGGTTGAGACCGAAGGCGACCGCCACCTGCAACGCCGGCGGCGTGGTGAAGGTGATGAACTGATGTGCCCGGGCGATCGGCGCCAGCAGCCGTTTGTCGGCGGTAACGTAGCCGACCTTCCAGCCGGTGACCGAAAAGGTCTTGCCAGCCGAGCCGATGCGCACCACCCGGTCGCGGACCTCCGGCAGGGCGAACAGCGTCCGGTGGTGGCGACCATCAAAGACGAGATGCTCGTAGACTTCGTCGGAGATGGCGACGAGATCGTGCTTCAGCAGAAGGTCGGCGAGGAAGCGTAACTCCTCGTCATTGACGATGCGGCCCGTCGGGTTCCACGGCGTGTTGATAACGATCGCCCGCGTGCGCGACGTGATCGCCTTTTCGATGCGATCGGTCGGCAGCTCCCAGCGGGGCGGCTCAAGGCGCACCGGCACCGGCACGCCACCGGCGCGCCTGATGATCGTGGCATAGCTGTCGTAGACCGGCTCGAACAGGATTACCTCGTCGCCGGGTTCGATGAGACCGAAGAAGGCGTCGCTCAGCGCCTCGGTTGCCCCGGACGTGACGAGCACCTCCTGCTCCCAGTCGACCTCGATATCGAGGAAGCGGCGGGTATTGGCGGCCACTGCCTGTCGCAACACCGGTAGGCCGAGCATCGGCGGATACTGGTGCGGGCCGGCGCGCAGCGCCTCGATCGCCGCCTCGACGACCGCCTCGGGCTCCAGCCCTTCCGGAAAGCCCTGCCCGAGATTGATGGCGTCAGTCTCCACCGCGAGACGCGACATGGCCTCGAAGATGGAAGTGCCGATGGCGCCGAAAACCGAGCTGACCATGTCGTCGTCCCCTGTCGCGCGGCGAAGAGCGCCGGGCATTGGAGACGATGATCACCGTACACGACTCTTCAAATTTTGGGTTTGGGTTGAGGTTTGTTTTGGGCATTTTGTAGCCATGCGTCAGCGGCTTTTTGCGGAGCGTTGATGATCCAATTCCTGAGTGCATCGAGACCGAGGCG